>Ga0196960_10000221_pt1 | contig 23063 bp, 23 predicted proteins | sample S3v_5metaG_FD_183187 | JGI IMG/M metagenome (GOLD analysis project Ga0196960, IMG submission 183187) | Soil microbial communities from Anza Borrego desert, Southern California, United States - S3+v_5 | ecosystem: Environmental > Terrestrial > Soil > Desert | place: USA: California | collected...
CCGATGGGCGACGGCGGCGCCGAGGCGGAGGCGCTGGCCGGCGCGGAGGCGGCGCTCGACCTGCTGCGCCGGTCGTTCGGCGAGTACGCCGCGTACTGCGGGGTCAGCCGCCGCGGCGAGGGGCCCGAGGGGCTCCGCGCGGGCGCGGGCGAGGCGGCGGCGTCGGCGCAGTCGGCGCGGGCGCTCGGCCAGCCGTACACACTGACCCCGTTCGCCGCGCTCGGGCTGCCGCGCGCGCTGCTCGACTGGCTCTCCTCCGACGGCGCGCAGGCGACGGTGGAGGAGTCGCTCGCGGCGCTCGACGACCTCGGGCCCGAGCGCGCCGCCACCGCGGTGCGAACGCTGCAGGTCTTCCTCGACGAGCGCGGCTCGTTCGTCCGCACCGCCGAGCGCCTCCACCTGCACCGCAACGCGGTTGCCTACCGGATCGCGCGGATCGTCGAGCAGCTCGGCGTCGACCTCGACGACCCGGACGTCCGCCTCACCCTCCAGCTCGCCTGCCGCGCCCGGACGCTGCGCGGCTCGCGCGCCGAGCCGCCGCTGTCGGCGTAAGGGCAGCCTAATCTTCGTTAGGGTGTCCTAAGCACGCGCCCCGCAGACCGGCGGGCGCGCGCTTCGGCCGCCCGTGTCCGCCACCGCCCAGCCCGCCTCCACCACCACCTCCGCCGCCGCGAAGCCGCGCCGCGTCGCGCTCCTCACGTCCACCCGGACGCGCACGCTCGGGCTCCTCGCCGGCCTCGCGCTGCTCGTCGTGCTGATGGGGCTGTCGCTGGCGATCGGCTCGCTGCGGATCCCGCTCGCCGACGTGATCGACGCGTTCACCGACCGGCAGGACACCGACGAGCACACGATCGTCCGCGAGCTGCGCGTGCCGCGCACGCTGCTCGGGCTCCTCGTCGGCGTCGGCCTCGGCGCCTCCGGCGCGCTGATGCAGGGCCTCACGCGCAACCCGCTCGCCGAGCCCGGCATCCTCGGGATCAACGCGGGCGCGTCGCTCGCCGTCGTCCTCGCGATCCTCGTCCTCGACATCACGACGCCGTCGGCGTACGTCTGGTTCGCGCTGGCCGGCGCGGGCCTCACGTGGGTGGCGGTCTACGCGCTCGGAACGTCCGGCCGCCAGGGCGCGTCGCCGACGACCCTCGCGCTCGCGGGCGCCGTCATGGCCGCGCTGCTCGTCGCGCTCACCAGCGCGATCCTCACCTTCGACACGCAGACGCTCGCGCAGTTCCGCTACTGGAACGTCGGCTCGATCGCCGGCCGCCAGACCGAGGTCGTGTGGACGATCGCGCCGTTCATCGTCGTCGGCTTCGCGCTCGCGCTCCTCGCCGGCCGGTGGCTCAACGCGCTCGCGCTCGGCGACGACGTCGCCAAGGCGCTGGGGCAGCGGATCGGCCTGGTCCGGGCGGGCGTCGCGGTCGCGTTCATCCTGCTCGCCGGCGCGGCGGTCGCGGCCGCCGGGCCGATCCTCTTCGTCGGCCTCGCCGTCCCGCACATGGCGCGCGCGCTCGTCGGGACCGACTACCGCTGGATCGTCCCGTTCAGCGGCGTGATCGGCGCGTGCTTCCTCCTCGCCGGCGACGTGCTCGGGCGGGTCCTCACGTCGCCCGCGGAGCTGGAGGTCGGCGTCGTCACCGCGGCGCTCGGCGCCCCGTTCTTCATCTGGCTCGTCCGCCGCAGGAACCTCCCGCAGCTGTGAGCGCCCTGCCCGCCCGCCACGTCACCGTCCGCACCCGCGCGTTCTCCGCGCGCGTCGACCTGCGCACCGCCGCGGTCCTCGGACTGCTCGCAGTGCTGACGCTCGCGCTGCTGACCGCGCACGTCGCGCTGGGCGAGACGAAGATCCCGCCGCTCGACGTGCTCAAGACGCTCGTCGGGGCGGGCGACCCGGGCACGGACTTCGTCGTCAACGAGCTGCGGCTGCCGCGCGCGCTCGTCGCGGTCCTCGCCGGCGCCGCGCTCGGCATCGCCGGGCTCATCTTCCAGGACGTCGCGCGCAACCCGCTCGTCTCGCCGGACATCATCGGGATCACCGGCGGCGCCTCGCTCGCCGCGGTCTCCGTCGTCGTCTTCACGAGCTGGGGCGGCGCCGCCACCCTGCCCGGCGCGGCGCTGGCCGGCGGGCTCCTGACCGGCCTGCTGCTCTACGCGCTGGCGTGGCGCGGGGGCGTGCAGGGCTACCGGCTCGTCCTCGTGGGGATCGGCGTCGCGGCGGCGCTCAACGCGTGCGTCTCCTACGTGCTGACCAAGGGCGAGATCATCAACGTGAGCGAGGCGTGGATCTGGCTCGTCGGCTCGCTCAACGGGCGCACGTGGGACCACGTCTGGCCGGTCGCGATCGCGCTCGTGGTGCTCGTCCCCGCCGCGTTCGCGCTGGGCCGGCAGCTCGAGGCGCTCAAGCTCGGCGACGAGCTCGCCCGCGGCCTCGGCGTCTCCGTCGAGCGCTCCCGCCTGGCGCTGCTGACCGTCGCGATCGTGCTGACCTCCGTGTCGGTCGCCGCGACCGGCGCGCTCGCCTTCGTCGCGTTCGTCGCGGCCCACATCGGCCGGCGGCTCGTGCCGGGCGCCTCGTCGAGCGCCGCGCTCCCCGTCGCCGCGCTCTGCGGCGGGCTGATCGTGCTCGCCGCCGACCTCGCCGGCCGGGAGGTCTTCGGCTCCACCGACCTGCCCGCGGGCCTGCTGACCGCGACGCTCGCCGCGCCCTACTTCCTCTTCCTGCTCAAACGCCCATCAAGGAGATGACCGAGACCATGACCCGACGACCCCCTCTTGGCGCGCTGCTCGCCGCGCTGCTGGCGTGCTTCGCCCTGCTGCTGAGCGCCTGCGGCGACGACGAGGAGTCCGGCTCGTCCGCGAGCTCCGGCACCAACGCCTCCGAGAGCTCGGACGCCGCCGGCCAGTTCCCGGTCACGATCAAGCACAAGTTCGGCGAGACGACGATCGAGAAGGAGCCCAAGCGCGTCGTCGTCGTCGGCTACACCGAGCAGGACGTCGTGTTCGCGCTCGGCGTCAAGCCGGTCGGCGTGCGCGAGTTTCTCGCCGGCTACGACTGGAAGAACCGCCCGTGGGCCAAGGACTGGGACGGGGCGAAGGACGTCGCCACCGTCGGCGGCGAGGAGATCGACTACGAGAAGGTCGCCGCGCAGCGCCCGGACCTCATCATCGCCCACAACACCGGCATGGACGAGACGGCGTACAAGACGCTGACGAAGATCGCGCCGACGCTCGCGCAGTCCGCCGACTACATCGACTTCGGCGTGCCGTGGCAGGAGCAGACGCGCGTGATCGGCAAGGCGCTCGGGCGCAGCGAGCAGGCCGAGAAGGTCGTCGCCGACACCGAGGCCGTCTTCGCTAAGGTCAAAGAGGAGCACCCGTCGATCGTCGGCCGCGACGGCATCCTCGCCTACGGCTCCACCGCCGCCAACTACGGCGCGTACGCGAGCAACGACTACCGGTCGCGCTTCTTCGAGGACCTCGGCCTGAAGACGCCGAAGGAGATCGACAAGCTGGCCGGCAAGCAGTTCTACGTCGACTTCTCGTCCGAGCAGATCCGCCTCATGGAGCGCGACGTCGTGATCTTCTTCGGCGCCAAGGACGACGCGGTCAAGAACGCGGCGTTCAAGCGGCTCAAGGCCGTCAACGAGGATCGCGTGATTTACCTCGACCTCACCGACCAGCTCGCGGGCGCGCTCGGCTTCGGCTCGGCGTCGTCGCTGGCCTACGCCGCGGAGAACTTCGCCCCGATGCTCGAGGCCGCGCTCGACGACGACCCGAAGACGAAGATCACCCAGCCGGAGTAGCGCCTCAGGCGATCGTCAGCCAGCGTCGCGGGTTCTCGACGGTGATCGCACGGACGTGCGCCTCGTCGAGCCCGTCGGCGCGCAGCGCCGGCAGGAACCGCTCCGCCAGGTCGGCGTAGCCGCGTCCGCCGCGCGAGGCCAGCTCCGCCATCTGCCCCACGTCCTGCGAGAGCAGGACGTGGGCGGCGAAGCCCGCCTCCACCAGATCGAGCACCAGGCGCCGCACGCGCGCCTCGTGGTCGCCGAGCTGGAAGCCGACGTTGTCGATGGAGACGGAGCCGCCCCAGCGCGCGACCTCCAGGCAGTACGCGAGGTCGGGCCACGTGTCGCAGTGGCCGATCGAGACCCGCGCGGGGTCGACGCCCTCCTCGTCGAAGATCCGCATCTGCTCGCGCCCGGCGCCGTGGTGGAGCGTGTGGGTGGCGAGCGGGAGCCCGGTCGCGACCTGCGCCCGCGCCGCCGCACGGTGGACGCGCTCCTCCAGCGGCGTCACCCAGCCCTGCGACGCGCCGATCTCGCCGATCAGGCCCGGCTGCACGTCCGTGCCGTCGAGGCCGCCCTCGATCTCGGCGATGAGCGCCGCGGCGACGTCGGCCGTCGAGCGCCGGGCGAGGTCGTCGGCCGGCGGGTAGAAGGGCTCGGTGTAGTACCCGCAGCCGAGCACGACGTGGAGCCCGACGCGTTCGGAGAGCGCCGCGAGCCGCGCCGGCTTGCGCCCCGCGCCGCCGGGCGTCTGATCGACCAGGCACGAGCCGCCGGCCGCCACGAACGCGCCGAGCTCGTCCGCCAGCAGGTCGTCGTCGTCCAGCTGCCCGACGTGCGTGACGCCGTCCGTCGACCACATGTCGAGGTGGACGTGCTCGTGGGGGAGCGTGAAGCCGAGCTCCTCCGGCGCGACCGGCCCGCGGACGGTCTGGACCCTGCCTGCGGCGGCCATCGGCGCTAGGCGGCCACGGCGCGCATCCGCCGCGCCGGGTCGGGCTGCGGGTGCGCGGCGAGCAGCGCGCGCGTGTACTCGTGCTGCGGCGCCTGGAAGACCGCGGCGGTCTCGCCCAGCTCGACGATGCGGCCGGTCTGCATCACCGCCACGCGGTCGCAGACCTCCGCGATCACCGCCAGCTGGTGGGCGACGAAGACGATCGCGACGCCCAGCTCGGCCCGCAGGTCGACGAAGAGCCGCAGCAGCTGCGCCTGCACGGAGACGTCGAGCGCGCTGACGGCCTCGTCGGCGATCAGCACCTCCGGGTCGACGGCCAGCGCCCGCGCGATCGCCACCCGCTGGCGCTGGCCGCCGGAGAGCTCGCGCGGCTTGCGCGCCGCGAACGACGCCGACAGGTGCACGCGCTCGAGGAGCGCGGAGACGAACGCGTCGCCGTCCTCCGCGCCCGGTCGCTGGTGCACGCGCCCGGCCTCCAGCAGCGCGTCCCCCACGCTCATCCGCGGGTTGAGCGACGCGTACGGGTCCTGGAAGACCATCTGCATCCGCCGCCGCAGCTCGCGCAGCTCACCGCCGCGCGCCGCCAGCATGTCCGCGTCGCCCAGCCGCACCGCGCCCGCGTCCGGCTCGACCAGGCGGATGAGGCACCGCGCGAGCGTCGTCTTGCCGCTCCCCGAGCCGCCGGCCAGGCCGAGGATCTCGCCCCGCCGCAGCGAGAACGAGACGTCGTCGACCGCGCGGTGCACGGCCTTCTCCTGCCGCGTCATGCGCTCGGTCAGCGTCTGGCGCAGGCCGAAGTCCTTCGTCACACCCGCGACGTCGAGCACCACGTCCCCGCTCATGCGGTCACCGCCTCGGTCGTCCTGAACGGCTGGATCGGGCACGCCGACGCCTGCGCGGTCCCGACCGGGACGAGCGCCATCGACACCGCCTCGCACTCGGGCCGGGCGTACGGGCACCGCGGCGCGAAGACGCAGCCGGGCAGCTCCTCGCCCAGCTCGGGCGGGCGGCCGGGGATGCCGGCCCGCGGCACCTCGCTCCGGTCGCGCGCGGCGGCCTCCAGCTCGGGCACCGACTCGAGCAGCGCGCGCGTGTACGGGTGCTGCGGGTCGCGGTAGAGCGTCTCCACCGGCCCGGTCTCCACGATGTGGCCGCCGTACATGACGGCGACGCGGTCGCACACCTGGGCGATGACGCCGAAGTCGTGCGAGACGAGGAGGATCGCCATGCCGAGCCGCTCGCGCATCTCCAGCAGGAGCTCGAGGATCTGCGCCTGCGTGGTCACGTCGAGCGCGGTGGTCGGCTCGTCGGCGATCAGCAGCCGCGGCTCGCTCGCCGTCGCGAGCGCGATCATCACGCGCTGGCGCATGCCGCCCGACAGCTCGTGCGGGTAGGCGAGCAGCCGCCGGCGCGGCTCGGGGATCCCGACCCGTTCGAGCAGCGCGACCGCCTCCTCCCGCGCCTGCGCCTTGCCCATCCCGCGGTTGACCCGCAGCGTCTCCATCAGCTGGTCGCCGATCCGGTAGACCGGGTTGAGCGAGCTGAACGGGTCCTGGAAGATCATCCCGATCTCCTTCGCCCGCAGCGAGCGCAGGTCGCCGTCGCCGAGCGCCAGCACGTCGCGCCCGTCGAAGCGGACCTGGCCCTCCAGCACGCGGCCGCCCGCAGGGACGAGCCGCATCACCGACCGGCAGGTCAGCGACTTGCCCGACCCGGACTCGCCCACGAGGCCGACGATCTCGCCCGGGGCGATATCGAGGCCGACGTGGCGGACGGCGCGGAGCGGCTCGTCGCCGGCCCCGAACCCGATGCTCAGGGCGTCGATGGTGAGCAGGGGCTCGGTCATGCGCGTGCTCCTCGTCGCAGCAGCTTGCCGTCGGACAGGCCGTCGCCGACGAGGCCCACGCCGACGCCGAACGCGACGAGGACGAGGCCGGGCAGCGTGGCGACCCACCACGCGTCGAGCAGGTTCGCCTGCCCCTGGGCGATCACCGAGCCGAGCTCGGCGTTCGGCGGCTGCGCGCCGAGGCCGAGGTACGACACGCTCGCCAGGAGCATGAGGTTCACGACGAGGTCGAGCGTCGAGTAGATCAGCGACGTGCGGATCAGGTTCGGCACCGCGTGGCGCAGGATCGCCCTGCGCCGCGAGTACCCGAGCGCCGTCGTCGCGAGCATGAACGGCTGCTCGCGCATGACGAGCATCTCCGAGCGCGCGAGCCGCGCGTAGAGCGCCCAGCCCACGAGCGGCACGCCGATCAGCACGCCCTTCACGCCCGGGCCGGTGATCGCCACGATCGCGATCACGAGCACGATGAAGGGGAACGCGAGCATGACGTCCACGATGCGCGAGATCACCGCGTCGACCCAGCCGCCGAAGTAGCCGGCGACCGCCCCGGCGACGACGCCGATCGGCAACGCGGCGTACGTCACGAAGAAGACGATCGCCAGGTCGATCCGCAGCCCGTACAGCGTGCGGCTGAAGACGTCGCGGCCGCTGTCGTCGGTCCCGAACAGGTGGTCGGGCGACGGCGCGGCGAGCAGGTTCGAGAAGTCCAGCTCGTTCTGGTCGTACGGCGCGAGCAGGGGCGCGAAGATCGCGGCGAGCACGAGCGCGCCCACGATCGTCGCGCCGACCTGCACGGTCCGCGGCTGCCCGCGGAGCAGCAGGAGCCGGCCGAGCCGCGGGCGGCGGCGCGCCGGGGCCGGCGTGGGGGTGACGGCAGCGGCGCTCATCGGCCGAGCCTCACGCGCGGATCGATGGACGCCTGCACGAGATCGGTCGCGAGGCTGATCGCCACGACCGCCGTGCCGGCGATCAGGGCGATCGCCTGGACGATCTCGTAGTCGCGCCGCTGCACCGACTGGAGCAGCAGCGAGCCGAGCCCCGGGATCTGGAACACCGCCTCGACGACGATCGAGTAGCCGATCAGCAGGCCGAGGTTGACCGACAGCACGGTCAGCGTCGGCATGATCGCGTTGCGCATCGCGTGCTTGACCATCACCCGGCGTGGGCTCAGCCCGCGCGAGGTGGCGGCCTCGACGTACTCGCTCTTGAGCACCTCGATGAGGCTGGACCGCAGCGTGCGGGCGACGATCGTCGAGAGCGTGAGGCCGAGGGTGATCGCCGGGAGCGTGAGCGTCCGGAGCATCCCCCCGATCCCCGTCTCGTAGCCCGAGACGGGGAACCACTTGAGCCCGAGCCCGAAGACGAGCGCGAGCATCAGCCCGACCCAGAAGGCGGGCATCGCGAACGCGAACGTCGTGAGCAGGCGGATCGCGTGGTCGACGACGCCGTTCGGCCGCCACGCCGCGATGACCGCCAGCGGGATGCCGACGACGACCGACACGAGCAGGGCGTAGCCGATCAGCAGGGCGCTCGGCTCGACGCGCTGGCCGACCACCTCCGCCACCGGCGCGTTGAGCGTCAGCGAGTACCCGAGATCCCCGGTGACGGCGTTCGACACGAACGCCCAGAACTGCGCGAGGAGCGAGTCGTCGAGGCCCAGCTGCTCGCGGGCGAAGGCGATCGACTCCGGGGTGGCGCGGCTCCCGAGCGTCTGCTGCACCGGATCGCCGGGCACCAGGTGCATGATCAGGAACGTCGCCACCGCCAGGCCGAACAGCACGACGACCGCGAGCGCGAGACGGTGGAGGAGGTAGCCCAGCACGGTCTGCCTCCTACGGCTTGGCCGCCGTCTGGGAGGCCATCCAGCTGTCCTCGAGGTGGTCGGCCCCGAGCGCGTTGATCGACGTGCCGCAGACGTCCTTGCCGTGCACGTTGACGTACGGGACGTTCATCACGTTGATGACGGGCGACTCGTCGAGCATCGCCTTCTGGATCTCGGGCCACAGCTTCGCCCGCTCGGCCTCGTCCGGCGTGGTGGTGAACTTCGCCACCATGTCGCCGATCTCGCCGCTGTCCCAGTGCGTGAAGAAGTTGTCGATGTCGGGCGAGTTGGCCACGAAGGTCGCGTACTCGTCCGGCACCACCACGTCGCTGGTGAACTGGGCGTAGGGGAACGTCAGGTCGTAGTCGCTCTTGTTGAAGCGGTCGGTGACCTCGGCGGACTCCTGCTCGACGAGCTTGACCTTGATCCCGATCGCGCCGAACTGCTGCTGGATCAGGAGGCCGAGCTGCTTGTAGTAGTCGTAGCCGGCGGGGTACTGGAGCGTCGTCGAGAACCCGTCCGGGAAGCCCGACTTGGCCATCAGCTCCTTGGCCTTGTTCACGTCGTACGCGTACGGCGGCACCTGGTCGGCCGGCGCGTCGTACTTGAGCGCGGGGAGGATCGAGTTCGGGATCGTCCCGACGCCGCGGAAGATGCCCTGATTGATCTGCTCGCGGTTGAGCGCGTGCTGCATCGCCTGCCGCACGTTCTTGTCCGCCAGCTCCTTGCGCTGGTGGTTCATCCACATGCCGACGAAGAGCGGCACCTCGGCCTTCTGGAGGCTGAGCTTCTGGTCGCCGTTGAGCGCGTTGATCTGCGAGAACGGCACGCCGTCGGCGATCTGCGCCTGGCCGTTCTTGACCGCCAGCATCCGCGAGTTCGAGTCGGACGCGAAGTTGAAGCGGATCTTGTCGAGGTAGGGCTTGCCGTCCTCCCAGTAGTGCGGGTTGCGCACGAAGGTGACGTGGGAGCCGCGGACGAACTCGTCGACCATGTACGGCCCGGTCCCGTAGGGCTTCTTGAAGAACGCCTTCTCGTCCGCCTCGACCGCCTTCTTCGGCACGATGAAGGCCGGGAAGATCGAGATGTTGTAGAGGAAGGACGCGACCGGCTCCTTCAGCTTCACCTCGACGGTCTTGTCGTCGACGACCTTGGACGAGCCGTAGCCGCCGGCCACGACGCTCATGACCTGGTTGATCTTCGGATCGCCGAAGCGGTCGAGGGTGAACTTGACGTCCTCCGCGGTGACCGGGTCGCCGTTGCCGAACTTGATGCCGTCGCGGAGCGTGAACGTGTACGTCTTGCCGTCGTCCGAGACGTCCAACTTCTCGGCGACGCCGCCGACGAGGTCCTGCGTCTTGCCCGTCGGGTCGGAGCGGACGAGGCCCTGGTAGACGAGCTCCGTGGCGAAGATGTCGCCGTTGCCGTTGCGGAGCGTGATCGGGTCGAGCGACTGGGTCTCCGAGCCGCGCGAGTAGACGAGCGTGCCGCCCGTGACCGGCTTGCCCGTGCAGTTCTTCGCCGCGCCGCCCGCGCCGATCTGCTCCACCGCGACCGCGTCACCCCCGCCGCCGTTGTCCGAGCCGCCACAGGCGGTCAGGCCCAGCGCGGCGCAGAGCACGCCCGCCGTCAGCCATCGCGTCGTCTTCATCTTCTCTCTCCTTGTGACTGGCCGACCGACAGCCGGCCGAGCTCCTGTTCGGCGAGCGCGACCTGGCGCTCCCGGGTGACCCGCTGCGGATCGAGCAACGCGTGGAGGCTCAATCCGTCGATCAGCGCCAACAGGCGCTCTGCGAGGTCGTTCGGATCCCCTCCGACGACCTCCCCTGCCTCCTGCCCCTCGGCGACGAGCGCCGCGAGCCGGTCCACCAGCAGCGGTCCGCGCCGCCAGGTGTGCTCGTCCTCGCTCGGCCCCTGCCGGATCGAGCGGCTCCAGTAGTTCATGAGGAACCGCGTCTCCTGCTCGCGATCGTCGTCGAGCGGCAGGTTGTCCAGGACGAGCTCCCGCAGGGCCGCAAGACCCGTGAGCCCCGCGAGCTTCTCGTCCCAGCGCTCCTCGATCCGCTCCAGCGCCAGGCGCAGGGCGGACGCGAGGATGTCGTCCTTGTCGGCGAAGTAGTGCGCGAGCACGCCGGAGGACCAGCCCGTCTCCTTCGCGAGCGAGCGGATCGTGGCCTTCTCCAGGCCGTCCCGGGCGATGACCGCCCAGACGGCGGCCAGGAGCTCCTCGCGCCGCTGCTCGTGGTCGACGTTCTTCGGCACGCGGGTCAGGCCTCCGCCGGCTGGCGGGACGGGGTGGCGGCCATGAACCAGAGCGCCTCGTCGAGGTCGCGCGCGCCGGCGTCCGAGCCGAGCCCGCGCATGTTGAGCGCGCCGGCCGCGGCGCCGAGCATGCAGGCCTCGTCGAGCGACCAGCCGGCGGCGCGGCCGACGATCGTCCCGGCGCAGAACGCGTCCCCGCAGCCGGTCGTGTCGACCACCGGCGCGTCGAACGCGTGGAGCCGGCGCTCGCCCTTGGCGTCGATGACGAGCGCGCCGTCGCCGCCGCACTTGACCACGACCGCGCCCTCGGGGTGAGTCAGCGCGTGGAGGGCGCGGCCGGCGGCGAGCACGTCGCTCTCCCCCGTGATCGCCAGCGCCTCGCCGTCGTTGGGCATGAAGACGTCCACGTGCGGGAGGCAGAGCGCGAGCAGGTCCATCAGGTCGTCGCGCTTGACGCCCAGGCAGTCCGCCGTGGTCATGAGGCCCGCCGCGCGCGCCCGCCGCAGCAGCTCCGCGGCCGGCTCGCCGTCGAGCGCGGGGAGCGCGCCGACGCCGCCGAGGTGGAGCACGTCGCACTCCGCGACCGGCTCCCACGGCACGTCTTGCGCCGCGAGCGTCATGTTCGCCCCCGGGACGTGGAAGGCGGGGCGGCTGCCGTCGGGGTGGATCGGCAGCATCGTCGCCGACGTCTGGACGCCGGTGCGGCGGACGATCCCGCTCGTGTCGACGCGCTCCTGCGCGAGCATGCTCAGCAGGAAGTCGCCGACGTGGTCGGTGCCGATCGCGCCGACCGCGAGGACGTCCGCGCCGAGCCGGGCGAGGTCGACGGCGGTGCCGCCGCCGGTGCCCGCCGCGGTCATCCGGATCTCGTCGAGGATCAACGCGTGCTGGCCCACCGGCAGCTCGGTCACCGGCCGGCCGAGGACGTCGACGATGTAGATGCCGACGCAGGCGACGCGCGGGCGCGAGGCGCGGATGGCCTCCTCGGGGGTCGTGGTCATGCGGGCGCCTCCTGCGGGGCGCCGTAGTTGAGGGCGCGGCTCTGCGCGACCACCGCGTCGAGCTCGTCCTTGGCGAGGATCCGCGGCGCGCCCATCACCCGCGCGTGCCAGTAGACCGAGGCGAGCCACTCGAGCTGGTGGGCCTGCTCGACGGCGGCCGCGAGGAAGCGGCCGGTGGCGACCGCGCCGTGGTTGGCCATCAGCGCGGCGGTGCGCCCTTCGAGCGCCTGCCCGACGGTCTCGGCGAGGTCGGACGAGCCGAACGTCGCGTACGGCGCGACGCGTACCGGGCCGCCGAACGTCGTCGCGACGTAGTGGACCGGCGGGATCTCGTCGAGGAGCGTCGAGAGGACCGTCGCGAAGTGCGAGTGGGTGTGGACGACGGCCTGCGCGTCCGGCACCGACGCGTACGCGATGCGGTGCAGCGTGCTCTCCGACGACGCCTCGGACGGCCGGTCGTGCGCGGCGTCCGTGCTGCCGTCGGCGAGCGCGACGCAGACGCAGTCGGCCGGGTCGATCGCGGCCAGCCGGGCGCTGCGCGGCGTGATGAGCATGTGCGCGCCGCGGCGCACGCTCAGGTTGCCGGACGAGCCGACGACCAGGCCGCTCGTGGCGACCTGCGCCGCGGCGGCGCAGAGCGCCTTCCGGTCGTCGGTGGTGAACGGGTCCGCCATCGTGGCTTTCAGTCGGCGCCGTACTCGGCGCGGACGGCGGCGAACGCGGCGTCGGTGCCCTCGAGCGCGCGGTCGATCGTCGCCTCGTCGTGGGCGGTCGAGATGAACCAGTTGTGGACGGGGTGCAGGTAGACGCCGTTGAGCGCGCACTGGCTTGACCAGAGCGCGGCCTTCTCCCACTCCGGGTCGTCGGCGAAGGAGAGGAACGGGAGCGACGGCGGGCCGGTGACGGAGACCGTGAGGCCGTGCGCGGTGCCCTGCTCGCGCAGCCCGTCCTGGAGCCGGCGGCCGGACGCGGCCATCGTCGCGATGCCGTCGCTCGCCTCCAGCTCGTCCAGCGTCGCCATCGCGGCGGCCATCGGCGCGCCCGCCATCCAGAACGAGCCGGTCGCGTAGACGCGGGTGGCGGCCTCGCGCAACGGCTCGGCGCCCATCAGCGCGGCGAGCGCGTGGCCGTTGGCCAGCGACTTGGACCAGGCGCTGAGGTCGGCGCGGACGCCGAGCGCCTCCCAGCTCCCGCGCGTGTCGAGCCGCAGCCCGCAGCGGACGTCGTCGATGATCAGCGCGGCGCCGAGCTTGTCGCACAGCGCGCGCAGGCCGCGGGCGAACTCGGGCTCCGGGTCCTCCAGGTCGCGGAAGACGTCGTGGCGGATCGGCGTGACGACGATCGCCGCGATGTCGTCGGAGGCGAGCGAGATCGCGGACTCGACCGAGGTGAGGTCGTTGTACTCGAAGAAGATCGTGTTCGCGTGGTCCTGCGGCGTGAAGCCGGCGGCGTTCGCGCCCAGCGACCAGCCGCCGATCCCGTGGTAGGAGCCGCGCGCCATCAGGACCTTCGTGCGGCCGGTGGCGGCGCGTGCGACGGTGAGCGCGAGCTGCGTCACGTCGTTGCCGTTCTTGGCGAACATCGTCCAGTCGGCGTGCGGGACGTTGTCGACCAGCCGCTCGGCGAGGTCGACCATCACCGGCGCCGGGCCGTTGAAGACGTCGCCGCCGTCGAGCGCCGCCTTGGCCGCCGCGTCGACCTTCGGGTGCGCGTGGCCGAGCAGGATCGGGCCGAACGAGCACATGAGGTCGACGTACTCCTTGCCGTCGACGTCCCAGATCCGCGCGCCCTCGCCGCGCGCCCAGAACTGCGGGTAGCCGGCCGGCATCTTGTTGATGCTCAGGTGGCCGTACACGCCGCCGGGCACGACCTTCTGCGCCCGCTCGCGCAGGCCGGCATCGACCCTCCCGCGCGGGGTGGTGGGAACTGCGCTCATGCTCCTCCTCGTCCGGCTGCCGAGGTGTCCGGCGGCCTTGGCCGGGTTTTATTCCAGACGTCCGAAATAAAGTCAACGACGAATTTTCCTCTTCTGACATCAGGTCGAGCGCGCACCGCCCGCTGGTCGGTTCTTCCCCGCCCGCCCGCTGTCTGGGGACCGACACGTCTCTCAAGCCGAGAGCCGCGTCGGCCGATCTGGTTCCGCGATGGCGACGGAGCTGACCGAGATCGAGATCACCGTCCAGTGCGAAGCGCTCGGGAAGGCGTGCACCTCGCCGAGCTTCGGATGGAAGCCGTGGGACGACGCGCTACCCGAGCTCGACGAGCTGCGGCACGCGACGAAGGACGCCGGCTACCGCCTGCCCAACCCTCACGACGCCGTCGCGGTGCAGGTCTGGCTGGACGTCCCGCTCGCCCGCCCCGGCGTCGCCGATCCGGAGGTGCGCGGTCATGTCGATGCGATCGTCGAGCACCTCGCCGACATCGCCGCCGCGCGGCATCCGAAGCAGCGCGGTCGGATCGTGAAGGAGCTCTCGGCATGGTTGGCGTGGGCCTGCGAGACGCCCGCGAAGGCGGTCGAGCTGACCGCGCTCGGCATCGACGCGCCCTCCCACGCCGACGACCTGCGCGTCCGGACGGACGGCCGCCGTGCGCTCTTCGTCTCGGCGCGATCCATCCCCGCCGACGGGACGTGCCCCGGAGTGCACCTCCGGTTCGCGGTCGGCCCGGATCGCTTCGGCTTGCGCGTTGACGGACGACCGGAGCGGCGCACCCGCGGCCGGGTCGCGGCGCCGAACGAGCCGATGACCTTCGGGATCTTCCCGCTCCTCAACGCGTTCACCACGGCCGTCGACGCGCTCGGCGAGAGGGCCCGGACGCACGAGCAGTCCGCCCACGCGCCGGTGGACGACATGAACGACGAGGAGGTGCGACGGCTCCTCGGCGAGCACAGCCTGCTCTTCTCCGCGCACACGCATCTCGCGGCGCGCCAGACCGAGACGGTGCGTCGGCTCAACCGGCTCACCGCCTCGGGACGGGACGATGCGGTGACGGCGAGCGATCCCGATCTCGAGCGGCTCGCCGTCCTCGAGGAGCAGCTCGAGGACGCCAAGGGACGGATCGACGGCGCCTCCCAGTACCTCGTGGCCGCGAGCTCGTTCGAGCTCAGCCGCCAGACGAAGGAGCAGGGCGAGCGCACGGAGCTCCTCGCACGTGTCGCCGCGATCCTCGTCCCGCCGACGCTGGTCGTCGGCGCTCTGGGGGCGAACGTCCTCCCCTGGGACGACACCGACTCGTGGGAGCCCATTGTCGGGATGCTCATCTTGATGGTCGCGTCCGCGCTCGGCGCCAGCCTCGTCGTGGCGCAGGTGCTCCGCGAGCGCGCGCAGCGATGGAAGAAGGGTCGCGCCGCGACCGTGGCGGTCTTCGCCGTCATCGCCCTGCTCGGAGGCGCCCTCGGCGTGTGGCTGCTCCTCGACGGAACGACGGTCCGCAGCGGGGAGCCGGAGGTGCGCGTGATCGAGCGGGTGGTGGAGCACAACCCGGTGCCGGTGCCGGTCTTCGGGCCGGGGAAGTAGGGGTCCCGGGGCCCGGGCCGGGGGTCCGGAGAACGAGAGAACCCCCGATGCGCCGTGGGGGCGGCGCGACGAGGATCGGCGCCATGGTTCGCTCTGCTCTTCGCCTGATCCCCGCCGCCCTGGTGCTCGCCGCGCTGCCCGCCGCGACCGCCTCCGCCGAGCCGTCCGAGAAGGCGACGCTGAAGTTCGACGTGACGCTCGAGCTCGAGCGCACCGTGGAGTGGCAGGAGCCGTTCCGGATCCGGTACAAGGACTGCAACGGCGACCACTACCTCGCCGCGCGCGGCGAGGAGAGCTGGAAGATGAGCGGCAAGGGCCGGATGCTCGCCACGGTCGCCGGCGGCCGCGTGACGTGGCACATGGGCGACGACTGGTTCGAGCGCGAGCCGCTCACCGCCAAGGCGCACATCACCCGTGCGTGGTCGAACAAGAGCGGGACGACCGGCGGCTGGTGCGGCGGCGGCGACGAGGACCCGCCGAAGGAGAACGACTGCGGCGGGCTCATCGTCCCGTTCACGGTCGACGTCACCGGCAGCGCGGGTGGCGGCGCGCTGCAACTACAGGAGACCCGGGGCTCGTCGCCGCGCGAGCGGTACGACTTCTACCGCTGCACGTTGCTGACGCCGAAGGGCGTCGCCGTTGGCAGCCTCCCGCGGCTCCCCGGCAAGGTCCCGGTCGCCGCACTGCGCGGCAAGCGGCCGATCGTCGTCGGGGACAAGAAGACGTACGGCCCCGACACCACGCCGATCGGCGAGGGCGTCGTGCGCACCGCGAGCGCGCGCTACGAGTGGAAGCTGACGCTCAAGCGCCGGCGATGAGCCGCTCGGCCAGCTCTCGGAAGTGCGTACCGCGCGCGATGAAGTCGCGGTAGGCGTGGTAGCTGGGGGCGGCCGGGGAGAGGAGGACGGCGGTGCCCGGGGTCGCGCGGGCGTGGGCCTGCGCGACGGCGTCTCCCAGGTCCGTGCACGTCGCGGTGCGCGCCGCCGGGACGCCGGCGGCGCGGGCCGCGTCGAGCAGACGCGGGCCGGTGAGCGGAACCGCGAGGAGCGTGACGTCGCCGCGGCGGGCGAGCTCGGCGGCGAGCGCGGTGAAGTCCTGCTCGCGATCGGAGCCGCCGGCGATGAGGACGATGTCGCGGCCGGCGAAGGCCTCGAGCGCGGCGAGGGTCGACTCGGGGGTGGTCGAGATCGAGTCGTCGACCCAGTCCACGCCGTTGCTGGTCAGGACCGTCTGGAGGCGGTGCGGGAGCGGCTCGAGCCCGCGCAGCGCGGCGGGGAGATCGGCCGGGAGCGCGACGCCCGCGGCCTCGACGGCGCTCAGCGCCGCGCAGAGGTTCGCGGCGTTGTGACGGCCGCGGAGCGGGAGGTCGGCGGCAGCCAGGTGCGGCGCGGCGGCGGCGAGCCCGCGCACGATCCCGCCGTCCTCGGTCACGTGCCAGCCCTCGGGCGTCTCGAACGGCAGCCGGCGCGCGGTCTTCGACGCCGCCGCGACGGCCTCCGCGTCCGCGGGCCGCAGCACGCACGCCTCGACCCCGGGCAGCGCCAGCAGCCGGAGCTTCTCGCGGCGGTAGTTCTCGGCGGTGCCGTGCCAGTCGACGTGCTCGCTGTAGAGGTTGGTCATCACCGCGACCTGCGTCCCGTGCTGGAGGTCGGCGATCTGGTAGCTCGACAGCTCCACCACCGCCCAGGCCTCGGGGTCGAGGTCGAGGAGGTCGAGCGCGGGGCGGCCGATGTTCCCCGCCAGCTCCACCCGCTCCCCCGCGGCGCGCAGGAGGTGCGCCACGGCGGTCGCGGTGGTCGACTTGCCCTTGGTGCCGGTGATGCCGATCGTCCGCCGCCCGCGCCGCTCGGCCACCCACAGGCCGGTCGCGGTGACGTGCGGGACACCGCGCGCGGCGAGGGTGCGCAGCTCGTCGCGGTGGATCGAGACGCCCGGCGAGCGGACCACGACGTCGCACGCGCCGAGCGCCTCGACGGCCGCCGCGCCGGGTCCGGTCACCGGGACGCCGCGCAGCTCCTCCGGCAGCGCCTCGGAGGGGTCGTCGAGCGCGACGACCGCGATCCGCGCCGCCGGCATACGCTCGGCGAGGTGGCGCGCGAAGGAGCGGATCTCGCGCCCGAGGCCCCAGACCCCGACCGCGCGGCCGTCAAGCTCCGAGAAGCGCATGGACGTCGTCGAGGAGCTCGTCCGGCACGCCGTGCTCGTCCGACAGCGCGAAGTACCGCTCGGGCGCGGTCTCGTCCACGCCGGCGAACCGGGGCAGCACCTCGTCGGCGAGCCGCTTCACGTTCGCCTGGTCGCGCCAGCGCGGATCGGCGGCGAGGAGCCGGATCGCGGCGACGCTCTCCTCCACCTCGCCGACGCACTCCCACGGCTTCAGCCCACCGGTCGCGGTGAGCTGCGCGAAGCCGGCGTACTGCGCCGGGTCCTCCAGCATCGCGCCGCCGAAGATCCGCTCGATGGCGGCAGGCTCCAGGAAGGGCGCGAGGACGAGGAAGACGAACCGGCACTTGTCGCAGTCCCGGCACCAGCCGGTGCGGCGCTGCGTCTCGGCGATGTGGAAGTTGCGGTTGCAGCTCGAGACGGCCGGGTGGTAGGCGTCGAGCCGGGCGAACGCGCGGGCGATGCTCAGCTCCGACGCGGGGCGCAGGATGCTGAACACGTCGAGCCCGGGCGCGACCTCCGCGACGGCGTCCCGGAGCATCCGCTCGACCCGCGCGCTCTTGGAGAACTGGTGGTTGACCTCGACGCCGTCGAACGTGACGTTGCCGAACGACGCGCTGCGCTCGTTGGCGAACGCGACCGCGTCGAAGCCGTGCAGCGCCGCGGTGAGGAGCGCGACGCACGAGACGATGGCGGTGATCGGGACGTGGCCGTTGAGCGCGCCGGCCTCGTTCAGCTCGATGAGGTGCTTGTCGATCCGGCGGCGGACGAGGAGCCGGGGGAGCTGCGCGACCTCGACCGTGGCGTCGATCGGCTTGGCGGTGTTGACGGAGAAGAGGCTGAGGTCGAGGCCGGAGCGGCGGACGATCTCGATCGCGACCGCCGAGTCCTTGCCGCCGCCGACGGGGACGAGGACGCGGCGCAGTCCGCCGGCGGGCGCGGCAACGGCCGGCGCGCCCGCCTCGAGCGCGCGCGGGAACTCGGGCCGAGGCAGGTGCGCGAGCTCGTTCCGGTACGCGAACTCCCCCAGCCCCTCGCTGTAGAGCGCCTCCAGCAGGGCGGCCGTCGCCGGACCGGGCGTCCCCGCTTCGAGCTCCACCCGCGGCGGCACCGCGGCCTTGAAGTAGCTCACCCCCGCAACCCAGTGCAGAAGCGAGAGGAGCGCCTCGATCCGCGCGTCGCCGAGCGGGATCCCGCCTTCGGGGACCGGCAGCTCGTACGTCTCGGCGAACTCGTGCGCGCCATCCAGCGCGTACCGCAGCTCGACCCGCCCGTCCGCGTCGATGGAGCGCGAGACGAACCGGAACGCCGCGTACGCGGAGGGGTCGAACCGCTCGGTCTGAAGCACGGCTCAAGGGTAGGAGGGGGCGAACTTCGGCCGCCGCGCCCCTACGTGGTTCGGAAGATGCAGGCGATCGGGCCCGGCATACGCGATCATGCACTGACGGCAGACGACGGGTCCCACACCGTCCACGCCGCGATGATCGTGGCCGCCGCGTCGGCCCGCCGCGCACGAGCTGAACGATTCGGAGGAACGATGGCCGAGGACCCCACCTACAGCACGCAGGCTGCCGTGCTCGACCTGCTCCTCGCGAGCTACCCGGGGCCGACCAGCCTCGACGAGCTGGTGCTCGCGATCGGCGACGACATCCAGACGCGGGACGCGGTGACCGAGCTCAAGAGCGTCGGGCTGGCCTACGGCGCGGACGACCTGTTCTGGGTCACGAAGGCGGCCTGGAGGTTCGCCGAGCTGCACGGCCTCGTGCACCTGCCGCAGTGACCGCGACGGTCGGCAGGCGGCAGACCGCTGGTCGCCTGTCGACTGGTAGGCATCGTTTGGATACAGCACTCTGGTGTTGGTGCCGCCCTCCGTCCAGCACAGCCCGCCCGATCCCGTGCTCGCGACTACCCTGCGCCGCCTGCGCCTCGAGAAGCGCATCACGCAGGAGGAGCTCGCGCACGCGGTCGGCCTTACCACCGGAAGCTACGCCCGCATCGAGCGCGCCCGCTCCAACCCGACGTGGACCACGGTCCTCCGCCTCGCCGAAGGCCTCGCCATGCAACCCAGCGAGCTCGCCGCCGAAGTCGAACGCGACCGCGCCGCCGAGGAGCCCTGACGTGCCGGAACGACGAAGGCCCGCCGAAGCGGGCCTTTCACGAGGAGCCGACGAGCGGATTCGAACCGCTGACCCCTTCATTACGAGTGAAGTGCTCTACCAGCTGAGCTACGTCGGCGCACCCGGCGCGGGCGCCGGAGGTACGACAGCTTAGCGGCGGCGCGCGGAGGCGGCGACTACGCGTCCAGCGAGGGGTGCGGGCCGTCCTGCGGGGTGTCGAACCGGCCGCCGTCGATGAGCTCGATCCGGTAGCCGTCCGGGTCGCTGACGAAGGCGATCCGGGGGAGCTCGTCGCGGCCGCCGGGGCGGTACGGCGGCTTCTCGGGCTGGACGCCGATCTCCGCCAGCGCGGCCAGCGCGGCGTCGATGTCCTCCACCGTCACCGCGACGTGGTTGTAGCCGTCGCCGAGGTCGTACGGCTCGGTGCGGCCGACGTTCACCGTCAGCTCGAGTGTCTCGCCGCCGCCCGGCAGCCCGAGGTAGACGTTGTACGCGCTCTCGAAGTTGAGGCGGCCGCGCTCCTCGAAGCCGAGCGCGCGGTAGAAGCGGACGGACGCCTCGGGGTCGAGGACGCGGACGCAGGTGTGGACGAGCTGGGTTGCCATGCCCCCATGGTGGCGCGGCTGGTTCCGAAGAGGACACGGCTGTTCGCCATCGCTGCCCGCGCGCCCGGCTGCTGCACGCGCCGACGGCATCACGACGACCGACACAGCGTCGAGCTCCGCCTCACGCGAAGGGGGTACAACGCCGGGATGCCCGTCCCGGCGTTCGACCTCCAGTCCCACTCCACCCAGTCCGACGGCACCCTGCCGCCCGCGCAGGTCGTCGCCGCGGCGGCGCGGGCGGGGGTCGAGCTGCTCGCGCTGAGCGACCACGACACGGTCGACGGCGTCCCCGAGGCGCTGGAGGCCGCGCGGCGGGAGGGGATCGGGCTCGCCACCGCGGTCGAGATCTCGACCGTCCACGGCGAGCACGAGGACCTGCACCTCCTCGGCTACGGGATCGACCACACCGACCCGCACCTCCTGGCCGAGCTGGAGCGCTACCGGGGCGACCGCGCCGCGCGTGCCGACCGGATGGCCGACGCGCTGCGCGAGCAGGGGTTCGAGCTCGACGACGCGCCGCTCGCCGCCCGCCGCGCCGCCGGGAAGCCGATCGGCCGCCCGCATCTCGCCCAGGCCGCGTTCGACCACCCGGCCAACGCGGCGCGCATCGCCGAGGAGGGCCTGGACACGTTCTCCGACCTCCTCGTCGCCTACCTCATCGCCGGCACCCCGGCCTACCGCCGCCGCACCTTCCCGACCGTCGCGGACGCCATCGCGCTCGTCCACGACGCCGGCGGCGTGGCGGTCTGGGCGCACCCGTTCTGGGACGTCGAGGCGGACCGCGCCGCGCTCGACACGATCGACGGGTTCCGGGAGATCGGGCTGGACGGCGTCGAGGTCTTCTACGTCACCCACACGCCCGATCAGATCGCGCTCCTCGCCGACCACTGCGCGGAGCACGGCCTCCTCACCACCGGCTCGAGCGACTTCCACGGCCCGGACCACCCCACCTTCAGCCGCTTCCTCGCGCACGACCTCCGCGACCGCACGCCGCAGCTCGGCCCGATCCGGTCGGCGGTCTGAGCGCTAGCGGCGCTGGCCGAGCGTCTCGGCCAGGCGGAACGCGAGCTGCTCGAGCGCCAGCTCCTCGCTGACGTTGAGGTCGAGGCGGCGGCGGGTCTCCTCCACCAGCGCCTGACCCTCGCGCAGCGCGACGCTGGAGCGCCCCTCGGCGTCCTCCTCCAGCGCCTCCAGGCGATCGGCGTTGTGGGCGAGGTCCTCCGCGCCGTCGACGACGCACGCCACGTCGCGCAGCCACAGGCCGACCAGCTCGAGGCCCTGATCGAGCGCCTCCTGCATCGCCCGCCGCGACGCGCGCTTGCCCCGCTCGGCGCCCTCGCGCTCGACGCGCTTGCGCTCCTTCTTGGGCACGAGCTCGAGGTCGCCCGCCGTCTTCTCCTCGATCGCCGCCGCAGCGGCGCCGCCGAGGTCCCGCGCGCGCTGGAGCACGGCCATCCACGGGCGGTCGACGAGGTCGTCGGCCAGGCACCCGCGCGCGAGCTTCTCGGCCCCGTGGCGGAGCGCCGGCCCGTCGCCCAGCGCCAGCCGCAGCGCCCGGTCCACGTCGCCCAGCGCGAGCCGCCCGCACGCCGCGGCCAGCACCGGCGCGATCCCGCGGGTCTCGAGCTTGGCCGCCACCTGCGCGGGCGTCGGCGTCGCGAAGCGCACCTGCTGGCAGCGCGACGCGATCGTCGGCAGCACCTTCCCCGGCCGCGACGTGAGCAGGATGAGGTGCGCGTACTCGGGCGGCTCCTCCAGCGTCTTGAGCATCTTGTTGGCGGCCTGGTCGTTGAGCGCGTCCGCGTGCTCGATCACGAACACGCGCCGGGCGGACTCGAACGGCGTGTGGGTCACCGCGGAGACGACGGCCTGGTCGATGTCGCCGACGAGCAGGCCGGCGGACGAGGTGGGCGTCACCCAGGTCAGGTCCGGGTGTGCGCCGGACATGACGCGCGCGGCGGCGCCGGCCGGGTCGGCGGCGCCCTCGGAGAGCAGCTGGGCCGCGAACTCGCGCGCGGTCTCCTCCTTGCCGCACCCCGCGGGGCCGGCGAAGAGGTACGCGTGCGACGGGTCGCCCGCGAGCACCGCGGCGGCGTGGGGATGCTGCTCGATGCCGGCCAGGGCGCTCACGCGACATGATCCTACGACCGTGCTGATCACGATCGAGGGCATCGACGGCGCCGGGAAGACGACCCTGGCGACCCGGCTGGCGGAGCGGCTGGGCGCGGTCCTGCTGCGCGAGCCGGGCGGGGTCGAGCTGAGCGAGCGGATCCGCACGCTGGTCAAGGATCCGGCGCTCTCGGTGCACCCGCGCGCCGAGGCGCTCCTGTACGCGGCCGCGCGGGCGCAGCTCGTGGAGGAGCGGATCCGGCCGCTCCTCGCCGGCGGCGCCACGGTGATCCTCGACCGGTTCACCGACTCGTCGCTGGCCTACCAGGGTGCGGGGCGGGCGCTGGGGGTCGAGGACGTCCGCGCGATCAACGGCTTCGCCACCGGCGGGCTGCGGCCGGACGTGACGCTGCTCCTCGCGCTCGCCCCATCGGTCGGCCGTGCGCGCCTGGACGACCGGGGCGGCGAGCGGGACCGGCTGGAGCGCGAGGGCGCGGGGTTCTTCGGGCTCATCGCCGACGCGTACGAGGCGCTCGCGCGGGCCGAGCCGGAGCGGTTCCGCGTGCTCGACGCCTCTCGGGATGCCGACGCAGTGCTGGAGCAGGCGCTCGCCGCGCTGCCCGGCACCTAGACTCCCGCGCCGTGCCGGACTTCGAGGTCGAGCGGTTCGAGGCGGTTCCGGCGACCCGGGACACCGCCCTGCTGCGCATCTCCGGGTACTGGCGGTCCGGCCAGCGCGAGCGTCTGTCGCCGCCGCTGCTCGTCCTCGACGACGGCCGCCGCACCCACCGGCTCGCCCCGCTGCCCGGCCCGGACGACGCCGCGCCGCTCGCCGCGCCGGACGGTCCGCTGTGGCGCGCGGCGTTCTCGGTCTCCAAGGAGCTGGCCG
>Ga0196960_10000222_pt1 | contig 23035 bp, 15 predicted proteins | sample S3v_5metaG_FD_183187 | JGI IMG/M metagenome (GOLD analysis project Ga0196960, IMG submission 183187) | Soil microbial communities from Anza Borrego desert, Southern California, United States - S3+v_5 | ecosystem: Environmental > Terrestrial > Soil > Desert | place: USA: California | collected...
CACCGTGGCGCTGGCCACGACGGCCGGCGTGACCGGCATGGCCGAGGTCGCAACGCCCCGGGCCGCCGCCTCCCCAGCCGGCCGGGTCGTCCCGGCTCGCACGCTGCCGGTCCCCGGGACCGTCAGTCCGCAGCTCGCGGCACTCATCGGCGCACCGCTCGCGGTCGGTTGGGACGCCGTCCCAGCCGACGCCGCCGGCTGGCGCGCCCTGGCCGCGCAGAGCGCCGACGACCCCGACCTGCCGGCGCTGATCGATCAGCTGGGCGTGACGGTCTGCAGCGCCACCATCGCCGGAGTACCGGTGTTCCGGATCGCTCCGCCGCGCAACGCCCACCCCGGGCGGCTTCTGGTGCACCTGCACGGTGGTGGCTACGTGCTCTACCCCGGCGAGGTCGGCGCAGGCGAGGGCATGATCATGGCCGGGTTGCAGGGCTACGAGGTCGTCTCCGTCGACTACCGAATGCCCCCCGACCACCCGTTCCCTGCCGCCGTCGACGACGCCTTCGCGGTCTGGCAGGCGCTGGTGGACCAGCACGATCCCCGGCGGATGGCGGTCTTCGGCGCCTCCGCGGGCGGGGGCCTCACCCTGGCGCTCGTGCTGCGCGCCCGTGGCGCCGGCGTCCCGCTGCCGGCCGCCATCGCCCCGGGGACGCCGTGGGTCGACCTGACGGCCGACAGCACGGTCGGCGACTCCCTTCACGCCAACGAGTTCGTGGACAACGTCCTGGTTTCGCCCTCCGGCTGGCTTGGCGCCGCCGCATCCCTCTACGCGGACGGTCACGACACCCAGAACCCGTGGATCTCGCCGATCTACGGGGACTTCGAGGGGCTGCCACCCGCCATCTTGACCTCGGGCACCCGGGACCTGCTGCTGAGCCACACCGTGCGGGCACACCGCAGGCTGCGCCAGGCCGGCGTCCCCGCGGCCCTTCAGGTCTTCGAGGGGCAGAGTCACGCCCAGTTCCTCGAACCGTTCGTACCCGAGACCGACGAGGCCTTCGCCGAGATCGGCGCCTTCCTCGACGCCCACCTCGACCGCTGACCGGTCCCGACCCCGGATGGAGCCGACGACTGCGGGCCACCGACGCCGCCGGCGCTGCGGTCGAACAGCGACGAGACGCGGGAAGATACCGAGTTCGCGCATCGGTCGCTCCACCGTGCACCGGGCCACCGGCCTGCCCTCGCGGTCAAGGATCACCACGGTGCTGGAGGGCGGCACCGCAGGCGGACCAGCCCAGAGCCCCCACATGCGCACCCACACGCTCAGCGACCCTCCACCCACACCACCTGCTGATCGAGGTGCTCAAGAGACAGGCCCCCCCGCCCTGCCTCCCGTCGCGGTTCTGTCGCGTTTGTTCAAGACCCTCCTCTCAGCCGAGGCATCATGGGCCCATGAGCACGCCTGTCACCGACTTGATTGCCTTCACCATCGACACGTCTGACGCAAGTCGGCTCGCGCGCTTCTATGCCGGCCTTACCGGAGCAGACATCACGGCCGAATCTCCCGAGTTCGGCTACGCGCAGATCACCCTCAGCCCGCACACGATCAATTTCCAGACCGTCGCGGCCTACGCCGCCCCGAGCTGGCCCGGGCAGGAGCACCCACAGCAGTTCCACCTCGACTTCCGCGTCGGTGACCTGGGCGCCGCCGTCGAGCGCGCTGAGGAGCTCGGCGCGACACAGGCGACCGAGCAACCCGCACCGGAGGCGTACCGGGTGATGATCGACCCGGATGGCCACCCGTTCTGCCTGTGCCCTCCCGCGCCGGACCCCACGCAGAACGGCTAGGCGCCTCGCATCGGGAACCATGACGGCGACGTCCGCGCCGCTCCTGCAGCTCGAGTCGGCGTTTCGCCAGAGGACTCCCTGCGGGACGCGTGACTTCGGACGCCCAGGGGCCTCGGACGTCCCCGCAGCAGGTACGCCGAACGGGGAGGTCAGCGGGGCGTCGCTAGCTCGCGGCGGCACGGTGCAGGGCTGTGATCGCTTGAGTGTCGGCAACCGTGGCGGCCAGCATGGCGGCCGCTGCGTCCGCGGCCCCAGAAGCTAGAGCTGGACGTGTCCGTCAAATCAGTTGTTTTCGCTGGTAGGACGCTTGGCGCGGCTGGGCTGGACCCGCATCGGTTCGCCCGGCATCTTCGGGTAGTCGGGCGGATAGGGCAGGTCGCCCAGCCCGGCATCCATCTCCTGCTTCTCGGCCAGCTCCAGCAGCGGTGTGATGTCGAAGGCGTGGTCGGCCAGCCCGGCGTGCTTGTCGCCCACCTCGCGGAAGCGGGCCGGCATGGTCAGCACGTCGAAGTCGAACGGTGTGACGTCCGGCAGCTCGTCCCAGTCCAGGGGCGCGGAGACAGGGGCGTGCGGCTTCGGGCGGATGGAGTAGGCCGAGGCGATCGTGCGGTCCCGGGCCATCTGGTTGTAGTCGATGAAGATCTTCTCGCCGCGCTCCTCCTTCCACCACGACATGGTGACGCGGTCGGGCAGGCGGCGTTCCAGCTCGCGGCCGAAGGCGATGACGCCCCGGCGCACCTCGGTGAAGGTCCACCTCGGCTGGATCGGGACGTAGATGTGCACGCCGCGGCCGCCGGAGGTCTTCGGCCACCCCTGCATGCCGAACTCGTGCAGGAGCTCCCGCACGTGCGGGGCCACCCACACCGCGTCGGAGAAGTCGGTGCCCGGCTGCGGATCGAGGTCGATGCGGATCTGGTTCGGCGACTCGACGTCGGTCTTGTCGACCGGCCACGGGTGGAACGTCAGCGTGCCGAGGTTGGCGCACCACGCGACCACGGCCACGGAGTCCGGCGCGATCTCGTCCGCCGTCCGCCCGCTGGGGAAGGTGATGTGCGCCGTCGGCACCCACGGCGGGGCGTTCTTCGGCACCCGCTTCTGGTAGAAGGCGTCGCCGGTGTTGTCGACGCGGGTGGAGAGGCGGGCGCCCTCGAACACCCCACCCGGCCAGCGTTCCAGCGTCGTCGGCCGGTCCCTGAGCGCGAAGAGGATGCCCTCCCCGACGGCGACGAAGTACTCGACGACGTCGATCTTCCGGATGCCGCGCTCCCCGAAGTACGGCTTCTCCGGGTTGGACACCCGCACCTCGTGCCCGTCGACGTCGAGGACGACGGCGTCCTTGCTGCTGGCCATGGAACTCCCTTACCGCTGGGGGACGGGAAGTGTCACGCCGGGCAGGTGAGCCCGTCCACCGGTGCCACCCCGTCGATGAGGTAGGAGTTGACGGCCGCGGTCACGCAGTCGGTCTTCGGGTAGGACGTGTGCCCCTGGCCCTGCCAGGTCAGCAGCACGCCACTTTCGAGGTCCTCGGCCATGTCGACCGCTCCGGGCAGCGGCGTCACCGGGTCGCCGGAGTTGCCGATGACGAGGATCGGGGCGCTTCCGGCGGCGTCACGCTCGGGCACCGGCGTGCGATCGGCGTCCCACGTGGTGCAGGTGTACAGACCGGCCGCCGCCCCGGCGCCGAACAGCGGGTACTGACCGCTCCACTGGGCGGCCAGCTCACGTATCCGGTCCTCCTCGACCGTCTCCTCGGTGTCGGCGCAGTTGATGGCGATGCGGGCGTCCAGCAGGTTGGACCAGGAGTCCTGGTCCAACCGGCCGGTCACCTCGTCGGCCAGCGAGAACAGCGCCTTCGAGTCACCGTCCCGGGCCGCGCGCAGCCCCTGGGCGAGCTGCGGCCAGGAGGCGGTGTCGGAGAGCGCGGCCCGCACGGCGGTGAGCACGACGCCCGGCGTCGCCTGCCGGGTCTCGCCCACCTGGCTGCTGGGAATCGGGGCGCCGGCCGCCTGCGCCAGGACCTCCTCGAGGAAGCGGCGTGGGTCGTCGCCCAGCGGGCAGCCCGCGATCAGGCCCGTGCAGTTGGCGGCGAAGGAGTTGAACCCGGCCTCGAGACCGGCGGCGTACGCCTCGGCGTCGGCGGCCACGTCGGTGTCGGGGTCGACGGCGGCGTCCAGGACCATGGCCCGCACCCGGTCGGGGAACAGCTCGGCGTAGGTGGAGCCCAGCGTGGTGCCGTAGGAGTAGCCCAGGTAGGTCAGCTGCTCGTCGCCGAGCGACTCCCGCAGCTGGTCCATGTCGCGCGCGGTGTCGACGGTGTTGAACGTGCCGAGGGCCTCGCCGTACTCCTCGGCGCAGCCCTCGGCCACCTCGTCGGAGAGGGCGAAGGTCGCGTCGAGCTGCTCGGCGGTGGTGGGCCGCGGCTCGGCGGCGACCAGCTGCTCCTTCAGGTCCGCGGGAATGCACTCGACGGGCGTGGACAGGCCCACGCCGCGGGGGTCGAAACCGACGACGTCGAACCGGCGGAGGACGTCCTCGGGCAGCGTGAGGGCCAGTCCGATGGCCGCGTCGGCGCCGGAGCCGCCGGGGCCGCCGGGGTTGACCACCAGCGAGCCGATGCGCTCGGTCTGGCCGGCCGCCACCGCGCGCACGAGGAACAGGGGCAGCGTGGCGCCGCCCGGCTCGTCGTAGCTGATCGGCACCTCCGTGCGACCGCACTCGAAGAGGATGTCGCGCTCGCTGCCCGGCTGGCCCGCGACCAGCGGCTGGATCTGCGCGTCGCAGTCACTCCACTCGATGGGTGCCGCCTCGGGCTCCGCGGGGGTCGTGCTGGTCGCGGTGGGCTCCGCGGTGCTGTCGCCGAAGGAGGTGCAGCCGGTCAGCGCCAGGGGCAGGGCCAGCAGCAGACCGGACGCGACGGCCGGGAGACCTCGGTGCAGACGCATGATCACGAGCCTAGGAGGCGCACCGGGTCGATGCACCGCCGCGTCACCCGGCTCTCTGCAGAATCCGCCGCGGGCGTGCGAGTGGTGGGGGGCAAGGGGTTGTTCCTCAGCCGTCGAGCACCTCGGCCAGGTCGTAGCGGACGGGCACGTCGAGCTGGTCGTACGTGCACGTGCGGGCATCCCGGTCCGGGCGCCAGCGGAGGAACTGGCCGGTGTGACGGAGCCGACGCCCCTCCAGCTGGTCGTACTTGATCTCGACCACCAGCTCCGGGCGCAGCGGGACCCACGAGAGATCCTTCTTCGCGTTCCACCGGCTGACCGCTCCGGGCATCCGCTGCTCCCCGTCCTCGTGCACCTGGGCGTTGGCCCAGTCCTGCCACGGATGGCCGTCGAGCGCCTGGGCCCGGTAGGGCGCGAGCTCCTCGACGAGTTCGGCCCGGCGCTGCATGGGGAAGGACGCCGCGACGCCGATGTGCTGGAGGTCGCCGGTGTCGTCGTAGAGCCCCAGGAGCAGCGATCCGACGATCGGCCCGCTCTTGTGCCAGCGGAAGCCGGCCACCACGCAGTCCGCGGTCCGCACGTGCTTGACCTTGGTCATCAGCCGCTGGTCGGGCCCGTACGGGAGATCGGCGGCCTTGGCCACGACGCCGTCGAGGCCCGCTCCCTCGAACGTCTCGAACCAGCGCTCGGCGGTGGCACGGTCCCGGGTGACGCTGGTCAGGTACACCGGCGGACGGCTGCCCCGCATCGCCGTCTCGAGCCGGCTGCGGCGCTCGCCGAAGGGGGTCTCCAGCAGCGACTCGTCGCCCAGTGCCAGCAGGTCGAAGGCGACGAAGGACGCCGGGGTCTGCTCGGCGAGCAGGGTGATGCGGGACTCGGCCGGGTGGATGCGCTGGAGCAGCGCCTCGAAGTGCAGCCGGTCCCCCCGCGGCACGATGATCTCGCCGTCGACCACGCACCGCTCGGGCAGGTTGGTCTTCACCGCTGCGACGACCTCGGGGAAGTAGCGGGTGAGCGGCCGCTCGTTGCGGCTGCCCAGCTCCACCTCGTCGCCGTTCCGGAACACGATGCAGCGGAAGCCGTCCCACTTCGGCTCGTAGTACATGTCGCCGGTCGGCACCTTCGTCGCGGCCTTGGCCAGCATCGGCTTCACCGGCGGCTGCACGGGGAGATCCATGCCGGGCAGTCAATCAGCCCGGTCCGACGTCGATCGAGTTCCCGGCCCGACCGTGTACCGGGTGAAGAGCACCCCGTCCTCCTCGAGCACCTGGCGCAGCGACAGACGCGCCGGGGCGGGCAGCGCGCGGTCCAGCAGCCGTGCCTCGCCCCCGATCAGCGCCGGGGAGATCGACAGGTCGACCTCGTCGACCACTCCGGCGGCCAGCGCGCTGCGGAGCAGTTGCGGCCCGCCCTCGCAGGTCACCTGCTCCAGGCCGCGGTCGGCCAGTGCGTCGACGGCGGCCCGCAGATCCACGTCGCCCTCCCCGCAGACCAGCACGTCGACCCCGGCGTCGGTCAGCGCGGCGCGGCGGCCGGGGTCCGACGACGCGCAGGTGACCAGGATCGTGGGGGAGACCGCCGCGGTGACCAGCCCGCTCGCCGGGTCGAGCGAGGCCCGCCGCGAGACGACGGCGACCGGCATCGTGGGGGGCCGGCCGATCGCCGCACGCAGCCGTCCGACGGCGGACTCCGGCACGACCGCCCGGTATCCCTCGGCGGCCGCGGTGCCGTGCCCGACGAGCACGACGTCGGCGAGCGCCCGGAGGACGCGGAACACCCGGCGGTCGCCGGGGGAGCCCAGACCCTCGCTCACGCCGCCGACGGTGATCGCCCCGTCGAGGGAGGCGATGAAGTCCATCCGCAGCCAGCGTCCGGGTGGGCCGCGGTAGGCCTCGACCAGGGCCTGCTCCCCAGGAGCTCCGTCGTCGAGGTCGGCCGGCTCCGGGAACAGCCGCCGCACGTCAGCGGGTGGTCAGCACGGTGGCGCTCTCCGCGGGAAGGGTCACCGTGCGCCCGTCGAGGGCGGGCAGCTCCCCGGTGGCGAACAGGACCTCCCCGGCCGGCCGGTCGAGGTCGATCTCCCGCGGCTGCCCGGCCAGGTTGACCACCACGCGCAGCGAACCGCGGTGCACGACCATCCAGCGGTCGGCGTCGTCCCAGGCCACCTCGACCTCGGAGAGGTCGGCGTCGACCAGGTCGGGATGGGCCTTCCGCAGCGCCAGCAGCGCCCTGGTCACGGCCAGCAGCCCGGCGTGCGGCTCCTTCTCCAGCTCCGACCAGTCGAGCTTCGAGCGGAGGAAGGTCTCCGGGTCCTGCGGGTCGGGCACCTCGTCGGCGTCCCAGCCGTGCCCGGCGAACTCGCCCTTGCGGCCCTCGGCCGTGGCCCGGCCGATCTCCGGGTCGGTGTGGCTGGTGAAGAACTGCCACGGGGTGGACGCGCCCCACTCCTCGCCCATGAACAGCATCGGGGTGAACGGGCTGGTCAGGACCATGGTGGCGCCGACGGCGAGCAGCCCGGGGGAGAGGGACGCCGAGACGCGGTCGCCGATGGCGCGGTTGCCGATCTGGTCGTGGTCCTGCAGGTAGCCGAGGAACTTCCAGCCCGGCAGCCGGGCGGTGTCCACCGGGCGTCCGTGGGAGCGGCGCCGGAAGCTGGACCACGCGCCGTCGTGGAGGAAGGCTCCGGTGAGCGTCTTGGCCAGGCCGCCCAGGCCGGCCTCGGCGAAGTCCCGGTAGTAGCCCTGGCCCTCGCCGGTCAGCGTCGAGTGCAACGCGTGGTGGAAGTCGTCGCTCCACTGGGCGCTCAGCCCGCTGCCGCCCGCGGCCCGCTCCGTGACCAGGCGGGGGTCGTTGAGGTCGCTCTCCGCGATCAGGGTCAGCGGGCGGCCCAGGGCGGTCGACAGCCGGTCCACCTCGACCGACATCTGCTCGAGGATCGGAACGGCGCGCTCGTCGACGAGCGCGTGCACGGCGTCCAGGCGGAGCCCGTCGACGTGCATGTCCCGCAGCCACATCAGCACGTTGTCGAGGATGTAGCGGCGCACCTCGTCGGAGTCGGGGCCCGAGAGGTTGACGGAGTTGCCCCACGTGTTCGACCCGCCCTCGGCGAAGATCGGGAAGAACATCGGCAGGTAGTTCCCCGAGGGGCCCAGGTGGTTGTAGACGACGTCCTGGATCACGCCGAGCCCGCGCTGGTGGCAGGCATCGACGAACCGCTGGTAGGCCGCGGGGCCGCCGTAGCTCTCCTGCACCGCGTACCAGAGGACGCCGTCGTAGCCCCAGTTGTGGGTGCCGTCGAAGGCGTTGACCGGCAGGAGCTCGACGAAGTCGACGCCGAGCTCCACCAGGTGGTCCAGTCGCTCGATCGCGGAGTCCAGCGTGCCCTCGGGCGTGAACGTGCCGAGATGCATCTCGTAGACGACGCCGCCGGCCAGCGGACGCCCCGTCCACGAGCGGTCGCCCCACGCGTACGCCGACGGGTCGAACCGGCGGGAGAGCCCGTGCACGCCGTCGGGCTGCCGGCGCGAGCGCGGATCCGGGTAGACCTTGTCGTCGTCATCGCCCAGCAGGAACCCGTAGTCGGCCTCCGGCTCCGCTGCGACCTCGGCCCGCCACCAGCCGCCTTCGTCCCGGCTCATGTCGTGGACGGCGCCGTCGACCTGCACGCGCACGCGCTCGGGCAGTGGCGCCCAGACGGCGATCTCGACGGGAGCGGACATGCGGGGGCCTCCGGAAAGGGGGACGGCGGGGGGCGGAGGAGTTCTGCCCGCGAGGTGCCCGCCCAACCATCGGGATCGCGGAACTGTCCCGCACCGGCGGAGCGGGGCAGCCAGGACACGGCCCTGGCTGCCCCGTCCGGTTCAGCCGGGGATCACCAGCGTCTGGCCGACCTGGATCCGGTGCGGATCGGCCACCGTGTCGCTGTTGGCTGCCCAGAGCGCTCGCCAGCCGCCGTCGACGCCCTGTGCGCGGGCGATCCCCTCGAGCGTGTCACCGGACTTCACCGTGTAGCCGCTGGTGGGCGACGACTGAGCCGGCGCCGCCGCGGGAGCCGGTGCCGGTGCCGATCCGGCGGCCGCAGGGGTCGTGCCGGGCTGCAGGTACTTGCCGCACGTGGGCCAGGCCCCGATGCCCTGGGTGAGCAGGACCCGCTCCGCGACCTCGATCTGCTCCGCGGGGGTGGCGAGGTCGGCCCGCGCGGCGAACTCGTCCCCGCCGTGGTCCAGCCAGGTGGGCTGCCAGAACTGCAGCCCGCCGTAGTAGCCGTTGCCGGTGTTGATGCTCCAGTTGCCGCTGGACTCGCACTGCGCGACGCCGGACCAGTCGTGGGTCGCCGCCTGCGCCGGCGCGGCGAGCACGCCGAGGCCGATCGCCGCGGCGCCGACGACGACGGCGCCTCCGCGGAGACGGATGCGGGCGCGCGTGGTCGAGGAGTGCTCGGACATGGGTGATCCTCCGATCACCGCCTGCGAGGTGAGCTGTCGGGTTCGGGCGAACGGATGCCCGGCCGTCGTCGTGCCGCGAGGGCACGGTGCGGCTTCACCCCGAGGCGCGCGTGCGCGCCGGGACGTGGGTCCCCCGCCCCCGTCCTGGGCTGTGGGTCGGAGTCAGGCGTCCGGCGGACGGGGTTCGGCGGTCCGGCGCCTCGCATCCGGCCAGGCAGGCCCAGGTGCGCGCACGACGCTAGGTTCCGGGCGGCGACTCGGCCCGCCGAGAAGGACCTCTCAGGACGAGTGCTGTCACCACGCCGGAGCGCAACCCCGCGGCGTCCCCGGCCGACTTCACTCCGTCCGCCGAGCCCCCACGCACGGCCCGCCGCGAGCAAGGCCCCCTCCCCGCCCCGCCCCGAGCCTGCGAAGGGTGGGGAGGAGGGGGCCTTTTCTCAGTCCCTGACGAGGAGCGCCACCGGGAGGCGGGCGAGGAGGAGGTCGGCTGCCACACCGGCGACGTCGGAGACCACCCGCTCGCCGGTGAGCAGGTCCCGCCACGCACCGTTGGGCAGCTGGATCGCGGTGTCGCCCCATCCGGCGGCGGCCAGGCCCACGGGCAGCCGGGCAGCCACCACGACCGCGCCGTCGCCTGCTGCACCCCGGTCGTAGGCGACCAGGTGGTCGGCGGCCGAGCCGGTCACCGGGACCGGCTCGTAGCCGGCGAACCACTCGGGGTGGTCGCGACGGGCACGCAGCGTCCGCGAGACGACGAGCAGCTTGGCCGCACCCGTCTCGTCGACCTCGGGCACCTCGCCGGCGTCCAGCCGGGCCAGCAGCTCCCGCCGCAGCGCGTAGTCGACCGGCCGGCGGTTGTCCGGGTCGACCAGGGAGTAGTCCCACAGCTCGGTGCCCTGGTAGACGTCGGGCACGCCCGGCATCGTCAGCTGCAGCAGCTTCTGGGACAGCGAGTTGGACCGGCCCATCGGGGCGATGCGGGCGACGAACTGCTCGATCTCGGCGTGCGTCGCCGGGTCGTCGAAGGCGGCGTCGACCAGGGCGTGCAGCTGCTCCTCGAACTCCTGCACCGGGTTGGTCCAGGTGGTCGAGGTACCGGCCTCGCGCGCGGCCTTCTCGACGTAGGCGTGCGCCCGCTCGCGGGACAGCGGCCACGCGCCGACGAGGTTCTGCCACACCAGGTGCGCGAGGGAGCGGTCGGCCAGCGGGTGGCGCCCGAGCCAGGTCCGGACCAGCTGGGCCCACTCGGTCGGCAGCTCGGCCAGCACCGCCAGCCGGGCCCGCACGTCCTCGCTGCGCTTGGTGTCGTGGGTGGACAGCGTGGTCATCGACAGCGGGCGCACCTCCAGACGCCGTCGCTGCGCCGCGTGGAACTCCTCGACCGTGCTGCCGAACTCGGCGGGGTCGCCGCCCACCTCGTTGAGGGCCACGAAGCGTGCCCACCGGTAGTAGGCGCTGTCCTCCACGCCCTTGGCCATGACCGGGCCGCTGGTCTGCTCGAAGCGGGTGGCGGCCTCCGTCCCGGCCTGCGAGAGCACCGGGTGCAGGGCGTCCAGTGCGGGCGTGAGGTCGGGACGGCGCTCGCGCACGGCCGCCACGGTGCCGTCCAGGTGCTCGCGACCGTCGGGCAGGTAGCTGCGGTAGACGGGGAAGGACGCAAGCAGCTCGGCCAGCGCCTCGGTCTGCTGCTCCCGGTCGAGGCCCGGCAGCTCGCCGATCACCCGCACCAGGCGGGCGACCTCCGATCCGAGCATGCCGTCGGTGACCTCCCGCTTGCAGTCGTGCACCAGCTGGGCGTAGTCGATCCGCGTGCCGGCGAGCTCGGTGTCCAGCGCGGTCAGCGCCGCCTCACCCGCGGGGTCGATCAGCACCTGGTCGACCTCGGAGAGGGCGTCGTAGCCCGTCGTGCCCGCCGTCGCCCAGTTCGCGGGCAGGTCCTCGCCGGGTTCCAGGATCTTCTCGACGACCGTCCAGCGGTTCTCCGAGGCCTCGGCCAGCCGGTCGAGGTACTGCTTCGGGTCGGCCAGCCCGTCGGGGTGGTCGATCCGCAACCCGTCGACGGCGCCCTCGCGCACCAGCCGCAGCACCAGCTCGTGGGTGGCGTCGAAGATCGCCGGGTCCTCCACCCGCAGGCCGGCGAGGGTGTTGATGGCGAAGAAGCGCCGGTAGTTCAGGTCCGAGTCGGCGCGCCGCCAGTCGACCAGCTCGTAGTGCTGGCGGGCGTGCACCTCCTGGGGCGTCCCCTCCTCGGTGCCCGGGGCGATCGGGAAGCGGTTGTCGTAGTACCGCAGTTCGGCTGGTCCGTCCCCGCCGGACACCACTTCGAGCTTCTCGACGTCGTCCGCGGACCCGAGGACGGGGATGCGGACCTTGCCGCCGCCGAAGTCCCAGTCGATGTCGAACGCCGCGGCGTGCTCGCTGTCGCGGCCGTGCCGCAGCACGTCCCACCACCACGGCGCGGCCGCCGGGTCGTCGACGCCCATGTGGTTGGGCACCAGGTCGAGCACGAGCCCCAGCCCGTGCTCGTGCAGCGCGCCGACGAAGCGGTCGAAGCCGGCCCGGCCGCCGCGTGCCTCGTCGATGTGCGCGTGGTCGACGGTGTCGTAGCCGTGGTTGCTGCCCTCGGCCGAGCGCAGCAGGGGCGAGGAGTAGGCATGGGTGACGCCGAGGTCGGCCAGGTAGCCGGCGACGTCGGCGGCGTCCTGCAGGCGGAAGTCGGCGTGCACCTGGAGCCGGTAGGTCGCGGAGGGCACACCCCGGCGCGGGTCCTCGCCGGGCTGGAGAGCAGGACCGGTCATGACTCTCCCCGCTCGCTCACGCGGCGGGCTCCGTTCGTCGCTCGGTGCTCGCTGCGGTGCCCACGAGCCCGACCGCTCACAGCGCGGGCCCGGTGAGGACCACGATGGCGCGGCCGTCGACGGTCACGGTGTCGCCGGGCTTCAGCTCCACGGGCTCCACGTCGTGCATCTCGGCGGTGTCCAGCACGACCGTCCACGACTGGCCGTAGTCCGCCCCCGGGAGCGTGAACTCCATCGACTCGTGGTGGGCGTTGAAGGCCAGGTAGAAGTGGTCGTCCTTCACGTACTCACCACGCTCGTCCATCTCGCGGATCCCGAGCCCGTTCAGGTAGACGGCCAGTGACTTCGCGTAGCCGACGTCCCAGTCGGAGTCGTCCATCTCCTCGCCGTCCGGGGTCAGCCAGTCGATGTCGGCGACGGGCTCGCCCTGGCCGCGGCGCACCGGCCGGCCGTGGAAGAACCGGCGGCGGCGGAAGGTGGGGTGCTCGGAGCGCAGCTTCGTGACGGCCTTGGTGAACTCGAGCAGGCCCTGGTCGACGTTCTCCCAGTCGATCCAGGTGATCGGGGAGTCCTGGCAGTAACCGTTGTTGTTGCCGCCCTGGGTGCGGCCCAGTTCGTCGCCGTGCAGCAGCATCGGCACGCCCTGGCTGAGCATCAGGGTGGCGATGAAGTTCCGCTGCTGGCGGGCCCGCAGGTGCAGGATCTCCGGGTCGTCGGTGTCGCCCTCGGCGCCGCCGTTCCAGCTGCGGTTGTGGCTCTCGCCGTCGTTGTTGTCCTCGCCGTTGGCCTCGTTGTGCTTCTCGTTGTAGGAGACGAGGTCGCGCATGGTGAAGCCGTCGTGCGCGGTGACGAAGTTGATGCTCGCGACCGGGCGCCGTCCCGAGTGCTGGTAGAGGTCGGCCGAGCCGGTGATCCGGCTGGCGAACTCGCCGACGGTGGCGTCCTCGCCGCGCCAGAAGTCGCGGACGGTGTCGCGGTACTTGCCGTTCCACTCCGTCCACAGCGCGGGGAAGTTGCCGACCTGGTAACCGCCCTCGCCGACGTCCCACGGCTCGGCGATCAGCTTCACCTGGCTGACGACCGGGTCCTGGTGGACCAGGTCGAAGAAGGTGGCCAGCCGGTCGACGGCGTGCAGCTCCCGGGCCAGCGCGGAGGCCAGGTCGAAGCGGAAGCCGTCCACGTGCATCTCGGTGACCCAGTAGCGCAGCGAGTCCATGATCAGCTGCAGCGACTGCGGCGTGCGGACGTTGAGGGTGTTCCCCGTGCCGGTGAAGTCCATGTAGTACCGCTCGTCGCCCTCGACGAGCTTGTAGTACGTGCGGTTGTCGATGCCGCGGAAGGACAGCGTCGGGCCGTTGTGGTTGCCCTCGGCGGTGTGGTTGTAGACGACGTCCAGGATGACCTCGATGCCCGCCTCGTGCAGGGCCCGGACCATGCCCTTGAACTCCTGGACGTGCTGACCCGAGGAGGTGTTGCTGGCGTACTCGTTGTGCGGCGCGAAGAAGCCGATGGTGTTGTAGCCCCAGTAGTTGCGCAGGCCCTTCTGCTGGAGGGTGTCGTCCTGCACGAACTGGTGCACCGGCAGCAGCTCGATCGCGGTGATCCCCAGCTCCTGCAGGTGCTCGACGGTCGCCGGGTGCGCGACGCCGGCATAGGTGCCGCGCAGCTCCTCGGGGATCCGCGGGTTGGTCATGGTCAGGCCCTTGACATGGGCCTCGTAGATGACCGACTTGTTGTAGGGGATCTTCGGCGGCCGGTCCACGCCCCAGTCGAAGTACGGGTTGACGACGACGGACTTCGGCATGTGCGCCGCGGAGTCGTCGTCGTTGCGCTCCTTGGTCTCGAAGTCGTAGCCGAAGACCGACTGGTCCCACTCGATCTGCCCGTCGATGGCCTTCGCGTAGGGGTCCAGCAGCAGCTTGTTCGGATTGCAGCGCAGGCCCTGTGCCGGGTCGTAGGGCCCGTGCACGCGGAAGCCGTACTTCTGCCCGGGCTGGATGCCGGGGAGGAAGGCGTGCCAGACGTAGCCGTCCATCTCGGGGAGCCGGATGCGCTCTTCGTTGCCCTGTTCGTCGAACAGGCACAGCTCGACCTTCTCGGCCACCTCGCTGAAGATGGCGAAGTTGGTCCCGATGCCGTCGTAGGTTGCGCCGAGGGGGTAGGCGCTACCGGGCCAGACCTGGGTCATCGTGGGTATTTCCTCCTGCAAAGGCGCCCCCGCGGGGGGTGGGGGCGGTGGACCGGGACGCGCGCTGGCGCCGCCGGCCGAGACGGGCATCAGACACCCGGTTGCCCGCGTCCGGGCCTCGTCACACCTGCTGACGGTGTGAGTCGTACCGCCCCGTCGCGTCCGCGGCAGCGGATCCGCTCCATCCGATCCGCTCCAGCGCGCGGGACGACGCCGTGCGCACCACCGGCACCGGGAGCCGCTCGCACCGCGTTCTGTCGCACCGCCGACGTACCGTCGATGCCGTGCGCACGACCACCGATCTCCGGCCCACGCAGGGGCGCTTCCGCGTCGTCAGCGAGTTCGAGCCCTCCGGCGACCAGCCCGCCGCGATCAAGGCCCTCGCCGAGCGGGTGGGCGCGGGGGAGAAGGACGTCGTCCTCCTCGGCGCCACGGGCACCGGCAAGTCGGCCACCACCGCCTGGCTGATCGAGCAGGTGCAACGGCCCACGCTGGTCATGGCGCCGAACAAGACGCTGGCCGCGCAGCTGGCCAACGAGTTCCGCGAGCTGATGCCCGACGCCGCGGTCGAGTACTTCGTCTCCTACTACGACTACTACCAGCCCGAGGCCTACGTCCCGCAGACGGACACCTACATCGAGAAGGACTCCTCGATCAACGAGGAGGTCGAGCGGCTCCGGCACTCCGCGACGAACAGCCTGCTGACCCGGCGGGACGTCGTGGTGGTGTCCACCGTCTCCTGCATCTACGGCCTGGGCACACCGCAGGAGTACGTGGAGCGCGCGCTCAAGGTGAAGGTGGGGGAGCAGCGCTCCCAGGAGGAGCTGCTGCGCACGCTGGTCACGGAGCAGTACACCCGCAACGACCTGTCCTTCACCCGCGGCACGTTCCGGGTCCGCGGCGACACGATCGAGATCTTCCCGGTCTACGAGGAGCTCGCCTGCCGGATCGAGATGTTCGGCGACGAGATCGAGCGGCTGTACTACCTGCACCCGCTCACCGGTGAGGTCGTCCGCGAGGTGGACGAGCTGTTCATCTTCCCGGCCACCCACTACGTCGCGGGCCCCGACCGGATGGAGCGGGCGATCGCCGGCATCGAGGCGGAGCTGGAGCAGCGGCTGGCCGAGCTCGACCGGCAGGGCAAGCTGCTGGAGTCCCAGCGGCTGCGCATGCGCACCACCTACGACATCGAGATGATGCGGCAGGTCGGCTTCTGCTCGGGCATCGAGAACTACTCGCGGCACATCGACGGCCGCGCCCCGGGCAGCGCCGGCGCATGTCTCATCGACTACTTCCCCGACGACTTCCTCCTGGTCATCGACGAGTCGCACGTGACCGTGCCGCAGATCGGCGGCATGTACGAGGGCGACATGAGCCGCAAGCGCACCCTGGTGGAGCACGGCTTCCGGCTCCCGTCGGCCATGGACAACCGCCCGCTGAAGTGGGAGGAGTTCACCGACCGGATCGGTCAGACGGTGTACCTGTCGGCGACCCCCGGCCCCTACGAGCTGGGCCGGACCGGGGGCGAGTTCGTCGAGCAGGTCATCCGGCCCACCGGTCTGGTGGACCCCGAGGTCGTCGTGAAGCCGACGAAGGGGCAGATCGACGACCTCGTCCACGAGATCCGCATCCGCACCGAGAAGGACGAGCGGATCCTGGTCACGACGCTGACCAAGAAGATGGCCGAGGACCTCACCGACTACCTGCTCGAGCTGGGCATCAAGGTGCGGTACCTGCACTCCGAGGTCGACACCCTGCGCCGGGTGGAGCTGCTCCGCGAGCTCCGGCAGGGGGAGTACGACGTCCTCGTCGGCATCAACCTGCTCCGGGAAGGGCTGGACCTGCCCGAGGTGTCGCTGGTGGCCATCCTCGACGCCGACAAGGAGGGCTTCCTCCGGTCGGGCACGTCGCTGATCCAGACCATCGGCCGGGCGGCGCGCAACGTCTCCGGCCAGGTGCACATGTACGCGGACAAGATCACGCCGTCCATGGCGCTCGCGATCGAGGAGACGGAGCGGCGCCGGGAGAAGCAGATCGCCTACAACCGCGAGCGGGGCGTCGACCCGCAACCGCTGCGCAAGAAGATCGTCGACATCCTCGAGGGCATCTACCGCGAGGCCGAGGACTCCGACGCCGCCGAGCTCATCGGTGGATCGGGGCGCCAGCAGTCGCGCGGCAAGGCTCCGGTGCCCGGCCTGTCGTCGAAGAAGGCCGGAAAGGCAGGCGCCATCGACGTGCAGGGTCTGCCGCGCAACGAGCTGGCCGACCTGATCACGCAGATGAACGACCAGATGCTCGCGGCCGCGCGCGAGCTGCAGTTCGAGGTCGCCGCCCGGCTGCGCGACGAGCTCAACGAGCTGAAGAAGGAGCTCCGCCAGTTCGACGCCGCGCACGCCTGACAGCGGACCTGTTCCCTGCTCGCACGTCCAGGGCAGTGCCCAGGACGGGGCCGCGGGCGGCTGTCGAAAAATCTCGGCCGACCGGGAACCAGCTGCGGTCGCCGGGCGTTGCAGCCTCTGAACCACACGGGACGTGCGGGCGATGACGCCTGTGCGGCCCTCGGTTCGTGGAGGGGAGTATCCCGCCGCGACCGGGTCGTCAATACGGGATCCCGCGATCCCCGGCCCGTCGGCCGCCCGCTGGGTGGTGGGAGAGACCTCCGGTTACTGACGACTGCCAGTTCCGGAGGTTTTCTGCATGGACGTGCCCGTGTGGGTGTGGGGCATCACCGTCGCCGCGATCGTGGCGATGCTCGTCTTCGACTTCGTCGGCCACGTGCGCACGCCGCACTCGCCGTCGCTGCGCGAGTCGGCCATCTGGTCGGCGGTCTACGTCGGCATCGCCGTCGTCTTCGGGCTGCTGGTGCTGTGGTTCTCCGGCGCCCAGTTCGCCGGTGAGTACTTCGCCGGATACATCACCGAGAAGAGCCTGTCGGTCGACAACCTCTTCGTCTTCGTGCTGATCATGGCCAGCTTCGGCGTGCCCCGGGAGCTGCAGCAGAAGGTGCTGCTGTTCGGCATCACCTTCGCCCTCGCCCTGCGCACCGTCTTCATCCTGATCGGCGCGGCCGCGATCGAGAACTTCAGCTGGGTCTTCTACCTCTTCGGCGCCATCCTCGTCTGGACCGCCTGGGTGCAGGCCCGCAGCGGCGGGCACGGGCACGACGAGGACTACCGGGAGAACGGCGTCCTGCGGCTGGCGCGGCGGGTGCTCCCGACGACGGACCAGTACGACGGTGACCGGATGACCGTGCGCATCGACGGCAAGCGGCTCATCACCCCGCTGGCGATCGCCCTGCTGGCCATCGGTAGTGCCGACCTCATCTTCGCCGTCGACTCGATCCCGGCCATCTTCGGGCTCACCCAGGAGACCTACCTGGTGTTCGCCGCCAACGCCTTCTCCCTGCTGGGCCTGCGGCAGCTGTTCTTCCTCATCGACGGGCTGCTCGACCGCCTCGTCTACCTGTCCTACGGGCTGGCCGTGATCCTCGGCTTCATCGGCGCGAAGCTCGTCATCCACGCGCTGCACACCAACGAGCTCCCGTTCGTCAACGGCGGCGAGCACGTCACCGTGATCCCCGAGGTGCCCACCTGGCTGTCCCTCGCGGTCATCCTCGTGACGCTTCTGGTCACCACCGTCGCCAGCCTCGCCCGCAGCCGGCGCGACCGTGCCGAGCGGGTCGCGTCCGGAGGCGCGGACGGCGGTTCGACGGAGGCGCCGCTGGGCACCGAAGGTGCCAGCACCACGGAGCCCGTCCCCGGACGGGCCGATGCCCGGGTCGACGCCCGCTCGAGCACGTACTGACCGCTGCTCCGGCGGGGGCCTGGCAAGGGCCCCCGCCGGAGCTGTGTCCGACCCCTGTGTCCGACCCATCGCCGCCCGCATCCCGCGGCCGGCCGACCCGTAGAGTGAGGGCCTGTGGAGCTCCCCGTCTGGTTCGAGATCGCGACGTTCGTGGGGCTCACCGCCCTGCTGCTCGCCGACCTCGCGATCGTTGCCCGCCGTCCGCACGAGCCCTCCATGAAGGAGGCGGGGATCTGGGTCGGCTTCTACGTCGCACTCGCCCTGCTCTTCGGGGTGCTGATGCTCGTGTTCACGAACGGGACGTACGCCACCGAGTTCTACGCGGGCTGGCTGACCGAGTACTCGCTGTCGGTCGACAACCTCTTCGTCTTCGTGATCATCATGGCCCGCTTCCGGGTGCCACGGCACCTGCAGCAGGAGGCCCTGATGGTGGGCATCATCATCGCGCTGGTCCTGCGCGGCATCTTCATCCTGCTCGGTGCCGCGCTCATCGAGCGGTTCACGTGGGTCTTCTACTTCTTCGGCGCCTTCCTCATCTACACCGCGATCAACCTCGTCCGTCACCGCGGCGAGGATGACGACTACGAGGAGAACGCCTTCATCCGGCGGATGCGCAAGGTGCTGCCGATGACCGATGACTTCCAGGGCGCGAAGATCCGGGTCACGCAGAACGGCAAGAAGCTCTGGACGCCGATGATCATCGTGTTCCTCGCCCTGGGCACGACGGACCTGATCTTCGCGCTCGACAGCATCCCGGCCATCTTCGGTCTCACCCGGGAGCCGTTCATCGTCTTCACGGCGAACGTGTTCGCGCTCATGGGCCTGCGGCAGCTCTACTTCCTGCTCGGCGGACTGCTCAAGCGCCTGGTCTACCTGTCCCTCGGCCTCTCGGTGATCCTGGCCTTCATCGGCGTGAAGCTGATCATGGAGGCCCTGCACGAGAACAACCTGCCGTTCATCAACGGCGGCGAGCACATCGACGCGGTGCCGTCCATCCCGATCTGGCTGTCCCTCTCGATCATCCTCGGGGTGCTGATCATCGCGACGGTCGCCAGCCTGCTGAAGACCCGCGGCCAGTTGATGTCGGTGGACGAGCCGGTCGTGGACACGGAGACCGCTCGATCGGTGCCCACCGGCGGTCCCGAGGCCGCGGCCGCCGTCGAGTCGAAGATCGCCGACGAGCCCGGCGAGGAGCGCACCCGCCGCTGAGCGGTCAGCAGAGCAGACGTCGACGCGGCCGGCGGAGCCTTCCTCGTGGGTGATCACCAGGACGCCGGCCGCGTCGCCGGGCTCGTCGGGTTGCTCTTCGGCCTGGCCGGGATGGGCAGCGCGGCCGTGGCGGTCACCCTCCCGGCCATCGCGGCGGACCTCGACCTCTCCACCGGCGGGGTCTCGTGGGTCATCAGCCTGTACGCCCTCATGCTGGCCGTGGCGACCGCGGTCTACGGTCGGGTCGCCGACCTGGCGGGCATCCGCCTGCCCCTGCTGGTGGGGGTCGGCCTGATGGCCGGCAGCGCGGTCCTCGGGGGCTTGGCGCCCAGCATCGAGGTGCTGCTGGCCGCCCGGTTGCTGCAGGGCACGGGAGCGGCCGCGGTGCCCGTCCTCGGCATGGCCATCGTCAGCGCCCGCTACGAGGGGGCGGTCCGGGCCACCGCGCTCGGCAAGGTGGCCGGGACCGCGGCCGCGGTGAGCGCGCTGGGTCCGCTCGCGGGCGGCCTGGTGGCCGATCTGGCCGGCTGGCGGGCGGTCGTCGCACTCCCCGCGCTCGGGCTGCTGGTGGTCCCCGCGCTGTGGCGGGCCCTGCCGACGCGGGGCACCGGTGCCCGGCTCGACATCCTGGGCGCGGTGCTCGTGGCCGGCACGGCGGCCGGGTTGGTGCTGCTCGTGCAGTCACCCGCATCGGGAGTCCTCGTGGCGACGGCGGGCGCCCTGCTGCTCGGCCTCGGCGTCCCCGCCGTCGCGGCCCGGGTGCGCCGCCGGCCGGAAGGGTTCCTCCCTCGACGAGTCGTCCGCGAACCCGTCGTCGTCCGCAGCTCACTGGCGGCCTCGGCCGTGCCGGCCGCCTGGTTCGGGCTGCTGATCGCTGTTCCGGCCGTCCTCGCGGCGCGTGGGTGGACGCCGCTGGAGGTCGGACTGGCGCTGGTACCCAGTGCCGTCGCCGGGTTCCTCGCTCCGCGGCTCGCCGGTCCGCTGCTCGCGCGCCTGGGACCGGGCCGGTCACTCCTGGTCTCCGGCATGACGGCAGCGGTCGCGCTGGTCGTCGCCGCCGGGGGCGCGGCGCTGGGGTCCGCGGTGGTGCTCGTGACGGCGGTCGCCCTCGTGACGCTGGCCTTCGGTCTCGGTCAGCCGGCCCTCATGTCCGCCGTGGGCGGTGCCGTACCGGCGGACGTCCGCGGCGTCGCCCTGGGCATCGCCACGCTGGTGTTCCTCGTGGGCGGGGGTGTGGGCTCGGCCGTCGTCGGCGGTATGGGGGAGATCCTCGGTCTGGATCGCAGCCTCCTGCTGCTCGCGGCGCTGCCGCTGCTGGGCAGCCTGGCGCTGGTCAGCACCATCCGCGCACGGGCGATCCCGCCCGAACCCGCCGGAGAGGAACCGGAGGCCACGGCGGGGTCGGGGTCACCGACGGACTAGCGTCGGGGGCCATGCGGCCGACCGATCTCGCGCTCCTGCGCACGCCGGGGACGCCCACGGTGTCGCCGGACGGCCGCATCGCCGTCGTCGCCGTCCGGTGGCCCGACCTGGATGCCGACGAGTACCGCAGCCAGCTGTGGGCGGTGCCCACCGACGGCTCGGCGCCGGCCCGGCCGATCACCTCCGGGCAGCACGACACCGATCCCTCGTACTCCCCGGACGGCCGCTGGCTGGCCTACCTCGGGACGGAGCCCGGCGGAAAGCCGCAGATCCTCGTCCTGCCCGCGGCGGGCGGCGCACCACGGCGGCTCACCGCCCACCACCTCGGTGCCGGCCGGCCGGTGTGGTCACCGGACTCCCGCCGGCTGGCCCACGTGGCCCGCGTGCCGGAACACGGCCGCTACGGAACCGTCGGCACCGTTCCCCCCGCCGCCGAGCCGCCGCGGCTGATCACCACCCTCCGCTTCCGGCAGGACGGCGTGGGCTTCCTGCGCGACCGCCCGAGCCAGGTGTTCGTCGTCGATCTCCCCGCGGACTTCGCCGACGACACCGCGCCGTCCCCTTCCCCCGTGCAGGTCACCACCGGGGACGCCGACTGCGCTGACGTCTGCTGGCGTCCGGACGGCGCGGAACTGGCGTTCGTCTCCGCCCGGCATCCGCGGGCCGACCGCGACCTGGTGACCGACGTGTACGCGGTGGCGCCCGACGGATCCGGACTGCGGTGCGTCACCGACTGCCGGGGGACCTGCTCGCGGCCGGCGTACACCGCCGACGGGACGACGGTCGTGGTCACCGCCGTCCCCGATCTGGGACCGGAGGGCCTGGACTTCGTGGCCCGGCAGGCGGTGCCCTGCAGCGTGCCGGCCGGCGGCGGCCCCCTCCGGCCGCTGCTCGACCCGGAGATCCACCACCGTGGCGACGAGACCCCCGCCACGGTCGTCGCCGGGGACGCGGTGCTGGTCGGCGTCGAACGTCGCGGCGCCGTCGAGCTGCTGCGCGTGCCGCTCGACGGCGGGGAGCCGACGGCGCTGATCGACGGCTGCTTCACCGTGCGGGGCATCGCGGCCGCGGCGGGCGTCGTCGTCGCCACCGTGGCGCACGACCGCTCGGCGGGTGAGCTGCTCGCCCTCGTCGCGGGCGAGCGCCGGCTGCTCACCGGCTTCGGCGCGGACCTGGGTGGCACCGGACGGCTGCACCGGTTGGCGGAGCGCACCGCCACCGCCCCCGACGGCTATCCGGTGCACGGATGGGTGACCACGCCGTCGGGACCGGGGCCGCACCCGGTGCTGCTCATGCTGCACGGTGGCCCGTTCGCGCAGTACGGGTGGACGCTGCTGGACGAGACGCAGACCTACGTCTCCGCCGGTTACGCCGTCGTTCAGTGCAATCCCCGCGGGTCCTCCGGGTACGGCGCGGCCCACGGGCGGGCCATCCGGGGCGGGTGGGGGGGCCTCGACGCCGACGACGTCCTGGCGTTCCTCGACGCGGCGCTCGCGGACCCCGCGCTCGACGCCGACCGCGTCGGGATCCTGGGCGGCTCCTACGGCGGATACCTCACCGCCGTGATCCTCGGGCGGACCGACCGGTTCGCCGGTGCCGTCGTGGAGCGGGCGTTCACCGACCCGGTCAGCTTCGCCGGCTCGGCCGACATCGGCTGGTACTTCCCCGACCAGTACCTCGGCACCGACCCCGGCCGGATCGCCGCGCAGAGCGCCCTGGCGCAGGCGCACGCCATCACCACGCCCACCCTGGTGATCCACTCGGAGGAGGACTGGCGGACGCCGCTGGAGCAGGGGCAGCGGCTCTACGTCGAGCTCAAGCGGCGCGGGGTCCCGTCGGAGCTGCTCCTCTTCCCGGGCGAGGGGCACGAGCTGTCGCGCAGTGGCCGGCCGCGCCACCGGCTGGCCCGCTTCGAGCACGTCCTGCGCTGGTGGGCGCGCTGGCTGCCGGTGCCGCTCGACGGGGAACGGGCCGCAGCCGGGGCCTGATCGATCGCGGGACGGCCCGTGAACGCCTAGCGTGCGGAGGATGGCGCTCATCTACCCCGTGCGGATCGACACCCCGGAACCGGACGACGACGCAGCTCCTGACTTCGCCGAGCTGGCTGCGGACCTCTCCGACACCTGGCTGGTCGAGGTCGACCTCGGTGAGGACGGCGACGACGCGTGCTTCGGCCCGCTGACCCCGCGCGCGGCCTGGGACCTCGCCCTCGGGGTCGACGAGCGTCGACCGGAGTGGAACGTCTCGGTGCTGCCTCTGCACGTCCCGGGGACGCCGGACGAGCTGGTCGCGCTCTTCACGGAGGAGTGAGGCGCCCGACGCCCGCGGATCAGCGCTGGTAGCGGTCGTCGGCACGCGATCAGCGGCGCCCGCCCCTGAGGAGGCCGGGCGGTCCGGCCCCGTGGTGGTGCTCCTGCCACGGGGAGGGATTCGGCGGGC
>Ga0196960_10000223_pt1 | contig 23035 bp, 21 predicted proteins | sample S3v_5metaG_FD_183187 | JGI IMG/M metagenome (GOLD analysis project Ga0196960, IMG submission 183187) | Soil microbial communities from Anza Borrego desert, Southern California, United States - S3+v_5 | ecosystem: Environmental > Terrestrial > Soil > Desert | place: USA: California | collected...
CGGCGGTGATCCCGACGGCCCGTGGCTCCAGCACCAACCCGGAGAAGGTCATCACCGCCGCGACGGCGCCGTCGTCCGTGCCGGCTCCGTCCGTGCTGGCGCTGTCATCCGGACCGTCATCCGGCGCGGGCTCCGAGTGCGTGCTGCTGGAGCCTCGCGCCGGGTCGGCCTGCGGTTCGGCGGTCGCGGTGACGGCAGCGACCGAGCCCACCAGCGCCAGAGCGGCGACGCACGTCCGGGCCGTTCCCGGCCTGCCACGCACGTCGCCCGCCTCGGGGGCGGCCGAGGGGGAGGAGGTCGGCCCGAGGACGGTCCAGCCGGTGCGAGGGGTCGCGGGGCGGGTGCCGGGCGGATGCTCCAGGAAGTCCGCCAGGTCGTCCACCGGTGCGACCTGCACCGCCTCCGGCACGCCGGCGCGCGACCCCCGGCTCCGGGCGGAGGCCACCCAGGAGACGACGGCACCCGTGAGGAGGATGCCGAGGACCGCGCCGAGCAGGAGCCAGGCGGCGGCGGGAGGAACGTCCATCCCGCCCAGCATCTCAGCCGGGCGCGCCGTTCCAGCGCGTCCGGCACCGGTCACCCTGTGGGGTCGATCTCCTCGGGGTCGCGTCCGAGCAGCGTGGCCACCTGGTCGACCACGACGTCACGGACGAGGTCGGCGAGGTCGTCGCGGTCGTTCGCGCGCAGCTCCAGCGGCCGGCGGTAGACGATGACACGCGGCGGCAGGTCATGCCCCTGCTCCCGGCGCGCGGGGAGCACCCGGGCCAGGGGGACGCCGCCGTCGTCGAGCACGTCGGAATCGAGGACCACCTCGTCGGGGTGCGTGTGCTCCACCCACGGCACGTCCTCGACGGCGAACTCGACGCCGGCCAGTTCGCGCTCCCACCGGCGCTCGAGGTCCTCCACCGCGTCCAGGACCAGATCGTCGAACTCCTCGGCGCGGCTGCGCGCGAGGGGTACCTCGGCGGGCACCAGCCGTCCACGCAGGCCGCGGCCGTGCCGGTCGCGGCGGGAGCGGGCGGGGCGGCGCGGGGGCGTGCTCATGACGGGTCGAAGCGTACGGGCAGGGGCGGCACGCCGGGCCGGCGAACGGGTCGCCGGGCTCTTCCCACGGTTGCACGCCGGGGGCCCGCACCCTGCGCCCGACCGGTGACGATGCCCACGGGACCATCGTGCAGGATGGTGCGTGCCGACCCGATTCCCGGTGCGCCTGCTGTCGCGCACCGCGCGGCGGGATTAGTGTGCCTGGCGTGAGGAACCGGTGGTGAGGCAGTCACGTCGCTGCTCGCGCAGCGGCTGCGCGCAACCGGCAGCGGCGACCTTGACCTACGTCTACGCGGAGTCGACCGCTGTCGTGGGTCCCCTGGCGACGTTCTCGGAGCCGCACAGCTACGACCTGTGCGAGTTCCACGCCGAGCGGCTGACCGTGCCGCGAGGGTGGGAGGTCGTCCGGCACGAGATCGACATCGAGGACTCCGGTCCCACCGGTGACGACCTCCTGGCGCTGGCCGACGCGGTCCGGGAGGCGGCTCGACCCGAGCCTCCGCGCAACCCCGCGGACGACGGCAGCGGCACCCGCCGCGGCCACCTGCGCGTCCTGCCCGACCTCCCCTGAAGGGTGGCCGTTCCAGCCGGACCTGGCCACTAGGGTTCCGTTCGTGACCGACCTGTCCGCGCTGATCAAGGCCTACGACGTCCGCGGCGTCGTCCCCGACGAGTGGGACGAGCCCACCGCGCGCGCCATCGGCTCGGCGTTCGCCGAGTTCGTGCTCGCCGACAGCGGAGCCACCACGGTCGTCACCGCGCACGACATGCGCGACTCGTCCGTGCCGCTGTCCCGGGCCTTCGCCGAGGGCGTCCTGGCCCGCGGGCTCGACGTCGTCGAGGCCGGCCTGGGCTCCACCGACCTGCTCTACTTCGCCGCCGGCTCCCTGGACCTGCCCGGCGCCATGTTCACCGCGAGCCACAACCCGGCGCGCTACAACGGCATCAAGATGTGCCGGGCGGGCGCCGCGCCGATCGGGCAGGACTCCGGCCTGGTCACCATCCGGGAGTGGGCCGAGCGCGACGACTACGAGCGCGTGCCCGACCGCGTCGGGTCGGTGTCGCAACGCGACGTGCTCGCCGAGTACGCCGCCCACCTGCGCTCGCTGGTCGACCTCACGACCATCCGGCGGCTGCGGGTGGTCATCGACGCAGGGAACGGCATGGGCGGGCACACCGTGCCGGTCGTGCTGGCCGGCCTGCCCCTGGACGTGGTCGAGCTCTACTTCGAGCTCGACGGGTCGTTCCCCAACCACGAGGCGAACCCGCTCGACCCGGCCAACCTGGTGGACCTGCAGCGGGCCGTCGTCGAGCACCGGGCGGACATCGGACTGGCCTTCGACGGCGACGCCGACCGGGTCTTCGTCGTCGACGAGCGCGGAGAGCCGGTCAGCCCGTCGGCGATCACCGCGCTGGTCGCCGTCCGGGAGCTGGCCAAGGGGCGCGGCACCACGATCATCCACAACCTGATCACCTCCCGCGCGGTGCCCGAGATCGTCCGCGAGCACGGCGGCCGGCCGGTGCGCACCCGGGTGGGGCACTCCTTCATCAAGGAGGAGATGGCCCGCACCGACGCCGTGTTCGGCGGCGAGCACTCGGCCCACTACTACTTCCGGGATTTCTGGCGGGCCGACACGGGCATGCTCGCGGCCATGCACGTCCTCGCCGCTCTCGGGGAGCAGGGCAGGTCGCTGTCGGAGCTGACCGCGGCCTACGAGCGCTACTCGGCCTCGGGCGAGGTCAACTCCACGGTCGCCGACGCGCCGGGCCGGGTGGCCGAGGTGCGCTCGATGTTCGAGGAGGAGGGCGCGACGGTCGACGAGCTCGACGGGCTCACCGTCGAGCTCCCCGACGGCGCGTGGTTCAACCTGCGGGCCAGCAACACCGAGCCGCTGCTGCGGCTGAACGTGGAAGCGCCGGACCAGGCGCGGATGATCGAACTGCGCGACCGGGTGCTCGGCACCGTCCGCGCCGGACAGGAGCAGAGATGACCGGACCCCAGGGCAGCACGTCGAGCGGTCCGCTGGGCCTCGACGCCGATCTGCTGTCCATCCTCGCCTGTCCCGACACCCACCACACGCCGCTGACCGTCGACGAGGCGGCCGGTGAGCTGGTGTGCGCCACCTGCGACCGCGCGTTCCCCGTGCGGGACGGCATCCCGGTGCTGCTGCTGGACGAGGCGCGTACCCGGGCGTCATGACCTCGCCGGAGATCGCCGAGGAGGTCCTCGACGACCTCGAGCTGCTGCGGGCCCGCGATCCGCGGGGCCTGCTGCCAGGGGTCGCCGGAGCCGGGGCGCAGGTGCGCGAGACCGCGCGGCTGACCGAGGAGGCGGACCTGCGCCGGGTCACCGAGGGCGGTCGCCCCCGCGGCCTGATCGTCGTCGCCCGGCGCGAGGGCGCGGTTGCCGGGTCCGTGCTGCGCGCGTTGCTGGGTCCCTCCAGCCCCGTGACGGTCGACGTCGTCCCCGGGCCTGCGCTGCCCGTGTGGGCCGGTCCCAGCGACATCGCCGTGGTCGCCACCCGCACCGGCGCCGGCGCCTACGCGGTGGGCCCGGCCTACGAGGCCGCGCGCCGCGGCGTCTCCCTGGTGGGCATCGGCGCCGACGACGCGCCGTTGCGCGCCGCCTGCTCCACGGCCCGCGCTCCGTACGTCGCCCTTCCGCGCAACCGCGTCCAGCACACGACGCTGTGGTCGCTGCTCACGCCGATGCTGCGGCTGGCCACCGATCTGGGGCTGCTCTCCGACGGCGTGGCCGACACCGACGCCATCGCCGCGGCGCTCGACGAGGTGGCCGAGGAGTGCGGTCCGGCTCGCGAGACCTTCGTCAATCCCGCGAAGACGCTGGCGCTCGAGCTGCTCGACGCGCTTCCGGTGCTCGCCGCCGAGGGGCCGCTCGCCGGCGCGGCCGCCACCCGGTTCGCCGACCAGCTGGCCACCCTCGCGGGGCTGCCGGCCACCGGCTTCCGGCTGCCCGACCAGCGGGTCGCCGCCTGCGCCGTCCTCGGCGGTCCGCTCGCGCCGCCGGACGGGGACGACTTCTTCCGCGACCGCGCCGACGACTCGGGACGGCGGCTGCGGCTGCTGACCATCCGGGATCCCGAGGCGGGAGGGCAGGACGGCGCGGGAGAGCGGGAACCCAGCTCGGCTGCCGAGGGGATGCAGCAGGTGCTGCGCACGGCGGCCACGCACGACGTCCCCGTCAGCGGGCTGGCCGAGCACGGCGACCCCGAGCGGTACGCGCGGCTGCCGCGGCTCGCGCGGCAGCTGGCGGTCGCCGACTTCAGCGCGGTGTACCTGGCGCTGGCCCTGGACCGCGAGCGGGCCCCTCGGCCGTGACCGTGCCGGTGCCCCCGACCGGCTCCGCCCCCGGCGTCCGCGCGCGGTACGGCCCGGGACGGGCGACCATTCTCGGGACGACAGATGTGCGCACCGATCGGAAGGACTTCCCGTGGCGGGTGGACTCGTAGCCCTGCTCGATGACGTGGCGGTGCTGGCGCGCGCGGCGGCCGCGTCGATCGACGACATCGGAGCGGCAGCCGGACGGGCCAGCGTGAAGGCTGCCGGTGTCGTCGTCGACGACACCGCCGTGACCCCGCAGTACGTGCACGGCCTCAACGCCGACCGCGAGCTGCCGATCATCCGCAAGATCGCCCTGGGCTCGCTGCGCAACAAGCTGCTGATCATCCTGCCCGCGATCCTGCTGCTCAGCCAGTTCCTGCCGTGGCTGCTGACCCCGATCCTCATGCTCGGTGGCGCCTACCTCTGCTACGAGGGCGCGGAGAAGATCTGGCACCGGGTCAGCGGCCACACCGAGAGCCACGCGACGGTGGAGGACGCGCTCCCGGACGAGAACACCATCGTGACCGGGGCGGTGCGGACCGACTTCATCCTCTCCGCCGAGATCATGGTGATCAGCCTCAACGAGGTGGCCAGCGAGGCATTCCTGTCCCGGGCGATCATCCTGGTGGTCGTCGCGCTCGGGATCACCGTGCTGGTGTACGGCGTCGTCGGGGTGATCGTGAAGATGGACGACGTCGGGCTGAACCTCTCCCAGCGGCCCGCGAAGGGCGTGGCCGCGCTCGGCCGGGGCCTGGTCAAGGGGATGCCGAAGCTCCTCACCGCGCTGACCGTGGTCGGCACCGCCGCCATGCTCTGGGTCGGTGGCCACATCATCCTGGTGGGTACGGACGAGCTGGGCTTCCACCCGCTCTACGAGTTCGTGCACCACCTCGAGGAGGCGGCACACGAGGCCACCGGCGCGCTCGGCGGGGTGGTGGGCTGGCTGGTCAACACGCTGGGCAGCGCGCTGCTCGGGCTCGTCATCGGCGCGGTGATCGTGGTGATCATGAACCTGACCGTGCACCGCAGGAAAGCCGGCGCCGGGTCGCACTGAGAGGACGACGGCGTCCCCCTCACGCCTCGGCGCGATCCTCTGGACGAGGCCAGGGGCCGTTCGACACGCCGGTCCTGTGACCCGGTTCTCGGCGCGAGCTCGTGGAGGCCGGGGGACAGTAGGGGTCATGCATCCGGGGGAGACCGACCGCACGCAGCTGTCGCCGGAGCGCCGCCGCTCCGATCGCGCCCGGCTGGCCGACGGGGTCGTGGACGTCCTGGTCATCGGCGGGGGCGTCACCGGCGCCGGAGCTGCGCTGGACGCCGCCAGCCGGGGACTGTCGGTGGGGCTGCTGGAGGCCCGTGACTGGGCCGCCGGCACGTCGAGCCGCTCCAGCAAGCTCATCCACGGAGGCCTGCGCTACCTGGAGCAGCTGGCGTTCCCGCTCGTGCACGAGGCGCTCAAGGAGCGGGCGAGGCTGGTGCGCACCATCGCCCCCCACCTGGTGCGCCCGCTGCCGTTCCTGCTGCCGCTGACCGCGCCCGCCTGGCAGCGCGCCTACTACGGCGCCGGAGTGGCCCTCTACGACCTGCTGGGCGCCGCGTTCGCCCGCGACCGCGCCATGGGCGGACCGGCCGTGCCACGGCACCGCCACCTGTCCCGCCGCGCGACCCTGGCGGCGTTCCCGGGCCTGCGCCGCGAGGCGGTCCGGGGCGCGATCGAGTACTGGGACGCGCAGGTCGACGACGCTCGGCACACCCTCGCCGTCGTCCGGACCGCCGCCGGCTACGGCGCCGCCGTGCTGTCCAGTGCCCGCGTGGTCGACCTGCTGCGCGACGGCGACGGCGACGGCGATGGCGACGGCGGGGTGGGTGGGCGGGCCATGGCGCCCGTCGTCGGCGTGCGGGTCTCCGACCTCACCGACGGCTCGTCGTTCACCGTCCGCGCCCGCAGCGTCATCGCGGCCACGGGGGTGTGGAGCGACGACGTCGGGGCGATGCTCGGCGCGTCGGCGCCCAGCCTCAGGGTCCGCGCGTCCAAGGGCGTGCACCTGCTCGTGCCGCGCTCGGCCATCGACGGCGGCGACATCGATCGGCACGGGCTCATCCTGCGCACACCCACGAGCGTGCTGTTCGTGATCCCGTGGGCCGACCAGTGGATCGTCGGCACCACCGACACCCCGTGGGCGCTGGACCGCGATCACCCGGCCGCGAGCAGCGCGGACATCGAGTACCTCCTCGGCCAGGTGAACCGGGTGCTCACCCGGCCGCTCACCGCGGCCGACATCGTGGGGGTGTACGCCGGGCTGCGACCGCTGCTGGCCGGGGAGTCCGACGAGACCAGCCGGCTCTCCCGCGAGCACGCCGTGGTCACGCCGGTGCCGGGCCTGGTGCTGGTGGCCGGCGGCAAGTACACGACCTACCGCGTCATGGCGGCCGACGCCGTCGACGCCGCCGTCGAGCGGCTGCCCGGAGCCCCCGCGTCGCGCACCGCGGCGCTGCCGCTGGTCGGCGCCCGCGGCTGGGCGCAGGTGCGCGACCGCGCCGCCGAGCTGGCTGCCGGGCACGGCGTGCCCGAGGAGGCGGTCGAGCGGTTGCTGCGCCGCCACGGCGACCAGGTCCTCGCCGTCCTGGACCTGGTCCGGGCCGATCCCGCGCTGGGCAGGCCGCTTCCCGGCGCGCCCGCCCACCTCGCCGCGGAGGTCGTCCACGCCGTGCGGGCCGAGGGCGCGCTGCACCTGGACGACGTGCTGACCCGTCGCACCCGCATCTCGATCGAGACCCCGCACCGGGGTGTGGAGTCCGCTCCTGAGGTCGCGCGGCTCATGGCCTCGGTCCTCGGCTGGGAGGAGGACCGCCTCGCTCGCGAGATCGCGCACTACGAGGCGCGGGTGGCGGCCGAGCGCGAGTCGCAGCGGATGCCCGACGACCGCACCGCGGACGCCGCTCGTCTCGGCGCCCCCGACGTGCGCACCTCGGTCCGGGGAAGAACTCGTTCCGCCGGGGAAGCGACCGTTCCGCGGCCGGCGGGTGGGACGTAGCCTGCGAGCACGATGTGGCAGCTCAGCAACGGCGTCCGCTTCTACCCGTGGGGCAGCCGGACCGTCATCCCCGACCTCCTCGGTCAGCCCGTGCCCGCGGACCGGCCGCACGCCGAGCTGTGGGTGGGCGCGCACCCCGACGAGCCGAGCGTGCTGAGCGACGGCCGCGTCCTGCACCAGGCGATCGCCGACGATCCCGCGGCCCTGCTGGGGTCCCCGGTGGTGGAGCGGTTCGGGGCGCGGTTGCCGTTCCTGATGAAGGTGCTCGCCGCCGACACCCCGTTGTCGCTCCAGGCGCACCCGACGAACGAGCAGGCCGCGGCCGGTTTCGCCGCCGAGGAAGCGGCCGGCATCCCGCACGACGACCCCACCCGCACGTTCAAGGACCCCTTCCACAAGCCCGAGCTGCTGCTGGCCCTGACCACCTTCGAGGCGCTGTGCGGTTTCCGGCCGGTGGAGGAGTCGCTGCACTGCCTGGCCAAGCTGCAGGTCCCCGAGCTCAAGCCCACCATCGCCGCGCTCGCGCGTGGAGGGCTGCGGGCCGCCATCCCGCAGTTGCTGGCGCTGTCCGGCGAGCGCCGCACGGAGCTCGTGTCGGCCGTGTCCACCGCCGCTGCCCGGTTCGTGGCCGCGCACGACCCCGAGTTCATCAACACCTATCGCTGGGCCGCCACGCTCGCCGAGACCTACCCCGGCGACCCGGGCGTGGTGATCTCCCTCATGTGCAACCACCTGCGGCTGGCCCCGGGTGAGGCGGTGTTCCTCCCCGCCGGGAACCTGCACGCCTACCTGTCAGGCGCCGGCGTCGAGGTGATGGCCAGCTCGGACAACGTGCTCCGGGGGGGCCTGACCAACAAGCACGTCGACCTCGCCGCGCTGATCGAGGTGCTGGACTTCACCGACGGCAGGGTGCCGGTCATCCACCCGGTGCTCGGGCCCGGTGGCCTGCGCTACCCGGTGCCGGTGAGCGATTTCGACCTCACCCGCTGCCAGCTCGACGAGCAGTCGGGCACGCTCACCACCCGCGGCCCCCAGCTCCTGCTGTGCACCGAGGGCACCGCGGTGCTCGCCTCGGCCGACGGCGAGGTCACCTTGAACAAGGGGTGCTCGGCATTCGTCCCCGCCGGTGCGCCGGTCAGCGCGCGGGGCCCGGCCGTCCTCTACCGGACCACCACGAACCTCACCTGACCTTCCGCGGTGCCCGGCGTTGCGCCGCCGCCCCCGCCGGGCGCCGGCCTAGCGTCTCGGGCGGAGGCAGTTCCGGCAGGTGGGGGTTCCGTGCACGACCGACCCGGGTTCCGGCCGCGCCGTGCCGCCGTCGTCGTAGCCCTCGCCCTGGCCGCCACGCTGACCGGCTGCGTCGACGTGGACCTGACCGAGAGCGGCGCGCCGGCGCAGGTGGCTCCGCACAGCGGTCCTCCGGTCGCAGGTTCCGCGTCGGCCGCTCTGGACCGGATCGAGGTCAAGGGCCGCGCGGCCCGCACCGGCTACGAGCGGAACCGCTTCGGCGACGGCTGGGTGGACACCGACCGCAACGGCTGCGACACCCGCAACGACGTCCTGGCGCGCGACCTCACCGGGGAGACGTTCGTGCCCGGCACCCGGAACTGCGTGGTTCTCACGGGCACCCTCGCCGACACGTACTCGGGGAGGGTGATCGAGTTCCGGCGCGGTCAGGAGACCAGCGAGGCCGTCCACATCGACCACGTGGTCGCGCTGTCGGACGCCTGGCAGAAGGGCGCCCAGAGGTGGGACGACGAGCAGCGCGTCCGGTTCGCCAACGACCCGCTGAACCTCCTGGCCGCGGACGGGCCGCTCAACATGCAGAAGGGCGACGCCGACGCCGCCACCTGGCTGCCGCCGAACACCGGGTTCCGCTGCGCCTACGTGGCGCGTCAGGTCGCGGTGAAGACCACCTACCAGCTGTGGGTCACGCCGGCTGAGCGGAACGCGATCGCCGGCGTCCTCGCCGGGTGCCCTGACGAGCCGCTGCCCGGCGGAGGGGCAGCGGCCGGGACGAGCCCGGCGCCGGGGCGAGCGCAGGTCTACCCCGACTGCGCCGCCGTGCGCGCCGCTGGTGCGGCACCCATCCGCCGCGGGGACCCGGGCTGGTCCGAGGGGTTCGACGGCGACGGCGACGGGGTCGGCTGCGAGTCCTGATGCCGGTCGCCGCCGAGGCGCACGGGAAGCCCTGGCAGGAGCTCCTCGGGCACCGGCACCGAGGTCGGGTAGCCGGCCCGCACGTCCACCCGCGCGCAGATCGACGGCCGCAGTGGAACGGCCGGAGCGCCGGCCGTCGTATCGTGGGTTCCGGCACGAGCCCCGCCGAAGCCTCGGCATGCTCGCTCTACCCGACGACCCCGTAGCGCCCCTCCTCGTGGACGGCGCCGGACCCTGGAGCGACATGACCGCCAGCACTGGCACCCGCACGCTGACCGACGGTGACTTCAAGGTCGCCGATCTGTCCCTGGCCCCGTTCGGCCGCAAGGAGATCCGGCTGGCGGAGCACGAGATGCCCGGTCTCATGGCTCTGCGCGCCGAGTACGGCGACGAGCAGCCGCTGGCCGGCGCCCGCATCGCCGGCTCCCTGCACATGACCATCCAGACCGCCGTCCTCATCGAGACGCTGGTCGCCCTGGGCGCCGACGTCCGCTGGGTCAGCTGCAACATCTTCTCCACGCAGGACCACGCCGCCGCCGCGATCGTCGTCGGCCCCGAGTCGAGTGGCGGTACCGCCGAGCAGCCCGCCGGCGTGCCGGTGTTCGCCTGGAAGGGCGAGAGCCTGCCCGAGTACTGGGAGTGCACCCAGCGCCTGTTCGAGTTCCGCGACGAGAACGGGGAGGTCGTCGGACCGAACATGCTGCTCGACGACGGCGGCGACGCCACCCTGCTGGTGCACCTGGGCACCCGCTTCGAGGCGGACGGCGCCGTCCCGGACGCGACCGAGGCCGACTCCGAGGAGTACGGCGTCATCCTCGACGTCCTGCGCGGCACGCTGGCCGAGGACGGCCGGTACTGGACCCGCATCGGCCAGGGGATCGCGGGCGTCACCGAGGAGACCACCACGGGCGTCATGCGCCTGTACGAGCTCGCCCGCGACGAGCGCCTGCTGTTCCCGGCGATCAACGTCAACGACTCGGTCACCAAGAGCAAGTTCGACAACCTGTACGGCTGCCGGCACTCGCTCGTCGACGGCCTCAACCGCGCCACCGACGTCATGATCGGCGGCAAGGTCGCCGTCGTCTGCGGCTACGGCGACGTCGGCAAGGGATGCGCCGAGTCGCTCCGCGGCCAGGGTGCCCGCGTCATCGTCACCGAGATCGACCCGATCTGCGCCCTGCAGGCGGCGATGCACGGCTACGAGGTCACCACGCTCGACGAGGTCATCGGCAAGGCCGACATCATCATCACGGCCACCGGCAACAAGGACATCATCAGCGCCGACCAGCTGAGCCGGACCAAGCACCAGGCGATCATCGGCAACATCGGGCACTTCGACAACGAGATCGACATGGCGGGCCTCGCCCGCACCCCGGGCATCGAGCGCACGACCATCAAGCCGCAGGTCGACGAGTGGCGGTTCCCCGACGGCCACACGATCATCGTGCTCTCCGAGGGCCGGCTGCTGAACCTCGGCAACGCCACCGGGCACCCCAGCTTCGTCATGAGCGCCTCGTTCTCCAACCAGGTGCTCGCGCAGATCGAGCTGTGGAACAACCGGGCCGCCTACGAGGGCAAGACCCCGGGTGTCACCGTGCTGCCGAAGAAGCTCGACGAGCACGTGGCGCGGCTGCACCTCGACGCGCTCGGTGTGAAGCTCACCGAGCTCTCCAAGGTGCAGGCCGACTACATCGGCGTCCCGGTCGAGGGGCCGTTCAAGAGCGACCACTACCGCTACTGAAAGGACCCCGCTGCCCCCCACCCTTCGCAAGCTCAGGGTGGGGCCCTGCAGCGGGGCCGTTCCATTCCCTCACTAGGGGGGCGTTCCATTCCCTCACCTCGCGCTGACGCGCACCCCATCCGCCCCACCCGGGCGGGTGGGGTGCCGGTGTCCTGGGGCCTGATCAGCGCAGAATGGTCGACGTGGCACCCACTGCTCCTCAGAACGGCCCTGGCCGAGGCCGTGTCCTGGTCGTCGACGACGACGCCGCTCTCGCCGAGATGCTCGGCATCGTGCTGCGGCGCGAGGGGTACGAGCCTGCCTTCGTCTCCGACGGGAGCCGTGCCCTCGGGGTCTTCCAGCAGACCCGCCCGGACCTGGTGCTCCTCGATCTGATGCTGCCGGGCCGCAACGGCCTGCAGATCTGCCAGGACATCCGGACCCAGTCGACGGTGCCGATCGTCATGCTGACCGCCAAGGGCGACACCATCGACGTCGTCCAGGGGCTCGAGGCCGGCGCCGACGACTACGTCACCAAGCCGTTCAAGCCGGTGGAGCTGATGGCGCGGGTGCGTGCCCAGCTGCGCCGCGGCGAGACCGGCCAGGCGGAGAACCTCAGCATCGGCGACGTGCAGATCGACGTCCCGGCGCACCAGGTCAGCCGGCACGGCGTGCCGATCGCCCTCACCCCGCTGGAATTCGACCTGCTGGTGGCGCTGGCCCGCAAGCCGCGCCAGGTCTTCACGCGGGAACTGCTGCTCGAGCAGGTGTGGGGCTACCGCCACGCGGCCGACACCCGGCTGGTCAACGTGCACGTCCAGCGGCTCCGGGCGAAGGTCGAGCGCGACCCCGAGAAGCCCGAGGTGGTGCTGACCGTGCGCGGGGTCGGCTACAAGGCCGGGGGAACCAGCCAGCCCGCTCCATGACCCGGGTACCCGGGGAGAGCGGCACGGCGCACGCCGTCGGCCGAGAGCCCGGGCGCGCGCTCCCCGGTCCGGCCGCCGGTTCGGGGACACTGGAGCGGTGACCGGCACCCGTGCGCCCGAGACGGGCACCGGGATCCAGGCCCTGCCGCCCGATGGTCCCGGCCGCCCTCGCCGGGGCGCGGATCTGGCCCGCGACCTGCGCCGTCGGGCCGTCGCCGCCCGCCGGCGGGCGCGGCGCGCCACCCGACGGGCCACCCGCAGGGCGCTGGACACCTGGCGCTCGTCCCTGCAGCTCCGCATCGGCGCGATCACCATGCTCGTCGCCGGCACGGTCGTGGTGATCGTGAGCATGGTGCTGTTCAGCCAGATCCGCGACCAGCTCCTCGACGTCAAGCGCCAGGCCGCCATCGACCAGGTCCAGGCAGGGGTCGTCTACGCCCAGAGCGAGGTGGCCGGGATCGCCACCGGCGACGCCGCGAGCGTCCGGGCGACCCTGACCCGCACGGTCAACCAGCTGCTCGACCGCGGTGGCGCGGCCGGCGACTTCGACGTCGTCATGGTCTACCGGCCCGGCGACGACCCGGACCGCGCGACCACCACCCGCCGCCCGCTGTACGAGGCCCTGCCGGAGGAGCTGCGGGCCGCCGTCGACTCCGGCAGCCAGGCCTCCAAGTACGACCAGATCCCCGGCGACGCGGGCGAGCCCCGGCCGAGCCTGCTCGTGGGGGCGCCGGTCACCGGCGACGCCCAGGGCCCCGACCGGATCGAGCTGTACTACGCGTTCCCGCTCCAGCAGGAGCAGGAGAGCCTGTCGCTCATCCGCAACACCGTGGTGATCAGCGGCGTGGCGCTCACCCTCCTCGTCGTCGGCATCGGGGTCCTCGTGACCCGCCTGGTCGTGGACCCGGTGCGTCAGGCCGCCGGTACGGCTCAGCGGCTGGCCGAGGGGCAGCTCGAGGAGCGGATGGCCGTCCGCGGGGAGGACGACCTGGCCCGGCTGGCGACCAGCTTCAACGCCATGGCCGACAGCCTCCAGCGGCAGATCACCCAGCTGGAGGGGTTGTCCCAGCTGCAGCAGCGGTTCACCTCCGACGTGTCCCACGAGCTGCGTACGCCGCTGACCACCGTGCAGATGGCCGCTGAGGTCCTGCACGAGTCCCGCGGGGACTTCGCTCCGCACGTGGCCCGCTCGGCGGAGCTGCTGCGCGCCGAGCTCGACCGGTTCGAGGCGCTGCTCACCGATCTCCTGGAGATCAGCCGGTACGACGCCGGGGCCGCCGTCCTCGATCCCGCGCCCGCCGATCTCGGGGCGCTGGTGTCCCACGTCGTGGACGGTATGACGTCCCTGGCGCTGCGCCACGACTGCGATCTCCAGGTGACGCTCCCGACCGAGTCCGTGCTGGCCGAGGTCGATGCCCGCCGGGTGCAGCGCATCCTCCGCAACCTCGTGGGCAACGCCATCGAGCACGGTGCCGGGCGCCCGGTCGAGATCACCCTGGCGTCCAACCGCTCGGCGGCCGCCGTGACCGTGCGCGACCACGGCGGAGGGCTCAGCGCCGGGGAGGCCCAGCACGTCTTCGACCGGTTCTGGCGCGCCGACCCCTCGCGGGTGCGGACGGTGGGGGGAAGCGGGCTGGGCCTGTCGATCAGCCTGGAGGACGCCCGCCTGCACGGCGGCTGGCTGCAGGTGTGGGGTCAGCCCGGGGCCGGCGCCCAGTTCCGGCTCACCCTGCCGCTCGTGGCCGGCGCCGACCTGACCAGCTCACCGCTGCCGCTGCGGCCGGTCCGGCTGCGGCGTCCGGGAGCCGAGCCGTGAGGCGGCGGTGGGGACTGGCCACGGCGCTGCTCGCGGTGGCGCTGCCCCTCGCCTCCTGCTCCACGGTCCCCAACAGCTCGCCGACGGTCGAGATCACCCAGGCGCCGTCCCGGCCGGTCGAGGCGGTGGGCATCGAGCCGCTGCCACCCGAGCCGGGCGCCAGCCCCGAGGAGGTGGTCCGCACCTTCATCGACGCAGCGGCCAGCACCGTCCGCCGCCACCCGGTGGCGCGTCAGCACCTCACGCCCGAGGCGGCCGAGGTGTGGTCGGACGAGAGCGGGATCAGCATCATCAGGACCGACTTCGCGACCGTCACCACCGACGCGGGTGCCGTGTCGGTCACGGCCAACCTCGTGGGCACGGTCGACCCGCGCGGTGTCTTCACCGTCAGCGGCCGCGACGTCTACACCCGCGAGTTCCGTCTCCAGCGGGTCGCGGACGAGTGGCGGATCGACGACCCCCCGGACGGGCTGCTCATGCTCGAGCCGGATTTCGAGCGGCTCTACGACCAGGTCCAGGCGTACTTCCTCGACCCCACCGAGCAGCGCGTGGTCCCCGACCCGCGGTACCTCATCGGCGGGGCGTCGCAGCCGACCGCGCTGGTCGAACGGCTGCTGGCCGGCCCGTCGGCCGGGCTGGCCCAGGCGGTGAGCAGTCCGTTGAGCGGGGTCCAGCTGCGCCGGGCCGTCACGGTTGAGGGGCAGACGGCGACCGTCGAGCTGACCGGTCTGCCGGCCGAGCCCTCACCCGACCTGCCCGAGATCTGCGCCCAGCTGGTCTGGAGCCTGCAGCAGCTGGACCGGCCACGCGTCAACAACGTCGTCGTCCTGCTGGACGGCGAGCCGATCATGCTCCCCGGCGTGCCGGAGCGGCAGACGATCGAGGACTGGGCGTCGTTCGATCCCGACGCCGTGCCGATCGACGGCGTCGGCCACTACCTGGCGGCCGGCGCGCTGCACACCGTCGCCGGCGGAGAGCCGACCCCCGGCCCGGCGGGAGGCGGCGCCTACGGGCTCGGCAGTGCCGCGGTGTCGGCCGATCCGGCCGGCGGCGGGCTGTCCTTCCTCGTCGGCGTGCGGACCGATGCGGCGGGAGCCACGCTGCTCGCGGGGCCCTACGACGGCGAGCTGGCTCCGGTGCTGGACGGGGCGACCCTGAGCGCGCCGACGGTCGCCGCGACGCGGAGCGAGGCCTGGGTGGTCCGGGACGGATCCGCCGTGGTGCGCGTGCCGGCGGGCGGGTCCCCGCAGCCGGTCACCGCACCGACCCTCGCCGGACTCGGCCGCACCGAGGCGCTGCGGCTCTCACCGGACGGCGTCCGCGCGGCCGTCGTCATCGACGGCCCACAGGGCCGTCGGCTGCACATGGGCACCGTCGTCCGGTCCCCGGACGACGCGGTCGTCCTGCGCGACCTGTCCGAGATCGCGCCGGGTCTGGCGCGGGTCATCGACGTCGGCTGGCGGGACAGCGCCACGTTGATGGTGCTGGCCGGGGACGAGGGCCAGGACCGGATCGTGCCGTACTCGGTGGGGGCCGACGGCTGGGGGCTGGGGCAGGTGACCACCTCCGGTCTGCCCAGCCAGCCGACGGCCCTGGCGGTCGCGCCGAACCGGCAGGCGCTCGTGAGCGCCGGCGGCACCGTGTGGCAGCTGACCGGCGGCACCTGGCGGACGCTGGTCCGCGGCGCCGAGCCGTTGCCGGGCACCGCGCCGTTCTACCCGCTCTGAAAAAGGACCCCCGTCCCCCTCACCACTCGCAGGCTCGCGGCGAGCCTCTGGACGGGGGCCATGGGTCCACAGGAGAAGGACTCCGTCATCCTCACGCCTCGTGAGCTCGGCGTGAGCCTGTAGACGGGGCCACGTGTCCACAGATGGGTCCGCGCGCAGCCGGCCGTGCTCGGGGCCGGGCAGGCTGGTCCGGTGTTCCCGGTGCTGGCGGCGCTCGCCGACCTGGTGCTGCCGCGGGTCTGCGCGGGGTGCGAAGTTCCCGGTCCGGTCCTGTGCCCGCGGTGCGCCGCCCTCCTCGCCGCGCCACGGCTGGCCCAGCCCCGCCGCTTTCCGGCCGGCTTTCCGCCGACCGTGGCCGCCGGCGCCTACGCCGGCCCGGTGCGGCCGGTGGTGAACGGGTTCAAGGAGCGGGGCAGGGCCGAGCTGGCGCGGCCACTGGGGGTCGCGCTCGCCCTCGCCGTCGCCGCGGTCCGGCTGGGCGCCGGAGCGCCTCAGATGCCCGTCGTCCTCGTGCCGGTGCCCGCGTCGCGTGCGGCGCTGCGGACGCGCGGCCGCGATCACGTGCGCGAGCTGACCGGCCGGGCGGTGGCCGAGCTGCGGACGGCGGGTGTGCCGGCGTCCTCGCTGCGGCTCCTGCGGCGTCGTGGGCGGGTGCGCGACTCCGCCGGGCTGACGGTGGCCCAGCGGCGGGCGAACCTGGCCGGCTCCTTCCTCGCCGACCCCCGCGCCGGAGCGCCCCCGGAGGGAGCCCTGCTGGTGCTCGTCGACGACGTCGTCACGACCGGCGCCACGCTGTGCGAGGCGGCTCGGGTGCTCGAGAGCGGGCCGGGATGCGGTCGTGGGCCGGTGCTCGCAGCCGTTCTGGCCGCCACGCCGCGGCCCTCCGACCGACCTCGATCGACTGTCGTGTCCGGGGAGGAGCGACTAGCGTCGAAGTGACCGATACCCGTCCCAACCGGGAGGTCTCATGGAGATCGTGGTCCGTGGTCGCAACGTCGAAGTCCCCGAGCACTACCGCCAGCACGTGGAGGACAAGGTCGGTCAGCTGGAGCGGTTCGACACCAAGCTCTCGCGCATCGACGTGGAACTCTTCCACGAGAAGAACCCCCGCCAGACGGCTCACTGCCAGCGGGTCGAGATCACCCTGCGGGGCAAGGGGCCGGTGGTCCGCGCAGAGGCCAGCGGACCCGATTTCTACGCCGCGCTCGACCTGGCGTCGGGCAAGCTGGACAACCGGCTCCGGCGGGCGGCCGACCGCCGGCGCGTGCACCACGGCCGGCGCACGCCGGAGAGCGTCCGGGTTCCCGGCAGCCCCCTGGACGCCGGGCATCCCGAACTCGCCATCGAGGCGCAGCTGGAGCGGGACCGCGAGCTGGCCGACGGCCCCCACGTCACCGATCTCGACGAGCACCTGCCCGGCCACGTCGTGCGGGAGAAGCACCACCCCGCCACGCCGATGACCGTCGACCAGGCGCTCCACGAGATGGAGCTGGTGGGTCACGACTTCTTCCTCTTCCAGTGCGCCGACACCGGGCAGCCGACGGTCGTCTACCGCCGGCACGCCTACGACTACGGTCTGATCCGGCTCGCTCCCGTGCCGCAGGACTCGGGGACGCCGGTGGTGGACACGGCGGTCGTGGCACAGCCGGCCGCCGTCTGACGAGGGGGGCGCGGCCGTGTGGTCGCGCCCCGCCCCGTCACCGGCCCAGTCCGGAGGCTCGTCCGGGGGCGTCCCTTCAGGCGTTGCCGAGGATGCGGTCGACCGAGATCTCGAGGACGACCCGGGCCGGGTTCTCCCGCGGCTGCCGGTACCGGCGGGCGTAGCGCTCGACCGCGTCGGCGACGGACGCGGCGTCGTCGCGCACGACCGCCGTCCCCTCCAGGGTGGCCCACCGCCGGCCGTCCACCTGGCAGACGGCGACCCGGTGCTGCCCCTCCCGGACGTGCCGGGCCTTCGCGGAGGTGCCGGAGGTGATCACGCGGGCGGTGCGGGCCGCCGCGTCGTAGGTGACGCCCACGGGCACCACGTGCGGCGTCCCGTCGGGGCGCAGGGTGGTCAGCGTCGCGAGGTGCCGCTCGGTGAGGAAGTCCAGCAGCCCCTGCCCGGGGTCGGAGAGGTCGCGTGCCATCGGGGCAGCGTACGGATGGGGCAGGTGGTGCCCGGGCGCCGGTCGCGGCGGTCGGAGGGACCGCACTCCATGCCCGGCCGCCTACCCTGGGGTCGTGGTGTTCTCGAAGATCCTCCGTGCCGGTGAGGGCAAGCTCGTCCGACGGCTCTCCAAGATCGCCGACGCGGTCGAGTCGATCGCCGACGACTACACGGACCTGACCGACGCGGAGCTGCGTGCCAAGACCGACGAGTTCAGAGGGCGGTACGAGGACGGGGAGTCCCTCGACGCCCTGCTGCCGGAGGCCTTCGCCGTCGTCCGCGAGGCGGCCACCCGGACCCTGGGGCAGCGGCACTTCCGCGTCCAGCTCATGGGTGGGGCGGCCCTGCACCTGGGGAACATCGCCGAGATGCGCACGGGTGAGGGCAAGACGCTCACCGGTGTCCTCCCCGCCTACCTCAACGCGCTCACCGGCGACGGCGTCCACGTCGTGACGGTCAACGACTACCTGGCCAAGCGCGACGCCGAGTGGATGGGCCGGGTGCACCGGTTCCTCGGGCTCTCGGTCGGCAGCATCCTGTCCGGCCAGACCCCCGCCCAGCGGCGCGAGCTGTACGCCTGCGACATCACCTACGGCACGAACAACGAGTTCGGCTTCGACTACCTGCGCGACAACATGGCCTGGAGCAAGGCCGACCTGGTGCAGCGCGGACACCACTACGCGATCGTCGACGAGGTCGACTCGATCCTCATCGACGAGGCCCGCACCCCGCTGATCATCAGCGGACCCGCCGAGTCCGCGGGCAAGTGGTACTCGGAGTTCGCGCGCCTCGTGCCGCTGATGAAGCGCGACGTCCACTACGAGGTGGAGGAGGACAAGCGCACCGTCGCCGTCACCGAGGAAGGTGTCGAGTTCGTCGAGGACCAGCTGGGCATCGACAACCTCTACGAGGCGGTCAACTCGCCGCTGATCGGCTACCTGAACAACGCCCTCAAGGCCAAGGAGCTGTTCAAGAAGGACCAGCAGTACATCGTCAGCAACGGCGAGGTGCTCATCGTCGACGAGTTCACCGGTCGCGTGCTGGCCGGGCGCCGCTACAACGAGGGCATGCACCAGGCCATCGAGGCCAAGGAGAAGGTGAAGATCAAGGACGAGAACCAGACGCTCGCCACGATCACCCTCCAGAACTACTTCCGGCTCTACGAGAAGCTCTCCGGGATGACCGGCACCGCCCAGACCGAGGCGGCCGAGCTGAGCCAGACCTACTCGCTGGGCGTCGTGCCGATCCCCACGAACCGGCCGATGGTCCGCCAGGACCGCTCCGACGTGATCTACAAGACGGAGAAGGCGAAGTTCGACGCCGTCGTCGACGACATCGCCGAGCGGAACGAGGCCGGCCAGCCGGTGCTGGTGGGTACCGCGAGCGTCGAGAAGTCCGAGCTCCTGTCGAAGTACCTGCTCACGCGCGGCATCCGGCACGAGGTGCTGAACGCGAAGAACCACGCCCGGGAGGCGTCGATCATCGCCCAGGCCGGCCGGCCGGGGGCGGTCACCGTCGCGACCAACATGGCCGGGCGTGGCACCGACATCCAGCTCGGCGGCAACGCCGAGTTCATCGCCGACGAGGCACTGCGGGCCCGGGGGCTCTCGCCCTCGGAGACGCCCGACGAGTACGAGGCAGCCTGGGACGAGGCCCTCGACGCGGCGAAGGCCCAGGTCAAGGCCGAGCACGAGGAGGTCACCGAGGCCGGTGGCCTCTACGTCCTGGGCACCGAGCGGCACGAGAGCCGCCGCATCGACAACCAGCTGCGCGGCCGCTCCGGCCGGCAGGGCGACCCGGGGGAGTCGCGGTTCTACCTCTCCCTCGGTGACGACCTGATGCGCCGGTTCAACGGCCCGATGCTCGAGTCGATGATGAACACCCTGCGGGTGCCCGAGGACCAGCCGATCGAGTCGAAGATGGTCAGCCGGGCGATCCTCTCGGCGCAGACCCAGGTCGAGCAGCAGAACTTCGAGGTCCGCAAGAACGTCCTCAAGTACGACGAGGTGCTCAACCGGCAGCGCACGGTCATCTACGACGAGCGGCGCCAGGTGCTGGAGGGGGCCGACCTGCACGAGCAGGTCCGGTCCATGGTCGACGACGTCATCAGCGCCTACGTCGACGGCGCGACCGAGACCGGCTACGCCGAGGACTGGGACCTCGACCAGCTCTGGACCGGGCTCAAGGCGCTGTACCCGCTCGGCCTCACCGTCGACGAACTGATCGACCAGCAGGCCCGTGGCGAGCAGTCCGATCTCTCCGCCGAGGACCTCAAGCGCACGCTGCTCGACGACGTCCACCGCGCCTACGAGGAGCGCGAGGCCACGCTCGGCTCGGAGACCATGCGGGAGCTGGAGCGGCGGGTGCTGCTCAGCGTCCTGGACCGCAAGTGGCGCGAACACCTCTACGAGATGGACTACCTGCGGGCCGGCATCCACCTGCGCGCGATGGCCAACCGCGACCCGGTCGTGGAGTACCAGCGCGAGGGCTACGACATGTTCGTGGCGATGCTCGACGGCATCAAGGAGGAGTCGGTCGGCTTCCTGTTCAACCTCGAGGTGAAGACCAAGGAGGAGCAGGAGGCCGAGACGAAGGCCAAGCAGGCCGAGGCGGAGGCCAAGGCGCTCGCGGCTGCCGAGGCCGGGACGGCGAGGGTGCTCGCCCGTCAGGCGGCCGCTGCCGAGGCGGCGGCCGGGAAGACCTCTGCCGGAACGGCCCGCCGGTCCACCGCCGCGGCGGCGGCCGGGAAGACCGCCGCCGCGACCGCCCGTCGGTCCACCGCCGAGGTGCCGCCGGCCGCTCCGGAGGTCGAGGAGCCGACGCCGTCGGGAACCGGCCCGGTGCTGGCCGTCAAGGGTCTGGAGGAGCCGCGGCGCTCGGCGGAGAACCTGACCTACTCGGCGCCCAGCCTCGACGCCTCGCCGGCCGAGTCGGGCCGGACCAAGGCCGCCAAGACGGCCACGGTCTCCGGCACCAAGGAGACGCCCCGCAACGCGCCGTGCCCGTGCGGCTCGGGCAAGAAGTACAAGCAGTGCCACGGGGCGGCCGGCAGCAACTAGACCGGTAGGACCCCGACCGCGCACGCCCCGCCGGCCATCTGGCCGGCGGGGCGTCGTGCTGCCCGGGGTGGCCACCCGTCCCGTCGCGGGCCCGACCTGGTCTCGCCGAGCGTGGTGGGGCCGGGTCCTCAGCCGATCTGCAGCGCGGTGCAGCGCCAACGGCCGTCGATGCCCTCCAGGCGGGCGGCCACCGCGTGCGCCCGGCCGGCACGGTGGGCGACGGCGCTGATCTCCGCGACGCCGTCCACCGGCTCGCACACCTGGACCCGCCCGATCACGACGGGGGCGTTGCCCCCGCGGCACCACCCGGGACGGCGGCCGCGGGTCAGGGCGGCGTAGACGCCGGCGGAGGTGAACGGGCGCACCTGGGCCAGCGGGCGCCGGCCGATCAGGGCCTCGAGCGTGGTGGTCACCAGAGCGCGCCCGATCTCGGCCGCCGACGGGAGGTCCGCGCGACCGGACAGCACCGGACCGAACCTGTCGTCGGCGGGCGCCGACGCCGACCGCGGCCGGGGACCCGGCTGGTGCTGCGGCCGCGGCACGGCCCGGCCGGGGTGCACCAGCCGCAGTGCGGGCCGCTGCTCGAGCGGCGGCTGCGGCGTGGGGACGACCCGCAGTCGGAGGCCGGGGTGGACGGCGGGCGGAGCGGGGTGGGTGGGTGCGGTCATCGGGGGCTCCCGGGGTCGGAGTGGGGTGGCGGGTTCAGGGGAGGGCCGGGGGGCGCAGGACCTGGCCGGGAAGGAGACGATCGGGATCGGGGCCGATGACGTCGGCGTTGGCCTGCCACCACGCGTGGACGGCCGTAGCCACCTCGGCGGTGGTGTACGGGCCGTCGTGGGCGAGCCGGCGCTCGGCGATCTCCCACAGGCAGTCCCCGCGCAGCACGACGTGCTCGCCCGCCACGGGGGCCCGGGGCCAGTCGGGGACCTCCGAAGCCGCTGTCGCGGGGGGAGAGATCACCGGCCAGTCCGGCACGGCGTCCGCAGCCGGGATGCCGGAAGCGGCGTCCTCGGCGGCCGCGTGCGCGACGATGCCGGCCGGTGCACCGAGGACCGGCGGAACGATGCCGAGACCGACGCCCAGGGCTACCGCGGCGGCACGGCGGGCGCCCGCAGGCAGGAGCCGGCGCAGCGCTCCGGAGGCCACCCGGCCGGAGAGGCCCGGCAGGGCCGCCCCGGCGGTCAGGAAGAGGCCGAGGGCACCCCAGGCCCACGCGAGCCAGGCGAGCAGGCCGGCCATGTGCAGGACCAGGACGTCCGGACCGGCGGAATCGGCCAGTGCCTGCGGATGCCGGAAGGCGGTCCAGGCGTCGGGGAGGGACGGGGTCAGCACGGTCAGCACGCCGGCGATCACGGCCATGCCGATCGCCGTGCCGATCAGTCGTCGTGTCGACATGTCACCTCCTGCTGCTCCGGTCGGTACGCACTAAAGCAAGCAAACGCACGCAAATGCAAGAGTTCGCACCGTCTAAGCTCGATCCATGCGGTGGCAGCGGCTGTTCGCCGACCTCCAGGCGCAGTTCGAGGCGGCCGGGGACGAGGAGGGGCGGTCCGAGTGGGCCTCGCGCGCCCGCGCGGAGATGGGAGCCGTCCGGCTGGCCGACCGGCTCGGCGGCTCGATCGGCGCACGTCTGGTGCTCACCTGCAGGGGCGCCGGGCGGCTGAGCGGTGCGCTGACCGAGGTGGGCCCCGACTGGCTGCTCCTGGCCGACGAGCGGGGACGCGAGCAGCTCGTGTCCAGCGCCGCCGTGCGAGCGGTCGCCGGCCTGGGGCGCTGGACCGCCCCGGCAGAGGGCCCAGGCCCGGTGCGAGCCCGGATGGACCTCCGTCGTGCCCTTCGGGGGCTGGCACGGGATCGCAGCGCGGTGCAGGTCGTCCTCGACGAGGGGACGGTGCTGACCGGGACGATCGACCGGGTGGGCGCCGACTACCTCGAGCTGGCCGAGCACGCCGCCGACCAGCCGCGGCGGGCCGCGGCCGTGCGGCAGGTGCACGCAGTGGTCATCGAGGGTGTGGCGGTGGTCCGGACGCTGCTCCCCGGCTGGAACTGAGACGTCA
>Ga0196960_10000224_pt1 | contig 23003 bp, 15 predicted proteins | sample S3v_5metaG_FD_183187 | JGI IMG/M metagenome (GOLD analysis project Ga0196960, IMG submission 183187) | Soil microbial communities from Anza Borrego desert, Southern California, United States - S3+v_5 | ecosystem: Environmental > Terrestrial > Soil > Desert | place: USA: California | collected...
GCGCCGCGCAGCGGCAGGTCCCGCGACGACGCGCCGACGAAGAGCTCGTGGCAGCCCGGCGCCACGCGCCAGCCGCCGCCCGCGACGCTCCAGTAGGAGAACGCGCGCTCGTCGAGCGTGAACGTCACCCGCGCGCTCTCGCCCGGTGCCAGCCGCACGCGCCCGAAGCCCTTCAGCTGCCGCGGCGGCACCTCGACGCCCGGCTCGGGCTGGTCCGGCTGCGAGACGTAGAGCTGCGGCACCGCCATCCCCACGCGCGCGCCGGTGTTCGTCACCCGCGCGCTCACGGTGACCGCCGCGCCGGGCGCGTCCGCCTCCCGCCGCAGGTCGTCGTAGGCGAACGTCGTGTACGAGAGACCGTGGCCGAACGGGTACGCGACGCCGAGCCCGCGCCGGTCGTACCAGCGGTAGCCGATGAAGACGCCCTCGCTGTACTGGACCTCGTCGTCGACGCCCGGGTAGCGGTTCTTGTCGTTCGCCGTCGGCAGGTCGCCCTCGGCCAGCGGGAACGTCGCGGGCAGCCGCCCGCCCGGCTCCGCCTCGCCCAGCAGCAGCCGCGCGATCGCCGTGCCGCCGTTCTGGCCCGGGTACCACGCCTCGAGGATCGACGGCACCCTGTCGCGCCACGGCATCAGCACCGGCCCGCCGGTCTGGAGCACCACGACCGTGCGCGGCTGCGCGGCGGCGACCGCCTCGATCAGCGCGTCGCGGTCGATCGTGTCGCCCGAGCCGCAGCTCAGCCCCATGCACGGCTTGTCGTTGCCCTCGTTCATCTGGTCGCCGACCACGACGACCGCGACGTCGGCGTCGCGCGCCACGCCCGCCGCGCGCGCCGCGTTCCGCCCGTCGTCGAAGACGAGCTTGCCGCCCAGCTTCGCCTCCAGCGCGTCGCGCGGCGTCGTCTGCTGGTAGGCGTCGATCTGCGACGAGCCGCCGCCGTTCTTCAGCGCGTCCGCCTCCGGGCCGATCAGCGCGACCTTCCCCAGCTTCGCCTGGTCGAGCGGGAGCAGGCCACCGTCGTTCTCCAGCAGCACCGCGCCCTCGGCGCTCAGCTGCCCCGCCGCCTCGTGGTGCGCGGCCTTGTCGATCCGCGACTCGTCGTCGACGAACGCCGCGCGGTCGAAGAAGCCGTGCGCGAAGAGCGTGCGCAGGATGCGGCGCACGTGCTCGGTGACGACCTCCTCGCTCACCTCCCCGCTCTCGATCGCGTCCTTGACCTTCCGCGGCGCGTAGGTCGTGCCCGGCCAGATATCGAGGTCGAGCCCGTTGCGCAGCGACAGCACGGTGTCCTTCGCCGCGCCGTAGTCGGTGAGGACGAGACCCTGGAACCCCCACTCGCGCTTGAGGATGTCGGTGAGCAGGTGCTCGTTCTCGCACGCCCACTGGCCGTTGACGCGCGGGTACGCGCACATGACGGTGCCGACGCCGCCCTCCTTCACCGCCGCCTCGAACTGCGGCAGGTAGATCTCGCGCAGCGCCCGCTCGTCGACGTTCGCGTTGATCGTCGTCCGCGAGCCCTCCGTCGCCGTGCCGATCAGCGACCCGGGGAGCTTGAAGCCGACGCCCTCCTGGTTGTTGACCGCGAAGTGCTTGACGTTGCCGATCACGCCAGTGGCCTGGACGCCCTTGGTCCACGCGACGGCCATCCGCGCCGACAGGTACGGGTCCTCGCCGAAGTACTCGAACGTCCGCCCGTTGAGCGGCGTGCGGAGCATGTTCACCGCGGGCGCGAAGACGACGTCGTTGCCCTTCTTCTGCACCTCGTCGCCGATCACCTCGGCGTGGCGGACGGCGGCGTCCGGGTCGAACGTCGCGGCCAGCGACATCGGCGCCGGCATCGCGGTCGCCTTCCCCTGGCGCGTGCCGACCGGGCCGTCGCTGAAGAGGACGGTCGGCAGCCCGACCCGCGACACGCCGTTGCTGGTGCCGGTGTGGGTGCCGGGGAAGCCGGCCGCGCCGAGCAGCTCGTCGCCGGCCAGCAGCGAGATCCGCTCGTCGCGGGTCAGCGCGGCGAGCAGGAGGCCGGCACGCTCGTCGGGCGACTTGGAGGTGTCGCACCACGGGCGCTCGGCGAGGTCGCCGCAGCGGCCGGCGGCGTGGGCGGGCGAGAGCGGGGTCAGAGCGGCCGCGCAGACCAACGCGACCGCCGCCAGGAGGAGGCGGAACCGGGACATGCGTCCGAGTTCTGCCAGACTCGCCCGCGCCGTGCGCCGGTAGGGTCCCGCGCATGACCGTCCCGTCGCTCACGCTCCACGCGCTGCCGCCCTCGCACCCGTGCATGACCGCCGAGGCGGCGCTGAAGTTCAAGGGGCTCCCCTACGAGCGGGTCGACCTGCCGATGGGCAAGCACGTCGAGCAGATGGCCGAGGTGTACGGCGAGGGGAAGACGACCGTGCCGGGGCTGCTGGTCGGCGACGAGCCGGTCCACGGGTCGCGCGCGATCCTCGCCCGGCTCGAGGAGCTTGCGCCCGAGCCGCCGCTCTTCCCCGCCGGCCCGCACGCGGACGCGATCCGCGACGCCGAGCGGTGGGGCGACGAGGAGCTGCAGGACCTCGGCCGGCGGATCCCGTGGGGCGCCCTCTACTTCCGCCCGGAGGCGATGGGCACGATGGCCGGCGGCCCGCCGCTCGACCCGGCCGGGACCGACTTCGCGATGAAGTTCGTGCGCGCCTCGTGGAAGTACCACAAGCTCACTGCGGTGCAGCTGCACGAGGACCTCCAGGGCCTGCCCGCGAAGCTCGACCACGTCGACGGGCTGATCGCCGACGGCGTGATCGGCGGCGAGACGCCGAACGCGGCGGACCTGCAGATCGCGCCGACGCTCCGCGTCATGCGCATCGTCGGCGACCTCGACGAGCTCTTCGCGGGCCGCCCCTGCGCGGCGCTCGCCGACCGGCTCTTCCCGGACGTCCAGGGCCGCGTCCCGGCCGGGGCGTTCCCGGCCGGGTGGGTGCCCTCCGCCTCCTGAGCTAGCCGGTGAAGGCCAGGCCGGCCTGGCGGATGTGGCGGCGCAGCTGCGCGCCGTCACGCCCGACCGCCTTCGTCACCGCCGCCGTCCACGCGATCCGCCCGCCGCGCATCCCGTAGACGAAGTAGCCGCCGTCGCGGTTGGAGCGGATCCGGATGTCGGGGCGGCCGAGCGCGCGCTTCGTCAGCTTGCGGGCGCGCTTCGCCCGGTCTCCTACGCCGAGCCCGAAGGCCATCAGCGTCTTGGCCCGCGAGCCGACGAGCGCGACCTTCCCGGCGTCGTCGAGCGAGGCGTACACCGGCGCGTCGGTCCCGCCCGGCTGGGCGATGCAGAACTCCCACGCCCGCGGCCCGCGCAGGACCGGCTGGCCGGCGGACCTGAGCAGCTCGTCGGCCGACTTGCCGTACGTGATCGCGCCCGTGCCGCGCGGCGCAAGCCGGCGCTGAAGCGGCTGGCACCCCGGCCGCGGGACGCCGTCCGCGCGCTCCCACGTCTGCAGGTACGCCTCCGCGCCGCGCGCCATGTCGGTGATGATCTCGTCGCCGGCGACCTTGCGCAGATCCTCCAGCCAGTCCGCGTACAGGCCGTAGTGCGCGACGCCGTCCGCGTTGATGTCGTAGACGCGCTGGCCGCTGCGCTGCTTCTCGACCGTCACGCCCGGGTCGAGCGGCGAGCGGAACGGATACGTGACCGGGTTCGCCGCCGCATCGGGGCGCGGCGGGCCCTGCGCGCCGAAGCCGTTCGCGTCCGCCCCGAAGCCGAAGCCGAAGTAGTAGCCGGGCGCGCGCATCTGCTTCGTCGACCGCCACGCGTTGACGAAGCCGGTCGAGTCGCCCGCGTACGGGGTGATGAACCCGCCGAGCTTGTAGATCCGCGGGAACGCGTCCTCGGTCGACCAGCTGTGGCTGGAGATGATGCCCGGGTAGTTCGCCTGCTCGACCACGTTGAGGAGCTGGTTGCGGGCCAGGACGCTCAGGTGGTCGGGGTCGATGATCATCTTCTTCTGGATCATCCGCTTGACGAGGTGCTCACCCAGCGGCGTCAGGCCCTTGGCGTTGCAGTGCGGAGCGGCGGGGTAGATCGGCGCGGTGCCGGGCGGGACGAACGCCTGGATGCCGTTCGCGATCAGGCTGTCCGAGTTGTGGGCGTGCCCGGCCGGGATGCCCTCCTGCTGGCGGTCGTGCGAGTGGCCGGTGCAGGTGCGCATGTCGAGGAACTTGCCGGTCGCGAGCTTGTTGCCGACGTTGGTGATGACGCCCGTCGTGCCCTCGTCGCCCGCCACGCCGCCGAAGCCGTTGTCGAACTTGTTGATGAGCTCCATCTGCCGGACGCCCATGTCGTAGACCTCGTCCAGCTGGCTGTCGATCTGCTGCTGGGTGCAGGTCGGCTGGTCGTTGTAGACGCCGCAGTCGAAGAGCTTGGAGACCTCGATCCCCATCACGACGGCGAGCTTGCCCTCGTTGATGATCCGGCGGGCGTCGTACGGGTCCTTGACGATGCGGAACCAGCCCTTGCCCGGCCCGCCCTCCTGCGCGTCGATGTAGTCCTGCAGGTCCTTCATCGCCTGCGCCTCGAGCTTGATCGTCTGCATCTCGTTGCAGCCGTGGCGCTTGAGGGGGTACAGGTCGCACAGCACGTGGTTGTCGACGAGCAGGTTGGTGTAGAGCCGCAGGCCGCTGCGCCACGCCCGCTCGAGCCACTTGTAGTAGGAGGCCTCGTGCGTGAGCGAGCTCCACGCGGGCCAGTCCTTGAACGTCGGCCAGCCGACCGGGTCGTGCTGGCGGACGGGCGTCGAGTTCTTGGAGATGACGTTCTCCAGCAGCGCCGCGGTGCCCTGGGCCGGGTAGTGATCGGGGCAGTCGACGAGCGCCTGCGTCACGCCGTACGGGTGCCACGGCCGGCCGCAGTGCGCGCTGCCGCCGAGGAACTCGAACGCCATCAGGTGCATGTGCGCGTCGACGGTGCCCTTGACCTCGCCCCACGGCGCCTGGCCACGCATCGGGGTGCCGGAGACGTTCGTCTCGACCTCGGGGAACGTCGCGCACCCCTGCGCCGGCACGAGCTTCAGCGGGCTCGCCGCGTCGCGCGCGACGACCCGTCGGTCGTCGTTGACGCCGAGCGCCCGCGCGGTGTTGTTCGCGAGCCGGAACGTGAACGTGTCGCCACCCAGCGCCTCGACCTTCCAGTCCGCGTTCTCGTTCGCCACCTGCGCGGGCACGATCGCCGAGCCGGTCGACGACGCCGTCGCGAGATGGTCGTTGCCGGTGCCGTAGAGCAGGTACCTGCCGAGCGTCACCGCCTGGAACCGAAACCGCTCCGCCTGCCCCGCGCTCTGCGCGCTCGCCACGTACCCGCCCGCACGGTCCTTGGCGACGAAGTGGCTCCCCGCCTGGAGCACGTAGCACCCCTTCGTCAGCGCGTACACGGCGTCCTGGCCGGGCTGCTGCGCCCCGGCCACACCCGGTACACCGAGCGCACCCCCGAGCACGACTCCGACCGCGACCAGGACCCCTCGCAACATCTGACGCATGCCCGGCACTAGATCACTCCGCGCCAACCGATGCGCCGGTTCCCGGTCAAGCGTTCGGTTTGTCGTGCGTATCTCCGCCCTGCCGGCTTTGGCACAAGCCAGTTGCGAGCTAGGAACGTTCCCAGCAACTAGGAACTAAGCCCGGAAGTTCCTAGTCAAGTTCCGAGTTGACCGACCAGACGCGGCGTGGGCTGTTCGGCGGGTGATCGGACACGATGACGCGGCCTCCGCCCAGCATCTCCTGAAGGATCTCACGGGCTCCCCGGGTGGTCATGTCGGCGAGCTTCGCGATCTGCGCAGTGCTGCGCGGCCCCTCGGCCAAGAACTGCTCGAACTGCGCGTACCGCTCCTCGCGCGGCATCCGCTGACGAGCCGGCGTCTTGTCGCTCTCGGTCGCCGCGGGGGCTGTTTCGGCTTTGGCCGCCGCCGGGTGGATCGGGATGATCACGCGGAGGCTGTGGCCGACGTCCTCGAAGGCCGGCAGCGGGTAGCCGCGCTCCTCATGCGCGGTGAGCACCTTGCCCCAGAACGAACCTCGTTCCTCGATGAGGTCGAGCTCGTGGAGATTCCGCGTGATCGCTCGGTTGCGAGTCTTGCTGTGGCCCGCACGGACGTCATCGGCGTCGATGCCGGTGACCCACGTTCCGGGGCTCTCGATCACCAGACGGTCGTCGAGGATGTGGACGTGGAACCTCGCGCCGTCGACGCTGTAGTCCGCGTGCGCGATCGCGTTGTTGAGCGCCTCGCGGATGATGATCGGGTCGTAGTGACGGAAGTTGTCGCGCTGGCGGCCACGAACGACCGACGCGGTCGGGTTGTTGCGATCGATGAACGCGTCCATCCGGTCGAGGATCGTGAGCATCGAGCCAGCACGAATCTCGTCCTGGTCCATGATGTCGGCGCCCTTGCGCGTCCCGCGAAAGCGAGCGCACAGGCAGATCGCATCTGGATGGACCTTCTGCGGTTTGCGTCCGAACAGCAGCAGTCCGCCGTTCGTCGGCACCAACTCGCCGTTGACCTCCTCGGCGATCTCGAACGTCCGGATCAGACCGTCGTCGAGGTCGATGCCCCGCTCGGCGTAGCGACCGCGCGCATCGTCGAGATCCAGGTCGTCCATGGTGGCCGCCATCGCCGGGAGCTGGTCGAAGCTGCTGCGGCCGCGCCGCTCGGTTCGCATCGCTTCGACCCGCTCGGGACCGACCTTCTTCTTCGATGAGCTGATCCGCTCGTAACACGAACCGTCCGTGTGCATCACCGGGTCGGGGCCTTGGAACCGGTGCACCTGCACCAACACGACCTCGTTGCCGCTGCTCGGATCGGTCGTGACGACGATGTCGGGAGCCAGCGGCGGCACGGTCGAGTCGTAGACCGCTTGGGCGATCTGCTGCTCGGCGCGCTGCGGGTCATCGACTCCGACCACTTCGCGCGACTTGTCGTCGACCCCGACGAGGATGACGCCGCCGGTTCGGTTCGCGAACGCGATGGCCTCACGCACGATCCCTTGAAGCCCGGAGGTGTCACGCTTGAACTCCACCTTCGAGCTCTCGTGCGCGGTGAGGAGGTCGGCGAGGACGAGGGCCATGCGCACGTCGAGTGTGCCAGCGCTTCCGGACCCACCGGTCCACGGCCGCGCCGGACGCCCGGCCTAGTCGAGGGTGGCGATGTGGGGGAGGTTGCGGTGGCGCTCGGCGTGGTCGAGGCCGTAGCCGACGACGAAGCGGTCGGGGATCTCGAAGCCGGTGTAGGCGGCTTCGAGGTCGACCTCGCGACGGGAGGGCTTGGTGAGGAGCGCGCAGACCTCGAGCGAGGCCGGGCCGCGGGTGGAGAGCATCTCGAGCAGCTTGGACAGCGTCCGGCCGGAGTCGACGATGTCCTCGACGACCAGGACGTGGCGGTCGGCGATGGGGCGGTCGAGGTCCTTGAGCACGCGCACGACCCCGCTCGACTCGGTGGCGGAGCCGTAGGACGAGACCGCCATGAAGTCCACCTCGCACTCGACCGTCAGCTCGCGCATGAGGTCGGCGAGAAAGAGCACCGCGCCTTTGAGCACGCAGACGAGGACGATGGACTTCCCGGCGTAGTCCGCGTTGATCTGCGCGGCGAGCTGCTCGACGCGGTCGCGCAGGGCGTCCGCGTCGATGAGCACGTCCGGCGTGGACGCGACGGTCAATGGTCCTCCCGGCGATAGGGCACGCCGTCGGCGGCCGGCGGCGTGGAACGCCCCACGAGCCCCGCGACGGCGATCAACGTCAAGACGTACGGCAGCGCCTGGAAGAGCGTCGCCGCCTGCGGCGAGAACTCCGGCAGCCGCTGCGCCAGCGCGCTCGACAGGCCGAAGAGCAGCGTCGCGCCGACCAGCCCGAACGGGTGCCAGCGGCCGAAGATCATCGCGGCCAGCGCGATGAAGCCGCGGCCCGCGGTCATGTTCTGCGTGAACGAGTGCACGAAGCCGATCGAGAGGAACGCGCCGCCCAGAGCGGCCAGCGCGCCCGACGCCAGCACTGCCCCGTAGCGCATCCGCTCAACCGAGATGCCCACCGTCTCCGCCGCCCGCGGGTTCTCGCCGACCGACCGCATCCGCAGCCCCTTCGGCGTCCGGAAGACGAAGATCCAGATCGCGATCGCGGCGATGAACGCGCCCCACACGAGCAGGTTCTGGTTGCTGATCGCCTTGCCGATGAACCCGAGCGAGTCGGTGCCGAGCGAGATCTCCGGCACCTGCGGCAGGTCGTCCGGCGTCCCCTCCGTCCCGAAGACGTCGACGTAGAGGTAGCCCGTCAGGCCGAGCGCGACGAAGTTCAGCGCCACGCCGGAGACGATCTGGTCCGCCCGGACGGTGATGGAGAACAGCGCGTGCACCGCTGCGAGCGCGACACCGGCGAGCACGCCGACGAGGATGCCGATCAGCCACGAGTCCGACTCCGCCGCGCCCCACGCCGCGAAGAACGCGCCCATGAGCATCATGCCCTCGAGGCCGACGTTGACGACGCCCGCGCGCTCGGACACCAGGCCGCCCAGGCCCGCGAAGAGCAGCGGCGTCGCGTACCGCAGCATCGCGGCGGTCAGCGCGCTCCACGACACGACCGTCTCGAGCTTGCCGACGCCCGACTCGGTCGCCCCGTAGGCCAGCCCGAGGCAGAGCACCGCGACGACGACGCCGACCCACCCGAGCTTCCTCTCCCCTTCGCGCAGCGCGCCGATGGAGAGGCCGAGCGACACCAGCACCAGCACCACCGAGGGCACCAGCGAGCGCACCGTGAACGGCGGGATCGTCAGGAAGAACGCGAGCGCCGCGACGACGATCGCCGCGATGCCGAGCTTCTTGCCCAGCGTGAACGTCGGCCGCTCGCGCGGCAGCTTCGGCGCGCGGAGCTTGCCGACGAGGTTCTCGGAGGTGGTGCTCACGCCGCCACCGCCCCCGGCTCGCCCGCCGCGTCGCCACGGCGGCCCCGTTTGATCCTGCGCCACAGCTGCATCAGCAGCACGTCGGTCGTGATCAGCAGCACCACGATGCCCTGGATGACGAACGTCAGGTTCTGCGCCATCTCCGGCTCGAACACCGCCGGATCGAGGTTCCGCACCGACGTGCCGGTGAGGAGTGCCCCGAAGAGCAACGCGGAGAGCACCGTCCCGACCGCCGTGTTCCGCCCCAGCAGCGCGACCGCGATGCCGAAGAAGCCGAGCTGCGAGATCTGGATGTCGTTCGTCGCAATCCGGAACTGCCAGCCGAGCACGTCGAGCGACCCGGCCAGGCCGGCGAACGCGCCGCAGAGCGCCATCACGAGCACGTACGTCCAGCCGACGCGGATGCCGCCGTACCGCGCGGCCTCCGGGTTGAGGCCGACGGCACGCGCCTCGTACCCCTTGGTCGAGCGGTTGAGCAGGACCCAGAAGAGCACCGACGCAGCGAGCGCGATGAAGATGCCGATGTGCAGGCCCTGCAGCTCCGGATCGCCCCAGAAGACGTGCAGGCGCGCGGCCTCGACGACGTCGTTCGAGACCGGGATGTCGGGCTGCGTGGAGCTCTGCAGCGGTCCGCCGAGGCCGAACAGGTAGACCGCGATCCAGATCGCGATCCAGTTGAGCATGATCGTCGTGATCACCTCGTTGGCCCCGGTGGTCGCGCGCAGCAGGCCGGCGATGCCGCCCCAGACCGCGCCGCCCACGACCGCCGCGAGGATCGCCAGCACGATGTGCGGGAAGCCGGGCATCGACTCGAAGGAGGAGCCGACCCAGACGGCGAGCACGCCGCCGACGGTGTACTGGCCCTGGCCGCCGATGTTGAACAGGCCGGCGCGGAAGGCGTACGCCACCGCGAAGCCGAGCAGGATCAGCGGCGTCGTGGTGATCAGCGTCTGCTGGAGGTTCGCGGCCGCCAGCTCGCGGTCGGCCGACGGCGTCCACGGGAAGAGCCACTTCAGGCCCGTGCCGTCCCAGATCGCCTTGTAGGTCGAGAACGGGTCGTGGCCGGTCGCCAGGACGACCAGGCCGCCCATGATGAACGCGAAGAGGACGGTGACGAGCGGGAGGATCGGCCCGCCGTCGCGCATCGCCTCGGCCAACCGGCCGGAGACCGTCGAGCCCGCGCCCTCCGGCTGCGCCGCGGGCGGGGTGGGCGGCGTCGCTGCGGTGCTCACGAGGCGATCCCCGTCGCACCGGCGGAGGACCCGCCGGTCATGAGGAGCCCGAGCTCCTCGTCCGAGGCGTCGGGCGTGGTCTCCCCGACGATCCGTCCGTTGTAGATCACGAGGATGCGGTCCGCCAGCGAGCGGACCTCGTCGAGCTCCAGCGATAGCAGCAGGATCGCGCGGCCTTTGTCGCGCTCGGCGAGCAGGCGGCGGTGCACGAACTCGATCGCGCCGACGTCCAGGCCGCGCGTGGGCTGCGCGGCGATCAGGACCTTGGGGTCGCCCGCGATCTCGCGCGCGACGACGACCTTCTGCTGGTTGCCGCCCGACAGCGAGCTGCACGGCGTCGCGGCGCTCCCACCGCGGACGTCGAACTCGCCGATCAGCCCGCGCGCCCGGTCGAGCATCCGCTTCGGGTTGAGCAGGCCGAACCGCGAGCTCGCGTGGTAGTCGCGCAGCGCGAGGTTCTCGGCGATGGAGAACGGGAGCACGAGGCCGCGGCGGTGGCGGTCCTCGGCGATGTGGCCCAGGCCGGCGTCGCGCACCTCGCGCGGGTCGCGGCCAGTGACGTCCTGCCCGGCGATGCGGACGTGGCCGCTCGTGACCGGCCGCAGCCCGGCGACCGCGTCGACGATCTCGCTCTGGCCGTTGCCGTCGATGCCGGCCAGCGCGACGATCTCGCCGGCGCGGACGGTCAGCGAGACGCCGTCGACGGCGGGCAGGTCGCGGTCGTCGACCACGCGCAGGTCCTCGATCTCGAGGACGGGCTCGGCCGGCGTCGAGGGCGCCTTGTCGACGCGCAGGACGACGTCGCGGCCGACCATCGCGCGGGCCAGCGACACCTCGTCGGCGCCGGCGGTGTCGAAGGTCTCGATCGTCTTGCCGCGCCGCAGCACGGTGACGCGGTCGGCGACCTCGAGGACCTCGCCCAGCTTGTGGGTGATGAAGACGATGGAGGTGCCGCCGTCGCGCAGGCGGCGCAGGACGGCGATCAGCTCGGCCGTCTCCTGGGCGGTGAGCACCGCGGTGGGCTCGTCGAGGACGAGGATCTTCGCGCCGCGGTCGAGCGCGCGCAGGATCTCCACCCGCTGCTGCTGCCCGACGGTGACGTCGCCGACCTTGGCGTCCGGGTTGACGGCCAGCCCGTGCTGCTCGGAGAGCTCGGCGGTGCGGCGGCGGGCGCCCGCGAGGTCGAGCATGCCGCCCTTGCGCGGCTCGTCGCCGAGCACGAGGTTCTCGGCCACGGTCATGACCGGGATCAGCATGAAGTGCTGGAACACCATGCCGATGCCGTGCGCCATCGCCTCGCGCGGGGAGCCCACGCTGACCGGCGTGCCGCCGACGAGGATCTCGCCCTCGTCCGGCGTCGCCATGCCGTAGACGATGTTCATCAGCGTCGACTTGCCGGCGCCGTTCTCGCCCAGCAGCGCGTGGATCTCGCCACGCCGCAGCTGGAAGTCGACGCCCTCGTTCGCGGTGACGGCGCCGAACCGCTTGGTGATGCCGCGGAGCTCGAGGGCGAGCTCCGCGGCACCCGCGGTCCTGGGCGTCTCGGACGCCACGGACCTTGCTACTTGACGGTCGTCGGGACGTCGATCTCGCCCGCGGCGAGCTGCTGCTGGACCTTGTCCAGATCGGCCTGGTACTTCGAGCCGTCGCCCGAGAGCTTGCCGAGGCCGACACCGTCGGACTTGATGTCGAAGATCTCGTCCTTGCCGCCGGCGAACGTGCCGTCCTGGACCTTCTTGACCTCGGCCACCACGGCGGTGTCGATGCGCTTCATCGCCGACGTGATGATGTGCTCACCCAGGTAGCCCTGGTCGGCGTCGACGCCGATGCCGAGCTTCTTCTCCTGCTTGGCGGCGTCGAGGGCGCCGAGGCCGCACTGGCCGGCGACCTGGAAGACGATGGCCGAGCCGCGCTCGATCTGGCTCAGCGCGATCTCCTTGCACTTCGCCTGGTCGACGAAGTCCTGCGAGTAGCCGTTGAGCGTCTTGATCGACGGGTTGGCCGCCTTGGCGCCGGCCTGGTAGCCCGCGATGTACGCGTCGACCGGCGGGATCTTCTGGCCGCCCACCGACGAGATCGTGTCCGCGTTGTTGTCCTTGGCGTAGAGGCCGCCCAGGTAGCCCGCCAGGTAGCCCGCCTCGCCCTCCTTGAAGAGCAGGCCGGAGACGTTGGCCGGCTTGGACTTCATGCCCTCGGCCGACGAGTCGATGATCGCGAACTTGGCGTCCGGGAACTTCTTGGCGACGGTCTCGGTGGCCTCGGCCATGAGGAAGCCGACCGCGATGATGAGGTCGTACTTCTGCTGGACGAGCGACTGCAGGTTCGGCACGTAGTCGGCGTTCGACTTCGACGTGATGACCCGCGTCTGGATGCCGAGCTCTTCCTTGGCCTGCTCGAGGCCGGTGTTGGCGAGCTGGTTGAAGGAGCGGTCGTTCAGACCGCCGATGTCGGTGACCAGGCCGACCTTGATGCTGGGCTTGTCGGAGGCCTGGGTGGAGGCCGAGCCGCCGCCCGAGCTCTCCTCGTCGTCGCCGCACGCCGAGGCGAACGCGACGAGCAGCCCGGTCATCGCGACCGCGGCGATCCTTCGTACAGACAAACTGGCTCCTTCAGAAGTGTGGGCAGGCAGGGACCAACGAATGACCTGACCCAGGTCTGGGTATCCAGGCTAGCTCCTGTCGCGGCGGCCACGCACGATCTTCATGGTCTCGGCCGGGGCGAAGGCCGCATTCAGCGCGGTTTCGGTGATCTCCTCCAGGTCCTCCCGATCGAGCCCCATCCGCTGGGCGATGCCGTACTCACGGCCGATCGACGCGTCGAAGTAGGGCGGGTCGTCCGACCCCAACGTGACCTTCACGCCACGTTCACGCAGGTAGCGGAGCGGGTGGTGGTCGTAGTCGTCGAAGACGCCCAGGACGACGTTCGACGTCGGGCAGACCTCGAGCACGATCTCGCGCTCGGCCAGCTCGTCGACCAGGTCGGTGTCCTCGATCGCGCGGACGCCGTGGGAGATCCGCGTGACGCCCGGCAGCTCCAGACCGCCGCGGATCGACTCGGGTCCCGCCCACTCGCCGGCGTGGACGGAGCAGCCGAGGCCCGCGTCGGCGGCCATCGCGAAGGCGCGCTCGTACGGGCCGGGCGGGTAGCCGGCCTCGTCGCCGGCCATGTTGAAGCCGACGACGTAGGGGTGCGGGTGGTCGATCGTCCGCTGGACGACCGCCTCGGCCGCCTCGACGCCGAAGTTCCGCACGGCGCTGGACAGGATGCGGCCGACGATCCCGAACTCGGCCTCCGCGTCGTCGATGCCCTGCGCGATGCCGGCCCAGTGCTCGTCGTCAGGCAGGCCGACGGCGGCGCCGTGGTCGAGCGACGCGATCAGCTCGACGTAGATCGCGCCCTCCGCGGCGCAGTCGCGCAGGTACTCGTAGGTGATGTCGCGGTAGTCCTCGGCGGTGCGGATGACGCTCGCGGCGAGGTCGTAGGCCTTGAGGAAGTCGAGGAAGTCCTTCCAGGCGAAGGTCTCGTCGTCCTTGAACAGGCCGGGCGGGAGCTCGAGCCGGTTGCGCTGCGCGATCCGGCGGATCAGCTCGGGCTTGGCGGTGCCCTCGAGGTGGACGTGCAGCTCGGCCTTGGCGATGTCGGAAACTTCGACGTCGCGGGCGGCGGCGGCGATGCCGGGGCTCATCGGAGGACCTCCTGGACGACGGGCGGATAGGCGTCCCAGCCGGCTTCCTCACCGACCGTGATCGCGGCGCGGACGGCGGCCTCCGCGGCGTCGGCGGTCGCCTCGTCGCGGGCGTGGACGACGGCGAGCGGAGCGGCGTCGCCGGGGCCGACCTTGGTGCCCGGCGCGGCGATCGCGTCGAGGCCCACGGCGTGGTCGATCGCCTGCCCGTCGGCCGTCCGGCCGCCGCCCAGGACGACGACCGCGAGGCCAAGGTCGCGGGTCGCGTGGGCGGTCACGACGCCCTCGCGTTCCGCCTGCACGTGACGTATGACCGGCGCGGCCTCCAGGTGGTCGGCGTACCGCTCCATGAAGTCGGCCGGACCGCCCAGCTCGGTGACCATCCGGCCGAACGCCTCGGCGGCCGCGCCGCTCGTCAGCGCCGCCTCCGGATCGGCGTCGAGGCCGCCCAGCGGGAGCACCGCGCGGGCCAGCTCCAGGGTCACCTGGACGAGCCGCTGGTCGGCGCTCGCGGGGTCGATCAGGGCCTCGACGGACTCGCGCACCTCGATGGCGTTCCCGGCGGTGCGCCCGAGCACGCGGTCCATGTCGGTGAGCAGCGCGACGGTCGGCAGCCCGGCGGCGCCCGCGACGTCCACGAGCGCGCGCGCGAGCTCGCGCGCGCGATCCAGCTCGGGCATGAACGCGCCCGAGCCGTGCTTGACGTCCATCACGAGCCCCTGCAGCCCAGCGGCGAGCTTCTTGGAGAGGATCGAGGAGACGATCAGCGGGAGCGCCTCGACGGAGCCCGTGGCGTCGCGGATCCCGTAGAGCTTGCGGTCGGCGGGCGCGAGGTCGTGGGTCTGGCCGGCGATGGCGCAGTGGACGCGCTCGACCGTCCGGCGGAGCTTCGCCGCGTCGGGCGTGGCGTCGTAGCCGGGGATCGCCTCGAGCTTGTCGAGCGTGCCGCCGGTGTGGCCGAGGCCGCGGCCGCTCAGCATCGGCACGGCCGCACCACACGCGGCCATGATCGGCGCGAGCAGGAGCGAGACCTTGTCGCCGACGCCGCCCGTGGAGTGCTTGTCCAGCACCGGACGGTCGAGGCCCGACCAGTCCAGGACGGTGCCGGAGTCGCGCATCGCGGCGGTGAAGGCGGGCAGCTCGGCGCTGTCGAGGCCGCGGAAGAAGACGGCCATCGCGAACGCCGCGACCTGCGCGTCGGTGAGGCCGCCGTCGGCGATGCCGTTGGCGATCGCCTGCAGCTCGGCGGGCTGGAGGGTGCCGCCGTCGCGCTTGCGGCGGATCAGCTCCTTGACGGGCGCGACGGCGCTCATGCCTCGCGCTCCAGCAGCGCGTCGAGGAGGGACGAAGCGCCGATCCGGTACGTCTGCGGCGTCACCGCCGTGCCGAGGATCCGCTCGGCCTGCGCGACGTAGGCGTCGGCGTCGTCCGCCGTCCGCACCCCGCCGCTCACCTTCACGCCGCCGCGGCCGAAGTCGCGGACGGCCTCCAGCAGCACCTGCGCCGCCTCCGGCGACGCGCCCGGGCCGACCTTGCCGGTCGACGTCTTGAGGAAGTGCGCGCCGGACTCCAGCGCGGCGTCGGCCATCGCCCGGGTCGCCCCCGCGTCGGTGTGCGAGCCGGTCTCCAGGATCACCTTCAGCGTCCGCCCGTCGCACGCCTCGGCCGTCGCCCGCACCAGCCGCGCGACCGCCTCGGCGTCGCCGGCCGCGTGCGCCTGCCACGGCGCCACGACGTCCACCTCGTCGGCGCCCGCCGCGACCGCCGCCGCGGCCTCACGCGCCGCCGCATCCGGGTCATCGGCGCCGGCCGGGAAGTTCGCCACGGTGGCGACGAGCACGCCCGTGCCCGCGACCGCCTCCACCGCGACCTCGACGAGATCCGGGTTGATGCACAGCGCGGCGACGTGGCGGCCGTCGGTGACGACCGCCTTGGCGGCCAGCGCGCGCACGGTCGCGGCGTCGTCGCCGTCGTTCAGGCTCGTCAGGTCGAGCAGCGTCAGCGGGTCGGTCACGCGGTCCATCCTCGTGCGAAGCGGCGGAGCACCTGCTCCAGGTCGACGGCGGCCTGCGCCGCGCTCTCCAGCGTCTGCTCGTGGCTGAGCGGGACGTCGCTCATGCCCTCGGCCAGGTTCGTGATCGCCGACACCGCGGCGACCCGCAGGCCGACGTGGCGCGCGGCGATGACCTCGGGCACGGTCGACATGCCGACCGCGTCGGCGCCGAGGATCTTGAACGCGCGGATCTCCGCGGGCGTCTCGAACGACGGCCCCGCGACGGCGAGGTACACGCCCTCGGTCAGCTCCACCTCGGCCTCGGCCGCCGCGTCGCGCAGGCGCGCGCGCAGCTCGAGGTCGTAGGCGTCGCCGAGCCCGACGAACCGCGGGCCGAGCGCGTCGTCGTTGGGGCCGACGAGCGGGTTCTGCCCCATCAGGTTGATGTGGTCGGTGATCGCCATCAGGCGTCCCGGGCCGACGTCGCCGTTGAGCGAGCCAGCGGCGTTGGTGAGGATCAGCGCCTGGACGCCGAGCGCGCGGATGGTGCGGATCGGGTTCGCCAGCTGCGGCGCCGGGATCCCCTCGTACAGGTGCGCGCGGCCCTGGAACATCGCCACCTGCGTTCCCTCCAGCTTGCCGATCACGAGCCGGCCGGCGTGGCCGTGGACGGAGCCGACGGGGAAGCCGGGCAGCGCGCTGTACGGCACGGCGATCGGGTCCTCGACCGTGTCGGCGAGCGGGCCGAGGCCGGAGCCGAGGACGAACGCGACGGTCGGGATCTCGCGCCCGTCGAGCGCGGCGCGGAGCGTCGCGACCGCGGCGGCGGTGGCGTCCGGAGCGCTCACGCGCGCGCCTCCCCCAGGTCGTCCGCGCCGAACGAGAACGGCAGCAGGTCGCCGACCGTCGTCGTGCGCCGCACGCCCTCCGGCCCGCACAGGTGCACCGGCGTGTCGGGCGCGGCCAGCTCGGCGATGCGCTGGCGGCAGCCGCCGCACGGGGTGATGAGGTCGGTGTCGGCCATCACGGCCACCTCCAGGATCGTGTGGCCGCCGCCGGCGATCAGCGCGCCCATGGCCGAGGCCTCGGCGCAGTTGCCGACCGGGTACGCGGCGTTCTCGACGTTGGCGCCGATGTGGATGTTCCCGTGCTCGTCGCGGAAGGCGGCACCGACGGGGAAGTTCGAGTAGGGGACGTACGCGCGGTCGAACGCCCGCCGCGCGCCGGCGACGAGCGCGTCGGTGCGGCCGTCCTCCATGAGCAGCGCGGCGTAGCCGAGCGAGAGGACGCGGTCGTCGGACATGCCGAGGACGCGGCGCAGCTCGGCGACCTTCAGGTGCTCGGCGGAGAGGTCGCTGCCGGGCGGGGCGACGGCCTCCAGCTCGACGAAGGTGCCGAGCGTGTCGACGTCGTCGAGGTGGATGCGGACGCCGTCGTGCAGCAGCAGGCGGCGGCGCTTGTCGACGACGACGGTGATCCCGTGCGCCGATGCCAGCGCGGCGCGCAGGGCGGCGGGGTCGGGGACGTCGACGAGGTGGTAGCTGCTCAGCCGCGCCTCGGCCTCGTCGGCGCGCGCGTACGCGATGAGCCAGGCCTCCGGCGCCTCGCCCTCCCGCTCCTCCTCGCGCAGCTTCAGGCGGCCGTCGCGCGTGGCGAAGTAGGTGTCGCGCTGGCGCAGCAGGCCCTGGTCCTCGGCGCCGTGGTCGAGCGCCGCGCGCAGCGTGGCGTCCGGGTCGGGGTCGAGCGCCTTGAGCTCGACGTTGCGTCTCGGCTCCATGAGCTGACGACGGTACCGCTCCCCCCGGCCGCTAGCCTCGGCGCGTCATGGACCGCGTGCACGTCGTCGACCACCCCCTCCTCGCCCAGGCCCTCACCACGCTGCGGGCGGAAGGGACGTCGCGCGCGGAGTTCCGCTCCGCCCTGGCGTCCGCGTCCGAGACGCTCGCCTACGAGGCGCTGCGCGACGTGCCGACCAAGCAGGTCCCGGTCTTCACGCCCCTGGAGGAGACGGAGGGCACGATCCTCGCCCGGCCGGTGATGGTCGTCGCCGTCCTGCGCGCCGGCCTCGGCATGGTCGACGGCTTCCTCCGGCTCGTCCCCGACGCGTCGGTCGCCCACCTGGGCATGCGCCGCAACGAGAAGACGCTGCAGCCGGAGGACTACTACGAGTCGCTCCCGCTCGGCGTCGCGGACTCGGTCGTCTTCGTCGTCGACCCGATGCTCGCCACCGGCGGCAGCGCGACCGCCGCGCTCACCCGCATGCGCGAGCACGGCGCGACCGACCTGCGCCTCGTCACGCTCGTCGCCGCCCCCGAGGGCATCGCCGCCGTCCGCGCGGTTCACACCGACGTCCCGATCGTCACCGCCACCCTCGACCGCGGCCTGGACGAGAAGGGCTACATCCGCCCCGGCCTCGGCGACGCGGGCGACCGCCTCTTCGGCACCGAATAACGGCTTCTCCCACCGCGCGCTCACCGGTCGAGATCGGTTGACAACAGAGCCGCGCGTGTGTTCCTGTAGGTGACCTCGAACCCCAAGGAGGGGTCACCATGAGACGTCCGAAGTCCCTGGCCGCGGTGCTCGCCGCCGCCTGCCTGCTCGCGGCCGGAGCCGCGCCGGCCACCGCGCAGAACATCGACAACCCGATCGGCACGGCGTTCAACGGGTTCAACCCGGCACCGCTCGTGTTCGACATCGGCGGCGTCGTGACCGTGCAGTGCATCACCATGACGCCGGTCGGCAGCCCGACGCCACCGAAGGGCGTCGTCGCCAACGCGCTCGGCGGCCCGTCGACGAAGATGGCCCGGTTCCACCCGCTGTTCAACCAGTGCTCCGCGATGGTCGGCGGCGCAGGCCCGTTCAACGCGACGATGGTCGCCAACTGCGACTGGGCCTACGCGGTCGACGCGTTCAACAACGTCACCGGCGCGAGCGCGCTGCGCCTGCAGATCGGCCTCGGCGGCTGCGCGAACCCGCTCGACGCCGTGACGATCTCGGTCCCCGGCGCCGGCTGCACGGTGGGTCTCCACCAGCAGCCGCTCATCCACAACGGCGGCAGCATCTCGATCACGGGCCAGGACACGCCGTGGCCTCCTCCGCCCGCGTCGCTACGGATCACGCACACGATCACCGCCGCGATCCAGCGGACGGCGGCCGGCTGCGGCGTCGGGAACCCGAACCCGCTCGGCTCGATGTCCGTCCCGCTCCAGCTCAGCGGCGTCTGGGCCGGGCCGTGAGGCTCGTGACGAAGGTCCTCTGACGGTCACAGCATTGCCACCGCTCGGTCACCGGGCGGATACAGGGCAACGGTGTTCCACAGGGGAGAGTGCGCGTCGCGCGGCCACCACCGGCCGCGCGTCGCGTCCCCCGAGTCCACAGGAGCCCCGTGCTCGCAAGTCCCAAGCGCGTGCGCCGCTGGCGCGCGTCGCTGGCCGCCGCCGCGGCCATCGTCGTGCTGCCCGCCGCGGCAGCGCAGGCGGCCCAGCCGCTGTCCCTCGTCGACGACGCGGAGCCCCTCGGGCCCGGCGTCGAGCTGACGCACCAGAAGTACCTCACCGCCACCGGCTTCGTCGACCGACAGGTCCTCACCGCCGACCTCGCCAACCCGGCGGTCACCACCGACCTCCTCCACGCCGACAAGGTCGCGCAGGGCTCCGCCCTCTCCGTCCAGGCCAACAAGGCGGGCGCCGTCGCCGGCGTCAACGGCGACTTCTTCGACATCGGCAACTCGGGCGCCGCGCTCGGGTTCTCCATCGCCGGCGGCGAGCTGCGCAGCAGCGGCACGCGCAACAACGGCCAGTCGGTCGGCGTCACGCAGACCGGCATCGGCAAGCTCGTCGACCTCGCCCTCCAGGCGAAGGCGACGTTCGGCCTGGCCGAGCGCGCGATCTCCGGCTTCAACCAGGTCGGCGTCCCCGAGAACGGCATCGGCGCGTACACGTCGGAGTGGGGCGCATACGACCGCATCACCCAGGTCGGCGGCGCGGGCAACGCGGCCAACACGGCCGAGGTGTGGGTCAAGGACGGCAAGGTCGTCCAGGAGGCGCAGACGCCGACCGGCGGCACGCTGCCCGAGGGCGTCACCGCGCTCGTCGGCCGCGAGAGCGCCGCGCAGGACCTGCGCAAGCTCAAGACCGGCGACAACGTCGGCCTCTCGTACGACGTCTCCCCGCAGATGGAGGACCGCCTGAAGTTCGCGGTCGGCACCGACGCGCAGCTCGTGCGCGGCGGCGAGCCGGTCCCGGACGCGGAGGCGAACGCCGGCGCGTCCGGCAGCGCGATCGCGCCCCGCACCGCCATCGGCTTCGAGGACGGCGGGCGGACGATGATCCTCCTCACCGTCGACGGCCCCGGCGGCACCGGCAAGGGCGGCTCGACGCTCCCGCAGGTCGCGAAGATGATGGACGACCTGGGTGCCGAGACGGCCGTCAACCTCGACGGCGGTGGCTCGACCACGATGGTCGCCCGCGCGCTCGGCTCGCCGCTGGCGACCGTCCGCAACACGCCGTCCGACGGCTTCGAGCGCTCGGACCCGAACGGCGTCGGCGTCTTCGTCACGCCCGGCAACGGCAAGGCGGAGGAGCTCGTCGTCACCCCCGGCGACGGCGACGCGAAGGTCTTCCCGGGGATGCACCGCACCCTGAAGGCCACCGCGCTCGACGACCACCAGGCGCCCGCGCCGCTCGACCAGAGCGCCGTCCACTGGACGGCCGCCGACGGCTCCGTCGCGGGCGGCGTCTTCGCCGCGCCGGCCGAGGGCGACCGCACCGTCCGCGTCCGCGCGACGACCGACGGCGCGCGCACCGACACGCCCGTCCGCGTGCTCGGCAAGCTCGACCAGCTCGAGCTCTCGTCGCAGCGGCTCTCCATCCCCGAGCCGACCAGCGCCCCGGTGACGCTCCGCGTGACCGGCCGCGACGCCCAGGGCTTCACCGCCCCGGTCGAGGCCGCCGACCTGGACCTCGGCTACGACGCGAAGGTCGTGAAGATCCAGCCGGCCGGCGACGCGCTGCGGATCACGCCGGTCGGCGTGGGCGGCACGCTCGTCACCATCGCGGCGGGTGGGAAGACGGTCAAGCTCCCGACGACCGTCGGCGTCAACACGTCGACGATCTACGAGTTCGACAACCCCGACGAGGACCAGCGCTGGGTCACGAACGGCACGGCCGGCACCGCCAAGACGCTGTCGCTCGCGCCCGAGGGCCTGAAGCTCACGTACGCCAAGGCGCGGAACATGGGCGTCACCAAGACGCCCGCCGCCACGCAGATCGCGGTCCCCGGCCAGCCGCTGCGCGTCCGCTGGCGCGTGTGGTCGGAGGACAAGACCGAGTTCTCGAACATGTACTGGATCGACGCGACCGGGGCGAGCAAGTCGCAGCTCCTCCCCGGCCCGAACCCGGGCTGGAACGAGATCACGTGGACGCTCCCGGCGGACACGAAGTTCCCGGTCAAGATCAGCCAGTTCCAGGTGATCGAGACGAACACGGGACGCCAGCAGGACGGCGCGATCGTGCTCGACCGGATCGAGGTCGACCAGGCCCCGGCCGTCGAGCTGCCGGCCGAGGAGCCGCTGAAGGCCGACCCGCTCATCTCGCCCGACGGGAAGACGAACGGCAAGGACGACTGGTCGTACGCGACGCTGTCGGACGTCCAGTTCACCGCCGCGGACCCGACGCTCGCGAAGGTCGGCGTCGCCGCGCTGAAGCGGATCCGCCAGGCCAAGCCGGACCTCGTCATCCTCAACGGCGACATCACCGACCTCGGCGCGCCGGCGGACCTGAAGCTCGCCCGCGAGACGCTCGAGGCGGGCGGGTGCGACCTGATCCGCGCCGGTGAGGAGCTGCCGGCCGACCACACGCCGTCCTCCACCGGCGGCAAGATCCCCTGCTACTACGTGCCGGGCAACCACGAGGCCTACGCGGTCGCGGGGCAGGGCACGCTCGACGCGTGGAAGGCCGAGTTCGGCAAGGCCTACCGCACGTTCGACCACAAGGGCACGCGGTTCATCCTGCTCAACAGCGCGCTGGGCTCCCTGCGCGGCTCGGACTTCGAGCAGCTCGGGATGCTGGAGCAGGCGCTGACGTCGGCGGCCGGCGATCCGTCGATCAAGAACGTGTCGGTCTTCGCCCACCACCCGGTGGACGACCCGGCGCTGACGAAGGCCTCGCAGCTGACCGACCGCACCGAGGTCGAGCTGATCAAGAAGCTCCTCTCCGACTTCCGTGCCGACAGCGGCAAGGGCGTCACGATGACCGGCTCGCACGCGCAGATCCTCGACGTGCACCGGGAGGAGGGCGTGCCGTACACGGTGCTCCCGTCCTCGGGCAAGTCGCCGTACGGGACGCCGGACCGCGGCGGCATCACCGGCTGGGTGGAGTGGAACGTCGACCGTGATGCGTCCGCCTCCGAGCAGTGGCTGACGGCGGACGCGCGCGCGTTCGCGTCGACCGTGACGCTCAACGCGCCGGCCCGGATCGAGGTCGGCACGAGCGGCGCGCTGAGCGGCTCGCTCGTCCAGCCCAGCGGCGTCAACCAGAACGGCACGCGGATCGTGCCGCTCGCGTACCCGGTGTCGCTGCACTGGGGCGGCTCGGAGTCGCTGGCGATCGGGAGCGGCGCGGCCGCGATCGACGCCGCGCGGAAGGCCGGCAAGGTCGCGATCCTGGATCCGGTCACGCGGCAGGTCGCCGGCCTGCGCACCGGCACGGTGAAGGTGAGCGTGACGCTCGACTCGATGCGCGAGTACACGGACGAGCAGTCGCTCGCGCCGATCACGACCGAGCGGACGATCGCGATCGACGCGAACACGGGTCCGGGGCCGCGGTTCTCCGCGCCGGTGCCGGTGTTCGGGGCGCAGCCGACGGGGATGATCTCCCCGCCGCAGACGGTCACCGTGCGCAACGACGGCGACGCGCCGCTCGTGGTGTCGGGCGTTCGCGTGGTGCCGGGCGACGCGGGCTCGGAGGGCGAGTTCCTCATCGTCCAGGACGACTGCTCGGACACGCCGGTCGCGGCCGGCGGGACGTGCCGGGTGCTGGTGCGCTTCGCGCCGTCGCGCGACCACGCCACGTCGGTCGCGGCGCTCGAGCTCACGGCGAACACCGCCGACCGGGTCCACCGGGTGGCGCTGAGCGGCGTGAGCACCGACATGCCGCGCGGCCAGGACGGCGCGGAGGGCGCCGCCGGGCCGG
>Ga0196960_10000225_pt1 | contig 22976 bp, 20 predicted proteins | sample S3v_5metaG_FD_183187 | JGI IMG/M metagenome (GOLD analysis project Ga0196960, IMG submission 183187) | Soil microbial communities from Anza Borrego desert, Southern California, United States - S3+v_5 | ecosystem: Environmental > Terrestrial > Soil > Desert | place: USA: California | collected...
GGCATCTGGCGGGCGGCCCCGCCGTCCGCCGTGCGGGGCAACCCGACGGGTGCGGGCGACTCCGCCGTGGCCGGGCTGCTGTCCGCCCTCGCCGAAGGGCTGAGCTGGCCGGAGCGGCTGGCACGCGCGGTGGCCCTGTCCACGGCGACCGTGATGGCCCCGGCGGCCGGCGAGTTCGACCGCGCGGCCTACGAGGACCTGCTGACCCGCGTCACCGTCGAACAGCACGCCCCGGCGGCCTGAACACACCGGGCACCCGCCCCGGCGAGCGGCAAAGACGCCCCCTCCCGGGCCCCCGTGCACCACCGCGTCCCGGCTCGCTGGGCGAGGACCGGGACGCGGTGGTGCACGGGTTGCCGGAGCGTACGGCGGGTCAGCTCTTGACGTGGCCCGACTTCAGCGAGAGCTGGTCGAGGTTGGCGTCGCACGAGTCGCCCTCGTTGCACGACAGCATCAGCTTGTTCGTCCCCTTCTCCAGCTGGACGTACGCATACGTCGTCGTCCAGCCCTTCTCCAGGTCTCCCTCCGCGGCACGCGCGAAGTTCTTCATGTTGATGGAGCGGGGCGCCTCGTCGTTGACCGTGAGGGACGTCTTGGCGTCCCTGCCCGGCACGCCGTACGTCACGTACAGCGTGTACGGGCCGCTCTCCGGCACATCGACCGTCCAGGTGGCCGACCGGCCGACCTCGTTGAGGCTGATGTATTGGCCGTTGGCGCTCTTCGCGCCCTTGACCGTGTTGTCCAGCGAGGCCGTGCCCCCGAGCGTCAGCGTCGCCGCGTCCTGCTCGGGAAGATCGACGGGTTCCTGGGACGGATCCGCCGACTCCTCGGGCTTCGGGGACTCCTCGACCTCCTCGGCCGGACCCGCCGAGGAACTGGCCTCGGCCTTCTTGCCCTCGTCGTCGTCACCCGTCATCAGCGCGGCACCGATACCGACGAGCACCACCGCGACCACGGCGACGGCCGCGATCAGCAGCGCCTTCGTGTTGGGGCCGCCACGGCCGGGACCGGCGTTCCTGCCGCCCCCGCCCGGCACCGACCCGTGCTGCGCGGTCACCGCACCGCCGGGGTAGGTCTCCGGCGCCGCGTACTGCGGGTTCGGCCGGCCGTACTGCTGGGGCTGCTGGCCGTAGACCGACTGCTGCGGGACCTGCCCGTACTGGCGCTCGCCGACCGCCCGCACCTGGTTGTACGACGTTCTGGGCCTGCCGGGCTGCGCCGCGGGACCGGGGTAGCCGTAGCCGCCCTGCCCGGGCGGCTGTGCGCCTGCCGCCTGCCCGTCCGCGTACAGATAGCCGAACGGATCGTCGTCCTCGGGCTTGCTCGCGCCGTTGTTTCCGGCCGTCATCCCTGGGTCACTCCTCACCATGTCGCCAGCCGTCGCCGACCGGCCGAGCCTACCCCGAACGGAGCACGCGTCGAATTGCCTCCGGCCCCCCGGAAAACCGGGCGGTGTACGGGAACAGCCAGGGCGTTAACGTCAGCCTGCTCTGCGGTGAACCTTCGATCGGGACCGCTTCTCCACGTACATCCGCTGGTCGGCGGAGTGCAGGACCTCTTCGTCCGTCATGCCGCACTCGGCCCAGCCGATACCGAAACTCGCCCCGACCCTGACTGCCCGGCCGTCCACCCTGATGGGCGGAATGATGGCGTTACGCAAGCGTACGGCCAGATCCGCGGCATCTGCCGCCCCGAGGCCGTCCGCGAGGACGACGAATTCGTCACCCCCGAGCCGCGCGACGGTGTCACCGTCCCGTACGCAGGTCGTGAGGCGGCGGGCGACCTCGATGAGAACTGCGTCACCCGCGTGGTGCCCGAAGCGGTCGTTGATGGACTTGAAGCCGTCGAGGTCGCAGAAGAGCACCGCGAGCCCCTTGGTCCCGTCGTCGTGCTCCGGGTCGGGCGCCTCGAGGTGCACATGGTGGTCGTAGGGGCCGACGCCCGGCGCGACCTCCCCTTCGTAGCCGTCCATCCGGTACCCCTGCGCCGAACTCTCGACGTCGCCGTACGCCGCGTCCAGCGCCTCGATCGCGGTGGAGGTCATCGAGTGAGGCCTCTCACACAGGCGTGCGCTGAGCCGGGAGCGCAGCTCGGCGCTGTTGGGCAGGCCGGTGAGCGCGTCGTGCGAGGCGCGGTGCGCGAGGTTCAGCTCGTTGCGCTTGCGCTCCTCGATGTCCTCGACATGGGTGAGCAGGAAGCGCGGCCCGTCCGTGGTGTCGGCGACGACGGAGTTGCGCAGCGAGACCCACAGGTACGTGCCGTCCCTGCGCCCCAGCCGCAGCTCCGCGCGCCCGCCCTCGGCGGACGTGCGGAGCAGGGTGCCGATGTCCTCGGGGTGGACGAGGTCGGCGAAGGAGTAGCGGCGCAGGACCGAGGCGGGGCGCCCCAGGAGCCGGCAGAGCGCGTCGTTGGTCCGCAGCAGCCGCCCGTGCTGGTCACCGCCTATCTCGGCGATGGCCATGCCACTGGGGGCGTACTCGAAGGCCTGGCGGAAGGATTCCTCACTGGCGCGCAGCGCCTGCTGCTCGCGCTCCAGCCTGACGAGGGCGCGCTGCATGTTTGCTCGGAGGCGAGCGTTACTGATCGCAATGGCGGCCTGGGAGGCGTACATCTGGAGGGCCTCGCGGCCCCAGGCGCCGGGGCGGCGGCCGTTGCGCGGCCTGTCGACCGAGAGGACACCCAGGAGGTCCAGACCTCCGCCGGTGGCGTACATGGGGGCGTAGAGGCGGTCCAGGGGGTGCCACTCGTCCTCGAAGCGGGGCTCCGGACCCTCGGTGTGCCACTGCGGTACGTCGTCGTCGAGGAGCACCCAGCCCTCGGTGTGGGGTATGAACCGGAGTCCGTCCCAGGCCTCACCCATCGACAGCCTGCGCTCCCAGGACTCACGGGAGCCGACACGGCCGGTGATCAGGGCTTCCGCGGCGCTGTTGCCGGCGAACGCGGCCACCACGAGATCACCGTCGGGGCGGACGAGGTTCACGCAGCCCAGCTCATAACCGAGGCCGGTGACGATGCCGTCGGCCACGGACTGCAGCGTGTCCGCCAGGCTCCGCGCCGTGTTGAGATCAGCGACGGCCTGGTGCAACTGCCGCATGGTCGCAAGGCGGACGTACGGCTCCGACTCGGCCTCCATTGCTCGCACTCCCCGAGACCTCGACAGCAACTCCAGGTTTCATATCGACGTACTTGTTGCACTGTCACGGCCACTGAATCACAGTGAGCTGTGCACCCGGTACACAGGGTCAACAAATATTGCTCTCTGTGACTCAAGTCACAACAGATGGTGAAGACTGCCCGAGGCACCTCCAGGGACTCCTGTTGTTCACCGAACGCAAATCGCTGTTCACTGAACGCACATCGGAGCGCGTGGTCCCTCGGTCCTAGGTCCCGGCTGGTCCCCTGGCCCGATGTGACGGCGCGCCCCGCGGCACTAGCGTGCCCGGTGTGCCGCAGAAGACTCCCCCCGCCCCGCGCCCCGAAGCCGTCCTCCATGCTGAAGGGGTGAGCAACGACGAATTCCGCGCCGCCCTGTCCCGTCTGGCCGCGGGCGTGGTGCTGGTCACCGCCCAGGAACCGCCGCTCGACGAGTCCGGCCGGGGTGAGGAGGTCGGGATGACCGCGACCGCCTTCATGTCGGTCTCCCTGGACCCGCCGCTGGTCATGGTGAGCCTGCGCAACGACTCACGGATGGACGACCTGCTGGCCGAGCAGCCCCTGTGGGCGGTGTCGGTGCTGACGGAGGGCCAGCGGCACGTCGCCGGGCGGTTCGCCATGAAGGGACGGATCAGCGACCGGCTGCTGTTCGCGGACATCCCCTGCACCCGGGGCGAGGCCACGGGGGCGCCACTGGTGGGCGGGGCGCTGGCCACCCTGGAGTGCCGTACGGAACAGCGCGTCGTGGCCGGGGACCACACGCTGGTGATCGGCCGGGTGCTGGGGGCGTCGCTGCCGAGCCCGGACGGCGAGCCCCTGACGTACTTCAAGGGCCGCTACCGGCAGCTGGGCTGACCCGCGCTCCCTGCCGGGCTCCGCACGGTCCTACCAGTCGCGGCCGGAGCGCCCGCGCTTCGTGTCGCTCCGCTGCTTCTTCTCCCGCAGCCGGCGCTCGTTGATGCCACGCGGGATCTTCTTCTTGAGGCGCGGCTTGGGCGGCGGTGCCGTGGCCTCCGCCAGGAGCGCGGCGAGCCGCACGGCGGCCGTCTCGCGGTTGCGCCACTGGGAGCGGTGCTCCGAGGCCCGTACGGAGACGACACCGCCGACCAGCCGGCCCGACAGCCGCTCCATGGCCCGGGCCTTCCACACCTCGGGCAGGGAATCGGTCGCCGCGAGATCGAAGCGGAGCTCCACCTGGGAGTCGCTCGTGTTGACGTGCTGTCCGCCGGGCCCGGAGGACCGCGAGAAACGCCACATGAGTTCGGCCTCCGGCAAGGAGACCGAACCGCGGATGACATAGGGCCCGGACATGACCCCCATGTTCCCCGGCCCCCAGCCGGTTCGTCACCTTGTTTTGCGAGCGTTCGGCCAGAAGTTCGGCAAAGAAAGTAAAGCGAGCAGGAACCTCGTGGTCACTTGTCTGCGTTAGGACGGGTGACGGTAGCTTTCGTGAGGGCACGAAGCCCGCACACGAGTCACATGACGAGGAAAGGGACTTCCCATGGCTGTAAGCCTGTCCAAGGGCGGCAACGTCTCGCTCACCAAGGAGGCCCCGGGCCTGACCGCCGTCACGGTCGGCCTCGGCTGGGACGTCCGGACCACCACCGGCACCGACTTCGACCTCGACGCCTCGGCGATCGCGGTCGACAACGCCGGCAAGGTCTTCTCCGACAGCCACTTCGTCTTCTTCAACAACAAGGCGACACCGGACCAGACCATCGTCCACACCGGTGACAACGTCACGGGCCAGGGCGAGGGCGACGACGAGCAGATCAACGTCAACCTCGCGGGCCTTCCGGCGGACATCGACAAGATCGTCTTCCCGGTCTCCATCTACGACGCCGAGGCCCGCAGCCAGAACTTCGGCCAGGTGCGGAACGCCTTCATCCGCATCATCAACCAGGCCGGCGGCACCGAGATCGCCCGCTACGACCTGAGCGAGGACGCCGCCACCGAGACCGCCATGGTCTTCGGCGAGCTCTACCGCAACGGCGCCGAGTGGAAGTTCCGCGCGGTCGGCCAGGGTTACGCCTCGGGCCTGCGTGGCATCGCCCAGGACTTCGGCGTCAACCTCTGACGCACCGGCTTCCCACGGGAGCCCCCCGCCGGCCCCGGCCGGCCGGGGGCTCCCGTGCGTTCGCACCGCGGAGCCACTCCGCGTACGCCGTACCTCCCGCGCGTCGTGCTGTGCCGGTTCGCCCGCACCGTGACGCCCGATGCGCGGCTGCCGCTACTTGGAGACGGCTGCGACGCCCGCCGCGGCGAACTTCTCGTCCAGGGCTCCGCTCGGGGCGCCCGCCACACCGATACCCGCCACCGGGGCGCCCTTGACCTGTACGGGCGAGCCGCCCGCCAGGAACAGGGTGCCGGGGATGTCCTTCAGATTCGGTGCCTGCTCCAGGCGCTCGACCAGCTCGGAGGTGGGCGCGTTCCAGGACACGGCGGTGTACGCCTTCTTCACGGCGGACTCGGGGGACTGCGGGCCCGCACCGTCGCCGCGCAGGGTCACGACGGTGTTGCCGTTACGGTCGACGACGGCCACCGAGATGCGCTGGTTCTCCTTCTTCGCAGCGTCCAGAGCGGCCTGCGCGGCCTTGGTCGCGGCGGCGACGGTCAGGTGGGTGGACTGCTGCAGATTCCGGTCGGAGGCGTCGGCCTTCACGACGGCGGCGGGCGCGGCGGCCGGGGTGGACGCGTTGGCGGACATCGCGCCGAAGGTTCCGGCGCCCAGGGCTGCGGCGGCGACGGCACCGGTCAGGACACGGGTGCGCAGCGACATCTTCTTCATGGTGGGCTCCTCGGGTGTTTTCGGCTCGGCCTCGAACCGTCTGGCTTCCGGTCTCGATCCTCCGGCCGGATCCGGGCCCGTACCGTCGGCGTACCGGCTGGAAGCCGCGCCCGTGTCGGCTGACCGCTCCGTCAGCCGATCGGTTGATGCGGGGGCGGCCCCGGGAAGCGACCATGGGATGTCCGCGCAGGTCAGCAGCAGCGCGGGAGGCAACAGCGCGGCGATGCGGCAGCGCAGGTCCTGGTCGAGGAAGCGCGGGGTACGAGGTGCGGCGGTACGGAAGCGATCCGGACGCGGAGCGGACGGCGCCCCCGGGCACCACGGACCGGCCGGACACACCAGGCTCCCCGGAGACCACGGACCGGCCGGACACGCCCGGTGCCGACCCGGACGCCCGGTGGCTGTCCTTCCTCATGCACGCCGCGTTCTTCCTGCTGCTCGGCGCCTCGCTCGCGCGCTTCCTGATGCGCCACCCCGGCGAGACCCGTACCCCCTGGATCATCGCGCTGTCGGCCGTGCTCGCCGTCCTGTACCTCCTCGGGCCGGTGCTCGGCTCCCGCCCCACACCCCGCCGGCTGACCTGGCTGGGCGTCCTCGTCCTGGTGTGGATGATCCTCGTCGTCCTCGCGCCGAGCTTCGCGTGGTGCGCGGTGCCGCTCTTCTACACGGGCCTGCGGATCCTGCCGCCGCGCGCCGCCCTGGCCCTCGTCGCCCTGCTCACCGTCTTCGTCGTCGCCGCACAACTGCGGCTCGCCACGGGCTTCGACCCGAATCTCGTCCTCGCCCCGCCCGCCGTCGCCGCCGTCGCCACCGCCGTCTTCGTCCACATGCAGCGCCAGGCCGTACGCCAACGGGAGCTCGCCGCACGGCAGCGGGAGCTGATCGACGACCTGCTGCGCACCCGACGGGAGCTGGCCGCGACCGAACGCCGCGAAGGAACGCTCGCCGAACGCCAGCGGCTGTCCATGGAGATCCACGACACCCTGGCCCAAGGCCTCTCCAGCCAGCAGATGCTGCTCCAGGCGGCCGACCGCTCCTGGGACACCGACCCGGCCGCCGCCCGGGGTCACGTCCTGACGGCGGCCGGCATCGCGGAGCGCAGTCTCGCCGAGGCCCGCCGCTTCGTGCACGACCTCGCCCCGGCCGACCTGGCGGAGGGCGGTGGCCTGGAGGCGGCCCTCCACGCGCTCGCCGCCCGGGAGACCGCTCAGGCACGAGGCGGCCTCACCGTCCGCTGCCATGTGGAGGGCGTCCCGGCCGTCACGCTTCCCGACCGGGTCCAGTCGGCGCTGCTGCGCATCGCGCAGGGCGCCCTCGCGAACGTCGCCGAGCACGCGGAGGCCACCGTCGCCGCACTGACCCTGACCCACCTCGGGGACCGGGTCGTCCTCGACATCGCCGACAACGGCCGGGGCTTCAGCCCCGGGCGGCCGGCGCCCCGCCCGCCCGAGGGCGTACGCGGCCACGGACTGCCCGCGATGCGGGCCCGGGTCCAGCAGCTCGGCGGCACCCTGACCATCGAATCGGCCCCGGGCGACGGCACCGTCCTGTCCGCCGCCGTCCCCCTGCTCCACCCCGCCACCCGACCCGCCCCGGAGGACCGCGCATGACTCCGCCCGTACGGATCCTGCTCTGCGACGACCACACCGTCGTACGGGCCGGGCTGCTCGCCCTCCTCGGCGGTGAGCCCGACATCGAGGTCGTGGGCGAGGCGGGCAGCGGCGAGGAGGCCGTCGCCCTCGCCGCCCGGCTCGGCCCCGACGTCGTCCTGATGGACCTCCAGCTGGGCCCCGGCATCGACGGCGTCGAAGCCACCCGCCGCATCGCAGCCGCCGGAACAGGCCATGTGCTCGTCCTCACCACCTACGACACCGATGCCGACATCACCCGTGCGATCGAGGCGGGAGCCACCGGCTACCTGCTGAAGGCCGAACGCCCGGAAGAGCTCTTCGCCGCGATCCGCGCCGCCGCACAGGGCCGCACCACGCTCTCCCCACCGGTCGCCAGCCGGGTCATGGCCCGGATGCGCAGCCCCCGGCCCTCCTTGACCGACCGCGAACGAGACATCCTGGGCCAGCTCTCCCGGGGCCTCGGCAACCGTGACATCGCGCGGGCCCTCTTCATCAGCGAGGCCACCGTCAAGACCCACCTGGGCCGGATCTACGAGAAGCTCGGCGTGGACACCCGGGCAGGAGCGGTCGCCGTCGCCAAGGAGCAACGGCTCCTCCCGTGACCGACGACCGATGCCCCGCGACCGATGCCCCGTGACCGATGGCCGATGCCCCGTGCCCGGCGCCCGGCGCCCGATTGACCGCCGGACCGCCGGGCCGCCGGACCGCCGGACCGCCGGACCGATGGACCGATGGACCGATGGACCGCCGGACCGATGGACTGGCGGTCCCGCCCCTCAGCCGCTCGGCGCCGCCCCCCTGCCGGGCGGACCGCCCCGCAGCAGCCGACGAGGCCCCCGGGGCAGCGGACGGCGCGGGGCGCTCACACGGCATGACACCATCGAAGCGTGCTCGACATCGGCTACTCCCTCTCCCGGCGCTTCCCGGACCCCCCGCAGACCGACTACCGCCGCGCGGACGTCCACGCCCTGCGGCACGACCTGTTCTCCGGCGACGTCTACCTCGCCGACACCAAGGCCGACCGCGAAGTATCCACAGCCTGGGGGTGGGTGCCCGTACTCGACTTCGCCTGGGCGCTCTGCGACATCGTCGAACAGATCGACCGCGACCCCCGGGGCAACCGCTCGCACCGCCGGCAGTACGCCGAGCTCGACTTCACCGAGTCGTCCGACCGGATGCTCTTCGAACGGCGCTTCGGCTGGGTGGACGTCGAGGCCGACTGGATGCCCGGCGACGAGCCCCCGCTCACCTTCAGCCACTCCCTGCTGCGCCGCGAGGCCCGCGACTTCCTGCACGACCTGATCGCCGACCTCGCCGACATGCACGAAGGCCTCGCCGACAACCCCGTCATCTGGGACCTCCAGGCCCGCTTCCCCCGTCTCTGACGGCGCCCGGAGCCCCCGCCCCGGCCTACGCCTCCACCCGCACCCCGATCTGCGCCGCGAACGCCGGAGCCAGCTCCATCAGCTGGGACGGGCTGATCACCGCCCCCGCCAGCCGCTCCACACCCCGCGCGATGTCGAGCTCGGCGACCGTCCGCAGATCGACGGACTCCATCCGCACGGAACTGAAGTCGGCCCGCTTCAGCACACAGTCCCGGAACTCCACCCGCACCAGCTGCGCCTCCCCGAAATCCGGCTCCGAGAGCACACACCCCTCGAAGACGACGTCCTTCAGCCGTGCCTTGCGCAGATTCAGGTAGTCGATCTTCCCGCCCCGCACGAGCACCCGCTCCAGCACCGCACCGTGCAGCTGCACCCCGCCCAGCCGCGCGTCCACGACCTCCACATCCCGCAGCGACGCCCCCGCCAGATCGGTGCCCACCCCCCGCACACCCGTCAGCACCGAATCGATGAACCTGGCCCGCACCAGCTCCGTGCGGTCCAGGGCGCAGCCACGCAGCTCGCAGTCCATGAAGCGCGCTCCGGGACCCGACGCGTCGGCCAGATCCGTCTCCTCGAACCGCACACCGTCGTAATCCCCGTCGGCCTCCAGGCCCTCACCGTCGTACGCCACGAGCGGCGGCAGCCGGACCTCCGGCCGCCGCGCCTCGGCCACCCCGCCCTTCGCGCCCGCGCTCCTGCTGCTCCTGCTGCCTGTACGTGCCATGCCCCCATCGTGACGCACACCACCGACATCACTCCGGCCCGGTGTCACAGAACCAGCACGGCGAACCGCCCGCCGCCCACCACGCACCGGAGACGCGCGGCACGGCGGGCAGGGACGTCCTCGTACCGTGAAGAACCTCAGGCCGCCCCGAGCTCCGCCAGCGCTCCGTCCGTCAGCCGGTACACCGTCCACTCGTCCTGCGCACGCGCACCCAGCGACTCGTAGAACACGATGGACGGGGCGTTCCAGTTCAGCACCGACCACTCCAGACGCCCGTAGCCGCGGTCCACACAGATCCGCGCCAGCTCCGCCAGCAGCGCCTTCCCGTAACCGCTGCCGCGACGCCCGGGACGCACGTACAGATCCTCCAGGTACACACCGTGCACCCCGCGCCACGTCGAGAAGTTGAGGAACCACAGCGCGAACCCGACCACGTCGCCGTCCTCGTCCGACACCGCCACATGCGCGTACGCGGCGGGGCGCTCGCCGAACAGCGCCTCACGCAGCTGTTCCTCGGTGGCGTTCGCCTCGTCGAGCGCCTTCTCGTACTCGGCGAGCTCACGGACCATGGCGTGGATGGCAGGGACGTCTTCAACAGTGGCTGTACGAATCATGGAGGCAGCCTAAACAGGCCGGCAGACCTCCCCGCCCTTTCAATTCCGCCCCAGCAACTGCCGGGCGATCTCCGCATGATCCGCCGCCGGCCGCCGCGCCCCGCCCCGGATCCCCCACAGCCCGTTCTGCAGCACCCGCCCCAGCGTCCACGCCCGCGCACGCTCCCGGTCCAGCCCCAGCACCCCGGACAGCAGATCGAACCTCCACAGCACCTCGGACGCGTCGAACCTGTTGTGCAGTGCCGGGAACAGCTCGAACCCCGGATCACCGCCCAACGGCTTCGGATCCAGCGCGACCCACTCCCCCGCCCGGCCCTCCTCCGCGCGCCCGGCCAGGATGTTGCCGAAGTGCAGGTCCCAGTGCAGCAACCGGTCCCCCGGCTCCCCCGCCACCTCCCGCACCGCAGCCGCGCAGTCCGCCAGCAGCCGCCGCTCGTCCCCGTCCGCCAGCACCGCGACGGCCCCGGGCGCCTCCTCCAGCATCCGGGCAGCGGCGTCCCCCAGCCGCCGCATCCCCGGCGGGGCGGGCACCCGCACCAGGCGGGCCAGCGACCCGGCGAGCACCCGCACCGCCTCCCGCGCATCCGCCACCCCGGTCAACGGCCGCCGCTCGTCGAGCCGTTCCAGCAGCATCACCCCGGTCACCGGATCATGCTCCAGCAGGCCCACCACCCCCGCCCCCGCCGCGCCCCAGACCCGTAGCGCGACCGGTTCACCCACCGTCTCCTCATCCACCATCTGCAGCTTCAACGCGGCCCTGCGGCCGTCCGCCTCCCGCACCACCGGAAGCACCAGCGCGCACACCCCGCTCATCGCGGCCCCGTCGAGGCGCAGCCCCCACTCCCCCAGAAACCTCTCGGCCAGCCCCGGCAGCACGCCGGCGAACTCCCGCCCCTGGTCCCCCTTGTGGGCACTCAGATTCACGACCAGGTCGTCCGGTACGTCGATCACCCCACGAGCGTAGAGGTAACGTCCCTCCAGCGACTGGTCTGCACACGGACAAGCAGGGGACACATGAGCACCGTCAGTACCGTCAACGGCGGCATCTCGTTCTGGTACGCGAAAGAAGGCACTCCCGCCCCACGCGAACCCCTGCCCGGTGACACCGGCACCGACGTCTGCATCGTCGGCGGCGGTTACACCGGGCTCTGGACGGCGTACTACCTCAAGAAGGCCGTCCCCTTCCTCAACATCACCGTCCTGGAAGCCAAGTTCTGCGGCTACGGCGCCTCCGGCCGCAACGGCGGCTGGCTCTACAACGGCATCGCCGGCCGCGACCGCTACGCCAGGCTGCACGGTCACGACGCCGCGGTCCGCCTCCAGCAGGCCATGAACGACACCATCGGCGAGGTCATCCGCGTCGCCGCCGACGAGAACATCGACGCCGACATCCACCACGGCGGCGTCCTGGAAGTCGCCCGCACCCCCTCCCAGCTCGCCCGCCTCAAGGACCTCCACTCCGTGGAGACCGCCTTCGGCGAGACCGGCCGCGTCCTGCGCGGCGCCCGCGAGACCGCCGAACGCATCCGCGTCTCCGGAGCCGTCGGCTCCAGCTGGACCCCGCACGGCGCGCGCCTGCACCCCGCCAAACTGGTCAAGGGCCTCGCCGACACCGTGGAAGCCCTCGGCGTCACGATCCACGAGTCGACACCCGTCACCGAGATCAAGCCCAAACACGCCGTCACCCCGTACGGCACGGTCCGCGCCCCCTACGTACTGCGCTGCACCGAGGGCTTCACCGCGGGCCTCAAGGGGCACCGCCGCACCTGGCTCCCGATGAACTCCTCCATGATCGTCACCGAGCCGCTCCCCCAGTCCCTCTGGGACACCATCGGCTGGGACGGCCGCGAAACCCTCGGCGACCTGGCCCACGCCTACATGTACGCCCAGCGCACCGCCGACGACCGCATCGCCCTCGGCGGCCGCGGCGTCCCTTACCGCTACGGCTCGGCCACCGACCACGACGGCCGCACCCGGCCCGCGACCGTCGAGGCCCTGCGCGACCTGCTCGTCCGCTTCTTCCCCACCACCGCGGGCGCCCGCATCGACCACGCCTGGTCCGGCGTGCTCGGCGTCCCCCGCGACTGGTGCGCCACCGTCACCCTGGACCGCAGCACCGGCCTCGGCTGGGCCGGCGGCTACGTCGGCTCCGGTGTCGCCACCGCCAACCTCGCGGCCCGCACCCTGCGCGACCTGATCCAGCAGGACTCCGGCCAGGCCGGCCCCACCGAGCTGACCGCCCTCCCCTGGGTCGGCCACAAGGTCCGCCGCTGGGAGCCCGAACCCTTCCGCTGGCTCGGCGTCCACACCCTCTACGCCGCCTACCGCGCCGCCGACCGCCGCGAATCCGCCTCACCCCACCTCGGCACGGACCGCCTCGCGAAGGCGGCGGACCGCATCGCGGGACGGCACTGAAAAAACTCGGGCGGCGATGTCGAGAACGCGCGCCCGGCTCCGTCCCCGGTGTGAACGCGACCACAATGGGCCGCACGCTCACCGAGGAGAACCACGATGGCCAAGTACCTGCTGCTGAAGCACTACCGCGGCGCCCCGGCCCCGGCCAACGACGTGCCGATGGAGCGGTGGAGCCCGGAGGAGATCTCGGCACACATGCAGTACATGAACGACTTCGCGGCCCGGCTGGAGAAGACAGGCGAGTTCGTCGACGGTCAGGCACTCGCCCCCGAGGGAGCATGGGTCCGCTACGACGGCGAGGGCCGCCCACCGGTCACCGACGGGCCGTTCGCCGAGACCAAGGACCTCATCGCCGGCTGGATGATCATCGACGTCGACAGCTACGAGCGCGCCGTCGAGCTGGCCGGAGAGCTGTCGGCCGCCCCCGGGGCGGGCGGCAGGCCGATCCACGAGTGGCTGGAGGTGCGCCCGTTCCTGACCGCGCCGCCCACCATCACGGAGTGACCCCACCGATGGACGAGGTACTGATCAGGAGCCTCGCACCGAGCGTGATCGCTGTCCTCGTCCGCCGCGGAGCCGACTTCGCAGCGGCCGAGGACGCCGTCCAGGACGCCCTGGTCGAGGCCCTCCGGACCTGGGCGGGCCCCTCCCCCTGCCCCCGGCTCCGCCCGGACGATGCAGGCCCTCCCCCGGACCCCCGGCTCCGCCCGCCCGGGGAAGGCCCCGTTCGCGACCCCAAGGGCTGGCTGATCACCGTGGCCTGGCGCAAGTTCCTCGACGCGGCACGCGCCGACGCCGCCCGCCGCCGGCGTGAGGACCGCTTCGAGGACGAGCCGGCACCCGGACCGGTCCCCGCGGTGGACGACACGCTCCAGCTCTACTTCCTGTGCGCCCACCCGTCGCTGACCCCGGCATCGGCGGTCGCCCTCACGCTGCGCGCCGTCGGCGGGCTGACCACCCGCCAGATCGCCGAGGCCTACCTGGTGCCCGAAGCGACCATGGCGCAGCGCATCAGCCGGGCCAAACGCACCGTGGCCTCCCCTGCTCGAACGGAACCGGGCACCCGGGGAATCTTCGGCCGGCCCGGCGACGTCGCCACCGTGCTGCGCGTCCTCTACCTCGTCTTCAACGAGGGCTACTCCGGCGACATCGACCTCGCCGCCGAGGCCATCCGGCTCACCCGCCGGCTCGCGGCCGGCATCGACCACCCCGAGGTGGCCGGGCTGCTCGCCCTCATGCTGCTCCACCACGCCCGGCGCGCCTCCCGGACCGCGCCCGACGGCAGCCTGGTGCCGCTCGCCGACCAGGACCGCGGCCGGTGGGACACGGGGCTGATCACCGAGGGGGTCGGCATCCTCCAGGCGGCCCTCGCCCGCGACCGGCTGGGCGAGTTCCAGGCCCAGGCCGCCATCGCGGCACTCCACGCCGACGCACCCACCGCCGAGGAGACCGACTGGGTACAGATCGTCGAGTGGTACGACGAACTCACACGCCTGACCGACAGCCCGGTCGTCCGGCTCAACCGCGCGGTCGCCGTCGGGGAGGCCGAGGGACCGCACGCCGGCCTGGCAGCACTCGCGGCGCTGGACACCTCCTCCCCGGACTCCCGTCCCCGCTCGGGCGAGGCACACCCTGTCCCCCGCCACACCGCGGTGGCCGCGTACCTCCACGAGCGCGCCGGCGACCTGACGACGGCGGCACGGCTGTACGCCGAGGCGGCCCACAAGGCACCCAACCTCGCCGAACGCGACCACCTGACCCGCCAGGCCGCCCGCCTCAACACCCGCCGGCCCCACTGACGGGCCGCACCCGCGGGGGGATCGGGCTGGTAACGCCAGCGGTAATGCCGTCGGGCAGGGGCAAGGAGCGGCATACCCCGTCGCGGCCCTCCACTGTGAGGGCAGTTTCGTGCGGGGCCTAGTGATCGCTTCGAGCCGGGAGCTTCCCGACCGCCGGCGCATCGGTGTAGTTGTCAGCCGCCGTGGAGGCGGAACCCCCTCGGGGCCCACGCCTTGCACGCCGTCTGCCGCACGGCTGACCGCCGCGAATCCGCCCCGCCCCACCTCGGCACGCGCCGTGTGGCGAAAACGGCGGGGCGCACCGCGGGTCGGTGTTGAGGGCAGGCGCCCGGCCGGGCCCCGCGACACGGTCCGGGCCGACTACGCCACCTCGATGCCGTACTCCTGCACCAGAGCCTCCAGCCCTCCCGGGTATCCCTTTCCACCAGGCACGAACTCCCAGTCGCCGGAGCTCCGCAACCGGAATGACCCCAGTACGAGCGCCACCTCCCCCGCCCGGCCGTCGGACACCTCCAACCGGTCCAGCTCCACACCGTCCGCGTCCCTCAACCGGACGCCGGCCTCGGTGAAGCCCTCGAGGTCTCCATCAGGATCGACTTCCGGGTCCACCGCAGCCACAAGCACCACACGGTCCGCCTCGGCAGGCAACGCATCGAACGCCACTCGTACCGCCGCCCGGTCCTCCGCGAGCCCGGGCACAGCACGCACCGCGCCCTCAGGGGTCTGCGGATTGTTGAAGAACACGAAGTGATCATCGCTGAGCACCCGGCCACCACGGCACACCAGAACGCACACATCCAGTGCCACGCCACCCGACCACGTCATGCCCAGCACGTTGTAATCACCGCCGGATCCGTCCTCGCCGTCCGGCGACGGCCGCTGAGCAGGCACCGTGGCATCACCCGTACCCGCTGACAACCTCCCTCGCAGACCACAACGCCCCAGAAGGTCGACCAACTCAGTCCCCGACACCAACGTCAGCGGCTTACCGTTGGCGAACGTGTAAGAGCCGGGTCCGAAACCGGATGTCGTCACCAGTACACCCTTGTTGGCGCCCGCTCCCTGCACCGTGCCGTACAAATCGCGCACCGCACTTGGGGGAACCGTGTTCCGGTAGCGCTTCACCTGCACAATGATCTTCCCGCCGCTGATCGGATCCGGGTCCAGAGCCTCGACGTCGACGCCACCGTCATTCGAACGTTGCGTCGTCACCGCGCGCATCCCCCGTGCCCGGAACAACTCGGCGACCAGCCCCTCGAACTCGATCGGGTCCATCTCCAGCAGGTCCGGATCCCCGCCGCCACCGTGTGACACGGCGCCCGACCCCAGGTCCGCCGGAACCCGCCCGGGCCGCACAGCCACCCGTTGATCCGGACGAGCCGACAGCTGCCCCCTCAGCGCCTCCGTCAGACAGTCCACAGCATTGACCTGTTCCAGGTTCAGCCCACCGAAATCGGCCCGCGAGACCATCACCGTGCTCAGGAAGACCACTGCCTGCCGCCCCGTCGCCGGATCCACGTCATCCACGAAACCGTTCAACGCGACAGACTCCACCGCCCCGAACTCATCCGCCGCGAACACTTCCCGCAACACGAGCAACACACACTGAGCCAGAACGTCCCGGTACAGAGCCCTCCGCTGGCCGGCAGGCCGAGGCGTCTCCTTCTCCGTGTCCGAACCGACCAAATATCGGACGATTTTCGACTCAGGAACCACCGCGAGACTCGGCAACTCCCAGTCCAGCACCAACTGCCTGCCCACCGGGTCGAACGCAGCCGTTACCTGGCGAGGAAAGTCCGCCGGCCACGCCGACGACGCGTACAGCGCGGCAGAAAAATACTCCACCACCGCATCCGCATCACCCCTCCGAAGCGCCACAGCCATCTCGGCGATCCCCGCATTATGCCGCCGGATCTCCCCCAACTGCCCCTGAGCCCAGTCGTCGTACTGGCGCCGGTACAGCGCGAGCTGCTGCTGCCGTTGCGCCTCCGCCACTTGCGCGGCCTGCCAATCCTGCTGGTACCGAGCCTGCGCCTCCTGTTGCGCCTGAGCCCGCCTCCCGGCAGTCCAACCACCCTGCGTCTGATAACGGTTCACATCAGGCATCGGAACGGGACATGCCAGCTGTCCCGGCGCGAACGGTTCGATGTCCTCCGTACGCGTCAGCGACGCGGTCCGGAACACGGGCACGCGCGAACCGGCCGCCAGCAAGTTCTCCAGCAGAGCGACCCGGGCCTCCAGTTCCTCCGTACGCCGCCTCGCATCCGCCTCACGCCGGCGCCGGTACTCCGCCTGCTGCTCCCGGTGCAACCGCGCCATGTCCCGCTCATGGGCACGCTGCAGCCGCTCCTGCTCACGCGCACCCTGAACAGCGGCTCGATGCTGCGCTTCATGCTGGCGCTGGAGCTGGCGCTGAGACTCCGCCCACGCACCGACCAGACCATTGGACCGACGACTCATCTACCGCACTCCCCACCCGTCCCCACATTCCCTGCACATGTCTTACACGCAGGGAAACGTCCATGTCCCGGGAGTGGCCGATCTGAGGCGATATCGCGGCCCAGGCAACAAAAAACCAGGCCAGCATGGCGCTGACCTGGCATTTTGAGCCGCCTGTCGGAATCGAACCGACGACCTGGAGCTTACAAGGCAACCGCTCTGCCAACTGAGCTAAGGCGGCGTAACGCACGCCAAACCCGCGCGCGCAAGCCCTCACTCTACACAGCGGCTCGCCCACTGATCCACTGAGTTTCACCGTCACCGTGACCACCCGACCATCCGTGCGTTAAGAGGACTGACGTGCTGTTCTGCATATCGGCCAGTCGGGGGGGCGGGCATGGCGGACACGGCTGACCAGCCGGAACGGGTGACAGGCGAAGAGGCCGAGCGCATCAAACGCGACGTCCTGGGCATCGCCAACCGTAAGAAGCATCATGACCGCGCTTTCACCGCCCTGAAGAGCCGAGCCAAGAAACCCGGCACCCAGCAGCGCGTATACCGCTACCGTTTCTATCCGACTCCGTCACAGGCCGAGCAGCTGAAGAAGACCTTCGGAGCCTGCCGCTGGGTCTACAACGAAGGACTGGCCCTGCGGGTCGGCGCCTGGGAGCGGCATCGGGTGTCTGTGGGGTACGCCGAGTCGTGCCGTGCGTTGACGGGGTGGCGCCAGGCATCGGAGACAGGCTGGTTGCGAGAGGTGTCGTCGACGGTGCTGCAACAGTCGTTGCGACACCTGGACGGGGCAATCACTCGCTCCTTCAAGCAACCGGCGAAGTATCCGCAGCGGAAGAGGAAACACCGCTCGCGGGACTCGGCGACGTACGTACGCACGGGCTTCCAGTGGGTGGAGAACCCGGATCTGCCAGGCACGGGGCGGGTGACGTTGGCGAAGCAGTCCGAGCCGCTCGACGTGCGGTGGTCGCGGCCGCTGCCGGCAGGCGTGGTTCCGGTGAAGCTGTCCGTGACGCGGGACCGGGCTGGGCGGTATTTCATCTCGGTGCTCGTCGAGGAGCAGATCGAGCCGTTGCCTGCCATGTTTCTGTCGGATGGGCATGAGCCGAAGGCGGTGGGGATCGATCTCGGCCTGGCGGCGTTGGTGACGCTGGACGACGGCACGAAGGTGGGTCATCCGCGACTGTTGCGGAAGTACGAGAAGGAGCTGGCGAGGTTGCAGCGTGGGCTGCACCGGAAGAAGAAGGGGTCGGCGAATCGAGGGAGAGCCCGGGAGCGTATCGGTCGGCTGTACGCGTTGATCAGTGATGTTCGCAGGGACATGCTGAACCAGTTGACCACCCGCCTCGTGCGCGAGAACCAAGTGCTCGTGGTGGAAGACCTGGCCATCATGAATCTGCTGCGGCAGGCTCCAGGAACGGGGCGTCGGCGCAGGACAGGGCTGAGTCGGTCGATCGCGGACGCGGCCTGGGGTGAATTGTTACGGCAGCTGCGCTACAAGTGCGAGTGGTACGGCCGGACGTTGGTGATCGTCGACCGCTTCTTCCCGTCGACGCGCCGATGCTCCGACTGCTACACCAAGGGCCCGTCGCTCGACCTGTCGGAACGGAAATGGACGTGTGCGGAGTGCGGCGCCGTGCACGACCGGGATGTGAACGCGGCGCGGAACCTCCGGGAGGAGGGGATGCGGCTGTACTGGCTGGTGGCTTCCGCACTGCCACCAGGGCGGATGCCTCCGCCCGTGATCAAGACAACGGAGCTGGCAGAAGTGCTGCTGGCGGCGTGAAGAAGAGCGGTACGGACCGACGGGCCGTCGGCCGTGATGCCCGTGGAGCCCACGTAAGCCCGGGCGGGCACCCCTCAGGGTGTGTCCGACCGGCAGAGGGTGCTGAAGCAGGAAGTGCCCCTCCGGTGCAAGAGCTAAAAGCCAGTGCTCTGCTCCGAGGGTGCGCATGGTCAAAAGTGCGTTGCTCTGCCGACGAATTTTTCATGGTCTTCGGACTACTGACAGATCCGGGAACGCCAGGTAGCGTCACCTCAGGTTCACTCCAGTGGACCACACCACTCCCTACTCGGATCGTCCGGCACGTTCCTGCCGGTGGAGGAGAAGCATCGTCATGGCCAGTGTCACGTTCGACAAGGCGTCCCGCGTCTACCCCGGCTCCACGAAGCCGGCTGTGGACCAGCTCGAGATCGACATCGCGGACGGTGAGTTCCTCGTCCTCGTCGGTCCTTCCGGTTGCGGCAAGTCGACCTCCCTGCGCATGCTCGCGGGTCTCGAGGACGTCAACGGCGGTGCGATCCGCATCGGTGACCGCGACGTCACGCACCTGCCGCCGAAGGACCGGGACATCGCCATGGTGTTCCAGAACTACGCGCTCTACCCGCACATGTCCGTCGCGGACAACATGGGCTTCGCCCTCAAGATCGCCGGTGTGAACAAGACCGAGATCCGGGCGAAGGTCGAAGAGGCCGCCAAGATGCTGGACCTCACCGACTACCTGGACCGCAAGCCGAAGGCGCTCTCCGGTGGTCAGCGCCAGCGTGTGGCGATGGGCCGCGCCATCGTGCGTGAGCCGCAGGTCTTCCTCATGGACGAGCCGCTGTCGAACCTCGACGCCAAGCTCCGTGTGTCGACGCGTACGCAGATCGCCTCGCTGCAGCGCCGTCTCGGCATCACCACGGTGTACGTCACCCACGACCAGGTCGAGGCCCTCACCATGGGTGACCGCGTCGCGGTCCTCAAGGACGGTCTCCTCCAGCAGGTCGACTCGCCGCGCAACATGTACGACCGCCCGGCGAACCTCTTCGTGGCCGGCTTCATCGGCTCCCCGGCGATGAACCTCGTCGAGGTCCCGATCACCGACGGCGGCGTGAAGTTCGGCAACAGCGTCGTCCCGGTCTCCCGTGAGGCGCTCACCGCCGCCGCGAACCGCGGTGACACCACCGTCACGGTCGGCATCCGCCCCGAGCACTTCGACATCGTCGAGCACGGCGGCGCCGCCGCGACCGGCCTCTCCAAGGCCTCCTCCGACGCCCCGGCCGGCCTGGCCGTCTCCGTCAACGTCGTCGAGGAGCTCGGCGCCGACGGATTCGTCTACGGTGCCGCGCAGGTCGGTGGCGAGCACAAGGACCTGGTCGTCCGCGTCGGCGGCCGTGCCGTCCCGGAGAAGGGCACCGAGCTGCACGTCGTGCCGCGCCCGGAGGAGCTGCACGTCTTCGCCACGTCGACCGGTGAGCGCCTGACCGCCTGACCCGTCCGGCCCGCCTGATCCATCCGCTGCGGCCCCGCGTCCTTCGAGGACGCGGGGCCGTTCGCATGCCGCGGGGCGGGATCAGGTTTCGGATCCGGCCGGGGCCGGACAGCCCGGTACAGCGGGCCGTTCGCCCCTCCGCGTCAACGCCCGATTCGAAAGGACCACTCGAACCATCCCTCGCAGGGGTGACGAAATGTCGCCAAGTCATCACTGGCCGCTACGCTCGCCTCCGTGACCCACACCGCGCGCCGAATCGGCCGAACCCTAGCTCTTGTACTGCCCGTCGTCATGGTCCTGTCCGGGACCCTCGCGGTCACCCGCGTGCAGTGGTCGGGGCAGGACACCGAGACCCAGTTGCTGACCGCCGCCTCGGAGACCGTGTCCAAGCAGGCGAAGGCCCAGGCCCCTCAGGACGTCCTGCGGGACAAGCTCCTGCTGGAGCTCCGTGAGAAGGACCCGGGTGCCGCGTTGACGAGCCTCCAGCGCACCGTCGAGGGGCGGCCCTCCCTCGCGAAGCACTGCATGTCGATCGCCAAGGCGCTGGGCAAGGCCGCCGTCGACCAGTACGGCCCGACGCGCGCCCACCGTTTCTCCCGTCCGGTCTGCGACACCTCGTTCGCCTCGGGCGTCGCGCAGTTCAGCTGAGCCGGGTGTGTCCGGGCACGGCATATCGTGCCTGGCATGCATACGTATCCGACGCAGGCCGTGATCCTGGCGGGTGGTCAGGGCTCGCGGCTGCGCCCGTACACCGATGACCGCCCCAAGCCGATGGTCGAGATCCCGGGGACCGGGACCCCGATCATCGGCCATCAGCTGTCCTGGCTGGCCGCCGAGGGCGTCACCGACGCCGTGATCTCGTGCGGCCATCTCGCCGATGTGCTGCAGGAGTGGCTGGACTCGGCCGTTCTTCCGTTGCGTGTCACGACCGTCGTCGAGACCGAGCCCTTGGGCCGGGGCGGCGGTCTCAAGCATGCTGCGGCCCGGCTGCCCGATCCGTCGGAGCCGTGGTACGCGACGAACGGCGACATCTGGACCCGCTTCTCGCTGCGGGAGATGGCCGCGTTCCACGCCGAGCGGGACGCGACCGCGACGCTCGCTCTCGCCCGCCCGCGGATCCCGTGGGGCGCCGTCGAGACGGACGCCTTCGGGCACATCACCGACTTCATCGAGTCGCCGCCGTCGCCGTATCTGATCAACGCGGGTGTGTACGTCTTCGCGCCCGCGTTCACCGCGATGCTGCCGGACCGCGGGGACCACGAGCGGATGACCTTCCCCCGGCTGGCCCGTGAGCGCCGGCTGGCCGGCTTCCCGCTGCCGCACGGGGCGTACTGGCGGGCGATCGACACCGCGAAGGACCTCACGGAGGCGGCGAAGGAACTGGGCGCCCACGCGGGCGGCTGACCCGTCCCTGGACGTGGGTGAGGGCGGCGCCGGATCTCCGGTGCCGCCCTCGTGGTGTACGGGGTCAGCCGAGCAGGCCGCCGATGGGGTTCTGGCCGGCGCCGCCGGAGGAACCGCCGTCGGAACCTCCGGAGGATCCGCCGCCGTCACCCGAACCGCCGGTCGTGCCGCCGGAGGCGGCGGAGCCGGACGAGCTGGGGCCCGCGTCACCCGTCGGAGGCTCCTGCGGGGCGGGCTCCTGCACAGGCGCCTGGCCGGTGCCCTGGGTCTGGCTGGGCTCACCACCGGTGCTCGCCCCGGCCGTGGGACCGGATTCGCGCTCGGAGCCGGAACCCGGGGCGGTCTCCTCGGCCGACGGGGTGTCAGGGGCACTGGAGGGGGTCGTCTCGGGGGTGCGGTCGTCCGGGGTGCGGGAGGGCTTGCGCTTCTTGTCCGCGGACTCGTCGGGGAGCGGGGAGCCGGGCAGCTGGTTGGTCGGGTGACTGTCGGGGCCCGGCACGGTGACGACCTCGGTGGAGCGGACGGCTCCGCCGAGCATGGAACCGACCAGCAGGGTCAGGCCGACGACGACGGTGGCGACCACGGTGCCGCGGCGCAGTACCCGGCGGCGGAGGTCCCAGATCTCGGAGCGCGGGCCGAGCGTGCGCCAGGCCTCCCCCGCGAGGCGTCCGTCGAGGGAGTAGACGGGGGCGCCGGCGATGACGAGCGGGCTCCAGGCGGCCAGCAGGATGACGTCGGGGGTGCTGTAGGTGGCGCTGCGCCAGCTGACCGTCACCAGGATGGCGGCGGAGAGCAGGACGCCGAAGGCCGCTGCGACCCGCTGCCAGAGTCCCAGGACGGTGAGGACACCGACGACGACCTGGAGGAAGGCGACGGAGAGCCCGGCGGCGACGGGGTGGGAGAGCGCGAAGTCGCGCAGGGGCTCGGCGGCGGTCCAGGGGTGCAGCGACGTCAGCCACTTGACCATGGAACCGCGGTCGCCGCCGTCGAAGTAGGCGGGGTCGCAGAGCTTGCCCATGCCGGTGTAGATGGAGATGAAGCCGAGGATGACGCGCAGCGGGAGGAGGACGACGCCGAGGTTCATCCGGCGGCCCGGGTAGTAGGCGTGCCGGACGGTGTCGTTGGCGTGGCGTCCTTCCCCGGCCGGGGCGCCCTCGTGGTCCTCGGAGCCGGGACCGTCGTCGTAGGTGGCGTCGTACGCGCCGCGGGCCGGTGTCCCGGCCGTGTCGTAGGCGCCGACGGCCTGCCGCATGGGGGGCAGCAGCGGTCCGGTGCGGCCGTCGCCGAGCTGATGGGGGGGCCGGAGCAGGGGGGTGGGCTGGGTCTCGTCGAGGCGGGGGATGACCTGCGTGCCGCCG
>Ga0196960_10000226_pt1 | contig 22972 bp, 21 predicted proteins | sample S3v_5metaG_FD_183187 | JGI IMG/M metagenome (GOLD analysis project Ga0196960, IMG submission 183187) | Soil microbial communities from Anza Borrego desert, Southern California, United States - S3+v_5 | ecosystem: Environmental > Terrestrial > Soil > Desert | place: USA: California | collected...
GCGGAACCCGCCGCACCGGCGCCCGCATCCGCCCCGCCCGTGCCCGTCGGCACCGCTCCCGGTGCCGAGGGAGCAGGCAGCCCGGCGGGCCTGCCCACCCGGCGGCGCAGAGTCCCCCGGGCCGCCTCCTCCGAGGCGTCCGCAACCGGGCAGCAAGCGGAGGACGAGCCCGTGCCGCGTACCCCCGAGCGGGCCGGAGCGGCCTGGGCCTCCCTCCAGGAGGGCACTCTCAGCGGCAGGAAGGCGCTCGCGCCACCGGCACCCCCAGCACCCCCATCGGACGACCGAGGAGACGACGAGACGTGAGCACCACCCCCACCGCCGGTGATCTCGCCTGGGTGCTGACCCCCCTGCTGGAGCTGCCCGGAGTGCAGCACGCCGTGGTGGCCACCGGCGACGGACTCGTCGAGGGCGCGTCGCCCGGCCTGGACCGTGCGTCCGCCGAGCGCGTGGCCGCGATGACGGCGACGCTGCACGCGGCGGCCCGTGCCTTCACCACCGCCTTCACCGAGGCCGGATCGCCGCGTCTGGCCCAGACCGTCGTGGAGTCCGACCTGGGCTTCGCCGTCGTCGTACCGGCAGGCAGGAACACCACCCTGGCCCTGTTCGCGGCCCCGGACGCGCACCTGGGGAACATCGCGTACCAGATGCAGGTGCAGGTCGCCGCGCTGACCCGGGCCATGCACGCCCCCGCCCGCCGACCGGACGCTGCCACCCGGCCATGACCCCCGGCCCAGGGCGCCGCCTGATCCCCGCCTACCTGGTCACCGGTGGCCGCTCCGCGCCCGCCGGCCCCGCGCTCGACCGGCTCGCCGTGCTCATCCGTACGGACTCGGCCGTGCCCCCGGGCACGGGCTCCGAGCAGCGCGGGCTGTGTGAGCTGCTGGAGCCGGGAGCCCTCACCGTCGTCGAGTGCGCTGCCCATCTGGACCTGCCGGTCAGCGCCACGGTCTTCCTGGCCACGGACCTCGTGGCCGCAGGACATCTGCGCGCTCGACCACCGATCCCCAGTGCCGGTGAGATCGACCGGTCGCTCGTCGAGAGGCTGCTCGTTGGACTCCGTTCCCTCCACTGACCGGGGCGGCATCGGCTATCTGCCGAGCGCCGCCGAGACCCTGGTGAAACTCCTCGTCACGGGTCCCTTCGGCGTGGGCAAGACGACCCTGATCCGTACGCTGTCGGAGATCCCGACCCTGCACACGGAAGAGGCGATGACGCAGTCCAGCACCGGACTCGACGACACCGCGGGGCTCCCGGAGAAGACCACGACCACGGTCGCCGTCGACTTCGGCCGGCTCACCGTCCAGGACGACCTGGTGCTCTACATGTTCGGCACCCCGGGCCAGGAGCGCTTCTTCCCCCTCTGGGAGGACATCGCCCGTGGTGCGCTCGGCGCCCTCGTGATGGTCGACACCCGCCGGCTGGAGGACTCCTTCGCCGTCATGGACATGGTGGAGGAGCAGGGACTCCCGTACGCCGTCGCCGTGAACCGCTTCCCCGACGCCCCCGCCCATGCGGATGAGGTCCTGCGCAAGCACCTGGACCTCGATCCCCGCACCCCGCTGGTGCAGTGCGACGCCCGTGAACGCAGGGGCAGCATCGACGCCCTGATCGCCCTCGCCGAGCACGCGCTGACCGGTCTGCCCGCGCCCCAGGAACCGTCATGACCCCTCACACGGCCCGCACATCGCCCGGCAGCGGCCCCTCGTCCCTCGAACCGCTCGCGCTGTACGGCGCGGCCTTCGCCGCCGATCCGCACGGCCACTACGGCAGGCTGCGTGCCCAGGGGCCGCTGGCCAGGGTGCGCATCGCCCCGGACGTCGACGCGCTGCTGGTCACCGACTACCAGGCCGCCCTCGACCTGCTGCGGGACACCGAGACCTTCACCAGGGACCCGCGTGCCTGGCAGGCGGGTGTGCCGGCCGATTCGCCGGTCCTGCCCGTGCTCGGCCACCGGCCCACCGCGCTCTTCACCGACGGCGCCGTCCACGCCCGTTACCGCGAGGCCATCAACGACACCCTCGCCCTGATCGAACCCCATCTGCTGCGTGCGGAGGTCACCCGGGTCGCGCAGCGGCTCATCGCCGGCTTCTCGGCCACCGGCAGCGGCGACCTCATCGCCCAGTACGCCCGCGGACTCCCCCTGCACGTCTTCACCGCCTCCTTCGGCGTGGCCCCCGAGGACACCGAGCGGGTGGTCCGCGGGACCGCCGGAATGATGGATTCCGCGCAGAACGCGGCAGCGGCCCACGACGAACTCGTCGGCGTCGTCACCGCTCTCGTCTCCGCACGGCGCCGCAAGCCGGGCCGCGATCTCACCACGTACCTGCTCGCGCACCCCGCAGGCCTCGACGACGACGAGGCCGTGCGTCAGATCACGCTCATCATGAGCGCGGGCCACGAGCCCACGGCCAATCTGATCGGCAACGCGCTGCTGCGCATGCTCAGCGACACCGGTTACGGGGGCTCCCTGCGCGGAGGCGCGACGACCGCCCGCGAGGCGATCGACGACGTGCTCTGGCGTGATCCACCGCTGGCCAACATGGGCGCGCACTTCCCGCGCCACGACACCGAGTTCCACGGGGTCCCGCTGCGCGCCGGCCAACTGGTGCTGGTCTCCTTCGCCGCCGCCAACACCCAGTCACCGCCGTCCGTCCTGGACCCCGCCGTGCGTTCCGGCGACGGTGCCCACCTGGCGTGGTCGGCCGGGCCGCACCGCTGTCCGGCCGGACAGCCCGCCCTGCTGATGGCGATGACCGCGATCGAACAGCTCACCAGCCAGCTCTGCGACCTCCGGCTGGCGGTCGAACCCGGCGCACTGCTCTGGCGGCCGGGCCCCTTCCACCGGGCCCCGGCCCACCTCCCGGTCCGGTTCACGCCGCTCGACGCGCTCCCCGGACCGGACGACGAGGGGGCACCGGAGGCTGCCGATCACGTTCCGACCCGTGTCGGTGGTACGCCGAACGGGTGAGGGGCGAGAGAATTGCCCGATGAACAGCGAGCGCAGCCGGCGCACAGCCGACCGGCACATGGACGGGGTAGTTCTGTGAGCAGGTACGACAGATACGACGCCACCGACGAACAGTGGGAGGGGCTCGCCCAGGTCGTCCCCCTGAGGGGCCGCAACGAATGGCCCTCCCGGGTCGACCACAGGACGGTCCCGGACCAGGGGGAGTCGGCCGAGCAGCGGCGCCTGGTCGTCCTGAGGGTCCAGGTGTTCGCGGACGCGCGCGAGGTGGCCGAATACCTGGTGGCACAGATCCCGGTCCTGCTGGATCTCACCGGCGCCGAGAGCGACGTGGCGAAGCGGATCCTGGACTTCAGCAGCGGCGTGGTCTTCGGACTCGGCAGCGGGATGCACCGGGTCGACCGCAATGTCTTCCTGCTCGCACCGGTCGGCATGGAGGTCGAGGGGGTCACCGCGGTGGGCGTACCTCAATCGTAGGAAGGCCGTGCGGGCGGAACGGTTCGCCGTTCACCGGCGTGCGTACGGTCCGCTCATGACTGTGATCACCTCGGGGTCCACGGCCCCGTCGCCGTCCGGCGTGCCGCGGCCCGCCCGGCCTTTCGTCGGTGAGCTCCGGCTCGACGCCTTCGCCTCGCACCGCCGCACCGTCATCCCGCTCGGGCCGCTCACGCTGCTCGCCGGAGGCAGCGGCAGCGGGAAGTCGACTGCCCTTCGCGGGTACGAGGCACTCGCACGGCTGGCTGCCGGAGACCCTCTGGAGGACGTCTTCCCCGACCCGGTGGCCTGGGTGCCCGAACGCGCCGGCGCCGACGCGCAGGGGCGGCGCGGCTTCCGGCTCGGCTGCACGGTGGAGGGCCCGGCCGGCCCGGTGGGACTGGATCTCGCCGTGCAGGCCGAGCCCGTGCTCCGCATCGTCGGCGAGCGGCTGACGGGCCGCGGCGAGACCCTGCTGAGCACGGCGCTGCGCGATCCCCGGCGCTCCTTCGTGCAGGCCGCCTGGCACACCGCCGGGGCGGTGCCGGTGACACGCGCCCCCTTCCCCGACGACCGGCTCGGCACGGCACTGCTGCCGTTGCGGGTCGCGGGGACGACGGAGGGGCAGCTCAGGGTGCTGGCCGCCGCCGAACAGGCGGTGGTGGCGCTGCGGTCGGCCTTCGTCTGTGATCCTCAGCCGCAGCGGATGCGTGCGGCGGTGCCTGCGGGAGAAGGGCGGCTGACCTCGTCCTGCGACAATCTCGCCGAGGTCCTCCACCGCACCCGCGGTCAGGGCGCACAGCGGCATGCCAGGCTGGTCGCCGGCGCGGACACCGGGTGCGCGGGGCAGGTGACGGGGCTGACCGTCGAGCGCCTGGCGGACGGGACCGTGCAGGTACTGGCCGACCGGGGCTCCGGGCGCGGCACGCCCGTCGGCCGCCTCGGCGACGGAGAACTCCGTTACCTCGCCCATGTGTTCGTGCTGCTGTCCGGGCCTCATGTGCTGACGGCCGATCCGGACGCCGAGGTGCCGTCCGCCATGCGGGCTCTCACCGTCCTCGCCGACGGCCTCGACCGCAGCATGGATGCGCGGCAGGCCGGAGAACTGCTCGCACTGGCGGCCTCGGTCTGCGCGGACGGGCACATGCGCCTGCTGGGGACGGTCGGTGAGGCGGCCGCGGCAGCGGCCCGCAGGACGGCCGGTGCGACGGTGGTAGACCTGGGACCGTGACGGAACTGGATGTAGCACAACTGCAGCGACGACTGGCCGACTTCGCGGCGTCCCGGGCCTGGGAGCCTTACCACACCCCCAAGAACCTCTGCGCCGCACTGAGCGTGGAGGCCTCCGAACTCCTGGAGATCTTCCAGTGGCTGACTCCGGAGCAGTCGGCGAGGGTGATGGAGGACCCCGGTACGGCGTTCCGTGTCACGGACGAGGTCGCGGACGTCCTGGCGTATCTGCTGCAGTTCTGCGAGGTCCTGGGCATCGATGCGCTGGCGGCGCTGGCGGCCAAGATCGACCGGAACGAGCGGCGTTTTCCCGCGCCGGACGGGAACGAGCCGACAGATCGTCACTCTTCGGAGTGATCGCCTTGTCCACAATCGATTTCCTGTCCACAGATTTCCGATTTCCTCTGGCTTTCGTGTGCCGAGCACCTCACTGTGGGTAATGAAGAGGTGAGTGGGTTCTTTCACGGGTGGTCTCGGCGACGGGGGAATCGCATGGAAGCGGAGCGACTGATCGCGGCGGGCAGGAGCGCGCTGGCGGGGAGCCGGGGAGTGCCGGCCGTCATGGCGGAGGCATGGCAGGCCCAGGCGCTCGCCCGCGCGGTCGGAGGACATCTGGCGAGGTGCGGTCCCGCGGAGTTACGGACGGAGGCGCGCGCGCTCAGCGAGACCTGCGCCCTGGGCAGTGCGCTGCTCGACCACCCGATGATTCCGGCCGGAGGTGTGCGGGCCTCGCAGGTCACGGAAGTGGCACACGCGCCACGGGTGCTGGCCGCCCTCGCGCTGCTGCTCGGCGAGGCGGGCATCGCGCTGGTGGGCGTTGCCTGCGGCACGGAGGAGGAAGGGCTCTACTGGCAGTGCATCGAAGCGATAGACGCCGTCGACGAGTCGGTGGACCGGGTCCACGGCATGTTGAGACGGCTTGCCGAGCAGGACCACGAGCAGGGGGACGAGCAGGGGCCGGACCAGGAGCACGACGGTCCGTTCGGGGGGATCCGAGGACCGGCGGGTTTCGTCGCCGGCCAGCCGTGAGCCGGGCGGCCGGGCAGCCCCGGGCCACCCCTCACAGGGAAGAGGGCAGGGGGACGGGGCGCGGCGGCCTCGAAGGTGCAGGATGGAGGCATGGATCTTCGAATCTTCACCGAGCCCCAGCAAGGGGCGAGCTACGACACCCTGCTCACCGTCGCCAAGGCCACCGAGGACCTCGGCTTCGATGCCTTCTACCGGTCCGACCACTATCTGCGCATGGGCTCCGGAGACGGTTTGCCCGGCCCGACCGACGCGTGGATCACGCTGGCGGGGCTGGCCCGCGAGACCAGGCGCATCCGCCTGGGCACCCTGATGACGGCGGGCACCTTCCGTCTCCCCGGGGTGCTGGCCATCCAGGTCGCCCAGGTCGACCAGATGTCCGGTGGCCGCGTCGAGCTGGGCCTGGGTGCCGGCTGGTTCGAGGAGGAGCACAAGGCGTACGGCATCCCGTTCCCGAAGGAGAAGTTCGGCCGGCTGGAGGAGCAGCTGGCGATCGTCACGGGCCTGTGGGGGACCGAGACGGGCAAGACGTTCAGCTACGACGGGACGTACTACCAGCTCACCGACTCGCCGGCGCTGCCCAAACCCGCCCAGGCGAAGGTGCCGGTCCTGATCGGTGGTCACGGCGCGGTCCGTACACCGCGGCTGGCCGCGCGGTACGCGGACGAGTTCAACATCCCCTTCGCGTCGATCGAGGACAGCGAGAAGCAGTTCGGCCGGGTCAGGGACGCGGCCGTGGCGGCCGGCCGGGCCCCTGACGACCTGGTGTATTCCAACGCTCTGGTGGTGTGCGTCGGGAAGAACGACGCGGAGGTGGCGCGGCGCGCGTCCGCCATCGGGCGGGAGGTCGAGGAGATCAAGGCGAACGGGCTGGCGGGTTCACCCGCCGAGGTGGTCGACAAGATCGGCCGCTATGCCGCCATCGGCTCCTCCCGGATCTACCTCCAGGTCCTGGACCTGCACGACCTGGAGCACCTGGAGCTGATCTCGTCGCAGGTCCAGTCGCAGCTGGGCTGACGGGAGCACCCGGCCGGCAGGACGGAGCCCGCGCCACCGCCGGGTGCGCCACCGGCCGGGGCAGGACGGGCCCCGCAGGCCACTCGGCCGACAGCGACCAGCCCATGGGCCCCGGGACCGGGACAGGGGCAGGGGCCGGCCCACGGCCCGGGGCCGAGAGAGGGACCGCGACCGCGGGACCGACGGAAATCAGCCGACAGCAAGGAGCAGTTGTGCACTCCGCCCCGACACCGGATGTCCCGCCCGGCCGTACGCTCGGCGAGGCGCTCGCCGAGGGGACCGTTCTGCTGGACGGAGGTCTCTCCAACCAGCTGGAGGCGCAGGGCTGCGATCTGTCCGACGCCCTGTGGTCGGCCCGGCTGCTGAGCGATGCGCCCCAGCAGATCGAGGCCGCCCACGCGGCCTACGCCCGGGCGGGGGCGCAGGTGCTCATCACCGCCAGCTATCAGGCGACCTTCGAAGGGTTCGCGCGGCGCGGAATCGGACGGGCCCGGGCAGCGGAGCTGATGGGCGGCAGTGTGGAGGCGGCGCGCCGGGCGGGTGCGGTGGCGGGGCGGGAGCTGTGGGTCGCCGCCTCGATCGGACCGTACGGCGCGATGCTCGCGGACGGCAGCGAGTACCGGGGACGGTACGGGCTGACCGTCCGGGAGCTGGTGCGCTTCCACCGGCCCCGGGCGGAGACGCTGGCCGCAGCGAACCCCGATGTGCTGGCCCTGGAGACGGTGCCGGACATCGACGAGGCCGAGGCCCTGCTGCGGGTGGTCCAGGACCTCGGGGTGCCCGTCTGGCTCTCCTACAGCGTGGCGGGAGACCGGACCAGGGCCGGGCAGCCCCTGGCGCAGGCCTTCGGGCTCGTCGCCGGCATCGAACAGGTGGTGGCCGTAGGGATCAACTGCTGCGATCCCGCGGATGCGGACCGTGCGGTGGAGGTGGCGTCCGCGGCCACCGGCAAACCCGTCGTCGTCTACCCCAACAGCGGGGAGAAGTGGGACGCCGAGGGCCGGGACTGGACCGGGAGGGGCACATTCGAACCAGGCAGAGTGCGGGACTGGCAGCGGGCGGGCGCGCGGCTGGTCGGCGGCTGCTGCCGGGTGGGTCCGTCCCACATCGCGGCACTGGCCGAGCGACTGGAGCCACCGGGGACGTGAAAATGCCTGGTCGGAGGCAGGCCACCGGACCATACTCGGACACGTGTTCCTGACTATCAGTACGAACGGCACCCCTGAGCGTCCCGCCACCGATCTCGGCTACCTGCTGCACAAGCATCCCGACAAGGCGCAGACGTATCCGACCTCCCACGGCACCGCCCATGTCTTCTACCCCGAGGCGTCGGTGGAGCGCTGCACCGCCGCGCTGCTGCTGGAGGTGGATCCGGTGGCGCTGGTACGGCGCGGCAAGGGGAAGGGCCGGGGCGGAGCTCCCGACGCGGCGCTCGCGCAGTACGTCAACGACCGCCCGTACGCGGCGTCGTCGCTGCTGTCGGTCGCGATGGCGGCGGTCTTCAAGTCCGCGCTGAACGGGGTGTGCCGGGCGATGCCCGAGCGGGCCCAGGAAGCGCTGCCGCTGCGGATCGAGGTGCCCGCGCTGCCCGCACGCGGTGGTGCCGAGCTGGTGCACAAGCTCTTCGCGCCGCTCGGCTGGGCACGGGTGGACGCGATGGCCGTACCGCTGGACGAGCAGTTCCCGGAGTGGGGCGACTCGCGTTACGTACGGCTGGTGCTGGAGGGGGAGCTGCGGCTCGCGGACGCCTTGCGCCAGCTGTATGTGCTGCTGCCGGTGCTCGACGACGCCAAGCACTACTGGGTCGCACCCGACGAGGTGGACAAGCTGCTCAGGGCCGGCGAGGGCTGGCTGGCGGGTCACCCCGAACAGAAGCTGATCACCAGCCGCTATCTCTCCCGCCGCTGGGGGCTCACCCGCCAGGCGATGGAGCGGCTCGAACTGGTCCGGCTGGCGGAGTCGGACGACCTCGAGGTGGAGAGCGTCGACAACGCGGTGGACGAGACCACCGACACGGAGGAGAAGCCGGTGCCGCTCGCCGAGCAGCGCCGCGCGGCGATCCTGGAGGCGCTGCGCGCCACCGGGGCGGGCCGGGTCCTCGACCTGGGCTGCGGTCAGGGCCAGTTGGTGCAGTCGCTGCTCAAGGACGTGCGCTTCACGGAAATCGTCGGTGTCGACGTGTCGATGCGCGCCCTGACCGTCGCCGCACGCCGGCTGAAGCTGGACCGGATGGGCGAGCGGCAGGCCGGGCGGGTCACCCTCCGTCAGGGCGCGCTCACCTACACCGACAAGCAGTTGAAGGGGTACGACGCCGCCGTGCTGAGCGAGGTGATCGAACACCTCGACCTGCCGCGGCTCCCCGCCCTGGAGTATGCGGTCTTCGGCTCCGCGCGTCCGCGGACCGTGCTGGTGACGACGCCCAACGTCGAGTACAACGTCCGCTGGGAGACGCTTCCCGCAGGGCACGCACGTCACGGGGACCACCGCTTCGAGTGGACCAGGGAGGAATTCCGGGACTGGGCGGACCAGGTGGCCGGACGCCACGGCTACACGGTGGAGTTCGTGCCCGTGGGGCCGGAGGACCCCGAGGTGGGGCCTCCCACACAGATGGCCGTGTTCACGATGACCACGGCCCAGGGGACGACGAAGGAGGCGAAGGCCGCATGACCGGTACCCCTCGCACGCTGCCGGTGACCGACCTGTCCCTCGTCGTCCTCATCGGCGCCAGCGGATCGGGCAAGTCCACCTTCGCACGCAGGCACTTCAAGCCGACCGAGATCGTCTCCTCGGACTTCTGCCGGGGTCTCGTCGCCGACGACGAGAACGACCAGGGCGCCAGCCGGGACGCCTTCGACGTGCTGCACTGCATCGCCGGCAAACGGCTCGCCGCAGGCCGGCTCACCGTCGTCGACGCCACCAACGTGCAGCCGGAGAGCCGCAAGCAGCTCGTGCAGCTGGCCCGGCAGTACGACGTGCTGCCCATCGCCATCGTCCTGGACCTACCGGAGGAGCTCTGCCAGGCGCGCAACGCCGGCCGTCCCGACCGCGCGGGCATGCCCCGCCATGTCGTGCAGCGCCACCGTCGTGAGCTGCGCCGCTCGCTGCGCGGCCTGGAGCGCGAAGGCTTCCGCAAGGTGCACATCCTGCACACCGAGGAGGAGGCCGACGCCGCCGAAGTCGTCCTGGAACGCCGCTACAACGACCTCCGGCACCTCACCGGTCCCTTCGACATCATCGGCGACATCCACGGCTGCAGCTCCGAGCTGGAAACCCTCCTCGGCAAGCTCGGTTACCAGGACGGCGCCCACCCCGAGGGGCGTACGGCCGTGTTCGTGGGAGACCTCGTCGACCGTGGCCCCGACAGTCCCGGTGTGCTGCGCCGCGTCATGTCCATGGTGGCGTCGGGCGACGCGCTGTGCGTCCCGGGCAACCACGAGAACAAGCTCGGCCGTTACCTCAAGGGGCGCAAGGTCCAGCACAGCCACGGTCTCGCCGAGACCGTCGAGCAGCTGGAGCGGGAGGACGCCGAGCACCCCGAGTTCCGCAAGCAGGTCGCGGAGTTCATCGACGGGCTGGTCAGCCATTACGTCCTGGACGGGGGCAAGCTGGTCGTCTGCCACGCGGGGCTGCCCGAGAAGTACCACGGGCGTACCTCGGGGCGGGTCCGTTCGCACGCGCTGTACGGGGACACCACCGGTGAGACCGACGAGTTCGGCCTGCCCGTGCGCTACCCGTGGGCCGAGGACTACCGGGGGAGTGCCGCGGTGGTCTACGGCCACACGCCGGTGCCCACCGCCTCCTGGGTGAACAACACCCTGTGCCTGGACACCGGGGCGGTCTTCGGCGGGAAGATGACCGCACTGCGCTGGCCGGAGCGCGAGATCGTCGACGTACCGGCCGAACGCGTCTGGTACGAGCCGGTGAAGCCGCTGACCACCGAGGCACCCGGGGGCCGGGAGGGCCGGCCGCTCGACCTCGCCGACGTGCAGGGCCGCCGCATCGTGGAGACCCGGCACATGGGCCGGATCGCGGTGCGTGAGGAGAACGCGGCGGCGGCGCTGGAGGTCATGAGCCGGTTCGCCGTCGACCCCAGGCTGCTGACCTACCTCCCGCCGACCATGGCGCCGACCGCCACCTCCCGTGAGGAGGGTTTCCTGGAACATCCCGCGGAGGCCTTCGCGCAGTACCGCGCGGACGGCGTCGAGAAGGTCGTCTGCGAGGAGAAGCACATGGGCTCGCGCGCCGTGGCACTGGTCTGCCGCGACGCCGGCGCCGCCCGCGAGCGCTTCGGTGACGGGGGGACCTCCCACGCCTCCGGCGGTGGGGGAGGTCCCACCGGTGCTCTGTACACCCGCACCGGACGGCCGTTCCTGGACGACACGGCACTCACCGAGGTCGTCCTCGGCCGACTGCGCACGGCCGTCACCGCCGCCGGACTCTGGGAGGAGTGGAGCACCGACTGGGTGGTGCTCGACGCCGAACTGATGCCCTGGTCCCTCAAGGCCGCCGGGCTGCTGCGCTCGCAGTACGCGGCGGTGGGGGCCGCCGCCGGCGCGGTCCTGCCCGTGGCGGACGAGGCCCTGGCCGCGGCGGCCGCCCGTGGCGTCGATGTCGCCGCCCTCGCCGGCCGCCAGCAGGGGCGCGCCGCGGACGCCGCCGCCTTCACGGAGGCGTACCGCCGTTACTGCTGGAGCACCGAAGGGCTCGACGGTGTCCGCATCGCGCCGTTCCAGATCCTCGCGGTGCAGGGCCGCTCGTTGGCCTCCGTACCGCACGACGAGCAGCTGGCGTGGCTGGACCGTCTCGTCGAGCACGACCCGACCGGTCTGCTCCAGGTCACCCGGCGTCTCGTCGTCGAGACGGGTGACGAGGCCTCCGTGCGCTCCGGCACCGACTGGTGGCTGGAGATGACCGGCCGCGGTGGCGAGGGCATGGTCGTCAAGCCGCTCGGCGCCCTCGTCCGGGACGCGAAGGGCAGGCTGGTCCAGCCGGGGATCAAGGTGCGCGGCCGGGAGTACCTGCGGATCATCTACGGTCCCGAGTACACGCGACCGGAGAATCTGGAGCGGCTGCGTTCCCGGTCCCTCGGCCACAAAAGGTCGCTGGCCCTGCGGGAATACGCCCTCGGTCTCGAGGCGCTCGACCGGCTGGCCGACGGGGAGCCGCTGTGGCGGATCCACGAGGCGGTCTTCGCGGTGCTGGCCCTGGAGTCGGAGCCCGTCGACCCCCGGCTGTAGGACGGCCCGCCCGAATCGGGTGGCGGTTCGCAGGGTGAACGGCGCCCCGCGCGGTGAGGATGAGGACATGGGATTCCATGTCGATTCCGAGGCCGGGCGGCTGCGCCGCGTCATCCTGCACCGCCCCGATCTGGAGCTGAAGCGGCTCACCCCCAGCAACAGGGACGCGCTCCTGTTCGACGACGTGCTCTGGGTGCGCCGCGCCAGGGAGGAGCACGACGGCTTCGCCGACGTGCTGCGCGACCGGGGCGTGGAGGTGCACTTCTTCGGGGAACTGCTCCGGGAGTCCCTCGACATCCCGGTGGCCAGGCGGCTCGTCCTCGACCGGGTCTTCGCCGAGAAGGAGTACGGTCCGCTCGCCACCGAGCACCTGCGCGCCGCCTTCGAGGAGCTGCCCGCCGCGGAGCTGGCCGAGGCCCTGGTCGGCGGGATGACGAAGCGGGAGTTCCTGGAGCGGCACGCCGAACCGACCTCCGTCCGCTTCCACGTCATGGATCTGGACGACTTCCTGCTCAGTCCCCTGCCCAACCACCTCTTCACCCGCGACACCTCCGCCTGGATCTACGACGGTGTGTCCATCAACGCGATGCGCTGGCCGGCCAGGCAGCGCGAGACCGTGCACTTCGAGGCGATCTACCGGCACCACCCCCTCTTCACCGGCCCCGAGGCGGGTGTCTTCCACCACTGGTCGGAGGGCCAGGACGACTATCCGTCCACCATCGAGGGCGGTGACGTCCTCGTCATCGGCCAGGGCGCCGTCCTGATCGGGATGAGCGAACGCACCACCCCGCAGGCCGTGGAGATGCTGGCCAGAGGGCTCTTCGACGCAGGGTCGGCCCGGACGATCGTGGCGCTCGACATGCCCAAGCGCCGGGCGTTCATGCACCTCGACACGGTGATGACGATGGTCGACGGGGACACCTTCACCAAGTACGCCGGACTCGGCATGCTCCGCTCCTACACGATCGAGCCCGGCATCGGCCCGCGTGAACTGAAGGTCACCGACCACCCGCCCGAGCACATGCACCGGGCGATCGCCGCCGCGCTCGGCCTGGACGCGGTCCGGGTGCTCACCGCCACCCAGGACGTGCACGCGGCGGAGCGGGAGCAGTGGGACGACGGGTGCAACGTGCTGGCCGTGGAGCCCGGGGTCGTCGTCGCCTACGAGCGCAACGCCACCACCAACACCTATCTGCGCAAGCAAGGCATCGAGGTCATCGAGATCCGGGGCAGCGAGCTCGGGCGGGGCCGGGGCGGTCCGCGCTGCATGAGCTGCCCGGTGGTACGCGATCCCGTGTGACGGCCCGCCGGGAGGCGGCCGTGGAGCGGAGCGGAAGGCGCAGGGGATCAGAGGTCGTGGAGCACGGGGAGCGGAAGGACGGGCACCCCTGTATAGCAATGCGTATCCTCGTATAGACTTCCAGGGCGATTCTCCCGTCCCGCCGTTCGACCCAGGAGCAGTCACCATGGCCATAGACCTCACAGGCCGCCATTTCCTCAAGGAGCTGGACTTCACGGCCGAGGAGTTCCGCGGCCTGATCGCCCTGTCCGCCGAGCTCAAGGCGGCCAAGAAGGCGGGTGAGGAGGTGCAACGGCTGCGTGGCAGGAACATCGCCCTGATCTTCGAGAAGACCTCGACGCGCACCCGCTGCGCCTTCGAGGTGGCCGCCGCCGACCAGGGTGCGTCCACGACGTACCTCGACCCCTCCGGCTCCCAGATCGGGCACAAGGAGTCGGTGAAGGACACCGCCAGGGTGCTCGGCCGGATGTTCGACGGCATCGAGTACCGGGGCGACAGCCAGCAGACCGTCGAGGAGCTGGCGGCGCACGGAGGTGTGCCCGTCTACAACGGCCTCACCGATGACTGGCACCCCACCCAGATGCTCGCCGACGTCCTCACGATGACCGAGCACAGCGCGAAGCCCCTGGAGGAGATCACTTTCGCCTACCTGGGCGACGCCCGGTTCAACATGGGCAACTCCTACCTGATCACCGCAGCCCTGCTCGGCATGGACGTCCGGATCGTCGCACCCGCCGCCTACTGGCCGGTGCGGGAGGTCGTGGACCGGGCCCACGAGCTCGCGGAATCCAGCGGCGCGCGCATCACCCTCACCGAGGACGTCACCGAGGGCGTCCGCGGCGCCGACTTCGTCGTCACCGACGTGTGGGTCTCCATGGGGGAGCCCAAGGAGGTCTGGGACGAGCGCATCGCCGCACTCGCGCCGTACGCCGTGACCATGGACGTCCTGCGGGCGACGGGCAACGACGGCGTGAAGTTCCTGCACTGCCTCCCGGCCTTCCACGACCTCGGCACGAAGGTGGCCAGGGACATCCACGCCCGGCACGGCCTGTCGGAGCTGGAGGTCACCGACGAGGTCTTCGAGTCCCGGCACTCGGTGGTCTTCGACGAGGCCGAGAACCGGATGCACACGATCAAGGCGGTCCTCGTCGCCACGCTGGCAGGCAACGCGCAGAGCGCATGAACATGCACCCGATTGGGTGAACATGCATGCAAGTGGCTACGATGGTGCTACTTGGTGGGGTTCGGGCTCGCACGTCCGAACCCCTTTTCATGTGCCCGGTCCGGAGCGCGTGCCCAGGTGTGAGCCTCCCCACCGGCTCGGTCCCCCGCACCACCAGAGAAGAGACCTCGTCCCCCCATGAGTCCCGCCTCCCCCACCCCGCCAGGGCCCTCGCGCAGGGCCGGGGCGCGCATCAAGAGCCCCGATCTGCTGCTCGCCGAGTCCGGAGCCGATCTCGAAGGCCACGGCCTGCGGCGCACCATGGGGCTGTTCCAGCTCGTGTGCTTCGGTGTCGGAGCGATCGTCGGCACCGGGATCTTCGTCGGGCTGTCCGACAGCGTCGCCGAGGCGGGCCCCGCCGTGGTGGTCTCGTTCGTCCTCGCCGCCATCACCTGCGTCTTCACCGCCTTCTCCTTCGCCGAGCTCGGCGGCGCCATCCCGGTCTCCGGCAGCTCCTACTCCTTCGCCTACGCCACGCTCGGGGAGCGGATCGCGTTCCTCGTCGGCTGGTGCCTGCTCCTGGAGTACGGCGTCTCGGTCTCCGCGGTCGCGGTCGGCTGGAGCCAGTACGTCAACGAACTGCTGGACAGCCTCATCGGCTGGAACCTCCCCGAGGCGCTCTCCTCCGGGCCCGGCGACGGCGGCGTGATCAACCTGCCGGCGGTGGTCGTGGTCATGATGGCGGCCACCCTGCTGGTGCGCGGCATCAGGGAGAGCGCGGGGGCCACCGCGGCGATGGCGGTGCTGAAGATCGGCATCCTCGTCGCCTTCTGCGTGATCGCCTTCACCGCGTTCGAGGACGGGCACCTCTCGCCGTTCGCCCCGCACGGGGTGGCGGGCGTCACCGCCGGCGCGTCCGTGGCGTTCTTCTCGTACATCGGCTTCGACGCCATCACCACCGCGGGCGAAGAGGTCAGGAATCCCCGCCGGAACATCCCGATCGCGATCATGATCTGCATCGGCGTGGTCACGCTGCTCTACTGCGCGGTCGCCCTCGGCGCGATCGGGGCGCTCGGCGCCGACGCCGTGGGGGACAAGGCGGCCGCTCTGTCCCTGGTCGTCGACAAGGTCACCGGATCGGGCGTCGGCGGCGGGATCATCGCCTTCGGTGCGGTGGTCGCCATCGCGTCCGTCGTCCTGGCGGTGATGTACGGCCAGACCCGCATCCTGATGTCGATGTCCCGCGACGGGCTGATCCCCCGGGTCTTCGAACGGGTGTCGCCCAAGACCCGCACCCCGGTCGCCAACACGTGGATCGTGGCCGCCGTCTTCGCCGTCCCGGCCGCGTTCTCGTCCCTCGACGTCGTCGTGAACCTGACGACCATCGGCACGCTCGCCACCATGGCGGTGGTCAATGTCGCCGTCATCGCGCTGCGTCGCCGCAACCCGGAGCTCAAGCGTTCCTTCCGGGTGCCGTTCTACCCCGTCAGCCCGATCCTGGGCGTCGGCTTCTGTCTGTACCTGATGTACGGGACGGGCTGGACGACCTGGGTGCAGTTCGTGGTGTTCCTGGCGGCGGGCGCCCTGGTGTACGCGGTGTACGGCCGCAGCCGTTCCCGGCTCGTCAGCTCCGGGGAGCCGCAGGACCGGGCGGCACCGGGCCCGACCGGAGCGTGAACCAGACCGCCTTGCCGTGCTCGGTGGGGCGGTGACCGCAGGCCGAGCTCAGGGCGCGGATCAGGAGCAGCCCCCGGCCGTGCTCCTGCCAGGGATCCGGCGTACTGCCGGGCAGCAGGCGGGAGAGGTCCCCGGGCGGCCCCGGGTCGTGGTCGTGGACCTCCACCTGGCAGCCGGACGCCAGAAGTTCGACCACCAGCTCGATGGGCCCCGAGCCGTCGGTGTGCTCCACGGCGTTGGCGACCAGCTCGGCGGTCAGCAGCTCGGCGGTGTCGCTGTCCGCGGGCGCGTCGAGGTCCGCCAGCGCCGTACGGACCAGGGCGCGGGCGATCGGCACCGCGGCCGTGGAGTGCGGCAGGGCGATGCGCCAGGAGGGGGGCGGTGGCGCGGGGACGTCGGGGGGCAAGGCGGGGGTATCCGTTCGGGAGCGAGACATCCGGCAGGGGACCGTCGTTCCGGGGCGGCTGCGCCCGGGGGCGCACCCTCCGTCGCCAGGGGGTGCAGGTTCTGTACCAGGACTTCCTGCGTTCAACCATACGAAGCGCGACGCCGCAGACATAGAGGCAGCCGACCGGCGCAAAAGGGACCTTCGCCACAGTGGCGGGGCCGCTCTGTCGCGTACTCATGACGGAAGTCACAGACGGGTGATAGCTTCGAAGCGCATCAGCAGCAGCCCGACGGCTGGAGGGGACCCTCCCATGAGCCCGTTCACCGGCTCCGCCCCGCGCACGGAGCGCTGGAAGCATCTGCGCCTGACGACGGAGGGCGGTGTGGCGACCGTCACGCTCGCCCGGCCCGAGAAGCTCAACGCCCTCACCTTCGGTGCGTACGCCGACCTCCGTGACCTCCTCGCGGAACTCTCCCGCGAACGTTCCGTACGTGCCCTCGTGCTCGCCGGTGAAGGGCGCGGGTTCTGCTCCGGCGGTGATGTCGACGAGATCATCGGCGCGACCCTCGCGATGGACACCGCGCAGCTCCTCGATTTCAACCGGATGACCGGCCAGGTCGTCCGGGCCGTCCGGGAGTGCCCCTTCCCCGTCGTCGCCGCCGTCCACGGAGTGGCCGCGGGCGCCGGGGCGGTCCTCGCCCTGGCCGCCGACTTCCGGATCGCCGACCCGTCCGCGCGTTTCGCCTTCCTCTTCACCGCCGTGGGACTGTCCGGCGGCGACATGGGCGCCGCCTACCTCCTGCCCCGTGTCGTCGGCCTCGGCCACGCCACCCGGATCCTGATGCTCGGCGAGCCCGTCCGCGCCCCGGAGGCCGAGCGCATCGGCCTGATCAGCGAGCTGACCGGCGAAGGGGAGGCCGGTACCCGTGCCGCAGCCCTGGCCGAACGGCTCGCCGACGGGCCGGCGCTGGCCCTGGCCCAGACGAAGGCGCTGCTCACCGCCGAGCTCGACATGCCGCTCGCCGCAGCCGTCGAGATGGACGCCGCCACCCAGGCCCTCCTCATGAACGGCGAGGACTACGCCGAATTCCACGCCGCCTTCACCGAGAAGCGGCCGCCGAAGTGGCGGGGCAGGTAGCGCGATGTCCTCCTCGGACACGGGGCGGATCGCGGTCATCGGCGGCGGACCCGGCGGGCTCTACGCCGCCGCCCTCCTCAAGCGGCTGGGCCCCGGCCGTGAGATCACCGTATGGGAGCGCAACGCCCCCGACGACACCTTCGGCTTCGGTGTGGTCCTCTCCGACGAGACGCTCGGCGGCATCGAACACGCCGACCCCGTCGTGTACCGGGCCCTGAGCGACGCGTCCGTACGCTGGGACACCATCGACGTCGTGCACCGGGGCGCCACGCAGACCTCCGGCGGTCACGGTTTCACCGCACTCGGCCGCCGTACGCTCCTGCGGATCCTGCACGAGCGCTGCGCGTCCCTCGGCGTCCGGCTCCGCTTCAGGACCGCCGCGCCGTCCGCAGCGGAACTCGCCGCCGGCCACGACCTGGTCGTCGCCGCCGACGGGGTGCACAGCACCACCCGCGAGGCCTACGCCCGTCACTTCCGTCCCACGGTCACCGACCACCGCAACCGCTACATCTGGCTCGCTGCCGACTTCGCCTTCGACGCCTTCCGCTTCGAGATCGCCGAGACCGGGTACGGCGTGATGCAGCTGCACGCCTATCCCTTCTCGGCCGGTGCCTCCACCGTCATCGTCGAGATGCGCGAAGAGGTCTGGCGGGCCGCCGGGCTCGACACCTGCGACACCGCGCAGTCGGCCGAACGCTGCGCCGAGGTCTTCGCCGAGGCCCTCGGCGGCCGGCCGCTGCGCTCCGGCAAGTCCTCCTGGCTCACCTTCGCGACCGTTGCCAACGCCCGCTGGTCGCACGGCAGCACGGTCCTCATCGGCGACGCCGCGCACACCGCCCACTTCTCCATCGGCTCCGGCACCAAGCTCGCCGTCGAGGACGCCCTCGCCCTGGCCGCCTGCATCGAGGAACAGCCCGACCTGCCCACCGCCCTCGCCGCGTACGAGGCCGAGCGCCGGCCCGTCGTCCTGTCCACCCAGCGCGCCGCCGCGGCCAGCCTGCGCTGGTTCGAGGAGCTCCCGCGCCATGTGGACCAGCCGCCCCTGCGGTTCGCCTTCAACCTCCTCACCCGCAGCCGCCGCGTCACCCACGACAACCTGCGGCTCCGCGACCCCGGCTTCACCCGGGCCGTCGAGGAGGAGTTCGGCTGCCCGCCCGGCACCCCGCCGATGTTCACCCCGCTGCGGCTGCGCGGCCTCGAACTCCGCAACCGTGTCGTCGTCTCGCCCATGGACATGTACTCCGCCGTCGACGGCATGCCCGGTGACTTCCACCTGGTCCACCTCGGGGCACGGGCACTCGGCGGCGCCGGTCTGGTCATGACCGAGATGGTCTGCGTGAGCCCCGAAGGCCGCGTCAGCCCCGGGTGCACCGGGCTGTGGTCCGACGACCAGGCCGAAGGCTGGACCAGGATCACACGCTTCGTCCACGACGCCGCCCCCGGCACCGCGATCGGTGTCCAGCTGGGCCACTCCGGCCGCAAGGGCTCGACCCGGCTGATGTGGGACGGCATCGACCAGCCCCTGGACGAAGGCAACTGGCCGGTCAGCGCCGCCTCACCCCTTCCGTACGCGCAAGGGGTCAACCAGATCCCGCAGGAGCTGGACAGGGCCGGTATGGACGCGGTCCGGGAGCGGTTCACCGAGGCCGCCCGGCGGGCCGGCCGCTGCGGATTCGACCTCCTCGAACTGCACTGCGCCCACGGCTACCTGCTCTCCGGCTTCCTCTCCCCGCTCACCAACCTGCGCACCGACGCCTACGGCGGGCCCCTGGAAAACCGGCTCCGCTTCCCCCTGGAGGTCTTCGACGCGGTCCGCGCCGTGTGGCCCGGGGACCGGCCCATGACCGTACGGATCTCCGCCACGGACTGGGCGCCGGGCGGCATCAGCGACAACGACGCCCTGGCGGTCGCCCGCGCCTTCGCCGCCCACGGCGCCGACGCCATCGACGTCTCCACCGGCCAGGTCGTCCCCGAGGAACGCCCCGAGTACGGCCGCTCCTACCAGACCCCGTACGCCGACCGGATCCGCAACACCCTGGACGTGCCCGTCATCGCCGTCGGCGCCATCTCCTCCTGGGACGACGTCAACTCACTGCTGCTGGCCGGCCGCGCCGACCTCTGCGCGCTGGCCCGCCCTCATCTGTACGACCCGCACTGGACACTGCACGCGGCGGCCGAACAGGGCTACACGGGGCCGGGTGCCTCCTGGCCGCTCCCGTACCGGGCGGGCAGCCGCCCCCCGCCGACGGGCCGTACCGACGGCCCGAAACCCCGGCTCACACTCGACTGAGCGTCAGGCACTCGTGGCAGCGGCACGGTACGGGATGCGGGGCGGCCCGGCGCGTGGTGCGGTACTCGACGGCCGGCGGTCCGAGGCGGCCCGCTCCGCGCCACCAGCCCGGCACCGGCGGCTTCGCGCCGTAGGCGTGCGGTCCGCCGTCCCGCAGGGCGGCGGTGACGGTCAGCAGCAGCGTGTTCTCGGCGGGCCGGGCGGACAGAGCGGCTCCGGCTGCCTCCAGGAAGGCTTCGACGTCGTCGGTGAAGGTCCAGGTCATGCTTCATCCTGTCGCCCGCACGGCATCGGGTCACCCCGGTTCCGGCGGGGGATCAGGGGCCTTCCCGGGTGAACACGGCTCCTGCGTCCCGCAGCCGGCCGTGCAGCAGCCCGAACACCTCCGCCGAGCGGCCCCCCGGCCAGTCCTTCGGAAGCAGTTCCCCGGGCAGCCCCGGGTCCGCGTACGGAAGCCGCCGCCAGGAGTCCAGCGCGCGGAGGTAGTCCCGGTAGGCCTCCTCCGGATCCGCCGCGTCCTCGCCCGCCCGTGCCTCCCAGGACCGCAGCACCGGTTCCTGCTGTTCCAGGAAATCGAGATGGAGCCGGGCGATCGCGTCCAGGTCCCACCAGCGCGCCACGGCCTCCCGCGTCACGGCGAAACCGAGGTGCTCGCCGCGGAACAGATCGACGTACGGGGCGAGTCCGAGGCGCTCCAGCGTGTGCCGCGTCTCCTCGTACAGTCCGGCCGGCGCGATCCACACCCCGGGCGCCGCCGTGCCGAAGCCGAGCCGGCCGAGACGGGAGCGCAGCAGGTGGCGCTTGTGGCGTTCGGCCTCCGGCACGGAGAAGACGGCGAGCACCCAGCCGTCCCCGGGCCGGGATGCCGGGCGCCGGTAGATCCGCCGGTCGCCGTCGTCCAGCAGCTGCCGGGCGCCGGACGACAGCGCGTACCCCGCGGCCCCGCCCGCCGTACGTGCGGGGACGAGCAGCCCGCGGCGCTTGAGACGCGAGACGGACGAGCGCACCGACGGGGCGTCGACGCCCACCGCGTGCAGCAGCCGGATCAGCTCGGACACCGCCAGCGGGGCGTTGCCCGGGTGGCGGCCGTAGGCGCCGTAGAGGCTGACGATCAGGGAACGGGGAGTGTGCTCGGCCACGTGGTCACTCTAGAGCGGCGGTGCCGCGCAGCAGGAAGCGCTGGAGCTTTCCCGTGGCGGTCCTCGGGAGCGAGGGCAGGAACTCGACGGCGCGCGGGCATTTGTACGGCGACAGCTCGGCCTTCATGTGCGTACGCAGCTCGTCGGCCGACAGCAGTACGCCCTCGCGCGGCACGACGTACGCCGCCACGATCTGCCCGCGCAGCTCGTCGGCCCTGCCCACCACCGCCGCCTCGGCCACGCCGGGGTGACGCAGCAGCGCCTCCTCGACCTCGGGGCCGGCGATGTTGTACCCGGCGGAGATGATCATGTCGTCGGCGCGGGCGACGTAACGGAAGTAGCCGTCGGGTTCGCGGACGTAGGTGTCGCCGGTGATGTTCCAGCCGTGGCGCACGTACACCCGCTGGCGTTCGTCGGCGAGGTACCGGCAGCCGACCGGGCCGCGGACGGCCAGCAGGCCGGGTGTGCCGTCGGGCACGTCCTCCCCGTCCTCGTCCACCACGCGCGCCTGCCAGCCGGGCACGGGGACGCCGGTGGTGCCGGGCCGGATCGCCCCGTCGGCGGCGGAGATGAAGATGTGCAGCAGCTCGGTGGCCCCGATGCCGTTGATGATGCGCAGACCCGTCCGCTCGTACCACGCCCGCCAGGTCGCTGCCGGGAGGTTCTCCCCGGCCGAGACACAGCGGCGCAGTGCGGACAGGTCATGGCCGTCGACGGCGTCGAGCATCACGCGGTACGCGGTCGGCGCGGTGAACAGGACGGAGACCCGGTGCTCGGCGAGCGCGGGCAGCAGCTGCCCGGGGCCGGCCTGTTCCAGCAGCAGGGACGAGGCGCCGGCCCGCAGCGGGAAGATCACCAGCCCTCCGAGCCCGAAGGTGAAGCCCAGCGGCGGGCTGCCCGTGAACACGTCGTCGGGGCCCGGCCGCAGCACGTGACGGGCGAAGGTGTCGGCGACGGCCAGCACATCGCGGTGGGCGTGCATACAGCCCTTGGGCCGCCCGGTGGTGCCCGAGGTGAACGCGATGAGCGCGATGTCGTCGGCGGCGGTGTCCACCGCCCGGCAGGGCCCCGGCCGGGCCGCCGCGAGTTCCGCCAGATCCCCGGGGGAGCCGCCCCCGTACGTCGTGATGCGCAGACCGGGCACCTCGGCCCCGGCCAGGTCGTCGACCGACCTGATGTCGCACAGGGCGTGGCCGACACGGGCGATGGAGCAGATCGTGGCGAGTTCCGGCGCCCGTTGCCGGTCCGGCACCGTCACGGCGATCGCGCCGGCCTTCATCACGGCGAGCCAGCAGGCCGCGAGCCAGGGTGTGGTGGGCCCGCGCAGCAGCACCCGGTTGCCGGGCACGATGCCCAGATCGTGCCTCAGTACCAGGGCGATGCGGTCCACCCGGTCCCGCAGCTCCCCGTAGCTCCACACGCAGCCGTCGGCGCTGCGGAAGGCGGGACGGCCGGGGCCGAAGCGGTCGGCGGTGCGGTCGAGCAGCTCGTACCCGCAGTTCAGCCGGTCCGGATAGGCCAGTTCAGGGAGGTCGAAGACCAACTCGGGCCGGTCCTCGGCGGAGGGGAGGTGGTCGCGCGCGAAGGTGTCGGTGTGTGCGCTCGTGGTACCTGACGGCTTCAAGAAGCATCGCCCCCTTGTCGCCCTTGGAGCGTATCGTTCGGGTGACGGTAGTCAACGGTCCGCGACAAGTCGTGACAAGAGAGGCGCCGGTATGACGGCATTCTCCCTCGATCCCGATCGAGCCGCCTGGTGCGACGAGCTGTACACCCTCGCCCGTGACGAACTGCGGCCCCTCGCCGGGAAGGGCGAGCCGGGCCGCGTCAACCGTCCGCTCGTCGCCGCGCTCGGCGGACTCGGGCTCCTCGACCGCCTCCTCGGTTCCGGTGCGCTCGATCTCTGTCTCCTGCGCGAATCGCTGGCGC
>Ga0196960_10000227_pt1 | contig 22950 bp, 16 predicted proteins | sample S3v_5metaG_FD_183187 | JGI IMG/M metagenome (GOLD analysis project Ga0196960, IMG submission 183187) | Soil microbial communities from Anza Borrego desert, Southern California, United States - S3+v_5 | ecosystem: Environmental > Terrestrial > Soil > Desert | place: USA: California | collected...
GCCTGGTCCGGCCACCGCCCCCGCTGCTCACTTCCCGTACGCGACCAGCTGGTCGGAGGCCGGGACCACCACGAGCCCGCCGCCCGCGCCGAGGCCGGTGAGCGGCTGGGACACGTTGTGCTCGTCGGGCTCGTTGATCGGCGCGCCGACATCGGTGGACCAGACGGACTCACCGGTGGCGCCGTTGAGCGCCCACAGCCGGCCGGTCAGGGATCCGACGTAGACGTAGCCGTTCACGACGATGGGCGCCGTGCTGATCTGGCCGTCGCCCTCGAACTTCCAGCGGGTCCCCAGGGTGCGGCTGTGCCGCTCCTGGAGGACACCCTCGTCGACGAAGTAACCCTGGCGGCCGTCGAACGCCGGTGCCGGCGACCAGCCGGCGGCCTCGTAGGTGCCGCGGACGGTTCCGTCGGCGGTGTCGAGGACCGCCGGGGCCATACCGGCGTCGTCACGCACCCAGACGCCGCCGTCGGCGACGACGGGGGTGCGGCCCCCACCGCCGGCACAGCCCGTCTCGTGGTGCCAGAGCGGGTTGCCCGACTTGGGATCGAAGGCGTACGTCTGCTCGCAGGCGTAGGAGACGTAGACCCCGTCGGCCGTGACGGCGGGCGAGCTGTTGTCGCCGTTCGCGACGGGCCGGGTCCAGAGCACCGCACCGCTGGCGGCGTCCACCGCGTACAGGGTGCCGCCCGAGCCGGCCCCGCCCGTGTACACCACGCCGCCGGCGAAGGTGGGCGGCGAGGTGAAGGAGTACTGGCCGGGCAGGGTGACGGTCCAGAGCTTCGCCCCGGTGGCGGGGTTGAACGCCGTCAGCACGCCGTCGTAATTCTGGGCGTAGAGCCGGCCGCCCCCGTAGGCGAGCGCGGACCACCAGTACGTGCCGCCGAGGTCGACGGGCTCCCAGGCGTTCTCACCCGTGGCCGAGTCGACGGCGTACAGGGTGGTGCCGTACCCGTTCGGCGAGGAGGCGGTGGCGAAGACGCGCCCGCCGGCCACGACGGGGTAGGAGACGTTCCCGCCCAGGTCGCGTGACCACTTCTGGCTGAGCGGCGGCGCGCCCACCGCGGTGTCGACGAGACTGCCGTCGTGCCGTGCGTTGATCTGGTAAGTGGTCGAGACCGCGGTCTGTGCCGGCTGGGCGCCGACCGGAGTCACGAAGGTGACGACCGACAGTGCCGCGCCGAACAGGACACCTATGGTTCTTCGAAGGTTCACTCGGATATTCCTCATCATCCGGCATCACCGTGGCGATGCGCGCAGGACGGGCCGGCCCCCGGGTTCGGTGACCCGCTTGCAGGCTTCATAGTGCTTCGTCGGCGCCCCAACCGCCCGCCTTTTTCGTTCAGTTGGCCATCGTCGCGATTATTTTCCGCAGTCATCCCCGGACCGGACCGGGACCCGTGGAGCTCCGCACCGGCCCTCACCGGCCCGGTCGGGGGCCCGGCCGCAGACAGGCACGGTGATCGGGCTCGTGGAGGGGCGCCACGCGCGTGCCGTCGTTCCTCCCGGGCTGCTGTCGTCGGCGGAACTCTCCGCGCAGGACGGACCCGTTGCCACCGATCCGCTGACCGGCGGGCGGAGGCGTGCCGGCCCGGCGAGGAATATCCGCCTTGCTGCCCGAGGGAGCCGGCCAGGAGCCGGTGCTCCCGTGCGCCGGCGCTCTCCGACTGGTGTTCTACGGGTGAACGTGTGGGCATCGCGGTGCGCCGGGGACCCGGCCCCGGCAGTCTGCTGAGGGCGGGAGCAGCGTGGCACGCGCCGACCGGTGGCCCCGCCACCGCGCGACCGGGGCCGGGCACGGCCCGGGCGGAGCCGCGTACGCGAGACGAAGGGGGCGCTTCAGTGACATCCGGTGGAGCAGGGCCATCCGGTCAGCCGTATGCGACGGGCAGGCCCTTCACAGCCGGTACGAAGCCGGAGGCGCCCGCCCCACCGGTGGTTCCGGTACAGCCGCGCCGCCCACCGGGCGAGGAGCGGCGGCGGCCGGTGCCGCGCCACGTCGCGTGCGTGATGGACGGAAACGGGCGGTGGGCCCAGCAGCGCTCCCTGCCGCGTACGTCAGGGCACCGGGCCGCCGAGACGACGGTGATCGACGTCATCGAGGCGGCGCGGTCGGCGGGGGTCGAGTGGCTGAGCCTGTACGCCTTCTCCACCGAGAACTGGCGCCGTCCGGACGAGGAGGTCGACTTCCTCATGCGTCTGGTGCGCCGCGTGGTGCGCAAACACGCGCCGCTGCTGCACGCACGCGGTATCCGCTGCCGGTTCCTGGGCGCCGAGGACCCGAGGATCCCCACCGCCCTGGCCCAGGACTTCGCCGACCTGATGACACTCACGGAGTCCAACCGGGGCATGACGCTGACCGTGGCGTTCGACCACGGCGGGCGCCAGGACATCGTCTCCGCGGCGCGCTCCCTCATCCGCGCGGGAGTGCCCGCCGACGCCGTCGACCAGGCGTGCTTCGCCGAGCACCTGCCCGTCCCCGACATGCCCGACGTGGACCTCGTCATCCGTACCTCCGGTGAGCAGCGCATCTCGAACTTCATGCTCTGGCAGGTGGCCTACGCCGAGTGGACCTTCCCCTCGGTGCTCTGGCCCGATTTCCGTGCGCCGCACTTCCTGGAGTGCCTGCACGACTACCGAAGCCGCGACCGCCGCTTCGGCGGCGTGGCGTCACAAGCGAACGGAGAGCCGCACAGGTGAAGGACACGGACAGCAGCCACCGCACGGAGACCGGCCCCGGCTCCACGGGGCCGTACGAGGACCCCGGCAGGGCGGCCACCGGAGCGCCGGCCGAATCCCTCTTCGGCCCCGGGTCGGAGTTCCACCGCTTCTTCAACGACCCCCGCTGGGCACTGGCCGTCGTCAGAGCCACGGTGCTGGAGGCCGCCCACCCGCAGATCGGCGCGGCACTGGCCGACAACTCCTCCTTCGTGGTGCACCCGTGGCGACGGCTGCGCAACACCCTGGTGAGCCTGCAGCGCATGTTCGGCGCCGACGACGCCACCCGGCAGCGGGAAGCGGCGCGGCTCAACCGCCTGCACTCCCGGCTGAGCGGCACGGACGCGACGAACCAGCCCTACGACGCGATGGACCCCGAGGTGCGGGCCTGGGTGGTCGCGACGCTCTTCGAGAGCTCCGTCACCATGTGCCGGCTGAGCGGACAGCCCCTGGACCAGCGCACCATGGAGCGCCTCTACGCCGAGTTCCAGGCCTTCCTCGCCGCCTTGGGGGACCAGGCGGGCCATCTCCCGCCCACGCTGCCCGAGTTCTGGCAGTACTACGACCGCATGGTCACGGAGGAACTGCAGAACACGCAGGCGCTGCGCATCATCCTCTACAAGCTCTTCGAACATCTGCCGGCGCCGCCGCTCCTCGCCGGGCTGCCCACGGTCTGGGCGGCCGGCCGGGCGCTCGCAGGACCGGTCATCGGAACCATCACCGTGGCCTCCCTCCCGGAGGCATTCCGCCGCCGTGCGGGGCTGCCGGAAGTCCCCGGTGCCCAGACCCTGATGCAGAGTGCCTACATGGCCGCCCGTCTGGCCCGCGCCCTGCCGGACAACTGGGTCCAGACCGAGAACGTCGTCGGTCTGCTCCAGCTGACACCGGACGGCGACGGCCCGTACGCCGAGACCCTGACCGCCCTGCGCGCACGGATGAAACGCGCCGGCGCCTTTCTCCGGCTGATCACACCGGTCCCCGCCCAGCAGGACGGCACGGGCGGCACGGGCGGGGCCGAGAACCGGCGCAGTGCCCACGCGTTCTTCACCGAGGTGCTGGACCAGACCGGGGACGGCTACCTGGACTGGCCCGACCTCGCCGCGATGGCACGGGAGATCTGCTCCCGCCTCGACCTGGACGAGCCGGAGGAGACCCGGCTGTACGACGCGTACGCCGCGTGGTGGAGGGAACTCCAGACGGCCCTGGACAGCGACGGTGACGGGCGGGTGAGCCGGGAGGAGTACGCGGCCGCGGCCCCGGCCATGGCAGGACCGGCGCTGATCAGGGTCGCCGAGGTCCTCTTCGACGTCACCGACGCGGACGGGGACCAGCACATCGACGCCGAGGAGTACCGGGCCCTGTTCAGGCGAGGGTTCGGCCGCACCGTCGTGGACGCCGAAGGGCGTCACTCGCGGAGCGCGTTCGTGCGGGACTTCCTCTCCTTCATGTCAGGCCGTGAGCGCTCGACCCCGTACGACCCGCTGCTCACCGACGCGTAGAGCTTCGCACCGGGCCGGACCGCCGGGCCGTCGCGGCATCACTTCGCGGGACGTGTCGCCCGGTGGGAGCGAGGGCGGAGGCCATGAGGTCCGTTCCGGCCCGGGGCCGGAGCCGGGCCGGTGGTCAGCCGGCCGTGGCGGGACGGGGGCTGCCGTGGAAGACCTGGCTGGTGTGCCAGGAGCGGTGGGCGGCGGCGACGGGGCGGGCACCCGGCTGGGGGCCGATGAGCGGACGGCCGGCGAGCGCGACGACGTGCTCGCGGGCGGCGGTGCTGCGGCCGACGAAGCTCTGCGAGACCAGGATGCGGTGGCCCCCGCCAGGCCCCGGGCTGTCGCCGAGACCGAGTACACCCTTGTCGAACAGCTTGTGGTGCAGCGAGCACAGGCACAGCCCGTTCTCGACGTCGTCCGGCCCGTCGAACGCCCACCAGCGCACATGGGCGGCCTCCAGACCGACCGGCACCGCGCCGATCCTGCCGTCGTAACCGCAGAAGGCGCACTGGTACTCGTACGCCGTCAGGACCCTCTCCCGCATCCGCCGGTCCCGCTGCCCGCGCGCGGCCGGGAGCGGCCCGGCCCCGGCCTCCTCCAGCTCCAGGCCGACGGCTTCGCACAGCTCGGTGTGGAGGGAGGGCGGGAAGTTCAGGTCGAGCAGTACGCGGGCCATCCGGCCGAGCAGGGACGGATCCCGCCGCAGCGCCCCCCGTAGCTCCGGCGCCAGCCTCCCGGTGGCGCCGGTCGCGCGCAGTTGCCCGACCCCGGTCCCGGGGCTGCCCGGCCCGCGCTCGGTGCGCACCTCCCACACGCCGTCACTCACCAGGTGATGGAAGGGATAGGCGGGCGTGGTCCGGTTGCCGGGGCCGTACTCGGCGAGCAGCCCCCGCAGGTCCTCCTCCACGGCGCTGTACGGCAGCTCGCCGTCGGCGTCCTGCTGGAACCGGCTGAGCGCGTACAGGAACAGCAACGGCTTGTGCGGAGCCCGCGTCCCGCTCCTCGTCCACTGCCTCAACTGCGCGGAGCGCTCGACCCAGTCCATGACCGGCGATCGTAGTGGCGCCCCGTCGCGGTGCACGATGGCGGGGCACGGCCGCAGCGGCCGACCGGGCCCCGGGCCACGGCGCGGACCCGGCTACCCGGGCATCACACCGTGGATGCGGGAGAGGGTGAAGACCTGTTCGAGCCGGCCGGGCTCCAGACCGCTCAGCCGGACGGCCGGAGTTGATCTGCGGGCTTGCTGACGGGCTTGCTGACGGGACACCTCACAAAAGACGAGAGCCGTGTTCTCCGCCCGGAACCGGTCCTGCGCAGGCCCAGGACGGCGCATCGCGGGTGGCGCCCGCGTCCTGAACCGGCGGAGATCCGCTTTCCGGCGGCGACGCGGTGCTCTCCCGCTCATCTCCCTCCGGAAGACGCTCTGCCCACCGGTCCCGGCGGTCTGCGTACCGGGTGGGAGGTCCAGCGCCACCACCTCAGCCCGAGCGGTGTGCACCGTCGCCCGGCCGACGCCGTGCAGCAGGGCATCACGCCGCTGTGGGGGCGGCAGAGCCGGTGCGTGTTCCATGCCGGAGCGGCACCATTTTCATTCTTTCTGCTGAACAGCCCTTCTCCCCCGGGGCGCCGGATTCCGCAGCCCGCATAGTGAGAACGCGGCGGCCCTACGACGGCCGGGCAGCACGGGTTTCCCGCTCCGCCCGGGTGTTCGCCGTACCTGCTGGTGACGCACCGCCGGGCCGTCGCGCTCGGGGCCGTCCCTTCGCGCACGGCCGTCCCGTCTCCTGGTCCGACGAAAGGAAAGAGCCCATGCGGAACGAAGCGATCAACCGGGTCAAACTCGTGTTCACCCTGTTCGACGCGGACGGGAACGGGGTTCTGGAACCCGACGACTTCGACCTGATGAGCAGCCGGGTCGCCGCAGCCGTCCCCGAAGCCGACGAGGCAAGGAAGCAGGCCATGCGCGACGGCTTCACGCGCTACTGGAACACGCTGGCAGGCGAGCTCGACACCGATGACGACGGCCGAATCACCTACGACGAGTACCAGGCGTGCGTCCTGTCGCCGGAACGCTTCGGCGGAGCGATCGACGAGTTCGCGGCCGGCTTCGCACACCTCGGCGACCTGGACGGCAGCGGTACGGTCACCCGGCCGGTGTTCATCGGCATGATGAAGGGGGTCGGCTTCGACCTGTCGAACATCCATGCACTCTTCGACGCCTTCGAGCCCGACGACGAGGACCGGGTCCGGGTGGACGTCTGGGAAGCCGAGATCAAGAACTTCTACGCCCCTGACAAGGGCGGCATTCCTGCGGACCTGCTGGCAGCCGCCCCGGCAGCCTGACCGGATCCGGCCCGCTCCGATACGCATCAGGGAGCACTGAGCAGCCGGCTTCCCGGCCGTCCTCGGTCCCGGCGCGCTCGGAGACCGGAGACGTCGTAGGGCCCCGCAGCACGCTGCGGGGCCCTACGGCGTATTGCCCGGTGAGAGCGACGGCGGAGGATACGAGATTCGAACTCGTGAGGGGTTGCCCCCCACACGCTTTCCAATTCTTCGCCTCACCGTACTTGGGCGTACGGGAACGTCCTGACCTGTGGTGCGGCCAGGGTGGGTGGGTTCTCCGGACGCTGCTGTACGTCGGTGAACGCAGCCAGAACTGCAACCACAGGACCCCAGCCCCTGCTCACGCCCTGCGCCAGGCGTTCATCAGTTCCTCGGGGCCGTACACCGCCTGGAGCCCGGAACAGCTGGCCCCGTTGCGGGACACCGCCACGAGCGGCACCGGCTCGTCGGTGATCGCCGACCGGTGTTTCTGCAGCGCGGCCAGGTCGTGGTGGTCGAAGGCCGCCTTCTCCAGCCACTTGACCGACCCCAGGAAGTGCAACTGCCGCGCCACAGGCTGCCGGTCGGCACCCACCAAGTCGATTTCGACGTCGTTGCTGCGGGTCCAGTACCCGCCGATCGCCGGGGCGGCGGGTAGGAGCCCGTCCGGCAGGAGGCGGGCGAGGGATTCCCGGATCAGGGGCTCGACGGCGCGGCCCCGCCAGCTCGTCCACTGCTCCTTGATCCGGCTCAGAGTGAGATCCCCGCGCATCCGCTCGATCTCCGCCATGTGCGGGTCCAGAAACGCGAGCCAGAACCGCAGGTAGGGGTCTGCCACCCGGTAGCGGCGTTCTTTCGACGGCCACAACGACAGCGGCAGCTCGGCTGCCACCACCCGTTTCTCGGTGAGGACGCCCGTGGCTCGAGTGAGCGTGGTGTGAGCGATGCCGCCGGCGGCGCGTGCGATGTTCGTGAAGGTTCGCTCCCCGGATCCGATCGCCCGCAGGACTTCCCTGCCCATCGCCTGCGGTGGAAACTCCGCGGCCAGTGAGCGCTCGGCGGAGACGAGCAGCGCCGAGATCGGGTTGTCCAGCGAGTCGCGGAGGAACCCCCAGACGTTCGCTCCGGCACGCCATTCCGCGCAGATCAGCGGAAGGCCGCCCGTGACCAGGGCGGCGTCGAAGGCGTCAGCCGGCGGCAGGTCGAGCATCTCGCCGATGTCGGCCGGGTTCAGCGGCCCCACGACCATTTCCCGGCCGCGCTGGTGGAAGGGACGGTCGTAGCTGTTCAGCGCCTCCATCATCGACAGGTCTGATCCGACCAGGAGGAGGAGAACGGGCTTTCGGCTGAGAAGACGGTCCCACGCCCGCTGGAGCATGCCCTCGAAGGCGTCGATGCGGTCCATGAGGTACGGAACCTCATCGATGACGATCACGCTCGGGCTGTCGTCGGGCAGGATCTCCGCGAGCAGCCTGAGTGAGGCATTCCACTGCGTCGGGGTCTCCTCGGAGAACAGCTCCCGCTCCGGCAGGGTGGATCTGGCGACGGTGTCGAGCAACTCCGTCAGTTCGTCCTCCGCCGTGCCGCCCGCAGCCGTGAAGAAGAGGTGCGGCGTCTCCGTGCGCCGGAGGAACTCCTCGACGAGGCTGGACTTGCCGACCCGCCGTCTTCCTCGCATGAGGATGCACCGACCTGGCTTCGCCGACCCGGCGGCCTCGCGAACCGCTTGGAAAGCGTCGTGGAGCACACTCAGCTCACGGTCCCGCCCGACGAAACGACGCATGCGAACACTCCTGCCATGGATAGTATCGCTCTGGATACTATCTCTGCCGATACCAAAGTATCGTCCCGTATTGTCCGGTGGGAGCAGTGGCGGAGAGTGCGGGATTCGAGCTCGTGGGCCCCAACACGCTTTCCACCTGTTCGTGCAGGAGTCCGGCGAGGAACGGGAACGTCCTGACCTGTGGAGCAGCAGAGGCGTATAGGGCTTCTGAACGGTGCCGTACGCCGGTGAACGCAACCCGAACTGCGACCACGGAGCCGCCTCTCGCAGCACGGCTGCTGCTGCCTACCCGTGTTCACTCGTCGATCGAGCCAGCGCGCCCGGAGGCGGTGTTCAACGTCTGAGGTCTCCAGGGCCCCGGGAGCGTCAGCGTTCTCCCGAGAGCGCTGCGGTCAGTCCATGGGCGCCGGTGCGGTAGAGGGCGTCGATGATGTCGAGGCATTGCGCGCGGACCTCTGTATCCCCCTGCCGGTACAGACGGAGCACCGCCTTGATCAGATGCCGCTGGATCAGCGCGTATCCGCGGCGCCCCTGTTTGCTGTCCCGCTCGGAGACCGCTGCCAGCGCCTGGCATGCCTCGATCGCCCGGGAGGGCAGCCGTGCGGCCGATTCGGCGAGAGCACGGGCCAGCGTCTCGGGGTGCTCCGCAAGGGCGGGGCTGCCGAGGAATGCGCCGATGAGGCCGTCCGCGGCAGAGGGTGACAGCGACATCACGTCGGTCATCGCGCGTGCTGCCGCTGTTCGGACCGCCGCATCGCTGTCATGGAACATCCCTTGGAGTAGTGATACGCCATACGCGGGGTCCCCGGCGGCCATCTCGGCGGCGCCCTGGCGTGCCGCCGTCGCGAGCCCGGCCGGGTCGGTCGGCAGCCCGGGAATCAACCGCCCCTGCATACTCAGGACCGCCCAGGTCGCTCCGCCGTGCCGGGCGGCTTCCTCCGGACCGTCGAGCGCCCGGAGCAGTTCCGGTGCGAAGCGCCGGGTGTCGCGGATCAGGGCCCGGGTGAGCAGCCAGTGGGTGGTCCGGGCCTCGTGGATGTCGACGCGTACGTCGGTGAAGAGGCTTTCCGCCAGGTCGAGGGCGGACGCCGGGGCGTGGCGCAGCAGGACGGACACGGCCTCCGCCGCGCAGACGCGGACCGCCATGACCGGATCCACAGCGAGTTTTCCGAGGAGGAAGATGAGCTCCTGGGCAGCTGTGTCCGACGCCCTGAGCAGAGCGCCGATGGCGAGCGCGGCCTGCCCGCGTGTGGAGTTCAACCCTGCGGTCAGGAGGTCCCCGCCGTAGGGGTCCTGGCCTGGTCCGGTACCGGATCGCGCCGCTTCGACGGCGGGGTCCGGGGCATCGACACAGTCGGCCAATAGGTCGACGAGGGCGGCGTGCCCTACGACATCCGAGGCAGCGGTTTCGATGGCCCGGCAGATGGTTCTGGCGAGGCTCTCCCCCACGAGACGACGAGCGTGGAAACAGAGCCGGAGCAGGACATCGGCGTCGGTCTTCCCCGCGCCCCCGTCGATCACGGCTGCGAAGGCAGGAGCCGGAACGGTCTCGTCGAAGGTGAGTGCCAGCCGAACGAACCGTTGCGGCTCCTGCTCGGCCACGGCACGCAGCATGGAAGCCAGCTCGGTCGCCCCGCCTGTCGGGATGTCGCCTTCCCAGTCGACCCCTTCCGCGGCGTACTTCCGCAGGGCGCGCAGCCACTGGTCATCCGTCATGTGCTCACCTGCGGAGCGGGGCACCGGGGGGCCGACCCAATGGGCCGCCTCTGAATCCCGAGGCCCGACCGGAGGATGCTGCCCGAACTTTCGTTCCCACTCGCCGAGGCGCCTTTCCACGGCAGCGCTGCGGCGCTTTTCGTCGACCGCGCCAAGGAGCACGTACTGCGCCCGCCCGAACAGGCGACGACCCTCGGGGAGCTGTTCCCAGCGGGGAAAGTAGTTGAGCAGGAGCTGGACGAACCTCTCCAGAGTGGTGTCCTCGCACCGCTGCGTCGTCGCGGCGATGAGTTCACGCGAAGCCCAGCACGCACTGTCCACCCAGCCGATACACAAGTGCTCGGGGTCGCTCATCAGCCAGGCGAGCGCTTCGTCCGGGCGGTTCCAGACCGTGTAGGTCCGGCAGGCAAGGAAGCGCAGGGCCCGGCTGCTGCCCGCCGCCGTCAGGATCCCTATGGCCTCGGTGACGGAGGAGGAATCCTGCTGGGCCAGGGTGCGCAGGGTCTCGTGAGCCGTCCAGTACAGGGCTTCATCGAGGTCGGGTTGGAGCCTGGAAGGGGGAAACGCCCACCGGGGGCGTAGCGGGGAGACGTTGGAGAGGGCCGCGTGGCTGGACGTCGCGACGGCGACGACGAACGGCAGGACGTGTTCGAGCGCTGCGGCGGGGGCCGCCTCGGCCGTCTCGTTAACGAGCGTGCCCGGGAGGGAGCCTGTCCGAATGGGCAGATGGCCGGAGGCGAAGGGGTCGCCGTGTCCCGCTGCGGCGGGTTGCTGCAACCCTCGGGTGAGAAAGGCTCCCAGCACCTGAAGTGCGACACCTGCGTCTTCCTGGGCGAGTTGTTCGAACAGGTACCAGAAGTCCGCCTCGGTTTCGGAGGGTCTGTCGGGCGCGACATCGAAGTCACCACGATCGATGAGCGCGAGGATCAGCCCCTGGGCGTGCAACGAGGGCCGCGACTGGACCCAGGAGAGGAGCCGCTGCCGCCACGGGCCCTCGGCATCCCGATATGGCTCGAGGAGTTCCGTGACGCGCGCCGGATGGTGCGCGGTGCTCCACTCCAGTTGGGAGAGGACCAGCGGTACCGTTTCGGGTATGGCGAGCCACCTCTCCCATCTCCCGGTGTCGGCCGCCTCGAACCAGGACGGCAGGGCCAGCAGGCGGCGTAGATTGCCCGAGGTCACGTCCTCCCCCCATGCATGGGGTTCCAGCGCGGCCCAGTCCTCGCTGGTGGTGTCGAGCTGTTCGAGTACGGCCACGACCACGAACCGCAGGTGCGGCCGGACCAGGTCCGAGGTGAGCAGGCGGACCGCAGTGTGCCGGAAGGCTGTGCGGTCCGTGTCCCGCAGATGTTCCAGGACCTGACGGGTCTGGGCCCGGCGGAACAGGGCCTGTCCGCTCGCCGAGAGGAAGTCATGGAGGTCGTGGCCCGCCAGGACGAAGGAGCGGGCGAAGAGGTAGTCGAAGTACGTCTCGTGGAAGAACCCGATACGGCCGTTCTCCGCGTGGAGAAGGACTCCGGCCGAGGAGAGTACGGCCAGGTCGGTTCTGGCGAACCGGTCCAGGAGCGCGTAAGGGACGGTGACGGTTTCGCGTCGGCTCATCTCCTCGACCAGTTGCTGGGTGATGGCCGGCCAGGCCTCACGGGGGAGCGATCGCTCTGCTTCTCGTCGTTTGTCGTCCGTGTACTGGGCGTAGAGGTCTTGCAGGCTCCGGTAGGCCGTCGTCCGTGCTCCCTTCGTCAGTCTGCTGAAGACGGCGAGGTGCAGGGGCGTCCGCAGCAGGGCCAAGGTCTCCGTGTTGAGCCTCTCCGGAGGCGTGCCGCCCTGTTCGAGTACTGCGCGAACGGCCTGGTCGTCCAGCAGCCCCAGTGCGAACCGCTCGACCGTGTTCTCCTGGCTGACCAGACTCGTGAGCCGTGGATCTTTCTCGACATCGACCGTCCGTACCACCAGCACGACCTTGACGTTCGGCGAGGTGGCCAGCGCCTCCAGCATCTCGTCGACGGCTTCGAAGACCTCCGGGATGCGCCCGCTGTAACTGCTCACCGCGTCGAGCTGGTCCACGACCAGCAGAGCGGGACCGCCCCGCGCCACCTGGGCGATCAGCGCGGCGGGGGAGCCGGGGAGCCCCAGCCGTGAGCCCACTGCCTGTGCGGTCCGGTCATCCGCCTCCACCTCGTCCATCCGGAAGGGCAGGACCGGCCATCCCCGGTCGGCCGCCAGGCCGATGACCTCTTCGACGACGGCGGACTTCCCCATGCCTGCGGGGCCTTCACAGACGACGGTGGCCGGCCCGTCCTCCGCGACCAGACGGTCCAGCAGTTCCTGGGCGTGGGGCCGTGCGGCCAGGCCGGACGGAGGGCGGACTCTTCTGCCGCGCCGCAGGAAGCGCTGCCGGACGGTGTGGATGGCCTCCCGGGCGGCGTCGGCCGCGTCCGGGCCGTACGGCGCGCTGCCTGTTGCCTGCGGCGCTTCGAGGAACACGTACTGGTTCCAGGAGCCGACGGCGAAGCCGTGGTCGGATGCCTGTACGAGGTCCGCTCGGCCGCGCGGCGCGGTCCGGTCTCCGGCGGGGAGCGGTGCCGCCCGCGTGATCCGTTCCGAGGGGGGTGGGCCTGAGTCACCCGGTCCGTTCAGCCCTGTGCCGGACCCGGGCGGAAAGGGGAAGTGAAGTGCACGTCTCCGTTCGCCACGCCCACCACGAGCGAGCCGCGGTCGGCCTGGAACCGCACGTTCTCGCCGGCGATGACGCCGGGGGCAGAGGCTGCCGGGGCGGCGCCGATGGAGTGGTCGCGCACGAGACGTTGGAGGTGTGCTGCCGCAGGGTGGCGTTCATCGGCGCTCAACTGCTCCAGCACGGTGGTGAAGCGGCCTTGCCAGACCATTGCGTGGCGGGCGGCGACAGCCCGGGACGAGGAATCGACGGCCGAGCAAAGAGCTGCCTCGGTCTCGGCCAGGCAGGCGAGGTCGGCCCGCTCGGCCTGCCCGCCCCGAGCGAGCCAGCAGGCCACCTGTTCCCCGAAGAGCGTCCAGTGATCGGTCCCGGCCGTCTCCACCACGGCCACCCCGGCCTCTGCCGCGATGCTGCTCAGTGCTTCCGGTAACACCTGGCCCCTCCCACTCGGTCTTCAGCTCGTCGACACGATAGTCATCCGGTGCGGCCGGCAGGGGTAATCATGGAAATCGTGCGATGCGGAATCTGATATTTCGCATCTCCGGAGGGCTGGCGTGCGGAATCTGCGTCAGAGGGGTTCTTGCACGTCGAACGCCTGCCTCCTGATGGCAGTCACAGTACGGGGCCATGGGCTGCGCGTCCGTTTCCCGAGCCCGAACAGAAGGAGGAAACATGAAACTTCGCTTTACTCGGCAGAACGGCGCGCGGCCGTGCCAGAATCTTCTTCAGGAGGCGGCCGAGGGATAATTCGACCGTCCAGGGTACTGGAAAGGTGGGGGTATGGACGTCCCGTTACGTTTCGGTGCGGAGCTGCGTCGGCTGCGTGAAGAAGCAGGAATGACGCTGAAGCAGTTGGCGGAAGTCACGACCTACAGCACAGGGCATCTCTCCAAGATCGAGCGGGGGGTAAATCCCCCCACGATGAATCTGGCCCAGTGCTGTGACGCTTACTTCAATGCCGGCGGACGGTTGCGCCGACTGTTCTCCGCAGAGGATCAGTCAGCCGGGAACAGGCCGAGGCCCGCGCGGCGCCGGGTGATCGTCACGGGGGTGGGATCCCTGCTCGCCGCGCGCATGGCGGACGGGGGCTGGGCCGGTCATGTGGGTGACCAGGACCTGCCGCCGGGCGCCCTCTTCCAGGAACAGCTGCACCAGATGAAGCGGCTGGGACAGAGCCTGGCGCCCGCCGCGATGCTGCCCGTGCTCCGCTCACAGGCCTCCACCGTCACCACGCTGGCCTCCCGCACCACCGGATCCTCACGGACCGGCCTACTCATCACCGCATCCCGCTTCGCCGAGTACATCGGGTGGATGGCCCAGGAGAACGGGGACGAGACCACCGCGCTGCGCGCCACGGACGAGGCGGTGGAGCTGGCGCAGGCCGGTGGGGACACGGACCTGGCGGACTACGCGCTGGTCCGCCGCGCGCTTGTCAGCTACTACAACGGGGACGCGCCCCGCACGATCGCACTCGCCCGGCAGGCTCAGCGCAGCGCCGCGCCCCCCAGGGTCAGAGGTCTGGCGGCCCAGCGCGAGGCTCAGGGCCATGCCCTCGCCGGTGACGAAAGGGCCTGCGGAAGAGCGCTGGAACGGGCGCGCGATCTGCTGGCGGCCGACGTGGACCCATCGGCCGGGCCGGTGCTCGGCACCACCCAGCTCAAGGACCCGGTCTCGATGGTGGAGGGGTGGTGCTTCTACGACCTGGGCCGCCCCCGGCAGGCTGTCGATGTGCTGGAGCGCCAGTGCCGGCGCATCGCACCCCACGCCCTGAACACCCGTGTGCGGTACGGCTTCCGGCACGCCCTGGCGCTCGCCGCGTCAGGTGAGATCGAACAATCCTGCGAAACGGCCCGCGAACTGCTGGCCTTCATGAGCGTCGTTCCCTCGGCCACCGTCCATACGGACGTGCGTCGGCTGGGCCGTGAATGGTCACGGTTCCGTGGAAACCCGGTGGTGCGCGGGCTCCGGCCCGCACTCGCCAACGTACTCGGCGCTGGTTGCTGAAGGCGTTTTCCGGCCACAGGAGTCTCGACCGCACAACAATTCGACCGCTTTTCGCCATGCCGGATAGTTTCTCGGCCCGGACCCTTCGGGGACGTCGCGAATGGGGGCATCACACAGAAATGGAATCCGCGTGCCTTTGATCTTTGTGAATTACCGGACCAATGACGAGGAAGCCACCGCCACACTCGTGGAAAGGGAACTTTCCAGGGTATTCGGCAATGACAATGTCTTCCGGGCGAGTAAGTCCATCCGGTTGGGAAGCCGGTTCCCCCAGGAACTGCTCACCGCGGTCCGGCGCAGCAGCGTGCTGCTGGCCGTCATGGGGCCCCGCTGGCTGGAGTCGGGAGGCCACGGCGGCCGGAGCCCTCTGGAGGACGAGGACGACTGGACCCGGCGGGAGATCCGGGAAGCGCTCGAGACCGGGGCCGTGGTCATCCCTCTGCTGGTCGGAGGCGCGAAGAGGCTGCGCCCCGACGATCTTCCCGGCGACATCGAGGCCCTGGCCTCCTGCCAGTACCGGCGGCTCAGCCACCGTAATGCGGACGCCGACCTGACAGGGCTGGCGGACGATCTCGTGGAACTGCTGCCCGAACTGGGAGCCGCCGCGCGGAGCAACGGCTACCGGACCCGTTCGGCACCGACGGCCGACGACCACGGCACCGACAGGGACGGGGCCGGAGACGCCCGGATGCAGGCCAGGGCCATCAAACACCGTCAGCGCGGGGGGATCGGCAATCTCAACGGAGACTTCTCCGGAACCTTCGTCAGCGAGCCCCAGGGCCCGGTCCACACCGGGAGCGGGCACCTGTATCAGGCGCGTGAGCAGTACCGGGGCCCGCGTATCTCCGGTGACGGAGGCAGCGTGCAGTACGTGGGCGAGAACCATGGGGAAGTCCGGCAGGGGGCGGACCGGAACGGGCGGCCTCTGGATGAGGAACGTTGACCGGCACGAGTGGCACGGGCGGCACATCGATCAGCGACCCGCAGGGACCGGTGCACAGCGGTGGCGGTGACCAGAACAACACGTACTACTACTCGATCGGCCTGAGAGAACCTCTGGTCAGGGCCGGGGTCGATCGGCTGGAGATCGTACGCGAGCACCGGCGGCGGCTCGCCAAGTGCTTCGTATGGCCGGGCGGATACGCCCGGGCGGCCGACCGGCTGGCGCGGCCCGGTGCGGTGGTGCTCCTGGAAGGTCCGCCCGGGATCGGCCGGCGCTCCGCGGCGACCATGCTGTTGGTGGAGACGTCGGTGCCGGGCAGCCGCATTGAGGAACTGCCCACGGTCAAGGAGGAGGAGCCCCTCGACCCGTCACCCGACGACCGCTATCTGCTGGATCTGTCGAGCATCGACGACAGCGACTACCCGGCTGCTCAGCGCACGCTCATGTCCTACCGTGCGCTGGTCGAGGAGAGCGGTGCCCGGCTGGTCGCCGTGACTCCGTCGGGCCTGGAATGGATGCTCGATGCGGAACTCGCCCCCTTGGCCGTGCATTTCGAACGGCCGAGCGGGCGGGCGGTCTTCAGCCGGCATCTGAGAGTGCGGGGTGTGAGGTTCGCGTATGAGCAACTGGACCACGGCGACCTGCCCCATCTGTTCGAGACCGCTCCCATGCGAGAGCTGGACCGCTTGGCGGGCCTGGTGGTCCAGGCCCGGGACCGGGCCGGCCGCGGCACAAATTTCGAGCACTGGCGGGACGAGGCGGTGGCCGCCGCGACCAACTGGTCGCAGCAGGTGGCCGGAGACCTGCGGCAGCACCGAGGCGCGGAGGAACGGGCACTGCTGCTCGCGGCGAGCATGACGAGTGGCGGACCGGCGGACACGGTGCTGAGCGCCGCGCACAACCTCCTGGGCGTCCTGGGGCACCCTCAGGACGAAACGCCCCGACTGTCTCGGGCGGGTCTGGGCGAACAGTTCGAAGAGCTGTCCCTCGCCCGGGAGGACGACGGGCGGGTGCGGTTTGCCAGGCTCGCTTACGACGACGCGATCAGACGGCACTTCTGGGAGAACTTCCCCGACCTCCGCGCGGACTTCCGGGACTGGGTGGGGGAGTGCATGGACCTTCCCGGCCTCGGGGCGGAGGACCGCGCGCGTCTGGTCTCCCGCTTCGCGGAACAAGCCCTGCGGACCGACCGACCTGATGACCTGCACCTGCTCATCAAGAAATGGACCCACCCCTCGGCAGAGGGCAGGCTGCGGGCCGAGGCTGCGGCGGCGCTCGAACTGGGCCTCAGCCATGAGCGGTACGGCTCGCGGTTCCGCTCGGACGTCTACCAGTGGGTGACGACGGCGCGCATAGCGCCCGATCTCGCGCGGGTGCTGACGGTTGTATGCCAGCAGGTGATGGCCGTCACCCATCCGGAGCAGGCCATGGTCCGGCTCAGGCATCTCGCCCTGCGGCAGGAGAACCCCGAGGACATCAAGGCAGCGGCCCGCTCCGCCCTTCTGGGGCTGGCGCGCGGCAATCGCCGGCTGTACGGGCGGCTGGTGCACCGCCTCCTGCCGCGGGCGAGACCGGCGGATGGCGGCCTGGAGGTACTTCTGGCGCTGCTCGACCCTGCCGAACTGCGTTTCCACCCGCCCTGGCAGGCGTTCGTCTTCGCCTGGCGGGCCGTGATGGCGGGGAAGCCGGCGCGTGCCTGGTCCCCGTCGGTACAGCGCTGGCTCGCCGTCCTGACGCTGCGGCAGGCGGGAGAGGAGGTCCTGAAAGCGTTGCTGCTCGCTGCCTACGGAGACCGGGACCTGTTGAACCAGCTCTATGTGACGACGTGCGACTGGGCCGAGTCGGAGCCCGCCGACATGCCTGAGGGGCTCCGGGCCCAGCGCGACGACCGCGTGCGGACCGCCGACCGGTTCTGCCGGGAAATCGACCTTGCACAAGGAGTCGGAGGCTTCGCCTCGGCTTCTGGTGCGCGAGGAACAAGAGAAGGACCATGAGTACCCAGCACATCACACGCATCATGTCCGGCGGAGTCGTTGTCACCACCCTGGCGGTGGGAGTCGCGCTCGGCCGCCCGCTCTGGGTGTGGTTCCTCCTGCCCGCGCTCATCGCCGGTGCTCTGCTGATCGATATGCGGGTGTCGCGTGCGGAGGGCACATGTCCCCCGGGCCCGGACCTGGAGGAGCCCGTTTCCGAGCCTCCGGCCGAAGTCCCTTACCAGGAGACGTCGATCGTGGTGGTGCCTGTCCAGAGCGCTGTCGAAGACTGCCCCTTCCTGTTCTCCGCCTCCGCCTGGTGGCGGCCTGCCGGGAGGTTCGACCCCTCGTCGCACGGCAACCCGGCCGCCCTGGCCGCCACGTCCGTCCTGCAACGGGTGGAGAGCATGACGCTGACCGAGAATCCCGGCCGGTGCACATTCCTGGAGCGTTCGCTGGAGGGAGTACTAGGAACACCGGCCCTCGACGGTTCGGGGCTGGTGGAGGCCTTCGCCACGGACATCCGGCTGGTCCTGCGGCCCAGGGACCAGGAGCACCTGGAAGAGCTGGACGGGCTGCGCAAGGCCATAGGCAGCTGGGAGAGCCGGCGGCAGCACGAGCGCAACCTCCGGGAGTACCTGGGGGAGGACGTTCTACGGAGTCCCGGCAACGCGGTGGTCTGGTGGATGGCCCGACACGACGACCAGATCGAGCGTGCGGTGGACATGATCGCTCCTCTGACGGTCCTGTCCGCCGCCGCCAACGACGAGGAGCTCCCCGAGGAGTACCGGGATCTGTTCCGGGGCCGCGGGAGGCCGGTGGAAGGGGAGCCGATGAGCGGATTCGACCACCCGGAGCCGGGCGGTGGGCAGACCCCGCCGGGCCATGGCCCGATCCGTCCGGCAGCGGGACAGGAACCTCCGGCAGATCTCCTGGCCGCCTGGCTGGACAGCGAGGGGTTCACCGAGGGGACGGACGAAACCAGAGTGTTCCTGGACCGCCTCGCGCGTACGTCGGACGCGGCGGGCCGGCCGGAGGCCGCGGAGAACATCCGCAGGCACATGCGCCGGACCGGCCACGAGGGCGGGCGCCCCCCTGCCGACCCTTCGGAGACCGGTACGGAGGATCCGCCGCCGAGCACACCTGCCTCCTGCCCGCTGTCGCCCCCGCATGGCGGAGACGAGTCCGGCCACCCGGCCGACGCGGCGGAACCGTCGAGCACCGGGAGCCGGCAGAGGACATCGGAAGGCCCGGTGGCCGAAGTGGGAGGTCTCAACCGGCAGTTCGACTCCGGGGCGTGGATGCGGAGCGGCCCCGGACCGGAGTGGCCCGGGGGTCAGCGATGACCTCGTGCCCATCCCCCGATGTCTTTACCCGCATCTGCAGGTCCGTGGAGCAGCGGTACGCCCAGGGGCAGCCGCTGTGCAGCGGTTCGGGCGCACCCATGAAGCCGCACTGCGGTCGAGTGAGCATCTCGCTGGACGATCTGCGCTCCCAGGCCCTCCGAGCAGAACCGGGCCACCCTGACCGGATCGCTCACTGGCGGCATATTGCCGGCCACATCCGGCAAGACCCGGAGGGCGAGGGCGAGGGCGGACGGAGGTGGATGCTTGTCGCTGTGTGGCTGCTCGCGCCCCGTTTGAGAGGAGCGGCGTACTCGCTTTCCCGGCGTACCGGCGCCGAGCATGCCGATGTGTGTTCCGCCTTGCTGCAAGGAACGTTGGAGGGCGCACGGACCCTTGGCCGGGTGGACACATCGCTCGCTGAGCAGCACCTGGTCGACGCGGCCTTCGCCGCCGGATGGCGGACGGGCCGCCGCAGTCCGGAGGAGGCCCCGGTGGGGGAGTGGGGCACGGTGCAGGAGCCGGAAGAGTCCGATCCGTTGACGATTGCGGCCGATGAAGTCGTACGCGTCGATGGGATGTCCAGGACCCTCGCCCAGCAGGCACAAGGCGAACGGCTGGGCTCGCTGGCGTACCGACTGGGCCTGCTGGACCATGTGCGCCAGGTACGTCAGCGTGGGCGCCGCCGAGCGAGCCCTCGTGTCCAGACTGCAGTGAACGAGCAGTTGGGCCTGTTCGGGGTGCGGGGATCCGCCCGATGAAGCGCCATCGTGATGAGTCCGTCGCCTTCTCCGACGTGTTCGGACTTCCGGCGGAGGTGGGGATGCGCATGGCGGCGGACGCGCTGAGCCTGGGGCTGAGCACGGCGTACAAGCGGGCGAGAAGCGGTGAATTCCCTTGTCCGTTAAGGAAAGTGGGGTGTCGGTACGTCGTGCGGCTGACGGACCTGATGCGGGCTCTCGGAATCCAGGACGTGCGCGTGCACTACGACGACTTCGAAGCGGGTGCGCGCATCGCGCGTGGTCAGTCCGACACCTGGTACTGAGCAGGGGAGGGGGCCGGGGGTGCCTCTATGTCTTCCGTCAAGGCATCCCTGTCGGGTTTGGGGTGATTCGGAGTTGCTGGGTCTATGCGGCGAGCTCGATACCCTTCGGTGCCCGGGATTCGTAGAAGGTGCCGTCGCGGAGCATGGCGAACAGGACGCTGATGCGCTTCCATGGGCCGCGTCCGTCTCGCGCTCGCCCACTCGTCGCTGGGAGACCTGCGGGCCGCTCGCCGGTCCTTGGGCGCAGCGCAGGAGAACTACCGGAAGGCGGCCGAGGACGAGCGCCCCCGCTGGACCGCGTTCTACGGGCCGGCGGAACTCAACCACCTCGCGGCGATCATCCTCAACCACAACGGGGAGCCCGCCGAAGCCGAGGCGATGGCTCACCGATCCCTGGCCAGGATCCCGGCGGAGTTCCAGCGCAACCGCGCGCTGGCCACCTGCCAGCTCGCCCTGGCGCAACTCCGCCAGGGCGAGCCCGAGCAGGCCACGGCGACCACGGCCACCGTCTTCACGATCATGGAGGGCGCTCCACTACCGGGGCGCATGCGCACCCTGATCGGAGACTTCCACCGAGACCTGTTCCGGCTGGCGCCGTCGACGACGTACGCCCGCGACTGGGCAGACCGCATGCGAGATGAATGGAGCCGAACGTGACCAGGGTGATCGACCTGCGGCATTACGGACAGGGAAGCCTCCCCGAGGGCTACAAGCAGATGCTGATCGACGTGCACGCCGACGCCTACGCAGATGCGATGGACAACGAGTTCAACCAGCGGTTCCCATGGTTCGTCGATCACTGGTCAGGAATGGACGGCTTCACCTGCGTCGTCGCCTTCGACGGTGACGAGTCGACCGGCTTCGCGTACGGCGCCCCGCTCCAGCCGGGCCGTGAGTGGTGGCGCTCCACCGCGTTTGAGCCGAACAACGGGCGCACCGCGACCTACGCGGTCTCAGAGGTCATGGTGCGTCCACAGTGGCGGAAACAAGGGATCTCGGCGCGGCTCCACGAAGCCCTGCTGAAGGAACGCTGCGAGGATCTTGCGGTGCTCCTGGTCGACGTGACGCACCCGAAGGTTCAGGACCTGTACGAGACGTGGGGCTACGAGAAGGCGGGCGAGCAGCAGCCCTTCGCCGACTCCCCGGTGTACGCGGTCATGGTGAAGAGACTGCATCCCTGAGAGAACGCCCACCGCACGGCCTGATCGCGGCAACTGCAACCCTCAACGCCGAAGGGCCCCACCGCAAGCGGTGGGGCCCTTCGACGTATTGCCCGGTGAGAGCAATGGCGGAGGATACGAGATTCGAACTCGTGAGGGGTTGCCCCCAACACGCTTTCCAAGCGTGCGCCCTAGGCCACTAGGCGAATCCTCCGCCGCAAACAATACAAGACGTTGGAGGGTGCTCGCGAACACGTTCCCCGGAGATCGTTCCGGAGCGTCCTCCGGGACGGGTCCGGCGGGGAGCGGGTGGACGGCAGGGGGCGGGGATCGGTTAAGGTGGGCGTCAGCCCCTCACGTGGCGCTATCTGACTGAACTCCCCCAGGGCCGGAAGGCAGCAAGGGTAGGTCGGCTCTGGCGGGTGCGTGGGGGGCCCTTGTGTGTCCGGGGTGGGGTGTCCCGCCGGGCGCGCGGTCCGGGCGGGGCCGGTTGTCGGTCCGCCCCGATAACCTCGTATGTGTGTCGTCCCTTGCGCTGTACCGCCGCTATCGCCCCGAGTCCTTCGCCGAGGTCATCGGTCAGGAGCATGTCACTGACCCGCTGCAGCAGGCCCTGCGGAACAACCGGGTCAATCACGCGTACCTGTTCAGCGGGCCGCGCGGCTGTGGAAAGACGACCAGTGCGCGCATTCTCGCCCGCTGTCTGAACTGCGAGCAGGGCCCCACGCCGACCCCCTGCGGGGAGTGCCAGTCCTGCCGGGACCTCGCGCGGGGCGGGCCGGGGTCGATCGATGTCATCGAGATCGACGCCGCGTCGCACGGTGGTGTGGACGACGCCCGTGACCTGCGGGAAAAGGCGTTCTTCGGGCCCGCGTCGAGCCGGTACAAGATCTACATCATCGACGAGGCGCACATGGTCACCCCGGCAGGGTTCAACGCCCTGCTGAAGGTGGTCGAGGAGCCGCCGGAGCATCTCAAGTTCATCTTCGCGACCACCGAGCCCGAGAAGGTCATCGGCACGATCAGGTCGCGTACGCACCACTACCCCTTCCGGCTGGTTCCGCCCGGGACGCTGCGCAGTTATCTCGCGGAGGTGTGCGGCAAGGAGAACAGCTCCGTCGAGGACGGTGTGCTGCCGCTCGTGGTGCGGGCCGGTGCGGGCTCCGTGCGTGACTCGATGTCCGTCATGGACCAGCTGCTGGCCTCCGCGGCCGACGACGGTGTGACATATGCCATGGCGACCTCGCTCCTCGGCTATACGGACGGCACTCTGCTGGACTCGATCGTGGACGCCTTCGCCGCGGGGGACGGGGCGGCCGCGTTCGAGGTCGTGGACCAGGTGATCGAGGGCGGCAACGATCCTCGGCGCTTCGTGGCGGACCTGCTGGAGCGGCTGCGCGACCTGGTGATTCTGGCCGCCGTGCCGGATGCCGGTGACAAGGGACTCATCGATGCGCCCGCCGACGTCGTGGAGCGGATGCAGGCACAGGCGTCCGTCTTCGGCGCCGCGGAGCTGAGCCGCGCCGCCGACCTGGTCAACGAAGGGCTCACCGAGATGCGCGGGGCGACCTCGCCCCGGCTCCAGGTGGAGCTGATCTGCGCCCGGGTGCTGCTGCCCGCCGCCTTCGACGACGAGCGTTCCCTCCAGGCCCGGCTGGACCGGCTGGAGCGCGGTGCGTCCTTCGCCGGTCCCGGCCCCGTCGTGGGGTACGTACCGGGGCCGGAAGCCCATGGGGCGGGTGTCGCCATGCCCGCCGGAAGCGGCGCGGGTCCCGCTGC
>Ga0196960_10000228_pt1 | contig 22851 bp, 23 predicted proteins | sample S3v_5metaG_FD_183187 | JGI IMG/M metagenome (GOLD analysis project Ga0196960, IMG submission 183187) | Soil microbial communities from Anza Borrego desert, Southern California, United States - S3+v_5 | ecosystem: Environmental > Terrestrial > Soil > Desert | place: USA: California | collected...
CGCCCTGACCGGCGGCCTCGTCCGCGATGGCCCGGGTCAGCAGCCGGGCGGCGAGCCGGGAGTAGGCCGGGTCCTCGGAGATCAGGCCGGCGGCGGCCTCGACGGCCAGCGAACGCAGCTCGGCCTCGTCCGACCGCGCGCTGCGGCCGCGCAGTGCGGCGGCGGCGACCCGTCCGGGGTCGGTGCCGGGCAGATCGGCGGTGAGGGCGGTCAGGGTCCGCAGCAGAGCGGTCCCGGGCGCGTCGGTCGTGCGGCCTTCGGATTCCGCGGCTGAAACCGGGTCGACTGGCGCGATGGTCACTGGGCTATCCCTCGCTCGGCTCAGGGCCTGCGGGAGCGGGGCAGCCGGACACGGCGGCGCCCGGGGACGGGCAGCACGGCGCACGGCGTCCACCGGCCCTCCGCGGGGCCCGGACGTCTCGGCGTCCGGTTCGGTCGAGCCGGACGCACTGTCGACAGGTCTTCGGACTTGGAGGGCGCGCGGAAGCACACCGGTCACACCGTTGCGGGACAGTTCCGGATTCACACCGGATTCCCCTGCGGCGACAGCGAGGTCGAGCATACATGTGGGGGCTGCCGATTGAAGAAGCCCCCACATGTTGTGTCGCGGCGGGTCAGAGCTCCAGACGGAAGGTCAGGAGCGGAAGGTCCGGGAGAGGGCACCAGTCCCGCTCCGGGGTCCGTACGAAGCCGAGGCGCCGGTACACCCGGTGGGCACCCCGCATGGACGGCTGCGTCGACAGGACGATCCCCGAGAGACCGCCGGCGGCTCGCGCCCGGTCGACGCAGGCCCGTACGAGCGCCTCGCCCGCGCCCCGCCCACGGGCCTCCGGTGAGACGGCCAGCATCCGGAATTCGGCCTCGTCGTCCCCGGCGACGTCCGCCCACGGGCTGCCGGGTGCGACATAGGTGACGCCACCCAGCAGCCGGCCCTCACCGTCGAGTGCGACCAGCACCTCGGCCTCGGCCGCCCGCCGCTCCACGGCGCGCAGTTGTTCCAGATAGGGGTCCTCGGCGCCGAAGTCGAGGAGCCCGTCGCCGAGATACGCCTGCGCGGTGATCTCGCCCAGGTCCTCGAACTCAGCCGGCCGGGCCGGCCTGATCGATACGTCCATGGGCGGCAGTGTGCCGCAGGGGACGGGTGCGGCGCGCCCCCGTTCCGCACGGCGACGCCTCCGGGGACGGCCGGCCCCGATACGGCACCGTCCCGGCAGGGAGCACCCTGCCGGGACGGACTTCATGCACGAGGACTGCGGTGGAGGTCAGTGGCCGCCGGGGGCTCCCGCCGTGGCCGGCGGGAGCTCGGCCTTGACCCCGGGGTCGCCGATGTCCGCCGTGTAGTCGGACGGAGAGGTCTCGTCCACACCGGCCGGCGCCTTCAGCGCGTTGAGGACGAAGGTCAGTACGACCACGACGAGGACGTTCAGCACGAACGCGGTGAGGCCGATGTAGCCGATCTCGCCGATGCCCGGGATCTCCTTCGAGGACCCGCCGAAGTGCTTCTGGGTCGGGCTGGCGACGCCGTAGGCGGCCGCCGTGCCGTAGATCATGCCGACCGCCCAGCCGGCGATCAGGGCCCAGCGGTGGAACCAGCGGGTGAACAGGCCGCCCACCAGGGCCGGCATCGTCTGGAGGATCCAGATGCCGCCCAGCAGCTGGAAGTTGATCGCGACGGTCTTGTCCATGGTGAGGACGAAGGCGAGCGCGCCGACCTTGACCAGCAGGGAGACCAGCTTGGAGACCTTGGTCTCCTGGGCCGGGGTCGCGTCGGGCTTGATGAAGTCCTTGTAGATGTTGCGGGTGAAGAGGTTCGCCGCGGCGATCGACATGATCGCGGCCGGCACCAGCGCGCCGATGCCGATCGCGGCGAAGGCCACGCCCGCGAACCAGTCGGGGAACATGTTTTCGAACAGCTGGGGGATCGCGAGCTGCCCGTTCTGCACCTTGATCCCGGCGGCGATCGCCATGAATCCGAGCAGGGCCAGCAGACCCAGCATCAGCGAGTACAGCGGCAGGATCGTCGTGTTGCGCCGGATCACCTCACGGCTGCGGCTGGAGAGCGTCGCGGTGATCGAGTGCGGGTACATGAAGAGGGCCAGTGCCGAGCCGAGAGCCAGGGTGGCGTACACCCACTGGCCGGAGGCACCGGGTGCGAGCCCGGCCACCGGTTTGCCGGCCGCCTCGTTCGCGGCGGAGAACTTCTCGCCGGCCGCGGCGAAGATGGTGTCGAACCCGCCGAGCTTGATCGGGATGTAGATGATCGCCACCGCGATGACGAGGTAGATCAGCCCGTCCTTGACGAACGCGATCAGCGCGGGCGCGCGCAGCCCCGAGGAGTAGGTGTACGCGGCGAGGACGGCGAACGCGATCAGCAGCGGCAGGTCCTTGATGAACCAGTGCGTGGTCTCGCCGCCGCCGACGCCCATGACGTCCAGCACCGCCTGGATGCCGACCAGCTGGAGCGCGATGTACGGCATCGTGGCGAGGATGCCGGTGAGGGCGACCGCCAGCGAGAGCCCCTTCGAGCCGAAGCGGCCGCGGACGAAGTCCGAGGTGGTGACGTAGCCGTGCTTGTGCGAGACGGACCACAGACGCGGCAGGAAGGTGAAGATCAGCGGGTAGACGAGGATCGTGTACGGGACGGCGAAGAAGCCCGCCGCGCCCGCCGCGTAGACCGCCGCGGGCACCGCGACGAAGGTGTACGCCGTGTAGAGGTCACCACCGAGCAGGAACCAGGTGACCCAGGTGCCGAAGGACCTTCCGCCCAGGCCCCATTCGTCGAGACTGGCCTCGTTCTCGGCCTTGCGCCAGCGCGCGGCCATGAAGCCGATGACCGTGACGGCGAGGAAGAAGAAGATGAACACGGCGAGCGCGACGCCGTTCACGCCGTCCTTCATGCGGACGCACCCCCCTTGCGGGCACGCTGGTCACGCTGCCACAGCTTGTACGCGATCATGGTGAGAGCGGTCGAGACGAGCACCCAGAGCATCTGGTACCAGTAGAAGAACGGGATGCCGATGAAGGCCGGCTCGATCTTCGCGTACGAGCTGACCCAGAGCATCGCCACGAACGGGGCGATCAGGCACAGTGCGATCACCACCCTCATGGGTGTCACGGTCGGTGGTTTCGCACCGGATTCTTCTGGCATGTGGCGGCTCCGTCCCCTCACTGATCACCTGGTGCAATGCGCAGGAAATCTAAGCGAGAGTTCCGGCCACCGTCACCCCCCGTCCGCATTGCGGTCCTGCAACGGTCCGGTGTTGCCCCGAAATGACTGATCCCCCCGCGCGCGCAGGGGGACCAGGGGTGCGGGAGGCGCGCAACCGTCTCAGTCGGTGGGACGCTTCAGGCGTGCCAGGAACTTGTACCGGTCACCCCGGTACACCGAGCGCACCCACTCCACCGGTTCGCCGTCCCCGTCGATCGAGTGGCGCGACAGCATGAGCATCGGAAGGCCGACGTCCGTGCCGAGCAGCCCCGCTTCGCGCGGGGTGGCGAGCGAGGTCTCGATGGTCTCCTCGGCCTCGGCGAGCCGGACGTCGTACACCTCGGCCAGAGCGGTGTAGAGCGAGGTGTACTTCACCAGTGAACGGCGCAGTGCGGGAAAGCGCTTGGCCGAGAGGTGGGTGGTCTCGATGGCCATGGGCTCCCCGCTGGCGAGCCGGAGCCGCTCGATCCGCAGCACCCGCCCGCCGGCCGAGATGTCCAGCAGCCCGGCGAGCGTGCTGTCCGCCGTGACGTAGCCGATGTCCAGCAGCTGGGAGGCGGGTTCCAGGCCCTGGGCGCGCATGTCCTCGGTGTACGAGGTGAGTTGCAGGGCCTGGGAGACCTTCGGCTTGGCGACGAAGGTCCCCTTGCCCTGGATGCGCTCCAGCCGGCCCTCGACCACCAGCTCCTGGAGGGCCTGGCGCACCGTGGTGCGCGAGGTGTCGAACTCGGCCGCCAGGGTCCGCTCGGGCGGCACCGGGGTGCCGGGCGGCATGGTGTCCGTCATTTCGAGGAGGTGGCGCTTGAGCCGGTAGTACTTCGGGACGCGCGCGGTACGCACACCCGTACCGGTATCGGTCGTACTGCTGCCCCCGTCGGCACCCATGGCCCGCCTTCCCGACTGCTGCGTTGCTGCCGTCACCGGCTCCTCCGTCTGTCGCGGCTCACATGGTGGCACGGTCCGGTCACGGGTCGTCGCCCTCCCTCAGGTGTCGGTCCGGTAACGGACGCGAGTGCACTTCTTATACACCCTTGACACCCCTAAAGGTCTAGGCCAAGCTCCCGGTACTGGTCTAAACCATTAAAGACCAAGGTCCCAGCCCCACAGGTAGCGCCAGGAGTACGTCCTCGCGGTGGGCGGGGGGTCGCTGGTATCTCCGAGGAGGGTGTGGCATGAGGCGCAAGCTCATTGCGGCAGTAGGCGTCGCAGCGATGATGGCCGGAGTCGCGGCGTGTGGCGGGGGCAGTGATGACAACGCCTCGAAGGACCCGAAGGACCGCACCGAGAACCTGACGGTCTGGCTCATGGTCGACGCGCAGAGCACCTGGCCGGAGCTGGTCAAGGACGTCAACGCGCAGTTCAACAAGAAATACCCGAAGGTCAAGGTCGACGTCCAGTACCAGCAGTGGGCGGACAAGGCCAAGAAGCTCGACACGGCCCTCGGCGGCGACAAGTTCCCCGATGTGGTCGAGCTCGGCAACACCGAGACGATGCAGTACATCCTCAACGGCGCCCTGGCCGAGATCGATCCGAAGAAGTACGACAATTCGGACACCTGGATCAAGGGGCTGAAGGACACCTGCACCTTCGAGGGCAAGCAGTTCTGCGTGCCCTACTACGCGGGCGCCCGTGTCGCGGTCTACAACAAGGACATGCTCAAGAAGGGCACCGGCAGCGACGCCCTCCCGCAGACCGAGGACGAGATGCTCGCCGCACTCGACAAGGTCTCGGCCGAGTACACCAAGAAGGACAAGCGCTTCTCGTCCCTCTACCTGCCGGGCCGTTACTGGTACGCGGCCATGTCCTACGTCGCGGCCTACGGCGGCTCCATCGCCGAGTACGACGAGGGCGCGAAGGAGTGGAAGGGCAACCTCTCCTCCCCCGAGTCCCAGAAGGGCATCGAGCACTTCGTCAACCTGGTCAAGAAGTACAACAAGGCCGACCAGACGAAGGACGAGCAGGACCACGCCAACGTCATGGCCAACGAGAAGGCGGCCCTGATCTACGGCAACGGCTGGGAGGCCGGTTCCGTCGTCGACGGTGCCAACAACGGCAACCCGAAGCTGGAGGGCAAGATCGGCACGGCCGGTATGCCCGGGCCGAACGGCAAGGCCCTCCCGTCCTTCATCGGTGGTTCGGACCTCGCGGTGACCGCCAAGTCCAAGGTCGCCGACCTGGGCGAGGAGTGGGTCTCCCTCTTCACCAGTGAGAAGTCGCAGGAGGTGCTCACCTCCAAGAACATCCTCCCGAACAACGAGAAGCAGCTCGAGCCGCTGAAGGCCAAGCCGGAGACGGCCGCCGTCGCCAACGCCGTGCCGGACGCCTGGTTCACGCCGATCGCGCCGGGCTGGACCTCCATCGAGAAGGAGGAGGTCCTGGAGAACATGCTCCTGGAGATCCTCAAGGGCGGTTCGGTGGCCGACGCCGCCAAGAAGGCCGACGGCAAGGTCGACGAGCTCATCAACAAGTAACCCCGGGCCTTCGGCTCTCCAGGCGGGGGTCCGGCGAACACCGGGCCCCCGCCTCCCTTTTCTCAGGTAGAACGCCGTGATTCCCGGGTACAGACCCCCCGGAATCCCGATGGAAGGTCAGTCACGTGACTGCTGCCGACACCAAGGCCGCCGGTCCACCGGTCCCCGTACCGCGTGCCCCGGAGAAGACCGGGACCTCGCCCTCCGGGCCCGAGCAGGAAGCCGCCGGGCCGCGCCCGAAGAAGCGGCGGAAGAAGGGGGAACTCCTCCCCTATCTCCTGATCCTGCCGGCGATCCTGGCGATCGCCGCCGTCTATGTCTACCCGCTGGTCAAGACCGTGATCATGTCCTTCCAGGACCTGGGGCGGGCGGCCCTGTGGGGCAACGGCGAGACCCCGTGGGTCGGCTTCGAGCAGTTCACCAACATCCTCGGTGACTCCGAATTCTGGTCCGTCGTCGGCCGGACCGTCGTCTTCATGACCCTGTGCGTCGTGCTGACCATGGGCATCGGCCTGCTGATCGCCCTGATGATGCTGAGGGTGTCCACCTGGGTGAGGCTCGTCCTCACGGTGGCGCTGATCGCCGCCTGGTCCATGCCGCTCATGGTCGCCGCGTCGGTCTTCCGCTGGCTGTCCGACTCCGACTACGGCCTGATCAACACCCTGCTCGCCGACCTCACGGGCGACGAGGACAAGTGGCTCGGCCACAACTGGTTCCTCGACCCCTGGCAGGGCTTCGGCATCATCACGCTCCTGGTCGTCTGGGGCGCCATTCCGTTCGTCGTGATCACGATGTACGCGGCCCTCACCCAGGTCCCGAAGGAACTGGAAGAGGCGGCATCCCTCGACGGAGCCACCGCGTTCGGTGTCTACCGCTACGTGACCTGGCCCGTCATCAAGCCGGTCTTCACGATGGTCGCCACGCTCTCGGTCATCTGGGACTTCAACGTGTTCGGCCAGATCTGGCTGCTGCGCGGCAACAAGCCCGAACCCGAGTACGAGACCCTCGGCCTCTACTCCTTCTCCAAGGCGTTCGAGTCCACCTCGTTCAGCCAGGGCAGCGCGATCGCACTGATCACCGTCCTGATGCTCTCCGGCGTCGCCGTGTACTACCTGCGCCAGCTGATCAAGACGGGAGAGGTCGAATGAGCACCTCCGCACCCACGAACGCACCCGCCCAGGTCCTGCGGCCCGACCGCCGGAGGAACCGCCTCGGCTACAACATCCTGGCGCTGGTCACGGCCGCGCTCATGGCCTTCCCCGTCTACTGGCTGCTCGTCAGTTCGCTGCGCCCCAACCACGAGATCCGGTCCTACGACCAGACCCTGTGGCCCTCCTCCCTCACCTTCGACAACTTCGCGCGCGCCGTGAAGCAGGACAACTTCGCCACGGCGATCCAGTCGAGCCTCATCGTCTCGGTCACGGCCGTCGTCGGCGGAATGATCATCGCGACCTTCGCGGCGCTCGCCATCGGGCGCTTCCGCTTCTTCGGACGGAAGGCGCTGATGATGGTCATGATCCTGGTCCAGATGCTGCCGCCGACAGCGATGCTGATCCCGATCTACCTCCAGCTCAACGCGATGGGAGGCATCGACGAGTACTGGGGCCTCATCGTCGTCTACCTGGTGTCCACCCTGCCCTTCGCGACCATCATGATCCGCGGATTCGTGATCAACATCCCGGTGGAGCTGGAGGAGTCCGCGATGGTGGACGGCTGCACCCGGATGGGGGCCTTCCGCCGGGTCATCTTCCCGCTGCTGGCACCGGGACTCGCGGCCGCCTCCATCTTCGCCCTGGTCAACGCGTGGAACGAGTACCTCTTCGCGTACATCCTGATCAACGACAACTCCAAGTACACGCTGAACGTGTGGCTGATGACCTTCACCACGGAACGCGGTACGGACTACGGCGCGCTGATGGCGGCCTCCACGCTCATCTCCATCCCCGTCGTCATCTTCTTCATGATCATCCAGGGGAAGATGGCCACCGGGCTCACCTCCGGCGCCGTGAAGGGATAGTGCGGCTTCCATGACCACTCTCGTATCCACCACGGACACCCTCACCCGTGACGCGCTCGCCGTCCTCCAGCCGGGTTTCACGGGCACGAGCGCCCCCGAGTGGCTCCTTCGCCGGATGGGCGAAGGCCTCTCCTCCGTCGGGCTGTTCGGCCGGAACATCCACTCGCCCGAGCAGCTCGCCGCGCTCACCGCCCGCCTGCGGGCCGAGCGGGACGACGTACTCGTCGCGATCGACGAGGAGGGCGGCGACGTCACCCGGCTGGAGGTCCGCAACGGTTCCTCCTTCCCCGGCAACCTCGCCCTCGGCTCCGTCGACGACGTGGACCTGACCAGGGCGGTGGCCCATGAGCTCGGACGCCGGCTGGCCGAGTGCGGGGTCAACCTCAACTGGGCGCCCTCCGCGGACGTCAACGCCGATCCGGGCAACCCGGTCATCGGCGTACGCTCCTTCGGGGCCGACCCCGGGCTCGTCGCCCGCCACACCGCCGCGTACGTCGAGGGCCTCCAGGCCGCGGGTGTCGCCGCGTGCACCAAGCACTTCCCGGGCCACGGCGACACGGCGGTCGACTCGCACCACTCGCTGCCCCGCATCGATGTGGACCTGGACACCCTGCACGCCCGTGAGCTGGTGCCTTTCCGGGCCGCCGTCGCAGCGGGTTCCCGATGCGTGATGAGTGCCCATATCCTGCTCCCCGCACTCGACCCGACCCGGCCCGCGACCCTGAGCCCGCAGATCCTCACCGGCCTGCTGCGCCAGGAACTGGGTTACGACGGGCTGATCGTCACCGACGGCATGGAGATGAACGCCATCGCCGGCACCTACGGCATCGAGCGTGGATCCGTCCTCGCCATCGCCGCGGGGGCCGACGCCATCTGCGTCGGCGGCGGGCTGTCCGACGAGGACACCGTGCTGCGGCTCCGTGACGCGCTGGTGACGGCGGTGCGGACCGGTGAACTGCCCGAGGAGCGGCTGGCCGACGCGGCCGCACGGGTACGGGCCCTCGCGTCCTGGACGCAGAAGGCCAGGGGGGCTGCCTCGGAGCCGGGCGCGGACACGCAGGAGGGGACCGCGCCCGGCGCCGGAGCCGGCATCGGACTGGCCGCGGCCCGCCGGGCCGTGACGGTGACGGGCAGCGCCGAACCGCTCCGCGAGCCGGCGTACGTCGCGGCGTTCACCCCGGTCGCCAACATCGCGGTCGGTGCGGAGACCCCGTGGGGCGTCGCGGCCGAGCTGGCCCGCGTCCTGCCCGGCACGGAGACGGACACCTACAGCAGCGGGAGCGCGTCGGCGGCCGCCGGGGTGCTGAGGGCGGCGGGGGAGCGGCGCATCGTCGCCGTCGTCCGTGACGCCCACCGGCACGCGTGGATGAGCCAGGCACTGGACGCCGTGCTGACGGCACGTCCCGACACGATCGTGGTCGAGATGGGCCTTCCCGAGGCGCCGCCCCGGGGCGCGCCGCACATCGCCACGCACGGCGCGGCCCGGGTGTGCGGGGTCGCGGCCGCGGAGGTGATCACGGGCACGGGTCCCTGAGCCCCGGAGGAACGACGTGCGAGGGCCGGGCCGCCGTCACGGGCGGCCCGGCCCTCGCACGTACGGAGCCCTACAGGCCCTGCCACCGCGGCTTCGCCGCATAGGTGGCCCGGAAGTAGTCCGCCAGCTTCAGCTTCGACGCCGCCGCCTCGTCGACCACCACGGTGGCGTGCCGGTGCAGCTGCAGCGCGGAGGCCGGCACGATCGAGGCGACCGGGCCCTCGACCGTCCGGGCCACCGCGTCGGCCTTGCCCTCGCCGGTGGCGAGCAGGACCGGGTGGCGGGACTCCAGGATCGTGCCGATGCCCTGGGTGATGACGTGGCGGGGCACCTGCTCGATGTCGTCGTCGAAGAAGCGCGCGTTGTCGATGCGCGTCTGCTCGGTCAGCGTCTTGATGCGGGTGCGGGAGGCGAGCGAGGAGCACGGCTCGTTGAAGCCGATGTGCCCGTCGGTCCCGATGCCGAGCAGCTGGAGATCCACGCCGCCCGCCTCGGCGAGCGCCCTGTCGTACGCCTCGCAGGCCGCCTGCACGTCCTCGGCGGCGCCGTCCGGGCCCATGAAGGACTTCTCGGACAGGCCGAGCGGCTCGATGACCTCGCGCAGCACGACCGAGCGGTAGGACTCGGGGTGGCCGGGAGGCAGCCCGACGTACTCGTCGAGCTGACAGATGCGGGCGCGCGAGGCGTCCACGGCGCCGGAGCGGACCTTCGCCGCCAGGGCCTGGTAGACGGGCAGCGGGGTCGAGCCGGTGGCAACACCGAGCAGGGCGTCGGGCTTGCGGCTCAGCAGGGCGGCGATGGCCTCCGCGATGAGTTCGCCGCCTGCCGTGGCGTCCGGGACGATGACAACTTCCACGCTGTGCCTGCCGATCTGGAGAGTGACGTCCGTGTGGTATAGACCAATCTGAGACCTCAATCTAGCAGAACGACGCGGCCCGGAGGTGAACCGGTCGCGTGTGCGTCACTGGTTGTCGCCCTGTCGGCGGAGGGCCCGGGCGGCGAGGGGGGAGGCCCCCGGAACACCCGCGGGCCGCGGCGCCGGGACGGGACCCTCAGCCCGTCCGGCACCGCAGCCCGGAGCTGCCTGGCCGGCGGTGTGCGGTGCCTCCGGCCACTGGAGGTGCCGGCGCAGTCAGGGCAGAGAGCGCCGGGTACCTCGGTCCGCTCTCCTGTGCGGGGAGAGCGGAGGTCTGTCGCGCAGGGGCACGGTCTTCGTCGTGTCCCTACGTGGTGCATTGTGGACTAGACCAATAGTCCGTGTCCATCGGGGGGCGCGGACGTTCCGCGGTGCTGGTCCGCCCCCTCACAGTGTCACGCATCCGCGGTCCGATCGGTTCGGAACCTCTTCCTCCCCGCGGGTACGCTCGCACATGTGCCCTCCATGAACGATCTCGTCCGCCAGCACACAGCCCTGAGTGACACCGACCTCGAGTGGCTCCATCTGCTGGTCTCGGAGTGGCAGCTGCTCTCCGACCTGTCCTTCGCCGACCTCGTCCTGTGGGTGCCCACCCGCGACGGGACCCGCTATGTGTCCGTCGCGCAGATGCGGCCCAACACCGGCCCCACCTCCTATCAGGACGACATGGTCGGCCACCTCGTGCCGCGCGGCCGCCGGCCGCTGCTGGACGCCGCCCTGGACGAGGGGCGCATCGTGCGCGAGGGGGACCCGGAGTGGCGGGAGGAGGTGCCCGTCCGGGTCGAGTCGATCCCCGTACGGAGGGAGGGCCGGGTCCTCGGAGTCATCGCCCGCAACACCAACCTCCTCACCGTGCGCACGCCGTCCAGGCTGGAGCTCACCTACCTCCAGTCCGCCTCCGACCTGGCGCAGATGATCGCCGCCGGGTCCTTCCCCTTCCCCGGCCAGCAGGTCGACATGGACGCGTCGCCACGTGTCGGCGACGGGCTGATCAGGCTCGACGCCGACGGCGTCGTGCAGTACGCCAGCCCCAACGGCCTCTCCGCCTATCACCGCCTGGGCCTGGCCTCGGACCTCGTCGGCCACAACCTCGGCGCGACGACCGCGGAACTCGCGCCGTCACGGGGCCCGGTGGACGAGGCGCTGGTCAAGGTGGCGAGCGGGTACGCGCCCCGGGAGTTCGAGGTCGAGGGCGCGGGCGGGGTCATCCAGCTGCGCGCGATCCCGCTCAAGCCCAAGGGGGTGCGCATCGGTTCGCTGGTGCTGCTCCGCGACGTCACGGAACTGCGGCGCCGCGAGCGGGAATTGATCACCAAGGACGCCACCATCCGGGAGATCCACCACCGGGTGAAGAACAACCTCCAGACGGTGGCCGCCCTGTTGCGGCTCCAGGCGCGCCGGATGGAATCGGAGCGGGGCCGTGAGGCGCTCAACGAGGCGGTACGGCGCGTCGGTTCGATCGCCATCGTCCATGAGACGCTGTCCCAGAATCTGGATGAGCGGGTCGAGTTCGACGAGATCGCCGACCGGGTGATCGCGATGGTCGCCGAGATCTCGCCGGGCAAGGTCACCTGCCGCCGGACGGGGCGCTTCGGGATCCTCGACGCGGAGGTGGCCACTCCGCTCTCGATGGTGCTCACCGAGGTGCTGCAGAACGCGCTGGAACACGCGTTCACCGTGGCCGAGCACGGCACGGTGGAGGTGTCCGCGGTGCGCGGCGGCTCCCCGGCCGAGGGCCGGCTGCTGATCACCGTGACGGACGACGGCCGTGGACTGCCCGAGGGGTTCGATCCCCAGCGGGCCGGAAATCTGGGACTGCAGATCGTGCGGACCCTGGTGGAGGGCGAGCTGGGCGGCACGTTCGGCATGGTCCCGGCCCCGGTGCGCGGTACACAGGTGGTGCTCGACATCCCCGTACGGAGCGACAAGTAGCGGGGCCGCGCCTTTCGTCGCTCCCGCCGCCCTTCGCCGCTCCTCTTCGCTCTTCTTCGCTCTTCTTTCGCCGCACAGCAGTGGGCCCGGACCGTGGTGACGGTCCGGGCCCACTGCGTGGTGCTCACGGTGCGATGCGCTTCGGGGGTACTGCGCGCTGCGACTCGAAGGCGGGGCTGTGCGTACGCTCTGTACGCGCCGCCGGGCTGAGGCTATGTGGGGGGCGTCGGTCAGGCGCTGGCGTTACGCGCCCGGTTGCGAGCGGCGCGGCGCTTCATTGCGCGGCGCTCGTCCTCGCTGAGGCCACCCCAGACGCCGGAGTCCTGGCCGGACTCGAGCGCCCACTGCAGGCACTGCTCCATGACGGGGCAGCGACGGCAGACGGCCTTGGCTTCCTCGATCTGCAGCAGCGCAGGACCGGTGTTGCCGATGGGGAAGAACAGCTCGGGGTCTTCCTCACGACAAACGGCGTTGTGACGCCAGTCCATGGCTGCTACCTCTCCTTGGTATTACATGCTGGTGCTTGTGAATGTGAACGCTTTCACGAATCCCCCCGCAGACGAAGGTCCGACGCCCAGATGAGCTGGATGTGGTCCTGTTGTGGTGAGGAGGGGTTCTGGCTCTCAGTGGAGGCCGATGTTGCGGGCCGTCCCGATCGCCATGTAGAGATTCGCAAACCTCGGCGGCGGATACAACCCCTTCTGGAAAGTTTTTTTTGATTCCTCGGTGTCGACTAGGTCACAGCCGTACTTCTTAGGGGTGGGGGCCAGCCCAAACGTTCGAGTTAAAGGACTTTCGCCCCTTCCACTCACACAATCACACGCAGTGCACGGCGTACGCCTGTGAACGTCACGCTCGTACGCAGTCCCAGGTGGTCGCCGTCCATCTGGAAGGGCAGTGGCGCCTTTGAATGCAAGGTGAAGTCCGTGAGGTCGTGCAGGGCCACGGCGTGCTTGCCGTGCGGGCCCTTCTCCGGACTCGAAGTGAGCAGCTGGGTGGCGTACCGGGTCACGGCGGCGGTGGTGAGGCGCTTCAGTCCGAGGATGTCCAGGCCGGTGTCGAAGGACGCCTTGGGGGCGGCGTACATCGGGCGATTCCCCAGGTAGGTCCAGGGGGCGGTGTTGCAGATGATGGACAGGGCGAGGTCCGTGACCGGGTCCTGGCCGGGCACGTCCAGGGTGATCAGGCCGTTGCGCCGGTGCGGTTCCTCCATGAACTGCCGGAGGACCTGGCGTACGTAGAGCGGGTGGGTCGACCGCTTGCCGCGTTCGCGCTTCTGTTCGACCCTGCCGAGGACGCCGGCGTCGAATCCGAGCCCGGCGCAGAAGGTGAACCAGCGACCCGGAACGGCTTCGTCGGCGGTGCCCGGGGTGCCGGCCGCGAGGCCGAGTCCCACCGTGCGCTCGCTGCGGGTGGCGAGGGCGTCCAGAATGGCGCCCGTCGCCTCCACGGCGTCGTTGGGGATGCCCAGGGCCCGGGCGAAGACATTGGTGGAACCACCGGGGACCACGGCGAGGCTCGGCAGCCCTTCGGGGTCCGGGCCGTTGTGGAGCAGCCCGTTGGCCACCTCGTTGACCGTGCCGTCGCCCCCGAGGGCGACCACCAGGTCGATGTCGTCGGAGTCGGCGGCCCGGCGCCCCAGGTCCCGGGCGTGCCCGCGGTACTCCGTGGTCACGGCGTCGAGCTTCATCTCGCTCGCGAGGGCGTGGATCAGCACGTCACGGGTCCGCGCACTGGTGGTGGTGGCAGCTGGGTTGACCACGAGAAGTGCGCGCATGCCCGCCAGGGTACCTACCGCGCGGTACCGCCCCGCATTCCCGTTCCCCCGGGTTCGCGTGTGATCACACGGTGTGACCGGTCTTCCCCGGCGGGGCCGCCGATGGCACGTTCGCCGTGCACCCGGCTTCGCGTCCGGCGGGCGGGGATGCGAATCTGAAAGACGTGAGCACTCAGCAGAACACGCCCTCCCCGTCGCCCTCGGCCGGCTCGCGGAAGCCGGGCCGGATCGCCGCCCTGGCCGCGCTCAACGCGCTCGAAGGCGCGGCGCTCGCCATCGGCGGGATCTACATGCTGGCCGTCGGGCTGTTCGGCCGGCCGGACAGCCTCCAGCAGGCCGAGATGGGCGGGCTCACGCTGGTGGCGCTCGGCCTGATCCCCCTGTTCGCCGCCCGCGGCCTGCTGCGGCGACGGAGCTGGAGCCGTGGCCCCGCGCTCATCACCCAGCTCATGGCCCTGCCGGTGGCCTGGACGCTGCTGCGCGCCCAGGGCGCCCTGATCCCCGCGGGCATCGTGCTCGCCGCCGTCGCCGTGACGGCGCTCGTGCTGCTGCTCAACCCCGCGACCACGCAGGCGCTCGGCATCCGGGGGCCGCGGACGACCCCCGGCGCCTGACCCGCCCCGGCGCGGCGCCCCGCTCCTGTCCGGTCACTCCTCGACGAGCAGCCGCTCGCGCAGCTGGGCCAGCGTGCGGGCCAGGAGGCGGGAGACGTGCATCTGGGAGATGCCGACCTCCTGCGCGATCTGCGACTGGGTCATGTTGCCGAAGAAGCGCAGCAGCAGAATCCGCTTCTCGCGCGGCGGGAGGTCCTCCAGCAGCGGCTTGAGCGACTCGCGGTACTCGACGCCCTCCAGCGCCTCGTCCTCGGAGCCCAGCGTGTCCGCGACCGCCGGGGACTCGTCATCCGTGTCCGGGACGTCCAGCGAGAGCGTGCTGTAGGCATTGGCCGATTCCAGCCCCTCCAGGACCTCCTCCTCGGAGATGGCCAGGCGCTCCGCCAGCTCGTGCACGGTGGGGGAGCGGCCGTGCTGCTGGGAGAGCTCCGCGGTGGCCGTGGTCAGCGAGAGCCGCAGCTCCTGGAGGCGCCGCGGGACCCGCACCGCCCAGCCCTTGTCCCGGAAGTGCCGCTTGATCTCGCCGACGACCGTGGGGGTCGCGTACGTCGAGAACTCGACGCCCCGGTCCGGATCGAACCGGTCCACCGACTTGATCAGGCCGATCGTGGCGACCTGCGTCAGGTCGTCCAGCGGCTCGCCGCGGTTGCGGAACCTGCGGGCCAGATGCTCCACGAGCGGCAGATGCATCCGCACCAGCCGATTGCGCAGCTCGGCCTTCTCCGCCGACCCGTCCGGAAGCTCCCGGAGCTCGACGAAGAGCGCACGCGCCCCGCTGCGGTCGTGTGGATCGTGGTGACCGTGCTCGCTCATCCGGCCCGCCCGCTCCGCCTGCGGCTGCTCCACCGCGGCCGGACGGAGCTGCGCGCCGTCCGCACCGCCGTCCGCGCCGCCTTCCGGATGCGGCCGGGCCTGCTGCTCCGGGAGGGCTGCTGGGCGTACCGCCTCCGACCGGATCGTCTCGTCCCGCACAGGACCGTCCCCGTTCCCCTCGCTCACGCCGGCCCGGGTCCCGCGCCGCGCTGTTTGTAGAGGCTGATGCTGACCGTACGGTCGTCGGCGACCGTCGAGTCGACCTTGCCGGCCAGCGCGGAGAGCACCGTCCAGGCGAAGGTGTCGCGCTCAGGGGCGCGACCGTCCGTCGTGGGGGCCGAGACGGTCACCTCGAGGGAATCGCCGACGAGCCGGAAGACGCAGCTGAGGACGGAGCCCGGCACGGCCTGCTGGAGCAGGATCGCGCAGGCCTCGTCGACCGCGATGCGAAGATCCTCGATCTCGTCGAGAGTGAAGTCCAAGCGCGCTGCGAGGCCGGCCGTGGCCGTACGCAGCACCGACAGGTAGGCACCCGCAGCGGGCAGCCGGACCTCTACGAAGTCCTGGTTCCCGGGCTCGCCTGCGATCTGGGACACCCTCACCTCCAAGGTGGCACAAACTCGTTCGAGGCTCCGGGACGGGTGCCCGGGGCCGTGCGGTCCGTCGCCGGTCCTGTGGTCCGGCGACGCTGTCGCGACCCATGATGCCGTGTCGCCGAGACCGCCATCCCGCGATTACTCATAGTAAACATATGAGCACACACAGTGGCTAGAGGTCTGCGGCGGTCAATTGCGAAGAACCGGCGCCGGTTTGACGTACCCAGACGTCAGACGATCGAACCGTCCGCGAAGCACCAACGCCAGCTCTCCGTGCGTTCGAAGCTGCGCATCACCGGATGGCCGGTCGCCTCGAAGTGTGCCGTGGCGTGCTTCAGGGGCGATGAATCGCAGCACCCGACGTGCCCGCAGACCAGGCAGAGCCGCAGCTGCACGGGATGGGTACCGGCTGCCAGGCACTCCGGACAGGTGTCGCTGAGCGGGGCGGGCTCGGGGCGCGGCAGTTCGGATACGTGGAGGCACTCACTCATGATGGCCACGTTACGTCGGATGTGAGGACGGTGAGATGGACGCATTGCCGCTGGTGGCACTCGTCGCGGCAAGCGCGGCGGTCGCGGGGGCCGCCCGCCGCACGCCGGTGCCCGCACCGCTGCTGCTGGTCGCGGCGGGGCTGCTGGCCTCTTACCTGCCGGGCGTGCCGAGCTACACCCTGGACGCGCACATCGTGCTGCCCCTGCTGCTCCCGCCGTTGCTGTACACGGCGGCGGTCGACAGCTCGTACCTCGATCTGCGGGCCAACCTGCGGCCGGTCGCCCTGCTCTCCGTGGGGTACGTGCTCTTCGCGACGGTCGCGGTGGGATGGCTGGCCTATCTCCTCGTGCCGGATCTGCCGCTCACGGCCGCACTGGTGCTCGGCGCGGTGGTCGCACCGCCGGACGCCGTCACGGCCGCGGCGATCGCCCGCAGGGTGGGCCTGCCCGCCCGGGTCACCACGATCCTCCAGGGGGAGTCCCTGGTGAACGACGCCACCGCGATCACCGCCTTCAAGGTGGCACTCGCCGCGGCCGTCGGCGAGGGCATGAGCTGGGGCGCCGGGATCGGTGAATTCGCGCTGGCGTCGGTCGGCGGCATCGGCGTCGGCCTGCTGCTGATGGTGCCGCTGCACTGGCTGCGTACGCACCTGGAGGAGCCCCTGCTCCAGAACACCCTGTCGTTGCTGATCCCGTTCGTCGCCTACGCGGCGGCCGAGCGGGTGCACGCCTCCGGCGTGCTCGCCGTGGTCGTCGTCGCGCTCTACCTCGGGCACCGCTCCTGGCAGGTCGATTTCGCGACGCGGCTCCAGGAGGCGGCCGTCTGGAAGATGGTCGCGTTCGTCCTGGAATCCACGGTCTTCGCACTCATCGGGCTGCAGCTGCCCTTCGTGCTCAGGGGCCTGGGCTCGTACGGCGTGGCGGAGTCCTTCGGCTACGCGGCCCTCGTGTTCGTGGCCGTCGTCGTGGTGCGTTTCGTCTGGGTGTACCCGGCGAGCTACCTGCCCCCGTGGCTCTCCGGGCGCATCAGGGAGCGCGAGGGGGTACCGCCCTGGACCTCGCCCCTGATCATCGGCTGGGCCGGGATGAGGGGCGTCGTCTCGCTCGCGATCGCCTTCTCCATCCCCATGGTCACGCATGACGGGGAGGACTTCCCCGCACGCAACCTGGTGCTGTTCCTGACCTTCACGACCGTCATCGGGACGCTGGCCGTCCAGGGGCTCAGCCTGCCCCTCCTGGTGCGCGTGCTGAAGCTCCCCGAGCGCAGTGAGCGGGACGGGACGCTGGCCGAGGCGCAGGCGCAGAGCGAGGCGTCCGCAGCCGCCGACGCGCGGCTGGAGGCGTTGCTGGCCGATCCGCGCAACGCACTGCCGGGCCCCCTCGCCCAGCGGCTGCGCGCCGTCATGGAGAGGCGCCGCAACGCCGTGTGGGAAAGGCTCGGCGCGGCCAACCCGGTCACCGGGGAGTCGGCGGACGACACCTACCGGCGACTGGCGCGGGACATGATCGCCGCCGAGCGGGAGGTCTTCGTGCGCCTCAGGGACGAGCGGCGGATCGACGACGAGATGCTGCGCGCCCTGCTGCGGCGGCTGGACCTGGAGGAGGCCGCCGCCTACCGGGAGCCGGACGGCGCGTGAGCGGGGTCCCGGCCCTCCCAGGGCCTGCCGGTGACGACCGCGGTGACCGTGGACCCCGGGGCGAACGCGCCCTCCCCGGCCAGCACGGTCAGCCCGTACAGGAGTTTGGCGACGTAGAGCCGCTCGACGGGCAGGCCGTGCCGGTCCTCGAAGTCGTCGGCGAAGGCGTGCAGCTCCGGAGTGGTCCGGGCGTATCCGCCGAAGTGGAAGCGCTCGTCCAGGGACCACCGCCCGGCGGGGGCGCCGAACGCCTCCCGCTGCAGATCGCGCACGGCCTCTGCCAGGAAGCCGCCCCGCAGGACGGGGACGCCCAGGGCGCGCTGCCCTGGGCCGAGTCCGGCGGCGAGCCCCGCCAGGGTGCCCCCGGTGCCGCAGGCGACCGCCACCGTGCCGGTCCGCCCGCGCAGTTCGCGGCCGAGCTCTGTGCAGCCCTGTGCGGCGAGCGCGTTGCTGCCGCCCTCCGGGACGACCACACAGTCCCCGAAGAGGCTCAGCAGGCCGTCCAGGACCCTGGGAGCGGCCTTCGCGCGGTAGGTCGCGCGGTCCACGAAGTGCAGGCGCATGCCGTCGGCCGCGCACCGGGCGAGGGAGGGGTTCAGGGGCCGGTGGGCCAGTTCGTCGCCCCGTACGACGCCGACGGTGGGGAAGCCCAGCAGGCGCCCGGCGGCAGCCGTGGCGCGGAGGTGGTTCGAGTAGGCCCCGCCGAAGGTCAGCACGGTACGGCCGGCGGCGGCCCGGAGGTTGGGGGCGAGTTTGCGCCACTTGTTGCCCGGCAGGTCCGGGTGGATCAGATCGTCGCGCTTGAGCAGCAGCGTCACGCCGTGGCGCGCGAAGCGCTCGTCCCCGGCCGGCTGCAGGGGCGAGGGGAGCGCCGGCTGCAGCCGGGAGAGGTCGGGTGCTTCGTCGTCCATGCCTTCATTGTGTGCCGCTCCGGGGCGGCCTACTTCAGCCGGTCGTGGATGCGGTTGCGCATGCCCGTCATCGAGAAGCCGCGCGGGTCGACCTTCCCCGGCTGCCACTCCCGGTGGCCGATGACGGAGGGGGCGTCCCAGCCGTGGACGCGGCAGACCGCCGCGGCGGCCTTCTCGACGGCCTCGAGCTGGACGGCGGGCCAGGGGTCCTTCCCGTCACCGAGGTTCTCGCACTCGAAGCCGTAGAAGTGCCGGTTGCCGTCGGTGTTGGACTCGTTGTCCGAGGGCAGGCGCTTCTCGGCGACGACGGCGCGCAGGACGTCGTCGTCGCCGTAGCCGGCGTGGTTGGTGCGGCCGTAGCCGACCAGGTGGACCCGGCCGTCCTTGGCGATCACGCCGTGGCAGAGCGGGCCCGGCAGCCCTGAGTAACCGTCACGGCAGATCTCGACGGTGCGGGCCGTGCCCTTCGTCACGGTGTGATGGAGCATCACCCCGTGCACCGGCCCCCAGGGGCCCTTGTGGTTGCGGTTGTGCGTACGCCAGTCGCCCACCTGGACGACGGTCAGCCCCTCGTCCTTCAGGGCCTTGAGGAATGTGCTGGCGGACATGGGTGAGGACATGGCCGACTCCTTCGTTCGCGGGGAGCGCGTCCCCGTACAGCGCTTGTACCGGAACACGAGGCTCCGGCAAACCTGTTCGAGCACTGTTCGCGCCGTGTGCGAATCGATCAGGACAGAACGCGAGTTCCCCGGGCGGGCCGTGCTCAGTCCTGTGCGAGCCACAGGTCGGGGCCGAACACCTCGTAGTGGATGTCGGCCGCCGCCACCCCCTTCTCCAGGAGCTGCGAGCGGACGGCGCGCATGAAGGGCAGCGGGCCGCAGAGGTAGGCACGGGTCCCCGGGGCGACCGGCAGGCCGCTCAGGTCGACGGTGCCGGTGCGGTGGGCGGGGTGCCCGGGCTCCGGATCCTCGTACCAGAAGTGGACGGAGGCGTCCGGGAGGCCGCCGGCGAACGCCGCGTGCTCCGTGCGCCGCGCGTGGTCGGCGGGCGACCGGTCACCGTGGACCACGGTGACGGGGGAGCGGTGCCCCTCCTGCGCCAGGTGCTCCAGCATCGACAGGATCGGGGTGCAGCCGATGCCGGCGGAGGCGAGGAGCAGCGGGGTGCCGTCGGTGCCGTCGAGCACCAGGTCGCCGTACGGTGCCGAGACGCGCAGCCGGTCTCCCGCGTGCAGCCGTGCGTGCAGGTGCGCGGAGACCTCACCCTCCGGCCCGCCCCCGCCCCGCACCCGCTTGACCGAGAAGGAGCGCAGGCCGGAGCCGGGCGCACCGGTGAGGCTGTACTGGCGTATCTGACGGGCGCCGTCGGGGAGTTCCACCTGGACGGAGACGTACTGGCCCGGCCGGAAGGCGGGAGCCGGTCCACCGTCGCAGGGGGTGATCCGGAAGGTGGCCACGTCGGGGGTGTCCTCGGTCCGCGAGGTGACCGTCCACTCGCGCCACACACCGCCCGCCGTCACGCCCTGTTGCGCGTACAGCCGTTCCTCGAGGGCGATCAGGGCGTTGGCCATCAGCCAGTAGACCTCGTCCCAGGCCGCGGCGACCTCGGGGGTGACGGCGTCGCCGAGGACCTCGGCGATCGCGTCGCAGAGGTGGGTGCGCACGATCTCGTACTGCGGCGCGGTGATGCCCAGTGAGGCGTGCTTGTTGGCTATGCGGCCCAGCATGACGTCCGGCCGGGTCCCCGGGTGTTCGACGAGCTGGGTGGCGAAGGCGGCGATGGATGCGGCCAGGGCCTGACGCTGTGTGCCGGAGGCCTGGTTGCCCCGGTTGAACAGGTCCCGGAGCAGCTCCGGGTGAGCCTCGAACAGTTTCCGGTAGAAGAGGTCCGCGATGTCCCCGATCGCTGCCCCCACGGCAGGAAGTGTGGCGCGGACGGTGGCGGTCGAGGTCTCGGAGAGCATCGGTCGACTCCTGGGGTGTGTGGCCGGCCGTCCGGGTGGCCGGTCCTGTGAATTGGTATATGCCATGCATATTTTTGGCCGGGTCTCACCCCTGCCGCGCGCAGGGGGCGCGTGTGCGCAGGGGCGTGGGCGGATCAGCCGGGGGTGGGGCGGCCGCGGCTGATGCCGATCAGCAGCGGGCCGGTGGGGGAGGACACGAGATCGCCGAGCGTGAGCGGGTCGAGCGAGGCGTAGAAGGCCTCTTCGGCCCGGCGCAGGGCGGAGCGGAGGACGCAGGCGGAGCGCAGGGGGCACGGGGCGCCGCCCTCGCAGTCCACGACCTCGCCCGGTCCTTCCAGCTGCCTCACCAGGGCGCCGATCGAAGCGGACCGTCCGGCGGTGGTGAGGGAGAGGCCCCCGCCCCGCCCCCGCCGCGCATCGACCAGGCCGAGATGCTGGAGGCGGGCGACGACCTTCGCGGCGTGCGTGTACGGCACCTGCATGGTGGCCGCCACCTCGCGGGTGGTCGGCGGGTCCTCGTCCTCCGCCGTGACGGTCAGGCGCATGAGCATCCGGAGCGCCACATCGGTGAATCGGGTCAGCCGCATGGCGGCAGCGTAGATAAATGGCATATCTGATGCAACTTAGGACCCGGGGTCTCCGGGCGAGGGGGCGCGTCATCATGGAAGGGTGCGACCCCGTGGCGGATGCGGGGTGCGCGTGGACAGGAGAGGTGGTCAGTGGTACCCGGCCCGCGGAGCGCACGGTGGCGGGTTTCTTCGACTCCGTCGTCGCGGCCGGCACGCGGTGAGCCGGGTGACCGCGGCGGGCATCGTGCCTTCGGCGCTCGAACTCCTCGACCGGCACTGCCTGAAGGCCGTCGACGCATGGAAGAACATGGGTCTTTCGGCGGACGCGAACGCGGTCCTGCTCGGCCGCGTGGACACTCCGGGGGCCGCGGGCGACGCCGAGGCCGAGGCCGTGCGGGCCTGCTTCGCGGAAGCCGGCGCGGCCTGGGCCGAGGTCTCCACCGACCAGGCGGAGGCGGACGCCCTGTTCCAGGCGCGCCGGCTCGCCTGCCCGGCGCTGGAGCGGCTGGGGCCGGTGCTCACCGAGGACGTGGTCGTGCCGCGGTCCCGGGTGCCGCAGATGTTGGCGCGCGTCGAGGAGATCGCCGCCGGGCACGACGTCCTCGTCGCCAACATCGCCCACGCCGGTGACGGCAACCTCCACCCCCTGATCATCACCGAACCCGGTGACGAGGCGGCCAGGGCCCGTGCCCAGCTCGCCTTCGAGGACATCCTCGACGCGGCGGTCTCCTTCGGCGGGACGGTCACCGGTGAACACGGCGTGGGCCTGCTGAAGACGGGCGGCATGGACCGCGAGCTGGGACCCGTCGACCTCGCCATGCAGCGAGCGGCCAAGGCGGCCCTGGACCCGCACGGCATCCTCAACCCGGGCAAGGTCGTCGTGTCCGGAGCGCCGCTGGTCCGCTGAGGGCTCCGGCGGACGGCTACCGCAGCGGTTCGCTGAGCTGCACGGCGCGCAGAGCCGCCGCGAGCGCCTGCTCGTCGCCGACGCCGAGGGCGGTGTCGGTCAGCTTGATGACGTGTTCGTCGCCGTGTGCCAGGGCCTGCGCGAAGACCTCCTCGGGTGTGACCGTGCCCGGCGGGACGTAGGCCACCGGTGCGTCCGGTGCGTACATGGCGGTCACGGCGGCGGAGGCGGTCCAGGCTGCCTGGAGGCTGGGCACCCACAGGGCCTGCGGGAGCGCGGGGAGGACCCGCAGGACGGCGTTGGGAGCCGTGGCCGCGTGCACCAGCATCGTCGCCTCGCCGTGGCCGTGGGTGGCGTACCGGTGGGTGGCCGCCCGGACCAGTTCGGTGAGCCGGCGGTGTGCCTCGGCCGGTTCCGAGACCGTGGCCGCCCACACCGGCAGGCCCCTGAGGCGCCCGAGCCGGGCGGGGAAGCCGCCCTCGCGCCCGGCGACGG
>Ga0196960_10000229_pt1 | contig 22579 bp, 17 predicted proteins | sample S3v_5metaG_FD_183187 | JGI IMG/M metagenome (GOLD analysis project Ga0196960, IMG submission 183187) | Soil microbial communities from Anza Borrego desert, Southern California, United States - S3+v_5 | ecosystem: Environmental > Terrestrial > Soil > Desert | place: USA: California | collected...
GACCGCCCGCGGCGAGGCAGCCCGGGCGGAGGAGGCACGGGACCGGGCGCTCGCTGACGCCGAATCGGCGCAGGCGCGGGCGGCGTCTGCCGAGGCGGCGCGGGACCGTGCGCTGGAGGCCGAGCGCGCGTCCCGTGCGGAGACCGAGCGAGCGCGCGCCGGCGAAGCACGGGCGGTCAGCCGTGCCGAGCAGGCGGAGTCGGCGGCTCGGCTCGAGACGGCCGCAGCGGAGAGCCGTGTCCGGGAGGCGGCCGCCCGGGCCGATGCCGCCATGGAGCAGGCGAGAGCGCAGGAGACGCGTGCCGAGCGCGCTGAGCGCTTTGCCGAGGAGAGTCGACGGGACCGCCTGCGGGCCGAGGAGGCGCGGGACCGGGCAGTCGCCGATGCGGTGGCGACCCGCGCTCAGCTGGCCGCGGCGACCCGCTCGCCCCGGCCCGGGAGCGAGGCCGAGAAGGCCCCCGGAACACAGTCCTCGGACGACGCCCCACCCGGGCCCCCGGCAATGAATCCGCCGAGCCGGGCGGACACCGAGCCCCGCGACGCCGGCCGGCGCCCCCGGCCCCCTGGAGGGTGAGCCGGCCCGTGGAAGCCGGCATCAGCGGGCCGCGGCGCGCCCGCAGCTCGGCGTCGCCGCGTGTCCCCGCGGCCCGCATTCGCATCCGCGGGGACACGGACGGCCCGCGTCGGACCACCGCGGTCAGCTCAGGACCAGGTCACGCAGCCCGACCGTCGCGAGTGCCTCCCGCAGGTGCGCGAGGATCCGGGCCCGCGTCGGGCCGATGCTGCCGATCGGCATGCCCAGGCGGGCGCTGATGTCCTGATAACTCACCGGCGGGGAGGCGACCAGCAGGTCCATCAGCTGCCGGTGCCGGTCGGGGAGCTCGGCCAGCACTCGGCGAACCAGCACCTGCTGCTCCTCGCGCAGCGCGGCCGCCTCGGGTCCGTCCTCGGCGGGGCCGTCGTACCGGACGCCGTTCACGGGTCCGCGGTCCTCCTCCCAGTCGACCAGCTGCTCACGGCCGCCCTGACGGATGACCTGCAGGCACACCCGGCGGGCAGTCGTCTTCAACCACCCCGCCACGTGGTCGGGCTCCCTGAGATCGGCGACGTGCTCCACCAGCTTGAGCCACGTCGTCTGGACCACGTCCGCGGCCTGAGCATCGTTGAGCCGGAAGCCGCGGACCACCGACCACAGCAGGCCGGCGTACTCGTCGACTATCGCGTTCCATGCCTCCGAGTCGCCCTCGGCAGCACGGTGGACCAGCACGGTGACCTCGGCAGGCTCCATGTCCCTGTTCCTCTCGTCCGCTCGGCGCACCGCGCCGACACGGAGGAGAGGTTCGGAGGGCCGCGTTAGCGGAGCGCCAGCCGGACGACGGCACGCCACGGCGGCGGGCCGCGAGGGGGACGGACGGTCAGCGGCCGGCGGCCAGTTGGTACGCGAGCGAGCGGGTCCGCTGCTGGGGCGGCACGCCGAGCTCGGCCAGCATGTGCTGGCAGCGCCGCAGTGCCCGATGCGCGTCGACGAGGTCGCCGTCCGCCAGGTGGACGGCGATGAGGAGCTGGTGCGCGTCCTCCGAGCAGTCGTCGGCACGCAGAGCGCGTTCGGCAAGGCTCCGGGCCGCGTCGGTGTCCCCCCGCGCCAGCAGCAGGTTGCCGGCACGGACGGCGCTGGAGACGAACCTGTTCCGCAGGCGGTCGCGCTCCCACTCGAGCCAGCTCGCCCCGGTCACGTCGGCGAGGAGGTCCCCGCTCCACAGCTCCGCGGCCCGCCGGTAGGCCGATAGCGCAGCCGAGGGTGCTCCTTGACGCTCCAGCCGAGCAGCCTCGTCCAAGGCGTCCTCGAACTGCAGCACGTCGATCTCGAGTGCTCCGTCGGTCACCAGGTGCAGCACCTGGCCGGCACTCCGCAGGAAGTACGGCGGGTCCAACTCCCCGCGATCGGGCTCGAGGACGTTCTGCAGATAGGCGAGGGTGACTCGCAGGTTCCGCCCCGCCGCAGCTTCGTCGAGGTCGGGCCACAACTCCGCCGTGATGGCCGTGCGGGTCGGCCGGTCGTGGGTGACCAGGTAGCCGAGGAGCTGACGCACCCGCTCCCTGCGCAGCTCCGGTGCGGAGACGACCACCCCGTCGCGGCGCAGCTCGAGCGGGCCGAGGGCACGGAGGTGCAGCCGAGCGGTCGGCACCGCCGGGATGGCGCGCAGCAGCGAGCGAGCCACGGCCGCCATGGACGGGGGCGCCGCCGCGGCCTGGGCCCGCAGGGTCGCCCGGGCGACGGGACCGAGGTCCTCGAGCAGCGCACGGGCCTCGTCCCGGCCCGCCGCCACCATTCCCAGGGCCAGCTCCGCCATCCACGGCACCGGGAGAAGGGCGCGGAGGACCGGCCAGGTGGTGGGCGGTAGGGCCGCCGCCGTCGCCGTCGACCCGCTCTCACGGAGCTCGACCAGCGCACGTGCCCCGGCGTGCAGGTCCGCGAGGGCGCCGGGCGGCGGGTCGGCGTCCCAGCGCTCCCGGATCTCGGGCACCAGCACGTAGAGCAGCGGAAGCGCGACCGGGGACACCCGGACGGCTGCCGGACCGCGGCCGCCGTTGCTCGCGGGGATCGATCGCAGGATGACGGCCGCCTGTTCCTCCTCCCCCGCTGACAGGGCGTGGAACGCCTCCACCAGCGTCCGGGCGAGAGGCGCCCAGGCGACCGGGGAGGCGCCGAGGACGGGCCGGAACCTCACGAGGAGCTCCTCCGCCTCCGCGTGTCGCCCCAGGACGTCGAGCACGGAGACCGCGCAGGTCACCAGCTCCGGGGAGGTGAGCACCTTGGCCGGTCGCATGTCGGCGAGCAGGTACGGCAGCAGGCGCTCAGCCTCCGCTACACGCCCTCGCAGCCGGAAGGACTCCAGCAGCAGGCAGCGCGAGACCCCGTGCATCGTCGTGGCCGGGTGGGACAGCGACCGCCGGGCGAGCAGCTCGCCGGTCGCGGCGTCGCCCAGCCGCAGCAGGACGAGGTGTGCGTGCAGCCAGAGCTGGACGGGGTGCTGCACGGACTTGAGCGCCGTCCGCGACATCAGGCTCGGGTTCGCCAGCGCGGCTCGGACCTCCTCGGTCGTGCGCGCCTCCCCGCCACGCACCAGGGCCACGAACGCCGGGGCTCCGGAGTGCCCTTCCGCCGCCAGCTCTTCCAATTCCTGCAGCAGGAACTGCATCCGCCGCCGGTCCTTGCCCCAGAACGCCAGTTGGACGAACGCGTTGAGACAGGCGTAGCGCAGGTCAGGATTTCCGTGCGCGCCAGCGAGTGCCTGCACCAGCAGCTCCTCGGCGACGCCCGGGCTGGTCGGCTCCGCCGCCATGGCGGCGAGCAACAGGCCCTCGGGGCTCTGCTGGACCTCGGGCGGTAACCGGTGGAGCCATGCCGCGAGGACATCGGTCGGCACCAGCGCGGTGCAGCACTCGCACACCTCGACGACCAGCCGGCGGACGTCGTCCCAGGCCCGGGCGTCCAGCAGCAGGCCCATCGCCTCGTGGTACTGGCCGCGGCTGCGCAGGACGGCGGCCGCGGTCCGCCGCGCCTCGGCCACCTGCGCGGAGTCGAGGTGGTGCTGGAGGGCTGCAGCCCACAGCGCGTGCAGCGACCACCATCCCGAGTCGGAGCGCACGAGGAGAGGCAACCCCTCCAGCAGGGATGCGAGGCGCACCTCCCCGCCGAGCAGTGCGGTGGCGATCTCTTCGTCGGCGCCGCCAACGGCCACGAGCAGCGACAGCGCATGGCGCCGCTCCGGCGACAGCTGGCTGAGCAGTTCCTCCCAGACGTACCCGCTGACGGCGAACGGGCCCGCCGTGGCGGTCAGCTCGGCCAGAGCCGGCCAGCCACCGACATCGCCGAGCAGCTTCGGCGACACGCCGCGGGACTCGGCGAAGGCCGCGACCTCGTCCTCACGGAACTGCAGCTCCTCCTCCCCCAGCACCACGGCATCGCCGTTGGCCACGAGCCGGGAGACCGACAGCGGCAGTGGGGGGCGCGAGGCGAGGACGAGGTGGCCGTTCCGCGGCAGCTCCTCCACCAGACGGGCCAGGAAGTCGCCGGCCGGTGATCCCCGGGTCACCAGGTGGACCTCGTCCAGGATCAACGCGACCTGCCGTGGGGCCGCGCTCCACAGCGCCTCGGCCACCGCGACCGCGGCCTGCTGAGGATCCTCGGGCACCGGGGCATCGAGCCCGACCGCGGCGAAGGCGCCGGACACCAGGACGGACAGCGTGGTGTCGTCCCGCTGGCAGGTCAGCCAGCGGTCCTCCCCCGCCGGCGAGAGGGCGTTCTCGCTCACGGCCTGTCCCAGCAGCGTGGTCTTGCCGAATCCCGCAGGTGCCACAATCGCGGTGAGGGGACGCTCGAAGCGGCTCCGCAGGACCTGCAGCAGCCGTGGCCGCGTGATCAGGTCCCGGTTGGCGAGCGGCGGCGTGTACCTGACCGCCCGGCTCATGGGCCGACTGTAGGCACGGTAGGACCGGTGGCACACCCTAATTCGTCACCGCTGATGCGCCGCTAGCCATGTTCTGTGCGGGCGATGTATCAGGACGGGAGCTGCCATCTCTGTGCAGTACGGACATCGTCGCGACCACGACCTGGTGTTATGCAGTGTGCCGGTGTGCGGGCGGGTTCCGGAGGGAGCGGTCGTGGGCGGCGACGACGGGCACTGGTGGAACGACGACCAGCTGATGACACTTCTCACCGAGGTGCTGGACGGCCCGGCCGCCGACTGCACCGAGGCGCCGACATCCGCGACGCCGGACGACGAGCCCGCCGAGTTCTCCCTGCAGTGCGCCGTCGCCGCCGGGCGGGCCGCGTTCTGCTGGCTCGACGTGATCGTCACGTTGCGAAACGTCACCCGACGCCTCGGACCGGCCGCCGGAACCTCGACCGCCTACGAGCCTGGCCACTAGCTCGGCCGTTCGGAGCGGGCGCCGTCAGGCCGGCAGTTCGTCGATGCTCGAGGGCTCGTGTTCCTGGAGCCCGTTCACCATGTGCCGGAAGCCGCTGGACCGTTCATACACCACGCGACGCGACCGCATGATGGAACCCAGGGGCCGGTGGGCCTCCAGCGTGTGCCAGGGAGAGAAGGACAGGACGTCGTCGCCGTAGCGACGACGGGCGTCGCTGTAGGGATCTTGGGGCGGCAGGTGCAGGACCGCGACCCGCTGGTGCGGTGACAGCTCCTCCGGCCAGCGCTTCGAGGCGTCCTCGATCGGCATGCTGGCGACGTCGACGCACAGTTGGGCGCGTACCTCGTACTCGGCGCCGTGACGGGCGAAGAAGTCCACGATCAGGTCACGCAGCGCTGAGTCACCGGCGCGCCTTCCCAGCGGCCGGCCGGCGAGCGCCCGCACGTCCCCGGACAGCGGCGCGGCCGAGATCTTGGCGACGTGGTCGCCGTAGCGCAGGGCCGCCATGGAGTGGAACGTCTCGCCGAGGATGTGGTGGTTGGGCGTGGTCAGCGTCTCGACGAGCTTCGGAAGCGGGAGCCGGAGCCGGGCGGCCATCCGAGCGGCGATGCGGGCGAGGAACCTGGTGGCCCGTTGCCTCTGGTCGCTCTCGCGCACCTCTCGCGCGAGCAGCCGCTGCAGCTTGGCGTACTCGCCGACCGTGCCGAAGGGCAGGGTCGGGTGGTTGACCAGGAGGAGGTCCTGCGTGGTGGCGCCGTCGTCGATGGCCCGGGGACCGTCCACCCCGATCACCTTGATGGCCATCCCGCGCGGGGTCGGCACCCGGTCGGAGCGGAGAACCCCGGGCAAGGTGGAGAAGCGCACGATGACCGGATAGCTGCGAGGGTTTGCGAACAGGCCTTGGGCGAGGTGCGCCGGCAGGTCCGGCTCGATGCGCAGCTCGCCGGCAAGGATGCCGTGGCTCTTGGCGTGGGCGTCGCGCACGCCGTGCCTGTGCTTGGCGGCGACCTGGCGGTGCGTGCCCGCCATCGCACCGGCGATCGTGCGGACCACCTCCTCCTCGTCGGGAGAGGGCCGCTCCAGGTCCGCCCGGTAGCGGACGTAGGGCGGTGATGCGGTCACGGGCGTCATCATGTCGCCGTCGAGGCAGTGCGGGTGAAGGTGACCAGCGGCTTGGTGGCCTCGCCCGGGGTGTTCCGGTCGACGAGGTCCTGCAGGCGACTGGTTCGCTTGATCGCGCGCAACCCGGCCCTCGAGAAGGTCGAGGCGTTGAAGGCGCTCTTCGCGAGCAGCGGATTGGTGAGCGCTTGGGAGAAGGCGTCCACCGCCACCATCGTGCCCATCACCGTGGGCAGCGCGGAGTTCGGCCGGACGTCCTCGGCGAAGAGGCCCACGTACAGCTCGACGTCGTCCACCGACCGGTACCGGGCAGCCAGCGCCGAGGCCACGTCGGGGTCGGCGGAGAAGTCGCTGAAGGACCGCAGCCGCGGGTAACCGCACGCCCGGCGGTAGTCGTTGAAGCCGGCCAGCGCGGCCGTACGTCCGATGGCGATCGTGCGCTCCTCGGTGTCCAGCAGGAACTCGGCAGTGTTCCGGAGCCCGATTTCGGTGCTCGGTTGCCGGGACGCCTCGTCGAAGAGGGCGGCGAGCCCTACCCGGGGGACGACATCGGTCTGCCACAGCACGCCGTCAGTCGCGCGTCGCTCTCCACCGACGACCAGTTCCGTCGGAACGAGGGGGTGCCAGCGGTAGAGCAGGTCGAACTCGATGGACATCCAGTTCTGCCGGTACCACTTCTCCCGGACGCCGATCCCCGGCTCCACGAACAGCTTGAAGTGGAAGGGCGTGATGTGATCGATGTAGTCCTCGATCGCGATCTTGAGCAGGATGACGATCAGTGTGTTGCGGGCCGTCTGGAAGATCCGCTCGTCGTCCCAGTCGGGATGCTCGGCCGAGATGAGGCCGGCGAGGCGGTTGTGCTCGCGGAGGAACAGCGTGCTGAGCATCACGAAGCCGTAGTGGATGTTGCCCCGGGGGATGCCGAGGGCGAACAGGTTCTGCCCCGGCGCTCCCGTCGGGTTCAGCCCCACGGCCTTCCGATCACCATCCGGGGAGCTGAGCGGAAGGCCCTCGAACTCCGGCTTGACCCGCCCGTCCCGGCCGAAGTAGTAGGGCGGGAACTCGCCGCCGTCGAGCTGCTGGCTCTTGAGCCGGCCGCAGCAGTGGGTCCGGAGCAGGTCGGTGACGTCCTCGGTCTGGCCGTAGAGCTGGCTCAGGTCGATGTCGTGGGTGGAGGTGTTCCGGGTCACGTCGTTGGGATCCGTGCGGAGGAAGCCGTCGACGAACCACTGGGCGAAGTGGGAGAACAGCAGGGTCGACTTCGCCGACACCCGCGGCTCCTTCCTGCGGAACAGCTCGGCGACCGACGCCTCCGGCTGCAGCCGGTGCTGCAGTTGGAGGTCCGGCGGGAGGTGCCGGGCGCTGTACGTCCGGTCGGTGAGCGACTCCCACGACGTGTACGGGCTCTTCGTGCTCAGGAGATGCGGCCGCGTGCGCATCTTGTAGATCAGTCGGTTGATGAGCAGCCGGTTGGTCGCCGACCGGACTCCGGGCAGCCATCGCAGCAGCGTCCACATCGGTGCGAGGTGGGTGACCGCCCAGAGTTGGAAGCCGTTGCGCCAGCCGTTCGTGCGCCAGAACGACCGGCGTGCGGCGATCGGGGGGATCTCCGGCGTGTGCGGATCCGCCACGGCCTCTGGCCTCCTGCCGGGTTGACGGTCGAGGGGCACCCCGCTCGGGATGCTCGCCCGATCTGTGACCGTGTTCGTTCCCACGACTGCTCCAGTTGGGTTCTGGACTCCGACGGAGGGAGTTCTCCCAGGGCTCACGGAGTCTTCGGATGTGCCGTCACCGCACCGTCACCGGGTCCACCGGAGCGCAGACGGCACGGCAGGCGGCCCCGGCGGAGGCGGACCGACGATCACCCCTGACGCGGCCGATCGCTCAGCGCGGCGTCGCGGACGCGGCTCGCGCGGGCGGCCGTAGCCGGGCGTTCGATCCCCGCACCGGTCCCCTGGGACCTCTGGGGGCCGGCTGTCGGCCCCGTCGGACCGCGCCTGGAGACGGCCGGTGACGCCTCCGACGACACCACGCTCGTCCGCGCCGTCGGGTCGAACAGCTCTCGCAGCGCATCGAGGTAGACCGCCCCGTCCTGCTCGGCTGACAGTTCCCTGGCCCGGACCGCCGGCCGGTGCAGGAACGCGCGGAGGATGCGGTACACGGTCGCAGCCGTCTCCGCCCGTTCCTGCTCGGTCAGCTGCGGGAGGCGGCCGTGCAGTCGGCGCAGTTCGGTCTCGGCGAGCTCCCTGACCTGCGCGTGCATCGCGCCGATGAACGGCGCCGCCGCCGTCTGCCTCTGCCGGTCGAGGTATGACCTGGTCTCGGCGGTGACGATGGCGCGGACCTCGGGAACGTCGGTCGGCACCCCCCGGCCCGCCAGGTACCGACCGATCGCGTCGAGGTCGACGAGCGTGACACCGGCCAGGCGTCCGACGGCCGGCTCCACATCAGGTGGCATGCCGAGGTCCAGCACCAGCAACGGCCGGTCGCTGCTTCCCTCCCGGGCTTCCCGTACCTGCTCGGCCCGCAGTACCGGATCGAGGGATCCCGTGGCCGTCACGAGGAGATCGGAGTCGGCGAGCGTGGTCGCCACGTCGACAGGCCGCAACGCTGCGCAGTGGGAAGCTCTGGCTACGTCGGCTGCTCTCGCCGTGCTGCGACCGGCCACCGACAGCCGCTGGACTCCGGCCTCTCCCAACAACCGGATGGCGAGACGGCCTGTGCTGCCCGTGCCGAGGACCACCGCTCGGCAGGTACCGAGTCCACCGAGCTGCGCATCGGCCAGGTCGAGGCCGGCCCGTACGAGCGATATGCCCGCCGTGCTGATCCTGGTTCGCGTGCGGGCCCGCTTGCTGACCCGCAGCGCCGCATCCAGCAAACCGGTCAGGACCGGACCACTGGTCCGCGCCTCGGCCGCCGCCCGGGCAGCCGCCCTGACCTGGGCGATGATCTGGTCCTCACCGATGGCCATCGAGTCGAGCCCGCACGTGACGGCGAACACGTGCTCGACAGCCGCGGCGTCGATCCGGACGCCCGCGATCGCCGAGATGTCGCCGGCCGGCAGCCCTCCTCGCTGGGCCAGCGCCACGACGACGGCCCGCGTCACCGATTCCACGGAGCCCCGCGTGACGGCGTAGACCTCCACCCGGTTGCACGTCGACAGGACCGCCACCTCGTCGATGGCCGGAAAGGCGTACAGCTGGGCGAGCACGTCGCCGAGCATCGCGGCGGGGACGGCGACCTTCTCGAGCACCTCGACCGAGGCGATCCGATGGGACAGACCGATGTTCACGATCGTCATCAGTGACCTCTCAGTCGGGGTCGTCTTGTTCGAACACGAGCGGACCCGATCACGGGCGTGCCGACCCGACGCCACGGGCAGGAAGCTTCGGGTGCCGCCGTCACGGCGCCGTCACGGACGGGCCCGGTCCCGCCGAGGACGGCCAGGTGGCCGGCCGGCGGGGATGCCGGTGGGACGGTTCCGCGGTGACGACCGCGTGACGCCGCTGTGACGCCGTCCCGCCACCCTGAGCTGCACGGCGATCCGCGCGAGTCGACGAGGGGAATGACATGGGCGAGGGGAATGACATGTCCGGAACTCAATCGACGACGGTCGGCGCCCAGCTGGACGAAGCCAACCTGTTCGACATCGATGCACCCATCGCGGTGCATTACTCCCGCTCCAGCATCGCCGGGGTGCCGCTGCTGTCCTACCGTGACGCCGAACACGATCTGAGCCTGTCCGGCGAGGCGATCGCGCGGCTGGACACGTCCATCGGCGAGCTGGTCACCGTCACCCTGGACGACGTCCCCGACGGGTTCGTCCGCCGGTTCACGCTCCTCGTGCCCGTCGTCCGCCTCCGGATGGGGGACGAGGCCGAGTTCGCTGCTCTCGGCATCGAGACGGTCGACCGGTCCGGGGCGTTCGTTCTACCGCCCGGTCCGGCCGGGGTCTTGCAGAACCACCGCACACACCAACTGACCGGCGTCGCCCAGCTCGTCGTCTTCTGACCCGGCCATGGCTGCCGACACGATCCGCCGCCTGTTCTTCACACCCCCGATCGCGATCGCCCGCCTGGGCGCCAGCACGACGCCGATGGACGCCTTCGACTGGGTCGTCGGCGACCCCCATACCATCGCCGAGACCCGCGTCCGCCCGACGTGGACACTGGTCGTGGACGCGCAGGGTGCGGTGATCCCCCGGATGCCCGCCACGCTGACCCTGCGCGACGGACCCCTGCTTCGCCCCGTGGCCCCCTTCCTCGAGCTGTGGGCCATGGCCGGCGACGGGCCGCCGTCCCAGTGGGGTCCGCGACCAGTCACCCCCGAGCTGCTGGCCGCGAACGGCACCGCCGAGAACCAGCTGTCCTTTCGGGTCACCGCGATGAACCGGAAGGCCGCCCGGCGGACAGGCAACGCGGCGCTGCGCTTCGGCACGTTCCCGCCCTTGGAGCTCCGCGCCGATGACCACCGCCCGGTGGAGCTGCGCGGCGAGAGCCCACCGGATGCCGCGCGCCGGATGATCCCGGCTGGGCGGTTCATCCCGCTCGGTCAGGTCCAGGTGCTCCGGCCGGGAGTGCAGCCGGCGAACGAACCGTGGTCGGGGGCCGTCCGAGTGGACGTCGTGCGACTGCGGGTGACACCGGGACGCGGGCGGAGCTACGGCCCACCGGCCGCGGCGACCGCGCAGCCGCCCGCGGTGACCTCGGACCGGGCGTTCCTGGATCCGGCCGCGGGGTGGTTCGGCGCAGCCCGCAGCGCCCGTGTCGTCCCGGCGGACACCGTCGACGAGCAGGCTGCGGGGCGGTCGCTCGGCGTCGTCGACGACACCTGCGACGTCACCGTCACCGCGCAGTTGACGGTCGGCATCTCGACGATGAGGGCACGCGCGAACGTCCCGGTCGGCCCCCCGCACTTCGCACCCGACCGGCGTCCGTTCCTCTCCCTGGCCGACGAGCTGAACGACCGCGACCACGACCCCGCCCGCGACACTGCGATGGCCGAAGCGGAACGCTCGGCCTGGGTGGAGGACCTGTTCGAGCGGATCTACGAGACCGTGGCCTTGTTCGACGTCGACTTCTGGCGGAGCGCCCGCGCCCGCGACCTGGCGGTCGACGAGCAGCGCGCGGCGATCGCGGGCGACGGGGTGCCGGACCCCGCCCGGTCGATGGGTGGCCGGGACCGCCTCCGCGACCCGGAGATCGCCGTGCCCGCCCGCTCGGACATCGAACCTCTGCCGCTGTCGGCCCGAGCGCGGGAACGGCATCGCACGCTGTCCGATCTCAGCGAGCTGGTCCCGTGGGTGCTGTCACATCCCGGTCGCCTCGAGCAGCTGGTCCGGAGGCCGTTCGCCTTCAGCGCGCGGGACAACGCCGGCCGGACGTCGATGGAGATGCCGCCGTTCATGCGCAACAGCAACGCCCTGCCCCTGACGCTGGCGCACTGGCAGTACGACCTGCTGATGGAGTGGGCCACGGCGCTCGCTGCCTCCGTGGCTCCCGGCCCGCTGGAGTCCCTGCCGGTGCCGGCGGAGCTCTCCCCCACCGCCGCCAGCCGCCGCCGGCAGGTACTCGACCTGCTCGACGCCCAGGACGGGCCGAGGTGACCGCGCCCGCGTGGCACCCGTTCCGGTCCCGGCTCGGCGAGCACGTCCTGGTGCTGCAGGGCAGCCAGATCCTCGACCTCCCGCCGGGAACGGATGCGGCGGATCTCGACCCGGCCGAGCTCGATCCCTATCTGGCACACGGGGCAGGGCTGGGCCTGGGCCGGGTGCCGGAGGTGGCGCCGCAGGGCATGTCGCTGAACCTCACCTCGGGGTGCAACCTCGGCTGCCGCTACTGCTACGCGGACCGCGGCCGTTTCGGCGGGGCCCAGCGCGGCGCGATGTGCGCGGCCACGGCCGAGGCTGCAGTCGACGCGCTCTTCGCCGGGTGCGATCCGACCGCTCCGGTCACCGTGGGTTTCCTGGGCGGCGAACCGTTCCTGCGGGCGGAGTTGCTGCACCACGTCGTCGAGTACGCCGAGGGCCGGGCCGCCGAGCGCCATCTCCAGGTCGGTTTCTCGGTCACCACCAACGGCACCCGGCTCCGTCCGGTGGACCACGCCCTGGTCCGGGCGCGTCCGTTCGCTGTCACGGTCAGCATCGACGGCGGCCGACGGGTCCACGACCGGCTGCGCCACGACCTGCTCGGCCGCGGCACGTTCGACGACGTGCTCGCCGCGGTCGGCCCGCTCCTGGCCGACCCCGGTGCCGCCACGGTGAGCGCCCGCGCCACCGTCACCGCCGACGACCTGGACCTCGCCGGACGGTACGACGACCTGACCGCGGCCGGATTCCGGCGGATCGGATTCTCCCCGGTCCGACTCGGCTTCGGCGCGCTCGGCGACGCGGACTGGCCCCGGTGGACGGCCGCCTCGATCACGCTCGGCGAACGGGCACTCGCCGATCTGCGCGCCGGCCGCGAGACCGGCTTCGACAACTTCACGACGGCGTTGCGCCGGCTGCACGCCGGCTCGAGCTCGCCCTTCCCGTGCGGAGCAGGCGGGGGCTACGCCTCGGTGTCGACCGAGGGGCGCTGGTACGCCTGCCACCGCGCCGTCGGCAACGAGGAGTACGCCCTCGGCGACCGGGCCACCCCGGTCGACCCGCGACGCCAGCGCACCTTTCTGACCCTGCGCCATGTCGAGCGGATCGAGCCGTGCAGCGGCTGCTGGGCGCGCTACCTGTGCAGCGGCGGCTGCCACCAGGAGGCCTCTGCCCGCACCGACGCGTCGTGCACGGCGATCCGCTCGTGGCTGGACTTCTGCCTGGACGCCTACTGCGTGGTCTCCGCCGAGAGACCCGACTGGTTCGGAGGACGATGATGCCGGCGGACAAGCTGCAACCCCGCAACCGCACCGCCCGGCTCGCCCAGGGCCGAGCCGCCGGCAACCCGGTCGTCACCGAGCTGGAGTCGGGGGTGGGCAACTGCTTCCCCGGACTGGAGATCGACCTGCGAAACCTCGACCGCCGGTTCTTCCCCTTCCTGACCGTGGACTTCGTCGGTGACGTTGTACTGGTGGTCGAGGTCGCCCTCGCCCGGGCCCAGCAGGAGCAGGCCGCGGCTCCGCTGCTCCAGGAGCTGACCGCGCTGGCGGCCGATCCACCCGGCAGCTGGCAGGTCACCCGGCTGGCGGGCGACCTCGCCGGTCTCGGCCCCGCCGCGCTCGTCGTCGCGGACCTCGGCACCGACCCGGCCCTGCCACCCGACCCGTGGACGGCGGTCCGGCTCATCCGGCCCGGGACGACCGTGCAACTCACCCTGCAGCGGGCCGGCGCCCAGCCCCGCACCCTGACCGGCACCCGCGTCTCCTACCTCAGTGACGACGGCGCGTTCGCCGAGATGTTCGAGGCCGGCGAGCTCACCCAGTCGCTGTGCTCACCGTGGACGCACGACTTCCGCGACTGCGGGTGCTTCTACTGGGCGTCGAACCATCCCGACATCGTGCAACCGGCCCTACCTCCCGGCGTGGAGGCCGACGACCCCGACTGGACGGTGCGCACGAACTGGCTGCGCTCGGACAAGCTGGCCGCGCCGCCCCCTACCGCCGATCAGCAGCACTCCGGCGAGATGGCCCACCATGAGATCAACCACCGCTGGCAGGAGCTCGACGTCGTCCTCGACGGCCGGGAACAGCGGGAGCCCTACGACCCGACGTCCGTCGCGGGGCTGCCGCTCGATCCCGACCGGCTGGTTCCCACCCTGCGGTTCGCGGCCGGGGTCGAGCTGGCGGTCATGCTCGAGTACCTCGCCGCAGCGTTCTCCATCGACCCCCTCGCCGGGTCCGCGCAGTCGACTCTCCGCGGTGACGCGCGCGCCGCCCGTGCCGAGGTTCTGCGAGTCGCCGCCTCGGAGATGCGACACCTGCGGGTGGTGAACGCTCTGCTGCTGGACGCCCACCAGGCGAGCGGCACCGGCTCCCCCTTCGATCCGGCGCTGGGCGTGGCGACGGAGGTTCCCGACGTGCCCGGTGCGCCCGGTCGTCCGGTGCAGTTCCGGCCGCTGACGCCGGCGGTGCTCGATGAGTTCGTGCAGGTGGAGGCGCCGTCGCTGACCGTGGACGCGCTCTACAGCCGCATCCTCGCCACCTTCCAGCGCGACGGCCGGGAGGCGAACGCGGCGACGGTGCTGGCCGTGATGGCCGAGGGCGCGGATCACTTCGCCACGTTCACGACGGTGCAGGAGTGGCTCGGCCGGCACCCGGGCACGCCCTACCTCCGGACGCTCCGTACCCCGGCACCGGGTGACCCGGTCCTGGCGACCGTGCAGCAGCGGTACGAGCGGGTGCTCGGACTGCTGCACTCCGCCTACCGGGTGGGCATCCCGGCGGGCGCCGCCGACGTCGCCGCCGCACGCACGGCCATGCTCGGCCCGAGCGGCATCGAGGGCGCCTGCGAGGCGCTGGCCCGGGACGGGGTGCTCCCGGTCTTCGCCGTGCCAGCCGACCCCCGATTCGCGCCGGTCGCTCCCCCGCCGTGAATGGTCCGCACCCGACGACCGTTCTGGGCAGCGGCATCGCCGCCACTGCCTGCGCGCTGTTCACCGCCCGTTCCGGGCCGGTGCTGCTCGTCGGTACTCCGTCGCCCCGGTGGCCGACAGCCATCGAGAGCGTGCCCGCCGCGACCCTGACCCTGCTGCTCGAACTCGGCGTCGTCCCCCGCGAGATCGATGTCGCCCGTCTCCTCCACCGACGCTCGGTGGCGTGGGGGGATCCGGCGCCGGCGGACCACGACGGTCCGGCGTGCGCCCACCTGGACCGGGGCGCGCTGCTGTCCGCGCTCTGGCGGCGGGTCCGGGCGGAGCCGCGGATCACGGTCGCGCCGCGCGCCTCGGGCCGACCCACCGCACCGAGCCGGCTCGTCGATGCCACCGGCACACGAGCCTCGACCGCGGTCACCGTGGCACGCCGGCCGGGCGCCTGGACGGCGTCGACGCTGACCTTCGCGCGGGGGGACGCGGAGCCGGAACTGCGCCTGGCGGCGGCGCCCGACGGCTACGGCTACCGGTTGGGCTCGGCGCGCCTGCTCACCCTCGGCTGGGTGAGCTCCGCACCTCCTCGGACCGGCCCAGCCCTGTGGCAGCGCATCGAGACCGCCGCGCCATGGCTGCTCGCGGACCTGCCGGAGCCGCCGCAGGAATCGACCCACCGCCGTCCGGCCGGGCTCGCGGTTCCAGTCGCGGCTCCGGGCACCGTGCCGATCGGCGACGCCGCGCTCACCCGTGATGCGCTGGCCTCGCAGGGTACGGCGATCGCCCTCTCCGACGCCTGCCTGGCGGCCGACCCGCGCATGTCCGACGCGGAGCTCGCCGCCCGCCGCGCGGAGGCACGGGACAGGCATGTGCGGCACCTGACCGACGTGCTGGCCGCCTGTCGCCATGCTCACCAGCCGGCCTGGGCCTCGTACCGGGACTGGCTGGTGGACTACCCCGTCGGCGTCGGCCGGCAGCGGATTCCACGCTCGTCGAAGCCGCACACGGCCCTGGCCTGACCGCCGACCCCGGCGTCGTCGACGGCCGCGGCGCCGGCCGATCGGGCAGGTACGGACCTGAGCCGGTGCCCCGTCGTGCAGAGCCTGCGACCTCGGGGGACGACGGCGGCCGACCCGTCCCGCGCTCGCGATCCGACCACGACCCCGAGCGCGACCAGTGGGGGAACCCGGCGCGGGCCGGCGTCCCGAGCGCCACGGCGACCGCGCGACGGGCGATGCGGATCAGCTCCACCGCGACGCTGTCGGCAGGCTCAGTCGGCCGATCCGGGTGGACCGGAGCAGTCGCTGGACCCCGGAGCGGCCGACGTGCGCCCGCAGGAAGGGGTCGGGCAGGAAAGGGCTCAGGCCGCGCGCTGGGCGGCCGGCTGCCTCCCGATCCGCGTCGGAACCGACAGCGGCCGGTCGGAGCTGCACAGGAGAGCGACCACCGAGTCCAGGAAGGCAGGCGCCCGGAGGATGCCGAGGTGCCCGACGCCGGGGACGGGGACATCGCGGGCGCCGGGGACGTCAGTCGCCAGCCGCGCGGAGTCCGGTGGCACCACCAGATCGCAGTCGGACCAGTAGGCCACCCATCGCAGGTCACCGTCCCCGGTCCCCCGGCGCAGGCTGTTCAGGAGCGGGGAGCCCGGGCGCAGGGACGCGGCGACCTGCCCCGGACCCCAGAGCGCGACCCGCGTGCCCCGGTGCGGCGTCGCCACGGTCACCGCTGTCGAGACGCGGGACGCCAGCCCGAACCGCTCCACCGCGCAGCGGAGGACGACGCCGCCCAGGCTGTGCCCGAGGACGACGACCTGCGCGGCGCCCGCCTCGTCGGCCGCTGCGTGGCAGCGGGCGGTCAGCGCACGCGCGATGTCCGGGATCGACGTCGACAGCACGTTGTACGTATGCGCGTGGACGTCCACGAAGCCCTCGCGGGACAACCGGCGTTCCAGCGGGAGCCAGTTGGACCGGTTGCCCCCGTAGCCGTGGACCAGCACCACCGGGGGGCGGCGGGGCCCGATCCCCGCTGCGCGTCGGGTCGGCGGCCGGCACAGAGCCCGTCGCCCCAGCTCGGTGCCTCCGATCGGGTACATCAGCGCTGCAGTCGCCAGCTCGCCCAGTTCCCGCGTCAGGGCCATCGGCATGGTCATCGCCGGGTGCCCGAGTCGTGCCGCACGCATCGTGAGAGTCATCGTTCCTCCTCGGCGTCCTCAGCGGTGGACGCGCCAGGTGGAGCACCGGGCGGGCGATGCAGATACCTCGGGACGCCGATCCCGGAGCCGGACCGCGGATCACCCCCGCAAGCCGGTGCGCAGAGGGACTGCTGCGACGTGTGCAACGTCCCGTACCGGCGACGTCGTGGCCGCGGTCGTCACACTCTCCGCCGGCGACACGGATCGCTCCCCGTTCACCCGACCTGGCTCACCCGGCCTGGCTCGGCCAACCCTTCTCACCCATGTACCAGGCAGCCGACGTGAGGATCGCGAGGACGAGGAGGGAGGAGAGAAGCCCACCGGCCAACGGCAGGAACCACCCAGGAGCGCGCCTCGACCGGACGGCGACGAGCTTGACCACGACAGCCCCGACGACGGAGCAGCCGAGGAGACCGTGCACGAAGGTCCGCGTGCTCGCCTTCGCGCCGTCCGGCAGCGTCCCGACCTCGAGCCCCAACGCCCACAGGCAGTGATATGCGAGGAACAGGGTCAGCACCACGGCGATCGCCCCGGTGGTGCGATGCACCGGACCCAGCCAGGAGGGCGCCCGGATCCCGAGCTTGCCGTAGAGCTGGAGCGCGGTGACGAGCTGGACGACGACGAGCACCCCCAGCGCCGTCGCGACCACCGTCTTCATGGCGAGGACGCTCGAGTATCCGAGGGTGGTCGTGCCGTCGAGCGTCGGCTTGTGATCACGGCGCCTCCGTGTCGTCGGGTACGCCGCTGTGCACGGGACGCGCCACGACGCGGGAGGGCCACGCGTCGAGGTGGTGTGGCCGGTGATCGGAGACGCGCGTGCATCCTCGCGGTGCTTGTGGGCAGGCGGGTGGATCTGCGTCGCGAGTTCGTGACGACCGCCCCCGTCGTCGTGCCCCACCCGTGTGGGCCGGGCCGCTCGCGCATTCCGGGCTCGGGGTGCGCCTTGCCGCGCGGGGCCCCATCATCCCCTGCGAGAGCCATCACCTCGACGAAGAGCACTCGGCCCTCGCCCGCGAGGGCTCGATCCCAGCGCCGCAGCCCACCCCGTGGAGGACCTGATGGACTTCATCCAGGAAAACCTGATCGACCCCGTCTCGAATGTCCTCTGGTCGTACGTGTTGATCTACGTGCTCCTGGGAGTGGGCCTCTACTTCGGGTTCCGCACGCGTTTCGTCCAGGTCCGCATGTTCGGGCGCATGGTCCGCCAGATCGCCTCCTCCCGGAGCGGTTCGGAAGGCGGCATCTCCTCGTTCCAGGCCTTCTGCGTCGGCCTGGCCTCGCGGGTGGGGACCGGCAACATCGCCGGTGTCGCCATCGCCCTGACCCTCGGTGGTCCCGGGGCGATCTTCTGGATGTGGGTGGTCGCCCTCGTCGGCATGGCCACCGCCCTCATCGAGGCGACGCTGGCCCAGATCTTCAAGATCCCGGCAGGTGACGGCAGCTTCCGCGGCGGGCCGGCCTTCTACATCGAGCGCGGCCTCGGCTCCCGGCGGGGCGGCATCGTCTTCGCCGTCCTGCTCATCTTCACCTTCGGCGTCGCGTTCAACATGGTGCAGGCCAACACGATCAGCGACGTGCTGGCCAGCGGGCACGGGGTCGGCGAGTGGTGGTCCGCGGCTGGTCTCATGATCCTCACGGCGGTGGTGGTGTTCGGCGGGGTGCGCCGCATCGCCCGCGTCGCCGAGTTCATGCTGCCGGCGATGGCACTGGCCTACGTGCTGCTCGCCGTCGTGATCATCGCGCTCAACGTGACCGAGGTGGGCCGCGTGCTCGGCCAGATCTTCTCGGCGGCCTTCGGCCTGGGCGAGGCCGCCGCCGGGATCACCGGTGGCCTCGCGGCGGCCCTGCTCAACGGCGCCAAGCGTGGGCTGTTCTCCAACGAGGCCGGCATGGGCAGTGCCCCCAACGCCGCAGCCACCGCGACCACCAGCCACCCGGTGAAGCAGGGGCTGATCCAGTCCCTCGGGGTCTTCGTCGACACCATCATCGTCTGTTCCGCGACGGCGTTCATCATCCTGTTCGCCGGCTCCGCGGTGTACCGGCCGGGCGAGACGACCGAGGGAGCGTCGCTCACCCAGGCTGCCGTGGCCCACGAGCTCGGCAACGGCCTCACCTGGGTCATGAGCGTCCTGATCTTCGTCTTCGCGTTCTCCTCCGTGCTCGGGAACTACTCCTACGCGGAGGTCAACATGACCTTCCTGCGCGCCCGGCCGCTCACGCTCATGGTGTTCCGCGCGCTGGTGGTCGCCGTGGTCGGAGCCGGTGCCCTGCTGGAGCTGGCGACGGTGTGGGCACTGGCCGACGTCGCCATGGGATTCATGGCGCTGGTGAACCTGATCGCGCTCGTCCTGCTGGGTCGCTGGGCCCTGGGTGCCCTGCGGGACTTCGAGCGGCAGGCGAAGGCGGGTCAGGACCCGGTGTTCCGCACCACCGGCAACAGGGACCTGCCCCATGATCTGCACGACAGCGTCTGGACCGCCGAGTACGCCGCGACCTCCGACCGCACCGCGTGACCGGCTCCCTCGACCGCTTCGCCACCCTGGGACTCCCGAGCGCTGCGTAGAGCGACTGCGCGCACCGGTGGACCGGGCTCCCGACCGGCCCGTGCTCCGGGCCCTCGAGAGTCGACCCGGTCGCCGGCGTCGGACGAGCTGTTCGGCGACGATCCGGTGCCGAATCTCGACCGGGAGCCCGGACGGTAACGGGAAGCCGACCGGGTGACTGACGGCCTCGCTGATGGCACGAGGCGCTGGCTGACCGACGGAACGCCGCCCATTCCGCTCTGCACCGACCGTCCTGTCCGCACCACGCGGACGTCGCTCCGGATCGACGGGTGCCGGATGCGCTCCTGCCGGCACGGCTCGGGTCCTCTCCGGCGGAGCCGCCGGAGAGGACCCGACCGGTTCAACGGGTGCGCCGGCCGATCAGGTGTGCATCCTCGCGAACCGCAGGAAGGTGACGATGCTGTCGACCTGCTGTCCGCCGTCGAGGGTGACGCCTTCGCTCGGGTCCCAGACCGGGGTCTGGTTGAGGAAGGACGAGGGGTCGGCACGGAGCTGGCCGATGATCGTCTCGGCGACGATCCGGCTGCCGACCGGTCCCAGCCGCTCACCGCCCTCGAGGACCTCGGCCTCCTTGAGCACGTAGAACCACAGCGGGGTGTCCTCGAGGAAGCCGCCGTCGACCAACGCGTCGTCGACCGGTGACGAGTCCTTGGCGAGCGGATCGGGGAACAGGAGCAGCTGCTCGCGGCTCAGCGGTGTGATGCCGAGCTCGAGGGCGACCGCCTGGCCGGTCGGGATCCCCAGCCGGTAGCCGCGCAGCAGGTTGCGCACGGCCAGCCGCTTGAGGATCCGCCTGATGCGGTCGGAGTTGTCCGGCACGCCGGCCACCTCGCCCTCGTTGGCCAGGGTGGCCAGGGGGGGTGCGATGCGGGTGTCGATCTTGCGGGCGAAGCGGGCCGGCACGGGATCCGGCTCGCCGTTGGGACCGGGCACGGGGTCACGAGGCTCCGCCCCGGTGAGCCGCTCGAACTGCGCCGGCCAGTTGGAGGGCAGGGTGGGAAGTCCGAAGAAGGCCGGGCTCCCGTTGCCCGTGAACACGAACAGCTCCTCGAAGGTCGCTGCGGAACTGCGGTCACCCGGAGCGCCGAAGTTCGAGTTCCAGTCGTACGCCGCCCGCACCATGCTGTGGCCGAAGCGGTAGGCGGCGACGGAGAACTCGAGAGGCATGAACACGGCCTCGAGCGCCGCTTCCTTCTCGACCTCGAACACCGGCTCGATGGTCCCGTCCAACAGGCCGTCGACGTCCTGTGGGCGCGCGATGGTCTTCAGGAAGTCGTGCACGGTGATCCACTGGTAGTGCCACTGGACGAGCTGCCGCGCCCGCGCGAACGTCCCGTCGCCGGTGACCTCGTGGCCGGCGTGGCCGTCCATCCACGTCAGCACCTCGTTGTGGAACTTCAAAAAGGCCAGGTGAAGCTGGGCCACGATGAGGTTCTCGTCGTTGCGTCCGTCCCCGATCTGCGCCTTCGGCACCTTGGGCGGGTCCTCGCGCGGGAGGTCCTCGCCGTCCAGGGCTTCCGGTGGCCCCTTCGACAGCATGCCGGTCTTCAGGCGGTTGCCTTCGTAGGGAACCTGGCCCTCCTGACCGGATGCCTCGGGCCCGTTGCCGTAGACGGAGTCCAGGTTGAGCTGCGGCTCGCGGAGGTTGCGCAGCTTCCGCAAGACCTTCTCCGGCTGCAGGGGCTGCAGCGGGAGGTCGGTGATGCTGATGTCCTCGTCACGGTCGGTGTTGGCCGTCAGGTCGTGGTCGACGAACTGGCCCCAGTAGGTGTAGATCGGTGGGATCGCGGAATCCGCGTCGGCCGGGTCGCTCCGCTGGTCGACCATCGCGCTCCCGAGCGCCTTCAGCGAGGCCACCACGGCCGCCGCGGGTTCCACCGGCAGGTGCGCGCCCGGGTAGCGGCCCTGCAGTCGCTTGAACATGTACCCGAACGGCGTGGACCTCTCCTCCACCTCCGCCCACCGCATGCCGTCGGCGGAACGGCAGTCAGGGTCGACGGCGGGGACCTGGTCGGCGATGACGTGTCCGCCGTGGTGGACGTCCGTGAGCACGCGAGGCAGCCGAGTGTGCCTCGGAGCCGGCCCGTCCCCACCGCCTGGCGGTTGTGGGGTTCCCTCGCGCGGTGCGGGAACGTCGTCGCGCACCCGTGAACGGTCCGGTGTCGTGGTCATGGGTGACCTCGCTGTCCTGTCGGTGGTTGGGTTCCTCGACGGCTGGCGGCCGAGTTCGGCGTCGATGGTCGTGCGGCCCCCGTCACGATCGCGTCACCTCGCCATCACGCGCGGGCGAGAAGAACAGCGGACCGATCGCCCGGGGACGCCCGCGTCAGCGGGGCTTGTTCGGGACGTAGTAGGTCAGACCGGCGGCGCCGCCGAGGGCGACGAGTGCGGACACCACCGCCGTGAGCCACTGGCCGTCGGTGATGGACGCGAAACCTGATTCCGCCCCACCCAGCGCCGTCAGGAGCGACGAGAGGAACGCGAGGACGGCGCTGTACACGGCCGCCACCCGGGCTTTCGTGGCCGTCGTCCGACCCGGCTCCGCGCCCTGCGGTGCCTCAACGGGTGCTGTCATGGTCGCTCCTCCTCCAGGTCTCGCCTGAGCCGGGCGCAAGGGTCGACGTGCGGGCGTCACCGGGGCGTCACCGGACCTCGACAGCCCGTTGACCGCATTCGGATGACTCGCGATGCTGGGTGCCAGCACGAGCACCTGCCGTGCCATTCGGTGTCGATTTCGCAGCCCGGCCGGCTTGCGGCGACGACGCGGCGCACCCTCACCCGGATCGGCTGATGCGATGCCCAGTCTCGGAAGCGCCTGGCACCTTCCACCTCGAGGACGGCCGGCTGCCGGCGCTGGTCTTCTTGCAGAAGCAGTTCGCCTCCTCGGCCGACGGCAGCCATCGGCTCCGCGGCGTCGAGGTCGAGTTCACCGGCGTGGCCAGGGCGGAGCGGGAGCGCCCGTCCTGGACGGGACGATCGCGGCCGCCGGTGCGACTGAGCCCCCTCGATCCTGCTGCGGTCGTCCGATGGGACGCCAGCGCGGGCTCGCCCGTGGCGGTGACTTTCGCGGACTGGCAGCCCCTGACGGCCTGGGCATAGGCATGACCGCCACCGTCACCGGCTTCCTCGCCGGGTAGCACGCAGTACGTGCTCAGCGTGCGCTCGGTGCTGGCGGCGCAGCGGCCGTGATCCCGTGAAGGATTCCGTCGACGTCCGGCTCCGCCGGTATCACCGCCCTGCCCAGGTTCTCCGACAGAGTGAGG
>Ga0196960_10000230_pt1 | contig 22486 bp, 21 predicted proteins | sample S3v_5metaG_FD_183187 | JGI IMG/M metagenome (GOLD analysis project Ga0196960, IMG submission 183187) | Soil microbial communities from Anza Borrego desert, Southern California, United States - S3+v_5 | ecosystem: Environmental > Terrestrial > Soil > Desert | place: USA: California | collected...
AGCCGCTCGCCCACCACGATGACGGCGCCTTCGCCGCGCAGCGCCTCGGCCGCGACGGCCCCGTCGCTCTCCAGGCCGACCCCGCCCGCGAGGGCGTCCAGCCATTCGGTCTCGGTGCCGGGCGCGGCGGGGAGCAGCGTGCCGCCCGCCTTCACGAGGCCCCGGCTGGCGTGCGAGGCGAGCGCGAAGGTCCGCTGGCCGCGCTTGCGGAAAGCCTTGCGGAGCCGCAGGAAGACGCCGGGCGCCTCCTCCTCGGACTCGAAGCCGACGAGCAGGACCGCCGGGGCCTTCTCCAGCGCGGTGTAGGTGACCCCGCTGCCGTCCAGGTCACGTCCGCGCCCGGCGACCCGGGCGGCGAGGAAGTCGGCTTCCTCACCGCTGTGGACGCGGGCCCGGAAGTCGATGTCGTTGGTGTTCAGGGCGACCCGCGCGAACTTGCTGTACGCGTAGGCGTCCTCGACGGTCAGCCGGCCGCCGGTGAGCACCCCGGTCCTGCCGCGTGCGGCCGAGAGTCCGGCCGCCGCCGCCTCCAGCGCCTCGGGCCAGCTCGCCGGCTCCAGCACACCCTCCGCGCTGCGTACGAGCGGCGTGGTCAGCCGGTCGCGCTGCTGGGCGTAGCGGAAGCCGAAGCGCCCCTTGTCGCAGAGCCACTCCTCGTTGACCTCGGGGTCGTCGGCGGCGAGCCGCCGCATGACCTTGCCGCGCCGGTGGTCGGTCCGGGTCGCGCAGCCGCCGGCGCAGTGCTCGCACACCGAGGGCGTCGACACCAGGTCGAAGGGCCGGGAGCGGAAGCGGTACGCCGCCGAGGTCAGGGCCCCGACCGGGCAGATCTGGATGGTGTTGCCGGAGAAGTACGACTCGAAGGGGTCGCCCGCTCCGGTGCCGACCTGCTGGAGCGCGCCGCGCTCCAGCAGCTCGATCATCGGGTCGCCCGCCACCTGGTTGGAGAACCGGGTGCAGCGCGCGCAGAGCACGCACCGCTCGCGGTCCAGCAGCACCTGGGTGGAGATGGGCACGGGCTTCTCGAAGGTGCGCTTCTTCCCGTCGAAGCGGGAGTCGGTGCCGCCGTGCGACATCGCCTGGTTCTGCAGGGGGCACTCACCGCCCTTGTCGCAGACCGGGCAGTCCAGCGGGTGGTTGATGAGCAGGAGCTCCATCACCCCCTTCTGGGCCTTCTCCGCGACGGACGAGGTGATCTGCGACTTCACGACCATGCCGTCGGTGCACGTGATGGTGCAGGAGGCCATCGGCTTGCGCTGGCCCTCGACCTCGACGATGCACTGCCGGCAGGCGCCGGCCGGATCGAGGAGCGGGTGGTCGCAGAAGCGCGGGATCTCGATGCCCAGGAGTTCGGCGGCGCGGATGACGAGGGTGCCCTTGGGCACGCTGATCTCGATGCCGTCGATCGTGAGCGTGACGAGGTCCTCGGGCGGAACGGCCGCCTCGCCGCCCCCGGAGGGCGCACTCGTGGTGACTGTCATGCGTTCACCCCCCGGTGAGCGTTCTTGTCGTCCTTGTCGTCGGCCCAGAGGGTCGACCTGGCCGGATCGAAGGGGCAGCCCTTGCCGGTGATGTGCTGTTCGTACTCCTCGCGGAAGTACTTCAGCGAGGAGAAGATCGGCGAGGCGGCGCCGTCGCCGAGTGCGCAGAACGACTTGCCGTTGATGTTGTCGGCGATGTCGTTGAGCTTGTCGAGGTCCGCCATCTGCCCGTTGCCGGCCTCGATGTCCCGGAGCAGCTGGACGAGCCAGTAGGTCCCCTCGCGGCACGGTGTGCACTTGCCGCAGGACTCATGGGCGTAGAACTCGGTCCAGCGGGTGACGGCGCGCACCACGCAGGTGGTCTCGTCGAAGCACTGGAGCGCCTTGGTGCCGAGCATCGATCCGGCGGCGCCGACGCCCTCGTAGTCCAGGGGGACGTCGAGGTGTTCGTCGGTGAACATCGGGGTGGAGGAGCCGCCGGGGGTCCAGAACTTCAGGCGGTGCCCGGCCCGGATGCCGCCGCTCATGTCGAGCAGCTGGCGCAGGGTGATGCCGAGCGGGGCCTCGTACTGGCCGGGGCTGGTGACGTGCCCGCTGAGCGAGTACAGCGTGAAGCCCGGGGACTTCTCGCTGCCCATCGACTTGAACCAGTCCTTGCCCTTGTTCAGGATCGCGGGAACCGAGGCGATGGACTCGACGTTGTTCACGACGGTGGGACAGGCGTACAGACCGGCGACCGCGGGGAAGGGGGGACGCAGCCGGGGCTGGCCGCGCCGTCCTTCGAGCGAGTCGAGCAGCGCGGTTTCCTCTCCGCAGATGTACGCGCCCGCACCCGCGTGCACCGTGAGTTCCAGGTCGAGCCCCGAACCCAGGATGTCCGTCCCCAGGTACCCCGCCTCGTACGCCTCGCGCACGGCCTCGTGCAGCCGCCGCAGCACGGGGACGACCTCGCCGCGCAGGTAGATGAAGGCGTGCGAGGAGCGGATCGCGTAACAGGCGATCACGATGCCCTCGATGAGGCTGTGCGGATTCGCGAAGAGGAGCGGGATGTCCTTGCAGGTCCCGGGCTCCGACTCGTCGGCGTTGACCACGAGGTAGTGCGGCTTGCCGTCGCCCTGCGGGATGAACTGCCACTTCATCCCGGTGGGGAAGCCCGCTCCTCCGCGTCCGCGCAGACCGGAGTCCTTGACGTACGCGATGAGGTCGTCGGGTGACATCGCGAGGGCCTTGCGCAGCCCCTCGTATCCGTCGTGCCGGCGGTAGGTGTCCAGCGTCCAGGACTCCGGTTCGTCCCAGAAGGAGGAGAGGACGGGCGCCAGGAGCTTCTCCGGGCTGGTCCCGTTCTGGTCGATCTCGGCTGCCAAGGTCATCACTCCCCCTCCTCGGCGGCGGGCCCGGCCGGGTGCTCCGGGTCGGAGGCCGAGGTCGGCTGCGTAGCGTCCGGTGCCCCGAAGGGGCTCGTTGAGGGGTGGGGGTCGGGTGACGGGCGGGCGTGCGAGCTGAGGTGCTCGGCGCCCTTCTGCGGCGCGTCCTGAGGCGCCCCGCCCCTCTGTCCGACCACGCGCGCGTGCGGTGCGGCCTCTCCCCTGGCGAGCTTCAGCCCGGCCAGGGAGGCGGGGCCCGCTCCGCCGCTCGCCTCGACGGCACCGGGTCGCTCGTCGGGGAAGCCGGCCAGGATCCGGGCCGTCTCCTTGTACGTGCACAGGGGCGCGCCCCGGGTGGGCTCCACGGTCCGGCCGGCGATCAGGTCGTCGACGAGCCGGGTGGCGCTCTCCGGCGTCTGGTTGTCGAAGAACTCCCAGTTGACCATCACGACGGGTGCGAAGTCGCAGGCCGCGTTGCACTCGATGTGTTCGAGGGTGACCTTGCCGTCGTCGGTCGTCTCGGCGTTGCCGACGCCCAGGTGGTCCTTGAGCCGGTCGAAGATGGCGTCGCCGCCCATGACCGCGCACAGGGTGTTGGTGCAGACCCCGACCTGGTAGTCACCGCTCGGCCGGCGCCGGTACATCGTGTAGAAGGTGGCGACCGCGGTGACCTCGGCGGTGGTGAGGCCGAGCTGGTCGGCGCAGAACGCCATGCCCGTGCGGGAGACGTACCCCTCCTCGGACTGCACCAGGTGCAGCAGCGGCAGCAGTGCGGAGCGGCTGCCGGGGTAGCGGGCGATCACCTCCTTCGCGTCCGCTTCGAGCCGGGCGAGCACCTCGGCCGGGTAGGCGGGGGCGGGGAGCTGCGGCATCCCCAGGCTGACTTCTTGGTTGGACGCGGTCACCGGTCGACGCCTCCCATCACGGGGTCGATGGACGCGACGGCGACGATGACGTCGGCGACCTGGCCGCCCTCGCACATCGCCGCCATGGCCTGGAGGTTGGTGAAGGACGGGTCGCGGAAGTGGACCCGGAAGGGGCGCGTGCCGCCGTCCGAGACGACGTGCACGCCGAGTTCGCCCTTGGGGGACTCCATGGCGGTGTACGCCTGCCCGGCCGGGACCCGGAAGCCCTCGGTCACCAGCTTGAAGTGGTGGATCAGGGCCTCCATGGAGGTGCCCATGATCTTCTTGATGTGGTCGAGCGAGTTGCCGAGTCCGTCGGGCCCCAGCGCGAGCTGTGCGGGCCAGGCGATCTTCTTGTCACCGACCATGACCGGGCCGGGCTCCAGCCGGTCCAGGCACTGCTCGATGATCCTGAGCGACTGGCGCATCTCCTCCAGGCGGATGAGGAAGCGGCCGTAGGCGTCGCAGGTGTCCGCGGTGGGCACGTCGAACTCGTAGTCCTCGTAACCGCAGTACGGATCGGTCTTGCGCAGGTCGTGCGGGAGTCCGGCCGACCTGAGGACCGGGCCGGTGGCTCCGAGCGCCATGCAGCCGGTCAGGTCGAGGTATCCGACGTCCTGCATACGGGCCTTGAAGATGGGGTTGCCGGTCGCGAGCTTGTCGTACTCCGGCAGGTTCTTCTTCATGGTCTTCACGAACTCGCGGAGCCGGTCGACCGCGCCCATGGGCAGGTCCTGGGCCAGGCCGCCGGGCCGGATGAACGCGTGGTTCATCCGCAGCCCGGTGATCAGCTCGAAGATGTCGAGGACGAGCTCGCGGTCGCGGAAGCCGTAGATCATGATCGTCGTGGCGCCGAGCTCCATGCCGCCGGTGGCGACGCACACCAGATGCGAGGAGATCCGGTTGAGCTCCATCAGGAGCACCCGCAGGACGGTGGCCCGGTCGGGGATCTGGTCCTCGATGCCGAGGAGCTTCTCGACCCCGAGGCAGTACGCCGCCTCGTTGAAGAACGGGGTCAGGTAGTCCATGCGCGTGACGAAGGTGGTGCCCTGGGTCCAGTTCCGGAATTCGAGGTTCTTCTCGATGCCGGTGTGGAGGTAGCCGATGCCGCAGCGGGCCTCGGTGACGGTCTCGCCGTCGATCTCCAGGATCAGCCGCAGCACGCCGTGCGTGGACGGGTGCTGGGGACCCATGTTGACGATGATGCGTTCGTCGTCCGACTTGGCGGCGGATTCGACGACCTCGTCCCAGTCGCCGCCGGTGACTGTATATACAGTCCCCTCGGTGGTGGCCCTGGGTGTCGAGTGGGGCGTTGCGTGGGGAGTGGTCATCAGCTGTACGACCTCCGCTGGTCCGGAGCCGGGATCTGGGCGCCCTTGTACTCGACGGCGATACCGCCGAGCGGATAGTCCTTGCGCTGCGGGAAGCCCTGCCAGTCGTCCGGCATCATGATCCGGGTCAGGGCGGGGTGCCCCTCGAAGACCAGCCCGAAGAAGTCGTACGTCTCGCGCTCGTGCCAGTCGTTGGTCGGGTAGACGCCGACCAGGGAGGGGATGCGCGGATCACTGTCCGGGACGGACACCTCGAGGCGGATCAGCCGCCCGTGGGTGAGTGAGCGCAGGTGGTAGACCGCATGCAGCTCGCGGCCCTTGTCCCCCGGGTAGTGGACTCCGCTGACGCCCGTACAGAGTTCGAAGCGCAGGGCCGGATCGTCGCGCAGGGTGCGGGCGACCTGGACCAGGTGCTCGCGTGCGACGAAGAAGGTGAGTTCGTCCCGGTCGACGACCGTCTTCTCGACGGCGTTGCCGGGGAGCAGGTCCTGCTCCTCCAGGGCCCCTTCCAGCTCGTCGGCCACTTCGTCGAACCAGCCGCCGTACGGCCGGGGGGTGGCCCCCGGCAGGGTCACCGTGCGGACGAGTCCGCCGTAACCGGAGGTGTCACCGCCGCTCCTGGCGCCGAACATGCCCCTGCGTACGCCGATGACCTCACCGGACTCGTCGCGCGGGGTGGGTACCTGGCCGCTGTTCGTGTTCTGCTCGTCGCTCATCGCAGCAGCCCCTTCATCTCGATCAGGGGGAGTGCCTTGAGGGCCGCCTCCTCCGCCTCGCGGGCGGCCTCCTCCGCGTTGACCCCGAGCTTGGAGCCCTGGATCTTCTGGTGGAGCTTGAGGATGGCGTCGATCAGCATCTCGGGACGCGGCGGGCACCCCGGCAGATAGATGTCGACCGGGACAATATGATCGACACCCTGGACAATGGCGTAGTTATTGAACATTCCACCCGATGACGCACAGACCCCCATGGAGATGACCCACTTGGGGCTCGGCATCTGGTCGTAGACCTGCCGCAGGACGGGCGCCATCTTCTGGCTGACCCGCCCGGCGACGATCATCAGGTCCGCCTGCCGCGGTGATCCGCGGAAGACCTCCATTCCGAAACGGGCCAGGTCGTACCGCCCGGCGCCGGTCGTCATCATCTCGATGGCGCAGCAGGCGAGGCCGAAGGTGGCGGGGAAGACGGACGACTTCCGCACCCAGCCGGCGGCCTGCTCGACAGTGGTCAGCACAAAGCCGCTCGGCAGCTTCTCTTCGAGTCCCATGGTGTGCCCCTCAGCCCCTCAGTCCCATTCCAGGCCGCCCCGGCGCCACACATACGCGTAGGCGACGAAGACGGTGAGCACGAAGAGCAGCATCTCCACGAGCCCGAAGATCCCCAGGGCGTCGAAGGTGACCGCCCAGGGATAGAGGAAGACGATCTCGATGTCGAAGACGATGAACAGCATCGCCGTCAGGTAGTACTTGATGGGGAAACGGCCGCCTCCGGCTGGAGTGGGGGTGGGTTCGATGCCGCACTCGTACGCTTCGAGCTTTGCCCGGTTGTACCGCCTGGGGCCGATAAGCGTGGCCATGACCACGGAGAAGATCGCAAACCCTGCCCCGAGGGCGCCGAGCACGAGGATGGGCGCGTAGGCATTCACGCTCCTCGCTCCTTCCAGTCGTCCTTGACCGTTGGACCGCATCGGGCGACCGGCTCGCCACCTCATCAAGATCGTGCACATGTGAGGCAGTTCACAAGCCCGACTGCCCCGCATCCTATGCCTGCTCTCCTGTGATCTGCGACACGGGGTGCACACCCGAGTTTGTGATCTCCACCACCCGTCGAACGATCATGAAGTCGGATGAGCGGTGATCTACGCACGCGAAGCGGCCGAGCAGTTACGAGACGTGACATTTGACGGCGTTACCGCTGGTCAAAGCCATGGGGCACTATCAATGGTAGGCACCTACATGCAAATTGGCGATGGACGCCGAGAAGGTGATAAAGGAATCGGTCCGAATCCACGCCCACCCGGAAGAGGGGCCGCCAGGACCGAGGTGGACGGTGGCCATGCGCATTCGTTCACTAACTCTCCGCTTCCATGGGCGGGATGGAGGAGGAGGGTGCTCACGCACCCGTCGCCGGCCGGCCGGGGAGGAGAGCGCGGAGCGAGCGGCACCCCTCGGCCGGCGCCGTGAGCGAGGACGCCTCACGGCCGGACCGGGGCCGCGGACGGGCAGGACGGATGGCCGAGCGGAGCGGACGGCCGGAAGGGGCGCCTCGGGGACCGCGGGATCACCGGGGTCCCTTGGGGGCCCACCGAAAAGGCGTGACTCAAAACGGACATGACTGACCAATAGGTCGCGAGACGACAAGATGCAGGCGGCCCCCGGACCGCACCCCGGCCACGGCTGCGCGGTTGCCTCTCGCGGAAGACTCATGCTGTGACCTGCATCACTTCATGCACGCTTCAAGAAAAGCGGGCTTGGCCAACCGTGTGAACGGATGGTAAGCGGCGGGCAATTCGGGCGTATTGAAAGAACACCGTGATCACAGCGATATGTGCGTGCGCCCGTTTTGCCCGTTAGGGCGTCAATAAGGGCCCGGAATAAGCGGATTCATGGGTTCCGAACGTAACTGTGTCGCAACACACGTTTCTTGATGGGACCCCTACAGCCCTGATAGCGGTAGTACTCATGTCCCACACCGCTCACATACCCAGCCACCGGAAGCCCCGCCAGAGTGCCTCGAAGACGGCGCTGCGGGCAGGAGTTGCCGGTGGCGTCCTCAGCACCATCGCGGTCGCGGGTGCCGCCGGTCCGGCTCAGGCCGAGCCGGTGACCCAGACCATCGAGATGCCCACCATCACGGCCGGGCTCTCCACCTCCGTCGCCGCGTCCGCGCAGGCGACCCAGGCGGTCGCTCTCGAATTCGAGACGCAGGCCCACGAGGACGCCGCAGCCGAAACCGCTGCCAAGGCCGCCAAGAAGGCCAAGGCCGAGGCGGTCCGCAAGGCAGAGGCCAAGAAGAAGGCCGAAGCAGCCGCCAAGGCCGAGGCGGAGGCCGCCGAGCGCGCCTCCCGCTCCGCCGAGCGCACCACGCTCAGCGCGTCCTCCGACTCCTCCTCCTCCAGCTCGTCCGCCTCGTCCTTCTCCGCCCCGTCGTCCTCGAACGCCACCGGGTCCGCCGCGGCCGTCATCGCGTTCGCGCAGTCCCAGATCGGTGACGCGTACGTCTCCGGTGGCACCGGCCCGAACTCGTGGGACTGCTCGGGCCTGGTCCAGGCCGCCTTCGGCTCGGTGAACATCGACCTGCCGCGCGTCTCGCAGAGCCAGTCGACCGCCGGGACCCAGGTCTCGCTCGACAACCTCCAGCCCGGCGACATCCTGTACTGGGGCGGTGCGGGCAGCGCGTACCACGTCGGGATCTACGTGGGCGGCGGCCAGTTCGTCGGTGCGCAGAACTCCAGCACCGGCGTCGTGCAGGCCTCCCTGGACTACGACCCGCCGTCGGGCGCCGTCCGCGTTCTCTGATTCACAAGCGGTCGCGCGTCGCCCCTGCCGTCCTCCGGGGGCCGCGCCCGCAGCGACGGGCCGCCACCCCCGCCCGGGGTGGCGGCCCGTCGTCATGCCCTGGCGCGGGGGCCGGCCACGCGGCCCCGGCAGGTACGCCGGGCGTCAGCTTCCTGCCCGGACCCCGGATCCGGCCGCCGTGTCCCCGGCGCCCTCCGTGCTCCCGGTGCCCTCCACGTCCCCGCCCCGGCGCTGGCCGGGCAGCCGGGGCTTCCCGTGCGCGGCCGCCTCCCGGCGCAGGAGCAGCGCCCCCGCCGCACAGGTGAGTCCGGCGAGCACGAAGCCGTACGGCGGGGTGGAGCCCGAAGGCTGCGTCTCGTAGACGAGTGCCGCCGAGAGCACGACGAGCACGTCACGGACCTTGCTGTCAGCCGCGGTGGCGGCGAGCACGGCTGTCCCCCAGAGCAGGTACCACGGCTGCACCATCGGGGAGAGCGCCACCAGGGCCACCAGCCCGAGGCCCAGCCCGTGCACCGCCTCCAGGCGTCCGGCGGCCGAACGCCACGCCAGCAGCAGGATCAGGGCGACCCCCGCCGCGAGACCCAGGTTCTGCACGGCGGCCTTGACCGGGTCCGGGTCGGTCCCGGCGAGCAGCCGCAGGAGTTCGCCGAGCCCGAGGCCCAGATCACTGGCCACCGAGAGCGCGGTGTGGATCCGGCCCGCGACGCCTTGCGTACCCACCCAGCCGAAACCGGTCCCGCCGAGCAGCGTCATCAGCACCACGACCGCCCCGGCCACCGCCCCCGGCCCCCAGAGCCCCTTCGCCGCCCGGCGCACCAGCCCTCCGGAGGCGGCCCGGCCCACCAGGACGGCGATGAACAACAGGGCCACCGCCGCCGGGGTCTTGACCATCATGGCGAGTCCGACGAGCACCGAGCCGCTGATCCACCTCCCCCGCAGCGCGAGCACGACGCCCGCCAGCATCAGGCCGATCATCAGCCCGTCGTTGTGGAGGCCGCCCGCCACGTGCATCAGCAGCAGCGGGTTCAACGCACCCAGCCACAGGGCGGCGCCCGGGCTGCGGCCGTGCGCCCGTGCGAGGTGCGGCAGCGCCCAGGCGATCAGGGCCAGTGCCGCCAGGGCGAGCAGTCGCATGGCGAGGACGGCGGGCACGATCGTGCCACCGGTCGCCCAGGCCACGCCCTTCGCCAGGAGGAGGAAGAACGGGCCGTACGGCGCCGGGGTGTCGGTCCAGTGGCCGCCGACGCTCGCGGCGGCGTCCCCGCCCGGCCCTGCGGGGTCCAGGACGGACGGCCCCACCTCGTAGACGTCATGGCCTTCGAGGACCATCGCGCCCTGGGCGATGTAGCTGTAGACGTCGGCGCTGTACAGCGGGGGCGCCACCACGAACGGCGCGGTCCACCACCCCAGGGTGACCAGGCTGTCCCGTACGCCGGCGCCCGTCCTGCCGTACAGCCACCAGGCGACGACGAGCACCGTCAGCCCGCCGTACGCCAGTGCGTAACCCGCCGCGGTCACCGCGGGCCCGTGGGGGACCCACAGTCCCCACGGGTCGTGGGCCGGCAGCGTGCCGACGGCCCAGCCCCCCAGCACGGCCGCCAGCGATCCGGCCGCGCCGAGTCTCCGGCAGCCGCCGGTCGTCCATGCCCGTGTCGCCCCCATGGCCCGAAACCTACCGCAGGGCCGTCCGCCGGGGTCCGGGGCCCGGGGACGGCCCCGGGCCCGTCGGCTCAGGCCTTCGGGGCGACCTTCGAGAGGCCGTTGATGATGCGGTCCATGGCGTCGCCGCCCGTCGGGTCGGTGAGGTTGGCGAGCATCTTCAGCGTGAACTTCATCAGGACCGGGTGGGTCAGGCCGCGCTGCGTCGCGATCTTCATGACCTTCGGGTTCCCGATCATCTTCACGAAGGCGCGGCCCAGCGTGTAGTAGCCGCCGTAGGTGTCCTTGAGGATCTTCGGGTAGCGGTGCAGGGCCAGTTCACGCTGGGCCGGGGTGGCACGGGCGTGCGCCTGGACGATGACGTCCGCGGCGATCTGGCCCGACTCCATGGCGTAGGCGATGCCTTCGCCGTTGAACGGGTTGACGAGCCCGCCCGCGTCACCGACGAGCAGCAGGCCCTTGGTGTAGTGCGGCTGGCGGTTGAAGGCCATCGGGAGCGCGGCGCCGCGGATCGGCATCGTCATGTTCTCGGGGGTGTAGCCCCAGTCCTCCGGCATGGAGGCGCACCAGGCCTTGAGCACCTCGCGCCAGTCGAGCTCCTTGAAGGCGGACGAGGAGTTCAGGATGCCGAGGCCGACGTTGGAGGTGCCGTCGCCCATGCCGAAGATCCAGCCGTAACCGGGCAGCAGACGGTCCTCGGCGCCGCGGCGGTCCCACAGCTCCAGCCAGGACTCCAGGTAGTCGTCGTCGTGGCGGGGCGAGGTGAAGTACGTACGGACCGCGACACCCATCGGGCGGTCCTCGCGGCGGTGCAGGCCCATGTGGAGGGAGAGCCGGGTCGAGTTGCCGTCGGCGGCGACGACGAGCGGGGCGTGGAAGGTGACCGGGGTCTTCTCCTCGCCGAGCTTCGCGTGGACGCCGGTGATGCGGCCGGTGCGCTCGTCCTTCACGGGCTCACCGACGTTGCAGCGCTCGTACAGCCGGGCGCCCGCCTTCTGGGCCTGGCGGGCGAGCTGCTCGTCGAAGTCGTCGCGCTTGCGGACCAGACCGTAGTCCGGGTACGAGGCGAGGTCCGGCCAGTCCAGCTGGAGGCGCACACCGCCGCCGATGATGCGCAGGCCCTTGTTGCGCAGCCAGCCGGCCTCTTCGGAGATGTCGATGCCCATGGAGACGAGCTGCTTGGTGGCGCGCGGGGTGAGGCCGTCGCCGCAGACCTTCTCCCGCGGGAAGGCCGTCTTCTCCAGGAGGAGCACGTCGAGTCCGGCCTTGGCGAGGTGGTACGCGGTCGTCGAGCCGGCTGGGCCCGCTCCGACGACGATCACGTCCGCGCTGTGCTCGGAGAGGGGCTCGGTCACGGTCGGATCTCCCGAAGACTCGAATTCGCGTGCCGCGCGGCACATGGCACGTGCAGTCTATGGGTGCCTGCTGATCAACCTCCCGAAGGGCTCCCTGATGCCGCACGCGCCTGACACGACCCCGTCCGTACACCTGCGTGTCCCCACCGACGAGGACGCCTCCGCCTGGCACCGGGTGTTCGCCGATCCGGAGGTGATGGAGTTCCACGGCGGCCGCCCGGCGGAGTACTCCGTGTACGAGGAGCTGACCGCGCGGCAGCGCCGCCACGACGCGGAGCTCGGCCACTGCCTGTGGACGGTGCTGGACGACGCGGGCGAGGTGCTCGGCTTCACCGGCGCCCAGCCGTGGCCGCACGAGTCGTTCGGACCGGTGGGCGAGATCGAGATCGGCTGGCGGCTGGGCCGGGCCGCCTGGGGGCACGGCTACGCGACGGCGGCCGCACGGACCACGCTGGAGCGGATACGGGCGCTCGGGGTGCGGGAGGTCGTCGCGATGATCAACACGCGCAACGCCCGCTCCGTGGCGGTGGCCGTACGCCTCGGCATGCGGCAGGCCGAGACGTACACCTCCCCGGTGACGGGGCAGGAGGCGTACTGCTTCCGGCTGGAGCTCTGAGCCCGGCCGGTCCCCCGTCGCGTACGCCCCCGGCGGAGTGCCACCACTCCGCCGGTGAGGCGGCGCCGGGCGGCCTCGGGCCAGCGAGCCCCGGGGCGACGGGGGTGTCTCAGCCGTTGAGGATGTTGGTGAATTCCCAGGAGTGCCCGCCGGGGTGCTCGACGTACAGCGTGCACGCCGTCTGCCGCATGGGGTCCACGGTGGGGTCCACCCTTTCGCATGGTCTGGCGGTGACGTACGTGTAGTCCTCATGGGTCCACCACACCCACACCTCCGGGTCCCCTCGCCCGAGGTTCTCAAGGAAGTCCGCGTGGTCTTCGGGGTGTTCCCGGTCCAGTTCGCAGACCAGCCGGTCGTGGAGTCCGAACCGGTCCTGCGGTGGGTCGGCCCGGACGATGCCGGCCCAGGGGGCGGGAGCTGCGGCGTTGCAGCGGTGGGCGGCTCGTGTCATGAGGGGCGGCCCTGGCGGTCGGTGAGGCTGTCGGGGTCCAGGACACTCACGCCGCGCAGTTTCCGGTAGAGGCGTTGCGCGAGGAGCCCGGGGAGGCGGGGCTGGGTGTAGCTGGAGTACACGTCTTCTTCTGAGGCGGTCCATCCTTCGCGGTCGCCCTGTACCCGGTAGAGGGTGCCGGAGACGCCGCTCACCACGGATTTGCGGGCCAGCAGCAGGACGGGTTCCGCCTCCTCCTCGCGCAGGAAGGGGCAGTACTTCAGTGACAGGGGTACGCAGGCCGGGCACAGGGGCGGCATGTCGGTGACGACGCGCTCCAGGCGCAGCGGTGGTTCGTCGGGGTGCTGCCATTCGATGAACAAGGTTCCCGCGGCTGTGGGGGCGGGTTGTGCGCATACCTGGCACCACAGGTTTTCCATGCACCGGCGCTGTCGGGTGGGGTGCATGGAGTGGTACAGGACGGTTCCGCCTTCCCCTGCGGTCATGCGGGCCCAGAGGTTTCCGTGCGCGTCGCGGTCGCCGGGGTGGGGGCGGGTGTAGGCGAGGCGGGGTTTCCCGTTGGGCGGCACTTCCACGCAGAGGTCGGATACCAGGGGAGGGAGCTCGGTGCTGCGGGCGGCAACGTAGGGGATGGGGACGCGCACGGCTGTTCTCTCTGCTTGAGGACGGAAAGGGTCAGGTGCCCCGCCCGTGCGCCACGCGGGGCAGCACACGGGCGGGACTGTTCCCTCACCGCACCGGTATGGGTGCGGCACCCCTGGAAGATCGGCCCGTCATGACCGGGCCGGCTCACATCTCGCGGGGCGGACCGGGGCGGGAGTCCGAACACGTCAGTTCGGGCGGAACACGTCCTGTCCCTACTCGGGGCCTGTCCGGTCGGGGGAGACCGCCCGCCCGTCCGACTCGGGGGCGTCGGACGAGCGGACGGGGCTCAACGGTCACCCAGGGACGCGCACCACGTCCCACGGGGCGGGCGGCACACCCCCTCGGGCGTGATGCGGACCCGCGCACCGAGCAGCGGCAATGAGCCCTCGGTGTCCAACGGAACAGCGGCCCGTACCGTGCTCGTTCCCTTCCGCGCTCCGGGTGAGCACGAACCCCGCCATGTCCCGCTCCACCTGCCCGGTCACGTCCCCGTCACCGCCTCCGACAAGCAATGCGCGTACGTGACTTGGCACGCTCCGGCGATCTCCAGTTCCAGGGAGTGGACACCGGCGACCGGTTCGCGGGTGGGCGGTTCGATGAGCAGGGTCATGGGTGTTCCCTCCGTGTCGTCGTGCTGATCGCTGCTTGGACCCACCCGGCCGCACATGGCGTTCCAGGCGCGGCCGGGCGGGAGCTGTGCGGGAGCCGGCGCCCCGAAGAGCCGGGCGGGTGCGGGGGTGCTCAAGGGGTGTGCGGTGAGTGCGTACCAACAGGTGTCGTCGTGTGCCAGGAACTCGTACGGGTGACCTTGGGTGAGCCGGTGCACCGCGTGCTCCTGGCACTCGGCGTCCCCGGCCCAGAACCGGAGTTCGGCGGGAGCGTCCCGCTCGGTGTGCGCGACGGGTCGCAGTGTCTGGGGCGGGGCCCATGCGGTGGACGGATCAGGGTCCAGGGCGTCGGCGAACCGGTGCGCCTGCCGTCGTAACCACCGCAGCGCCCGCCGGGGGCTCTGTACGTCGAGACCACCGAGACAGACACTCACCCCCGCGTCACCCCCGTAGACCTCGGCCCGGAAGCGCAGGTCAGATAAGGGGGCAACGGGCTTCACAGGATGCGCCCTTCGCTGCGGGCGTTCTTCCTGGCGTTTATCGCACGCAGCCGCTCCATCGGATCGGCGGGCCGGACGCGTTCGGGCTCCGCTTCCCACTCGGGCCCACCGCAGACCGGCCGCAGCGCCCAGTACGGGCCGGCCAACCCCCGGAACTCGCCCACCTGGTCACCGTTTCCGGTGTCCACGACGAGCGTGCCGGGGGCCGGAACATGGGCGGGTCCGTGCCCGTCCGGGGGAACGTTCTGCGCAGACACCACCGCTCCTCTCCGTAGTTGTTCCGCTACTCGGGCGACTCAGCGTGGTCTAGAGTCACGCTGTCTTCAACTTGGGAGTTGCGTTCGGAGAGTTAGGGACTGTGCATGGTGAACCGGAAAGCACTGAACCCCGAAGCGTCACCAGCGGCGGCTTTTGGTGAGCGCCTGCGAGCACTGCGGGACGAGCGAGGCTGGACACAGGACGAGCTAGGCGTGCGCATGGGGTACACCGGGACGCACATTTCCGCCGTCGAAGTTGGTCGACGCCCTCCAACTGGTCGCTTCGCGATCAGTGTTGACAAGGCACTCGGTACGGGTGACAGGTTTCAGCGCATGGTGCACGCCATCAAGAACACAGCGCTTCTGGAGGGGTTCCCGGAGTACGTACAGCAGGAGCTACGCGCCGCAGAGATACGGCTCTTTGAACTGGGCATCATTCCAGGCTTGCTTCAGACCCCGGAGTATGCGGCAGCAATTGCGACGGGCGCAGTGCGGCGGGGAGCGATCACAGAACAGCAGGCAGAGGAACGGCTTACTCACCTTGCTGAGCGACAAGCCGCCCTTAGCCGGACACCCCCACCACTTGTCTACGCAGTGCTGGACGAGAGTTGCATCCGGCGACAAGTCGGGGGCCCCGGGGTCATGGCAGCTCAGTTGGATCGGCTCGTTACGTTCGCCGAGCTACCTTCCACAGTCCTTCAAGTGGCTCCGTTCGACCTTGGGGAGCGGCGCTCGTTCGACTTGCCGGTGACCCTCCTCATCCTCCCGGACCGATCGCATATCGCATACTCCGAGTCTGCACAGCAGGGACATCTGGAGCGAGATATGAGGTTCGTGCAGCCCATGCTGACGGCCTACCATCAGCTACAGGCCGAAGCTGCTTCGCAAGCGGCGTCCGTAGCCACGATCGAACAGTTACGAAAGGGCACCCAGTGACGACCGAATCCCCCCGTTGGTTCACGTCCTCGTACAGCAGTAACGGCGGCCAGTGCGTCGAGGTCGCCACCAACCTCGTCGCCCCGCGCGGCATCGTCCCCGTCCGTGACTCCAAGAACCCGGCCGGCCCGGTTCTGGACTTCGCCACCAGCTCCTTCACGTCCTTCGTCGCGGGCGTCAAGGCCGGAGGGTTCGGCACCGCCTGACCAAGCGGCCGGACCCCGCCCGTTCAAAGCGGCCCCATCGCGCTCGGCACGGTGGGGCTTTGCTGTACCTCCACACGAAACGACGAAAACCCCGCCACGCCTTCCAGGCCGGTCGCATACTCCAAGTCTGCACAACAGCAGGGACAGCCGAAACGGGACATGAGGGTCGTACAGCCCATGCCTACGACCTACCATCAGCTCCACGCCGAAGCTGCTTCGCGAGCAGCATCCGTAACCACGCTCGAACAGTTACGAAAGGGCACCCCATGACCGAGTCCCCCCGTTGGTACAAGGCGTCTTTTCTTATGGCTGTCTGACGGCCGAAGTCGTCGCCCGCCGCTCAGTGTCAGTGGCAGCACCTAGCGTTGTCGATCGATTGGATCTCATCAGGAGGCGTACGCGGTGTTGACGTTGGACGAGGCGGTCGCTCAGCTTGACGACAGGTCCTCGGCGAAGCGACGTGCGGCTGCGAAACGACTGCGCAAGCTCGCTGTCACGGCCGCTGGCCCGGCGCTGTTGCTGGCTCTCCAACGCGAGGTTCTCGACCTGCGGACGTGGGAAACCCAGTACCAGATGGTCATGGCACTCGGAGCGTGCGATCACCGGCCGGCGGTCCCGTTCCTGAGTGATCTGACTCAGCGGCCCCTGGAAGCCACGATGGTGTATGTCGCCCTTGGCGACTCGATCGTGCGGCTGCGCAGCGCGGAAGAGGGAGTCTCAGTCCCGGTGCGATGGTGCCTGGACAGCGGAACGCCCATGCTTGCCGAGGGAGCCCTCCGCGCTGTCGCCATGCTGCGCGCGGTGCCGGAGCCGGAGACCGTCGACTACATCCTCGATTTTCTTGCGCCGCTGAACTCGCACGATGGACTGCGCTTCTGGGTGGCAGCGGCAGCAGCGGGATGGCCGGGTGAGCGGGTCCGCGCATTCCTGGAGAGGTGTGAGGCAGGTCCGCGGGCGGACGTAGCTGATGCGGCGGCCACGTCGCTGGAAGGCAGGTACCAGACGTATCGCCCGCTCTAGCGTGGCCCGAACGACCTGTGGCGCGTAGGTGTGCCGGACGGGGTCATCTCAGTCGGCGGAAGCTGATCAGGGTTGCGGCTATCCCGACGAGGGCGAGGAAGTGTTCGGCCTTGCGTTCGTAGCGGCGGTGGAGCCGGCGGCAGCCGCCCAGCCAGGACACGGTCCTCTCCGACCACCCACCGATGGCGGCCGAGCCGTTGTGGGGACTCGACGCCCTTGCGGGCGGTGCGGTGGCGGATGCCACGGCTGCGGAGCCACCGACGCAGGTGGTCGTAGCCGTAGCCCTTGTCGGCGTGCAGTTTCGCCAGGCGTCGACGGCGTGGGCCTCGGCGGGAGCGGATGGGCGGGATGCCGCGCACCAGCGGCTCAAGGCCAGGCTGTCGTCCATGTTCGCACCTGAGATATCCAGTGACAGCGGTAGTCCGTCGCGGTCAGTGGTGAGGTGAATCCTCGATCCCAGCTTGCCGCGATCGGTCGGATTCGGTCCCGTCAGAGGCCCCCTTGTGCAGCCCGGACGCTGACCGAGTCGATCGCGCACCGCGACCAGTCACGTTCACCCCGGGCACCAAGCTCATCGAGCACGATCCGATAGAGCCGGGCCCAGACCCGCCCCCACTCCACTGAGCGAAGCGTCGGCAGACCGTGGGCCAGGCCGGTCCGAAGACCGGCGGGAGCTGGCGCCAGGTGCAGCCCGAAGTCGCCACGAAGATGATCGCGGCCAGAGCCTCACGGTCACCGGCCCGGCGCCGGACCCCACCCGCCCAAAGCAGCCTCATCACGCTCGCAACGACGGGGCTTCGCTGTACCTCCACACGGAACGACGAAGGCCCCGCCGCGCTCCGGTCAGGAAGCGCATGGCGGGGCACATCTCAGGCAGCGAACCCGGAGGCTCGGAACGCGCGAACAGCCCACAGCGAGGGCGGGCCCATGAGCCTTGGCTACCTCGCCAAGGCCGTGCGTGTCGCTCGTAGGCCGGATGGCGCGGTCAAAACACCGCCCCATCGACCAGGGCCAGGGCGTTCCCGCTTGCCCCAGGCCGAGACGTACACCACCCCGGCGCCGAGGCAGGAGGCGTACTGCGTCCGGCCGAAGCTCCGAGACCTGCGACCGGGTTCAGTCGCGTACGCCCCGGTGGAGTGCCACCACTCCCCCGGTGAGGTTGCGCCAGGCGACCTTCGACCAGCCGGCCTTCTGCAACAGCGCCGCGAGGCCGGGCTGGTCGGGCCAGGCGCGGATCGACTCGGCGAGGTAGACGTAGGCGTCCGGGTTGGACGACACCGCCCGGGCCACCGGCGGCAGCGCACGCATCAGGTACTCGGTGTACACGGTCCGGAAGGGCGTCCACGTCGGCTGGGAGAACTCGCAGATCACCACACGGCCGCCGGACTTGGTGACCCGGTACAGCTCGCTCAGCGCGGCACCGGTGTCCTGGATGTTGCGCAGCCCGAAGGAGATCGTGACCGCGTCGAAGGTCTCGTCCTTGAAGGGGAGCTTCGTGCCGTCGCCCGCAGTGAAGGGCATCCACGGGTGGCGCTCCTTGCCGACCCGGAGCATGCCGATCGAGAAGTCGCAGGGCACCACGTAGGCACCGGCCTGCGCGAACGGCTGCGAGGAGGTGGCCGTGCCCGCTGCCAGGTCGAGGATCTTCTGGGCGGGCCGGGCGTCGACGGCGCGGGCGACCTCCCTGCGCCAGAGCCGCGCCTGTCCGAGCGACAGCACGTCGTTGGTGAGGTCGTAGTTCGCCGCCACGTCGTCGAACATCGAGGCGACTTCGTGCGGCTGCTTGTCCAGGGATGCTCGGGTCACCGTCCCATTCAAGCAGCCCGGCTCCCGGCCGCTCCCGGCGGCGTGGAGCATCTTCAGCCTTTCGGCGCCGGCAGTGCGCCCCGGGGCTCCGACCGGACGGGCCACCACCTCGAACGTCTTCCCGATTTCGGGAACATCACTGTCCTGATCGGCGTCTCACCCGGCGAGGGGAAAGGGTTTTCTGCGCCGGTGTCCACCCGGTGCCCGAGAAGCAGATCAGCGCGCGGGGCGGATGTCCGTCCCCCCGTGCGGACGCTCCGAGACCACGGGTGATCACCAGAACATGCACAGTGACGACGCGCCTCGCATACGGAACGACTCCGGTGCCCGCCGGCCGGCCAGGGGGCCCGCTCCCGGGGGCCGGCCCTCCCGCGCACAGGCCCGGAGGGGCTTAAGGGCCCGCCGAAGACGGATGCGGCGCCGACGCGCCGGGTTCACCGGTGCGGTGATCACGGTGGTGGCCGTCGCGGCGTTCCTCTACCTCGCCCCGCCGTGGCAGGACGACGACGCCACGGTCGCGGCCGGCCAGGACGCGGCTCCGGCCTCCCCGGAGGCCGTGGTTCCGCCGGTGGTGCCGGCCTCGCCGAAGGCGGCGGTGAGCCCCGGGCCCTCGGAGTCCCCGGTGAGCTCGCCGAGCGCCGAGGAGTCCGTCGATCCGGACTCCGTGCCGCAGTCCGGCCCCGGCACCTTCACCGTGGCCCGTGCGGGCGTCCCGTCCGGGGGTGGCGGCAGCCGTTACCGCGTCGAGGTGGAGGACGGCAGCGGTGTGGACCCGGACAGCGCCGCCGAGGACATCGCGGAGATACTCGCCGACCCCCGGGGCTGGAGCAAGGACGGGACCCGTACGTTCCGTCAGGTCGACGACGGATCGGCGGGGCTGGTCATCCGGATAGGGACGCCGAAGACCACCGACCGGCTCTGCGGACAGTACGGACTGAACACCAGGGGCGAGGTGAACTGCCGCGGCGGGAAGAACGTCATGGTCAACCTGGCCCGGTGGCAGCTCGGTTCGCCGACCTTCGACGGTCCGGCGACCGAGTACCGGGCCCTGATCATCAACCACGAGGTGGGCCACTGGCTCGGGCACGGCCACGAGACCTGCCCCGGACCCGGCAAGCCCGCGCCCGCCATGATGCAGCAGATCAAGGGGCTGAAGGGCTGCACGTCCAACGCCTGGCCGTACGACGCGAACGGCCGCTACCTGGGCGGGCCCTCGGTCCCGTGACCCGCCACCGGTGCGGCCGTGGCTCACCTCGGTGCGGCCGTCACCCGCCGCCGGTGCGCTCGCCCGCACCGCCGTCTCACCACCGCCGCCTCACCGCCGCCGGTGCACCAGCCGCCCGCCGAGGACCGTGGCCACGCAGGTCCGGGCGCCCGCCGCGCACAGTGCCGCTTCGTCCGGCACGTCGAAGACCGCGAGGTCCGCGCGGCCCCCGACGGCGAGCGGGCCGTGTGCGGCAGCCGCGAGATCACGCCCCCCGGCGAAGGGGTCCAGGTCCGGTCCGCCGGCCGGGCCCCCCACAGGCGGCACCACCGTGAGGCCCGCGCGGCCCACGGCGGTGCGTACGGCGGGATCGGTGAAGGCGCCCGCGACATGGGTGGTGCCGTGGCGCAGCATGCGTTGCAGTCCGCGGCGTACGCTGCCCGCCCGGCGGGGTTCGTCCATCCGCCCGGCCAGCCGCTCGAAATCGGCCCCGGTCAGCGGCTGCTCGCCGAGCTCGTCCGCCTCGCGCGGGTCCGGGTGGTAGCAGCGGGTCAGCAGCGCGACGCCGTCCCACTGGCGCAGGCCCGGGGTGAGGACGCCCGGCCACTGCCGGACCCGGGCCGCCGGGTGGGCGGCCGTCACCCCGTCGTACGGCCCGAGGGCCACGATCCGGTCGCCGTCCACCGCGACCGCGCCGTCGGCGATGCCCGCAGCGCCGACCGGAAGGACGAGTGGCGCGGCGTGAACGGTCAGCACCGGTGCCTCAGTTGGCGTCGAGGAGCTTCAGCTCCGGGTGGGCGGTGCCGCCCGCGATCGCCGTGGAGGAGATGTGCGAGACGACGCGCTCGTCGACCGGGTCGTTCGCCGGGTCGTCGTGGACGACCAGGTGTTCGTAGGTGGTGGCGCGCTGGGCGGGGACGCGGCCCGCCTTGCGGATCAGGTCGATGATCTCCAGCCGGTTCGAGCGGTGCCTGGCACCGGCCGAGGAGACGACGTTCTCCTCCAGCATGATCGAGCCGAGGTCGTCCGCGCCGTAGTGGAGGGAGAGCTGGCCGACCTCCTTGCCGGTGGTCAGCCAGGAGCCCTGGATGTGGGCGACGTTGTCGAGGAAGAGCCGGGCGATGGCGATCATCCGCAGGTACTCGAAGAGCGTGGCCTGCGTCCGCCCCTTCAGCTTGTTGTTCTCCGGCTGGTAGGTGTACGGGATGAAGGCGCGGAAGCCGCCGGTGCGGTCCTGGACGTCGCGGATCATCCGCAGGTGCTCGATGCGTTCGGCGTTGGTCTCGCCGGTGCCCATCAGCATGGTGGAGGTGGACTCGACACCGAGGCCGTGCGCGATCTCCATGATCTCCAGCCAGCGCTCGCCGGACTCCTTGAGCGGGGCGATCGCCGTACGCGGCCTGGCGGGCAGGAGTTCGGCGCCGGCGCCGGCGAAGGAGTCGAGGCCGGCGGTGTGGATCCGCTGGATGGCCTCCTTCGCGGAGACACCCGAGATGCGGGCCATGTGCTCGATCTCGGAGGCGCCCAGCGAGTGGATGACCAGCTGCGGGAACGCCTTCTTGATCGCGGAGAAGTGCTCCTCGTAGTACTCGACGCCGTAGTCCGGGTGGTGGCCGCCCTGGAACATGATCTGGGTGCCGCCCAGCTCGACGGTCTCGGCACACCGGCGCAGGATGTCGTCGAGGTCGCGGGACCAGCCCTTGCCGGTGTCCTTGGGCGGGGCGTAGAACGCGCAGAACTTGCAGGCCGTGACGCAGACGTTGGTGTAGTTGATGTTGCGCTCGATGATGTACGTCGCGATGTGCTCCGTACCGGCGTAGCGGCGGCGGCGTACGGCGTCGGCCGCGGCCCCCAGCGCGTGCAGCGGTGCCGACCTGTACAGGTCGAGCGCCTCCTCAGGAGTGATCCGCCCGCCTTCGGCGGCGCGGTCGAGGATGGGCTGAAGGTCGGCCTTCTCGGTCACCGGGCTGTCACCTTTCGGCGGTTTTTCTGCGGTTCCACGGACCGATCCAGCGTACGCCAGCCCCTTGTGGGGTCAGCCGCCGGACCGGGTGAGTGTGCCCTTCGGCGTGCCCGCCGCCTCCTCGTGGGATTCGTAGCGCAGGGTGCCCTCGGAGGTCAGGGTGAAGACCAGGTCGGCCTCGCCCCCGGTGCACAGCGCACCGGTGCGGGCGTCCGGGTCGGCGCGCTCGCGGACCTTCAGCTCGGTGGCCGTGCCGGAGACGAGCGTGCCGACGCCCTTGCAGATCACGGTGGTCCCGAGCGCGTCGAACCGGTACGACAGCCGGACCACCTCCTCCCCCTTCCCGCCCTGCACGAACACGGCGGTGAGGGTGCCGTGCGGTGCGCCGCTGCGCTCGGTCGTGGGGCCCTTCCAGGTGCCGGCGAACGCCTTGGGCAGCACGTCCACCGACGCGGACGCCGAAGCCGGCGGAGAGGTCCGCCCGGCCGCCGGGGGCTGCTGCGCGGCGTCGTTGCCGTGGTCGCCGCCGTCCTTGAACAGGTCACCCAGCATCGCGGCGCCGACGGTCGCCACCGCGAGGGCGCCCGCGACGGTCAGGGCGACGGTGCAGCTGACCCGTCGCCCCCGGCGCGTACCGGACCGCGGGCCGGTGTCCGGGGCG
>Ga0196960_10000231_pt1 | contig 22466 bp, 32 predicted proteins | sample S3v_5metaG_FD_183187 | JGI IMG/M metagenome (GOLD analysis project Ga0196960, IMG submission 183187) | Soil microbial communities from Anza Borrego desert, Southern California, United States - S3+v_5 | ecosystem: Environmental > Terrestrial > Soil > Desert | place: USA: California | collected...
TGGGCCTCGCCGGCGTGCTCGGCCCGGACGGGGCGCCGACCGGCGCGGGCGACGGGATCGAGACGCTGACCGTCCTGCTCGGCGCCAACAACGCGCTCAAGACGGTGATCGAGCTGAAGGTGGAATGGAGCCGCGATGGCGAGTTCGCCGACCTGGAGGCCAAGGACGCGTTCACCGTCTGGCGGCCCGACCACTTCCGCGCCGAGCTCGCCGAGCTGGTCGCCCAGCTGAAGGAGGTGCGGGCGCGGCACGTGATCCTCGGGACGGTCCCCCACGTGACGATCGCGCCGATCGCGCGCGGCGTCGACCGCAAGGTCGCGCCGGGCTCGCGCTACTTCCCGTTCTACACGCGCCCGTGGATCCGCGACCAGGACTTCGACCCGGCGCGCGACCCGCACATCACCGCCGCGGAGGCGCGCGCGATCGACTCGGCGATCGACCACTACAACGACGCGATCACCGAGGCGGTGCGGCAGGCGCGGCGGGAGGGGCGCGACTGGTACCTGCTCGACGTCGCGGGGCTGCTCGACCGGCTCGCGGCGCGGCGCTACCAGCTCGACCCGAGCGCGCGGCCGGAGTGGTGGGAGCCGTACCCGCTGCCGCCGGCGCTGGCGGCCCTCGACCCGGTGCCGGACTCGCGCTTCTTCGTCAGCGGCGCGGCCGGGCGGATGCAGGGCGGCCTCTTCTCGCTCGACGGCGTCCACCCCACGACGATCCTCTACGGCCTGATGGCGCAGGAGTTCATGAACGTCATGCAGCTCGCCGGCGTGGAGTTCGCGTACCCGACGGGGACCGTGCGGCCGGGGCCGGTGGAGGTCGACTTCGAGCGGCTCAAGCGGCTCGACACGCTCATCTCCGACCCGCCGCGCTCGCTCTCGGCCGACCTGCGGTTGCTCGGCTGGTTCGACGAGCGCTTCGACGCCTTCCGGCGGATGTTCGCGCGCGGCTAGAGCTGGCTAGCTCGTGAGCTTCTCGTCGGCGGACTGCCGGAGCAGGGCACCGGTGGTCTGCTCGAGGATCTTGCGCCACGCGCGCGTCTTCTCGCGCTCGACGGCGAAGTGCTTGACGACCTTGCGCACGCGGGTGGCGGAGATCTCGATCCCGTGCCGCTCGCAGACCGTGTGGAAGTCCTCGTAGTCGGAGGCCAGGCGCATCGTCACCGACTGGAAGCCGTGCTTGGCGATCTGCACGCGCTTGGCGTAGTTCATGATCGACGTCTGGAACATCAGCTCGTCGTTGGGCTCGGGCTCGATGAGGACGATGTCCACGCCGGGGTAGCGCTCCTCCCAGTCCCGCGCCTGCTGGTGCAGCCGCTGGTAGGCCATCATCTTGAACGTCTGGTAGCCGATCTGCGGGAGCCCCATGTCGCTCACCCGCTGCGGCCGCGAGCCGAAGAGGCCGCCGACGCGCTTGGAGAAGTCGTTGACGAACGGGACGAGCGGGTTGACGACCACGATGAACTTCGCGCCCGCCTCGACGGCGATGTCGAGGTTGGTGGTGGAGACGATGCCGCCGTCGACGAGCTCGCGGCCCTTCACCTCGACGGGCGCGTAGACCATCGGCAGCGCGGTGGAGGCGCGGACGGCGGTGGAGATCGGGACGTCGTCCCAGCCCTTGCCGCCGAAGACGATCCGCTCGCACGTGTCGAGGTCGGTGGCGGCGAGGTAGAGGTCGTTGTCGAGCTCGCGGAAGTCGTCGGAGCGATCCGGGTCGGACAGCACCTCGCTGATGTACTTCTCGATCCCGCGGCCGGAGTACATGCCGGACGGGAGCTGCTCGCCGAGGCCGAGCGCGACGTCCATGAGCGAGAGCCGCAGCAGCTGGGGCGCGAGCTCCTTGGCCATGCCGGCGGCGCGGAACGGCAGGCCGAGCCCCTTCTTGGCGAACTCGAGGTAGTTCGGGCGCAGGAGCGTGCCGAGGTCGATGTCGCGGAACGGCGTCGGGACCTGCTGGTTGACGACGCGCATCATCTCCTCGGGCGTCACGCCGTTCGCGCACATGGAGGCGACGAACGAGCCCGCGGAGGTGCCGACGTAGACGTCGAACTGGTTGACGGTGCGGTTGACGGAGAGCAGGTCGAGCGCGCGGAGGGCGCCGATCTCGTAGACCGCGCCGGTGAACCCGCCGCCGCCGAGGACGAGGGCGGACTTCGACTTGCGCGGGCGGCGGCGCTTGGCCGGGGTCTTGCCCTTCGCGGCGGCGCGCTTGCGGCCGCGGCCCTCCTCGATGCCCACGACCTGGCCCATCTCGCGATCGTACCCGCTCATGTCCTGTGTGATCGGCAGCACGCAGCACGCGCTCAAGGCCGCCGGCGCGTCTTCCTCCCAACTTCACACGAAACGGCTCGTGCGCGACTTCTCCGTCGCTCTGGTGTCATGGACGGCGATGCGCCTCCGCACGCTGCTCCCGCTCCTGGCCGCGCTCGCGCTGCTCGCCGTCGCCGCCCCGTCCGCCCTCGCGCTCGACGCCGCCACGCTGCGCGCGAGCTTGACGAAGGCCATGGGCCCGGCCGGGGGCTACTCCGGCGCCTACGCCCGCGACCTGGAGACCGGGGTGGAGCTGGTCGACGTGCGCTCCGACGCGCCCCGCATCCCCGCGTCGGTCGAGAAGCTGTTCGTCACGTCCTCCGCGCTGCTCCGCTACGGCCCGACGGGGGAGCTGACGACGCGCGCGGTGACCGACGGGGAGGTCGACGAGGACGGTGTCCTGCGCAGCGACCTGTGGCTGGTCGGCGGCGGCGATCCCGCGCTGACCGAGGCGGATCTGAAGCGGATGGCGTCGGCGATCGCCGCCGGCGGCGTGTCGCGGATCGACGGCGGCGTCGTCGCGGACGACACGCGCTTCGACCGGCGCCGCGGCGGGCCGCGCACCGGCTGGGCGGCGGACTCCGACATGGGCGGCCGGCTCGGCGCGCTCCTGATGTCGCGCGGCTTCCAGACCTCCCCCGCGACCTTCGTCGCCGACCGGTTCGGCGCCCAGCTCAAGGCCGCGGGCGTCAAGCTCGGCCGCCGCGCGCGGGTCGGTGCCGCGCCGGAGGAGGCGCAGGAGCTGGCGACCGACACCTCGCCGCCGATCGGCGACCTCATCCGCCAGACGAACGTGCCCTCCGACAACTTCCTCGCGGAGATGCTGCTCAAGAACCTGGGCGCCGAGTACGGCGGCGCGGGCACCACGACCGCCGGCGCCGCGGTGGTGCGCGACACGCTCGACGACTTCGGCGTGCGCCCGCGGATCGCGGACGGCTCGGGCCTCTCGCGCGACAACCGCACCACGCCCCGCCAGGTCGTTCGCCTGCTGGAGCGGATGGAAGGTCAGGAGACCGCTGCCACCTGGCGCTCCTCCCTCGCCGTCACCGGCCGCACCGGCACCGTCCGCCTGCGCATGCGCGGCTCCGCCGCCGCCGGCCGCTGCCGGGTCAAGACCGGCACCATCCGCGGCGTCTCCAACCTCGCCGGCGTCTGCACCACCACCGGCGGCCGCGCGGTCGCCTTCGCCTGGCTCATGAACGGCGTCTCCACCTACGGCGCCCACACCATCCAGGACCGCATGACGGCCCTCCTCGCCCGCTACTCGGGCTGATCCGCCGCCGCGTCCGGCTCCGTCGCCGCGTCGGCGATGTTGAGCTCGGGCTGGTCGGGGGCGGCTTCGGGCTCGGCCTCAGGCTCTTTGGGGCCGTTGGCGAGGAGGTCGAGGAGGCCGGGCTCGTCGAGGACGGGGACGCCGAGGCGCTCGGCCTTGTCGAGCTTGGAGCCGGCGGCGTCGCCGGCGACGAGGTAGGACGTCTTCTTGGAGACCGACGAGGTGACGCGGCCGCCGGCGGCGAGGATGCGCTCGGTGGCCTGCTCGCGGGTGAGGTCGGGAAGCGTGCCGGTGAGGACGAGCGTCATGCCGTGGAGGAGCCCCTCGCCGGGCGCGGGGCCCTCGACCTCGAACTGGAGGCCGGCCTTGCGGAGCCGCTCGATGAGGCCGCGCATCTGGTCGCGCTGGAGCTGCTCGCGGATGATCGCGGCGCTCTTGGGGCCGATGCCGGGCGTGGCCTGGATCGCCTCGTCGTCGTCGGCATCGACGGCGGCGAGGAGCGCGTCGATCGTGCGGAACTGCTGGGCGAGGTTGCGGCCGGTGACCTCGCCGACCTCCTCCAGGCCGATGCCGAAGAGCACGCGCCCGAACGGCCGCTGCTTCGACGCCTCCAGCCCGTCCAGCAGCTTCTGGGCGCTCATCTCGCCGAACCGGTCGAGCGACACCAGCTGCTCCAGCGTGAGCTCGTAGAGGTCGGCGGCGTCACGCACCTCGAGCCCGCGCTGGAGCTGCAGGACGCGCTCCTCCCCCAGCCCGTCGATGTCCATGGCGCCGCGCGACGCGAAGTGCTTGAGGAGCTGGAACTGCTGGCCCGGGCAGCCGCCGCGGTTGGGGCACTTGGTGAAGACGCGGTCCTCGGGCTTGATCGTCGGCGTCCCGCACGACGGGCACTCGGCGGGCGGCACCGGGGCGGGACCCCGGTCCGAACGCTCCACCGCGTGCGGCGCGGGCGAGACGATCTGCGGGATGACGTCGCCGGCGCGCAGGACGATGACCTCGTCGCCGGGCCGCACGTCCTTGCGCGCGAGGTCCTCCTCGTTGTGCAGCGTCGCCATCTTCACGGTGACGCCGCCCACGACGACGGGCTCCAGCTCGCCGAACGGGTGCAGGTCGCCGAACTTGCCGACCGACCAGTGCACCTCCTTCAGCGTCGTGACCTTCGTCGTCGGCGGGAACTTCCAGGCGACCGCCCAGCGCGGGTCGCGCCCCACGGTCCCCAGCCGCCGCTGCAGCTCCAGGTCGTCGACCTTGATCACGACGCCGTCGATCTCGAAGTCCAGCGCGCCGCGCCGCGACTGCCAGTCCAGGCACTGCTCGACGACCTTGTCGGCGTCGTCGAGCACCGTGATGTCGCCGTTGACGGGGAAGCCCCAGTCCTTCAGCGCGGTCAGCGCCTCGAAGTGGCCGGTGAAGCGCGGGGCTCCCTCCCCTTCGACGCGTCCGAGCGCGTAGGCCCAGAAGGAGAGCGGCCGCTCCGCCGCGAGCTTCGGGTCGAGCTGCCGGATCGTCCCCGCCGCCGAGTTGCGCGGGTTCATGAACGTCGACAGCCCCGCCTCCGCGCGCCGCTCGTTCAGCGCCGCGAAGTCCGGCAGCGACATGTAGACCTCGCCGCGCACCTCGAGCAGCGGTGGCGCGTTCTCGATCTCGGCGGGGATCGACGCGATCGTCCGCAGGTTGTGCGTGACGTCCTCGCCGACCTCGCCGTTGCCGCGCGTCACTCCACGGACGAACTTCCCGTTCTCGTACAGCAGCGACATCGCGAGGCCGTCGATCTTCGGCTCGCAGACGTAGGAGAACGACGGCTCCTCGATCCCCTCGCGCGCGAGGTGCGAACGCATCCGCTGCACCCATGCCAGCAGCTCCTCGGCCGACCGCACGTTGGCCAGCGAGAGCATCGGCAGCGCGTGGGTGACCTTCTCCAGCGACGAGACCGGCGCGCCGCCGACCTTCTGCGTCGGCGAGTCGGGCGAGGCGAGCTCCGGATGCTCCTCCTCCAGCCGCTGGAGCCGGCGGAACAGCTCGTCGTACTCGTCGTCCCCGATCTCGGGGTCGTCCTGCTCGTAGTACCGCTTGGAGTGGTAGCGGACCTTCTCGCGAAGCTCCTCGACCTCAGCGCGGGCGGTGTCGTCCGCGGCGCTCACTGGACGTCTTCGACGGCAGGCGCGAGCAGGCGGGAGAGGTCGTGCAGCTCCAGCGGGTCCATGCCGTCGGTGTCGGTGAGGTCGAGGTGCAAGGGTGTCACCGCGATGGTGCCAGCCGTGACGGCGGCAAGGTCGGTTCCCGGCTCGTCGTCGTGCTCGGGCGTGTCGCCGTAGATCCAGTACCGCTTGCGCCCGCCGGCCTCCTCGGCCAGCTCCAGGCGGTCGTTGTACCGCCGCTTGCCCAGGCGCGCGACCGCGACGCCGTTCGGCGTGCCCGCCGGCACGTTGACGTTGAGGAGCGTCCCCGGCCGCAGCGGCACGTCGTCGAGCTCCCCCACGATGTCGGCGACGAACCGCGCGGCGACGGTGAAGTCGAACGCGCGGCCGGCGCGGAAGTCCATCTCGTTCGCGATCGACGCCTGCGAGACCGCGATCGCCGGCAGCCCGAGCAGCACGCCCTCGAAGGCCGCGGCGACCGTGCCCGAGTACGTGATGTCGTCGCCGAGGTTGACGCCGTGGTTGATCCCCGACACCACGATGTCCGGCTGGAAGCCCTCGATGAGGCCGAGCGACGCGAGCCGCACGCAGTCGACGGGCGTCCCGTCGGTCGCGAAGTTGCGGGTGCCGTCGCCGAGGTCGATCTCCTCCACCCACAGCGGCTGGCGGATCGTGATCGAGCGCGCCATGGCGGAGCGGTTGCCGTCCGGCGCGACGGTGACGACCTCGCTGACGTCGGGCACCGCGAGGAGCGCGCGGCGCAGCGTCTGCAGCCCCTCCGCCTCGATGCCGTCGTCGTTGGTGAGCAGGACCCTCATGGTTCCGGCGCAGAAGGGTAGTGTCAGCCGCATGCCGGGCCCGCTGGCGCTCATCGAGGACGGAGCCGCCGCCTCGGAGCGCATCGTGGCGCTGCGCGGCGAGCTGGACGTGGGGACGACGCCCGCCCTGCGCGAGTGGCTCTCGCGCGCGAGCGAGGGCGGCCGCAAGTCGCTCGTCGTCGACCTCTCGCACGTCGACTTCATGGCGGTCAGCGGCCTGTACGTCCTGTGCGACGAGCAGGCGCGGATGGCCCAGCACCGTGCGCGGCTGACGGTCGTCTGCCACAGCGCGCGGATCCTCCAGCTCTTCGAGGTCTGCCGGCTGGAGGAGATCCTCCACGTCGTCGCGCGCCGCGCCGACGTCCCCGCCGACGTGGGCGCGTGGGAAGCCGCGGACGAGGCGCGCGCGGAGCGGCTCGTGTCGTGGCTCGAGCGCTACACGTCGGGCGCGTCGACGCCGTAGTCCACACGCGCGAAGTACAGGCCGTGCGGCGCCGCGGTCGGGCCGGCGGCGGCGCGCGGCGCGCCCTCCAGCAGCGCGGCGAACGACTCGAGCGAGCGCCCGCCGCCCGCGACCTCGAGCATCGTCCCCATCAGCACCCGGTTCATGTGCCGCATGAACGCGTCTGCGGTGATCCAGAACTCGAGCAGCTCGCCGCGATCCTCCCACCGCGCGTCGAGCACCACGCGCTGGAAGCGGACGTGAGCGGTCTCGGTGGGCGTGAACGCGGTGAAGTCGTGCTCGCCGCGCAGGAGCTCCGCGCACGCGTGGAGGAGGTCGCGGTCGACCGGCCGCGGCCAGTGGAGCGCGCGGCCGCGCTCGAACGCGCTGGGCGCGCGGCGGGTCAGGACGCGGAAGCAGTAGGTGCGCGAGCGGGCGTCGAAGCGGGCGTTGAACCCGTCGGGCGCGGGCGCGATGTCGAGGATCGCGACGTCGGGCGGCGTGAGCGCGTTGAGCGCGCGCGCCTCCACCGGCGGGCCGGGGTACGAGGCGACCTGACCCCACGCGTGGACGCCCGCGTCGGTGCGGCCGGCGACGGTGAGCTCGGGCGCGGGCGTCTGGCGCGGGAGGAGCGTCGCGAGCGCGCGCTCGACCTCGCCCTGCACGGTGCGCTGCCCCGGCTGGCGCGCCCAGCCGGCGAAGTCCGTCCCGTCGTACTCGAGGAGCAGCCGTGTGACCACGGCGCGTCATCCTGACACCCGTGAAGACCGCCGACGATCTCGACGCCCTCGCCGCCCGCGCCCTGCTCCCCGACCACGAGGAGCGCGTCGGCGGCTGGCTGGCCCGCGCGACCCCGTCCTCGGCCCTGCGCCGCGTCAACTCCGCCCGGCCCGTCGGCGCGCCGCTCGACGTCGACGCGCTCCAGGCCTGGTACGCCGCGCGGGGCGCGCAGGCCCTCGTGATGCTCGCGCCGGAGGACGCGTTCACGGCGCTGGACGAGGAGCTCGCGGCGCGCGGCTGGGCGCTGGAGGCCGCGTCGGAGGTGCTCGTCGGCGACCCGGACACGGTGCTCGACCAGCTCGCCGGCCCGCCGCACGCCGTCGTCCCCGGCGAGCTCGGACCGGACGAGGGCGTCGGCCGCTCGCTCGACCCGGTCGTGCCGCTGGTCGCCGCCGGCGGCGCGGGGCGCGCGACGGTCGTGCTGCAGGAGCGCTGGTCGCTCCTGCGCGGGCTGGAGGTCGACGAGTCCGCCCGCCGTCAGGGGATCGCCGCGGCGCTCGTGCGCGCGTGGGCGCGGCTGGCCGAGGGGCGCTCGCTCTACCTGCAGATGTACGCCGACAACGAGCCGGCGCGCGCGCTCTACACGGCCGCCGGGTTCACGCGGTCGCACGGCTACCACTACCGGCGAGCGCCCGCCGGTAGAGGATGAGCACGAGCCCCATCGAGTCCTCGGGGAGCGGCCGCTCGTCGGTCGTCCACCCCTCGCGCTCGTAGAAGCGGCGGGCGCGGTGGTGGTCGCGGGGGGTGCCGAGCCGGATCTGCTCGAATCCCGACGCGGCCGCGTCGCACACCGCGACCGCCAGCAGCTTGGAGGCCACGCCGCTGCCGAAGTGCGCCGGGCGGACGAAGAGCTGCTCGAGGTGCGCGAGCGACGGGTCGTCGGAGCCCATCCGCGAGTCGGCGGCGGGGACGTAGGTGACGTGGCCGGCGGGCTTGCCGTCCTCGGTCTCGGCCACCCAGCCGCGCAGCGTGGGGAGCCGCAGGCGGACGACCACGCCGAGGCCGAGCTCGATCGTGTCCGGCGGCCGCCAGCCCTCGGGCGCGAAGGCGCGGTAGGTCTCGAAGCCGGCGGAGACGGTGGTGGCGATCGCGTCGGCGTCGGCCGGCGTCGCGCGGCGGATGCGCAGGCCGTCGCTCACGCGTGCCGCGACCGGGCCGCGTCGCCCCGCTCCAGCGTCCGCACGCTCCGCCGGCGCAGCATCCGCCGCAGCGTGATCGAGCCGCCGGTGTGCCACGCGAGGACGAGCGTCCACGGCACGAGCAGCCAGGCGGGCCAGAAGTCGCCTTGCCCGGTCGCGGCCCACACGCCGGCCAGCCCGCCGTTGGCGGTGGCGAACGTCGCCGCGTGCCCCTTGAGGAGCGTGCGGTCGACGCGGTCGACGGTCCTGATCCACCGCGGCGGCTCGGTGCGCGGGAGGTCGCGGGTCAGCGCCCACAGCTCGGCGCGCGTGGTGGCGCACGCGGCGCAGCCCGCGCGGCGCTCGAGCTGGTGCTCGTCCAGCCGCCCGGCGGCGTACGCGGCGCGGAGGTCCCGCATGCACCGCTCGCGATCCGCGTCTGATGCCCTGGTCACCATCGCCTCCCCAGTATCGCGGAACGTGATCGGTCCCAACAGGAACGCGTCTTCGACTTCTCGATCGGCGGGTGGGAGGATGGTCCGCATGGAGCTCAGGCACCTGCGCACCCTCGACGCCATCGCCCGCCACGGCTCCTTCACCCGTGCGGCGGAGGAGCTTCACCTCGCCCAGTCCGCCCTCTCCCAGCAGGTCCGCCGGCTCGAGGCCGAGCTGGGCGTCGACCTGCTGCGCCGGACGTCGCGCAGCGTCGCGGTGACGGAGGCCGGGCAGGTCGTCCTCGACTACGCCCGCCGCGTGCTGTCCGAGGTGGACGGCCTGCAGGCGGAGCTGGACGAGCTGACCGGCGTCCTGCGTGGGAAGGTCTCGATCGGCGCGATGTGGCCGACCGGCACCTACGACCTGCCGGGCGTGCTCGGCGAGTTCCACGGCCGCCACGAGGGCGTCGACATCCACCTCATGGAGGACACGGCCGACCACCTCCTCGACCTCCTCCGGCGCGACGAGCTGGACTGCGCGTTCGCCTCCGTCGACCCGGACCGGCTGGGCGACGAGTTCGCCGCGACCAAGCTCTTCGAGGAGGACATGGTCATCATCGCCGAGCCGGGCCACAAGTTCGGCTCGCAGGAGCACGTGACGCTGGCCGAGCTGGCGGAGGAGACGCTGATCGCCTACCGCGAGGGCTCGGAGCTGCGCCGCCGCATCGAGGAGCTGATGGCGCGCGAGTCGCTGACGCCGCGCAACGCCTTCCACTGCACCGAGATGACGGCGGTCCGTGCCTTGGCGACCCGCGGCCTGGGCGTCGCCGTCCTGCCGCGCTCGATCGCCGCGCTCCCCGGGCCGCCGGTCGTCACCGCGCCGGTCGGGCCGACGCCGTTCACGTGGCCCGTGTCTTTGGTGTGGCGCGGGCGCCGGCGCCAGCCGCCCGCGGCGAAGGCGTTCCTCCAGATCGCCCTGGAGGCCGCGGCGACGCAGTCCGACGTCCTCGCGGACCTGCCGCACCTGCGCGTCGCCTGACGCCGCCGCTCGGGCCTTCCATCGACCTTCCACGCCGGCCGAGCGATGAGTTCGGGCGGCGCGGACGGTCCAGGGTGTGTCGAATCGTCCTGCTTGAGGAGGCCGTCATGCCGCGCATCACCCCCAACCTCTGGTGCAACGGGAACGCCCAGGAGGCGGTGGACTTCTACCTCTCCGTCTTCCCGAACTCGCGCATCACCGCGACCGCCGACTACCCCGAGGGCGCGCCCGGCCCGGCCGGCGAGCTGATGATGATCTCGTTCGAGCTCGACCGCCAGCCGTTCGTCGCCATCAACGCCGGCGACGAGTTCTCGTTCTCCGAGGCGGTCTCCTTCGAGATCCGCTGCGCCGACCAGGACGAGGTCGACCGCTACTGGGACGCCCTCACCGCCGACGGCGGCGAGGAGGGTCCGTGCGGCTGGTGCAAGGACCGCTTCGGCCTGTCGTGGCAGGTGGTGCCGGAGGGGATGGACGAGCTCTTCGCCGATGGCGACGGGGACCGCGCCGCCCGGGCGTTCCAGGCCATGACGTCGATGAAGAAGCTCGACGTCGCGGCGTTGCGAGCCGCGGCTGACGGAGCGGTGCCGGCCTGAGCTTCAGCCGTTCCGCGCCCGTCCGCCGCGTGGCCGATGGCTCGGCGTGGTCTGCGGGCGGTTGCGGGTGGTTGTCGGTCAGTCTCCACGCTCCGCCCGCACGAGGTGATGCGCCTTTGGGGGTTATATGCACCCAAAGGCGCATCACCTCATCGCGCGTCGACTTCGGGCCCTATGCGGTACCAAACTCGACGCGCGTTGCACGCGAGAACGTCCCCGCACCGAACACCGACCCCGCCACCGCCCGCAGCCGCGAACCGAGCCCCAGACCACGCCCCGGACGGACTCGGCGAAGACCCCAGGCGGCACAAGGCCCCGAAACGACGACGGGCGCCCCGAAGGGCGCCCGTCGCGAAGCAAACTAGGTCAGCGAGAGCTCAGACGAGCTCGAGGTAGACCATCTCGGTCGAGTCGCTGCGGCGCGGCCCGAGCTTGAGGATGCGGGTGTAGCCGCCCGGACGCTCGGCGTAGCGCGGAGCGACCTCCTCGAACAGCTTGTGGACCGTGAACTTGTCCTGGCCCAGCGTCGCCAGCGCCTGACGGCGGGCGTGCAGGTCGCCGCGGCGGGCGAGCGTGATCAGCTTCTCGACCTCGGGCTTGACGGCCTTGGCCTTCGCCTCGCTGGTCTTGATCCGCTCGTGCTGGATGACCTCCTTGCAGAGGTTGGCCAGCAGGGCCTTGCGGTGCGCGGCGTCGCGCGAGAGCTTGTGGCGGTTCTTCTGGTGGCGCATCGGAGTCTTAGTCCTCGCGGAGGTTCAGGCCGCGGGCGTGGAGGGTCTCGACGACCTCGTCGATCGACTTCTTGCCGAAGTTCGGGATCGCCGCGAGCTCGCTCTCCGACTTCGAGATGAGGTCGCCGACGGTCTGGATGCCCGCACGCTTGAGGCAGTTGTAGGACCGGACGCCGAGCTCGAGCTCCTCGATGAGGATGTCGTGCATCGGGCCGGGTGCCGCACCGGCGCCGACGGCCGCCGGGCCGCCCGGAGCCGCGCCGTCGAGCGCGCCGGCCGGGCCCTGGCGAAGCTCCTCGACGCGGTCCGCGTCGGTGAAGATCGCCAGCTGGGAGATGAGGATCTCAGCCGCCTCGCGCAGCGCGGCGACCGGCTCGATGGAGCCGTCCGTCTCGATGTCGAGGGTGAGGCTGTCGTAATCGGTCCGCTGGCCGACGCGGGCCGGCTCGACCGAGTACGCGACGCGCCGGACCGGCGAGAAGATCGAGTCGATCGGGATGACGCCGATCGGCTGGTCGGGGGACTTGTTGTCCTCCGCCGGGCGGTAGCCGCGGCCCCGGCCGATCGTCATGTACATCTCGAGCTTGGTCTTCTTCTCGAGCGTCGCGATGTGCACGTCCGGGTTCAGGATCTCGACGCCCGCGGGCAGGTCGATGTCCTTGGCCGTGACCTCACCGGGACCGGTGACGACGAGCGGCGCCTCGACCTCGGTGGCGTCGGAGTGCATCCGGCAGACGATGCCCTTGAGGTTCAGGACGATGTCGGTGACGTCCTCGGTGACACCGGTGATCGTGGAGAACTCGTGCGCGACACCTTCGATCCGCACGCTGGTCACGGCGGCACCGGCGAGGGACGACAGCAGGACGCGGCGAAGCGAGTTGCCGAACGTGTAACCGAAGCCGCGGTCGAGCGGCTCGATCACGAACGAGCCGCGATTGTCCTCGACGGATTCGCTGGTGATGCGAGGGATCTGGAAGTCGAGCATCAGGGAGGGGGGCGTCCTAGTGGTCATGGCGCGCCGCGGCTAGGGCGGCGCGCGCGATTACTTCGAGTAGAGCTCGACGATGAGCTGCTCCTGCACGGGCGCGGCGATCTCCCGCCGCTCCGGCTTGCGCAGCACCTTCGCCGTGAGCGAATCGTGATCGGCCTGGAGCCACGCGGGCACCTGAGCGGTGAGCTCGGTGGCGTCGCGAACGAGGCTCTCGGCCGGGGAGCCGGTCTTGAAGGCGATGACGTCGCCCTCCTTGACCTGGTAGCTCGGGATGTCCACACGACGGCCGTTGATCGTCCAGTGGCCGTGGCGGATCAGCTGCCGCGACTGACGGCGCGAGCCGGCGAAGCCGAGGCGCACCAGGACGTTGTCGAAGCGGCTCTCGAGGATCGTCAGCAGGTTCTCGCCGGTGATGCCCGGCTGGCGCGTGGCCTTCTCGTAGTACGAGGCGAACTGCTTCTCGAGGATGCCGTAGTAGCGACGTGCCTTCTGCTTCTCGCGAAGCTGCACGCGGTACTCGGACTGCTTCTGGCGCCCGCGGCCGTGGTCGCCGGGCGGGTACGCGCGGCGCTCGATGCCGCACTTGTCGGTGAGGCAGCGCTCGCCCTTGAGGAAGAGCTTCTGCCCCTCACGACGGCACTGCTTGCACTGAGCGGAAGTATCTCGAGCCATCAGACGCGCCGCCGCTTGCGGGGACGGCACCCGTTGTGGGCCTGCGGGGTGACGTCCTTCACGCCGGTGACCTCGAGGCCGGCGGCCTGAAGGGCACGGATGGCGGTCTCGCGGCCGGAGCCGGCGCCCTTGACGTAGACCTCCACCTTCTGGAGGCCCTGCTCGAGGCCCTTGCGGGCCGCGCCGTCGGCGGTCACCTGAGCGGCGAACGGCGTCGACTTGCGGGAGCCCTTGAACCCGGCACCGCCGGCGGACTCCCAGGCGATGACGTTCCCCTCACGATCGGTGAGCGACACGATCGTGTTGTTGAACGAGGTCTTGATGTGCGCCTGGCCGACAGGGATGTTCTTCTTCGGCTTGCGGCGCCCGCGCTGCGGACGGCGGGGAGCGGGGCTCACTTCTTGCCTGCCTTCTTCTTGCCGGCCATGGCCATGCGCTTCGGACCCTTGCGCGTCCGCGCGTTGGTCTTGGTGTTCTGACCGCGCACGGGGAGACCGCGCCGGTGACGGAGGCCGCGGTAGCAGCCGATCTCCATCAGGCGCTTGATGTTCTGGTTGCGCTCGCGGCGCAGATCGCCCTCGACGGTGACGTCGGAGTCGATCACATCGCGCAGACGACCGATCTCGTCCTCGGTCAGGTCGCGGACGTACGTGTCCGGGGACACGTCCGCCTTCACGAGGATCTCGTTCGCGGTGGACCGACCGATGCCGTAGATGTACGTCAGGCCGATCTCAGAGCGCTTGTTCAGCGGGATGTTGATGCCAGCGATGCGCGCCATGAGTGCCTAGCCCTGCCGCTGCTTGTGCCGCGGGTTGGAGCAGATCACCAGAATCGCCCCATGGCGACGGATGATCTTGCACTTCTCGCACATCGGCTTGACCGACGGTCGGACCTTCACTGCTTCCTTTCGAAGACTGCCAAAAGAGGGGTACGCGGGCGCACGCACAGGCGGCGCTCAGGCGCGACCGCTCAGGTTAGCACGCAGGATCAGGCAGCAGCCTGATCCCGACCCTCGTGCCACGGGGTCAGGATCCGAGGCCCGTTCGCCGTGATGGCGATGGTGAACTCGAAGTGGGCCGCGAGCGACCCGTCCTGGCTGTAGATGGACCAATGATCGTCGCCCATCCGGACGGCATGACGGCCGGCGGTGACCATCGGCTCCACCGCGAGGACCATCCCCTCCTCCAGCTTCGGGCCACGCCCGGGCTCGCCGTAGTTGGGGATCTGCGGATCCTCGTGCATGTCCCGGCCGATGCCGTGGCCGACGAGCGAGCGCACGACGCTGAGGCCGTTGCCCTCCACGTGCTCCTGCACGGCGTGCGAGACGTCGCCGAGGCGGTTGCCCACGACGCACTGCTCGACCGCCTTGAAGAGCGACTCCTCGGTCACCTGGAGCAGCTTCTCCGCGACCGGGGTGACCGGGCCGACGCCGTACGTGCGCGCCGCGTCCGCGACCCACCCGTCGTACGTCACGCCGATGTCGATGGAGAGCACGTCGCCCTTCTGGACCACGTAGGGCCCGGGGATGCCGTGCACGACCATGTGGTTCGGCGAGGCGCAGATCGATCCGGTGAAGCCGCGGTAGCCCTTGAACGACGGCACGGCGCCCTGGGAGCGGATGAACTTCTCCGCCGCCTCGTCGAGCTCCTTCGTCGTCACGCCGGGCCGGACCTTGGACTCGAGCAGCTTGTGGCAGCGGACGAGGATCTCCCCCGCCGCAGCCATCTTGTCGATCTCCGCGGGCGTCTTCTTGATGATCATGCGCTGAACTCCGAGGCTACTACCGGGCCCGCCGCGCGAAGGGCGGGCCTGGCGGATTCAGATCTCGTCCTCGAGCCGCAGCGTCGCGATCGTCGCCCGGAGGTGGTCGTGCACCTCGGTCGGGCTGCGCGTGCCGTCGAACCGGCGCAGGACACCCTGCTCCTGGTAGTGGTCGACGAGCGGCTCGGTGTTGTCGTGGTAGACGCGAAGACGCTTCTCGATCGTCTCCGGCTGGTCGTCCTCGCGCTGGATCAGCTTCGACCCGTCGATGTCGCAGACGCCCTCGTGCTTCGGGGGGTTCGTGTCCACGTGGTAGACGTGCCCCTCCTTCTTGCACGTGCGGCGGCCGGACAGCCGGCGGACGATCGCCTCGTCCGGCACGTCGATCAGCAGCGTCGCCGTGATCTTCCGGTCGAGCTTCGTCAGCGCCTCGTCGAGACGCTGCGCCTGCACCACGTTGCGCGGGAAGCCGTCGAGCAGGAAGCCGTCGTTGCAGCGCTCCTCGCCGACGCACACGAGGATCATGTCGATGATGAGCTCGTCGGGGACGAGATCACCACGGTTCATGTACTCCTCGGCCTTCTTTCCGAGCTCCGTCCCCTCCGACACCGCGGCGCGGAGCATGTTGCCCGTCGCGATGTAGGGGAGGTGGAAGTCGTTCTCGAGGCGCTCAGCCTGCGTTCCCTTGCCGGCCCCCGGAGGGCCCAGCAAGATCAGGTTCAACTCCGGCATTCTTGGGTGAGGCCTACTTCAGGAAGCCTTCGTAGTTGCGCATCATCAGCTGCGCCTCGAGCTGCTTCATGGTGTCGAGCGCGACGCCGACGACGATGAGCAGCGACGTGCCGCCGAAGTAGAAGTTCGCCGACGTCTGGTTGATCAGGATCGTCGGGAGAGCTGCGACCGCGGCGAGGTACAGGGCGCCCGGGAACGTCAGGCGCGCGAGCACGCGGTCGAGGAACTCCGCCGTCGGGCGGCCCGGGCGCACGCCCGGGATGAAGCCGCCGTACTTCTTCAGGTTGTCCGCCTGGTCGACCGGGTTGAAGGTGACCGCGGTGTAGAAGTACGTGAAGAGGATGATGAAGACCGTCTCGCCGACGATGTAGCCCCAGCCGTTCGTCGAGAAGAACGTCGCGAAGCCCGTGTTGGCGTCGCCCGTGGCGATCTGCGCGATCGTCGGCGGGAAGGCCATGATCGACGCGGCGAAGATGACCGGGATGACGCCGGCCATGTTCACGCGCAGCGGCAGGTAGGTCTGGCCGCCGCCGGACATGCGACGCCCGATGACGCGCTTGGCGTACTGGATCGGGATGCGCCGCTGGCCCTCCTGGATGAAGACCACGGCCGCGATCACCGCGAGCGCCACGAACGGCATCATCACGACGAACACCTGATCGGAGTTGTTCCACCAGGCCGAGATGCCGTTCGGCAGGCCGCTGATGATCGACGCGAAGATCATGAGCGAGATGCCGTTGCCGATCCCGCGCTGGGTGATCAGCTCGCCCAGCCACATCACGACGATGCAGCCGGCGGTGAGGCACATGACGATCAGGAAGACCGAAGGCGCCCCGAAGTCGTCGAACAGCGGCTCCCCCGCGGAGGCCGTGAACGAGCGGAAGAGGAAGACGTAACCGATGGCCTGGCCGAACGCCAGGCCGACGGTGAGGTACCGCGTGTACTGCGTGATGCGCTGCTGACCGACCTCGCCCTCCTTGGACAGCTTCTCCAGCGACGGCACGACGACCGTCAGGAGCTGCAGGATGATCGAGGCCGTGATGTAGGGCATGATCCCGAGCGCGAACAGCGCGACCCGGGACAGCCCACCGCCGCCCAGCGTGTTGATCAGACCGAGCACACCGGCGCCGCCGAACTGCTCCTGGACGGACTCCAGGGCATCGGCGTTGACGCCGGGAACGGGGATGTGCGCACCGAACCGGTAGATCGCAAGAAGCAGCGCGGTGAACGCGAGCTTCTTGCGGATCTCGCCGACGGTGAAGGCCTTGAGGATCGTCGAGAGCATGGGCGGCGGCCGAGACTAGTGCACTTGCGAGATCGAGGCGAGTCCTACGACTCGACGACGACGACGGTGCCGCCGGCGGCCTCGATCTTCTCCCGGGCGGCGCCCGAGAACTTGTGCGCGTGGACGGTCAGAGCGATCGTCAGATCGCCCTTGGCGAGCACCTTGACGGGGATGTCGCGGTTCTTGGCCAGGCCGGCGTCGCGCAGCGCGTCCAGCGTCACCTCGGCACCCTTCTCGAAGCGCTTCTCGAGATCGGTGAGGTTGACCGGCTGCGTGTGCGTCCGGAACGGCTCGAACGGCATCGACATCTTCTTCGTCGGGCCACGGCCCTTGCCCATCCGCATGTGGATCGGCATCTGGCCACCCTCGAAGTTGACCCGCTCCCGGTGGCCCGAGCGCGCGCCGGCGCCCTTGTGACCACGGCCGGAGGTCTTCCCCATGCCCGAGCCGTGACCCCGCCCGACGCGCTTGCGCGACTTGCGCGCGCCCTCGTTCGGACGGAGGTCGTGCAGGCCGAAGTACGAGGCCTTGCCCTGCGTCTCGGTCGTGTCGTTCTCGGAATCAGCCATCGATCTTCACCAGGTGCCGGACCCTGTGCAGCATCCCGCGGATCTGCTCGTTCTCCTGGACCTCGACCGTGTGGCCGATCTTCCGGAGGCCGAGCGAACGGAGCGTCTCACGCTGAGCGTGGTTCGCGCCGTTCTTCGACTTGATCTGCGTGACCTTGATGCTCATGCGGGCGTGGGCTGTTCGGCCTCGGCGGGCTCGCCGTCGCCCTCGCTCGTGGCGTCGGCCGGGGGCGCGTCGTCGGGCGCCGCGACCAGGCCGAGGACCTGGTTGACCGAGACGCCACGCAGCTGCGCGACCTCCTCGGGCTTGCGGAGCTCCTGGAGCGCCTGGACCGTCGCCTTGACGAGGTTGATCGGGTTCTGCGACCCGAGGCTCTTGGACAGGATGTCGTGGATGCCGGCGAGCTCGAGCACCGCGCGGACGCCGCCACCGGCGATGACGCCGGTACCGGGCGAGGCCGGCTTGAGGAGCACGCGGCCGGAGCCGTAGATCCCCAGCGACGGGTGCGTGATGGTCGAGCCGTGCTTCGGCACGCGGAACAGGTTCTTCTTGGCCTGCTCGACGCCCTTCTGGATGGCGAGCGGGACCTCACGGGCCTTGCCGTAGCCGACACCGACCACGTCACGCTCGTCACCCACCACGACCAGCGCGGTGAAGGAGAAGCGACGGCCGCCCTTGACGACCTTCGCGACGCGGTTGATCTCGACGACCCGCTCCTGCAGGTCGAGGCCGACCGGGCTCACGCTCCGGTCGATGCCCTGATGCTTCTGGCTCATACGGCGAGGCCTCCCTCGCGGACGCCCTCGGCGAAGGCCTTCACGCGCCCGTGGTACTGGTAGCCGCCCCGGTCGAACACGGCCCGATCGACCCCGGCGTCCTTCGCGCGCTGCGCGAGGAGCTTGCCGAGCTCGGTGGCCTGCTCGCCCTTCTTGAGGTCGCGGACAGAGGACTCGGTCCACTGCACCGACGCGAGCGTGACGCCACGCTCGTCGTCGATGAGCTGAGCCATGATCCCGCGGTTGGAGCGGAAGACGGAGATGCGAGGACGGGCAGCGGTGCCGGTGACCTTCGCACGCACCCGGCGGCGGCGCTTGAGGCGGCGCTGCTCTGCGGTCTTGATGCTCATGCGCGCTTGCCGACCTTCCTGGCGACGTACTCGCCCTCGTAGCGGACGCCCTTGCCCTTGTAGGGCTCCGGCGGACGCTGCTTGCGGATGACGGCGGCGATCTCGCCGACCGCCTGCTTGTCGTTGCCCTTGACGATGATGCGCGTGGGCACCGGCACCTCGAACTCGATGCCCGTGGGGGCGTCGATGTTGATCGGGTGCGAGTAGCCGAGCGCGAGCTCGATGCCCTTGCCCTTGAGCGTCGCGCGGTAGCCGACGCCCTGGAGCTCGAGGGTCTTGGTGAAGCCCGTCGTCACGCCCTCGACCATGTTCGCCACGAGCGAGCGCGTGAGCCCGTGCAGGGCCCGGTGCTCACCGCGGTCGGTGGGTCGGGTGACGACCAGCGTGCCGTCCTGCTCCTCGACGCCGATGTCCTTGCTCTTGCGCTCGGACAGGGCGCCGCGCGGGCCGGTCACGTGGACCACCTCGGGCTCGACCTTGACGGTGACCCCCGTCGGGACGGGGATCGGCTTGCGACCGATGCGGCTCATCTACCAGACCTCCGCCACGACTTCGCCGCCGACCTTCTGCTGGCGAGCCTGGTGGCCGGTCATGACGCCGCGCGAGGTGGAGACGATGGCCGTGCCGAGGCCGCCCTGGACCTTCGGGACCTTCGTCGCCGGCGCGTAGTGGCGCTGGCCCGGACGCGAGACGCGGCGCAGGCCGGAGATCGCCGAGCGGCGCTCCGCGGTGTACTTGAGCTTGATCCGGATGAGCTCGGCAGGACGGTCCTCGGCCGGCGGGACGATGTCCCACGAGTCGATGTAGCCCTGCTCGCGCAGGATGCGGGCCATCTCCTTCTTCAGCTTCGAAGAGGGGATGTCCACGGTCTCGTGCGCCGCCGTGATGGCGTTGCGGATCCGGGTGAGGAAGTCAGCGATGGGATCCGTCATGGCTACCAGCTCGACTTCGTCATGCCGGGGATGAACCCCTGGTGGGCGAGCTCGCGCAGGCAGATCCGGCACAGGCCGAACTTGCGGTACACGGCACGCGGGCGGCCGCAGCGGCGGCAGCGCGTGTACTCGCGCGTCTTGAACTTGGAGCCGCGTGCCTGGCGCACGCGCTGTGACGTCTTGGCCATGTCAGGCAGCCTCAGCGGTGGTAGCGAATGCGGGGCGGTTCTCGCGGGCGAAGGGCATGCCCAGGAGCTCCAGGAGGGCGAACGCCTCGCCGTCGGTCTTGGCGGATGTCACGACGGTGATGTCGAGGCCGCGGACCTGGTCGATGGCGTCGTAGTCGATCTCGGGGAAGATGACCTGCTCGCGCACGCCGATCGAGTAGTTGCCACGGCCGTCGAACGACCGCGGGTTGAGCCCCCGGAAGTCGCGGATGCGCGGCACGGCGATGGACGTGAACCGATCCAGGAACTCGTACGCGCGCTCGTCGCGCAGCGTGACCGAGATGCCGACCGGCATGCCCTCGCGCAGCTTGAACTGCGCGATCGACTTGCGGGCGCGGCGGATGTTCGGCTTCTGGCCGGCGATCGTCGCGAGCTGCTCCAGCGCCTGGTCCAGCTGCTTCGAGTCCTGCTTGGCCTCGCCGACGCCCATGTTCAGGACGACCTTCTCGACCTTCGGCGCCTGCATGACGGTCTTGTAGCCGAACCGCTCCACGAGCTGCGGCTTGATCTCGTCGTTGTACTTCTGCTTCAGGCGGGCCATCAGTCGAGCTTCTTCCCGGTCTTCGCGCTCACGCGGGAGCGCTTCCCGTCCTCACGGGAGATCGCGACGCGCGTGGGCTTGTTGTCCTGGGGATCGAGCAGCATGACGTTCGAGACGTGGATCGGGCCCTCGCTCTCGACGATCCCGCCGGGATCGGTCGAGCCGGGGCGCGGCTTGGTGTGCCGCTTGACGATGTTCAGGCCCTCGACGTAGACCCGCTCGTTCTTCGGGTCGACGCGCAGGATGCGACCGGTCTTGCCCCGGTCCTTCCCGCTGATCACGATGACCTGGTCGTCGCGACGCACACGGAGTCTAGAAGCCATCTAGAGCACCTCCGGCGCGAGCGAGACGATCTTCATGAAGTTGCGATCGCGCAGCTCGCGCGCGACCGGCCCGAAGATGCGGGTGCCACGCGGGTTGTTCTGCACGTCGATGATGACGGCGGCGTTCTCGTCGAAGCCGATGTACGTGCCGTCCTCGCGACCGAAGGGCTTCTTCGTGCGCACGACGACCGCGCGGACGACGTCGCCCTTCTTGACCGAGCCCTGCGGCGTGGCCTGCTTGACCGTGGCCGTGATGATGTCGCCCACACCGGCGTAGCGGCGCTTGTGGCCACCGACGACGCGGATGCAGAGGATCTCGCGCGCGCCGGTGTTGTCGGCGACGCGGAGGCGGGTCTCGTTCTGGATCATCGGGCGCGCTCCAGGACCTCGTCGAGGCGCCAGCGCTTCAGGCGGCTCAGCGGACGGCTCTCGACGATCCGGACGGTGTCGCCCTCGCCGGCGTCGTTCGCCTCGTCGTGCGCGTGGAGCGTGATGGACGAGCGCACGATCTTCTCGTAGCGCGGGTGGCGGCGGGCCACGTCGATCCGCACGGTGATCGTCTTGTCGGGCTTGGCCGACACGACGATGCCCTGACGCACCTTCTTGCGGCCGTGCTCCTTCTCGACGGGAGGCGTCGGGGCCACCTCGCCACGGGTGGCCTTGTGCTTCTCACGCTCCTGCAGGCGGCGTCGACGACGAGCGGCGGCCTTCGCCTTGCGGGCGGCGACGCGCTCTTCCTGACGCTCCTGGGGTGAGCGGGAGGGGCGGGAGGAGGACTCCTTCAGACGAGCAGCAGCACGCTGCTCCGCCTTCGAGAGCACCGGAGCCGGCGCGGCCTCGGCCTCGCCGGTGGTCTCGGCCTCGACGGCCTCGACCTCCTCCACGGTGTCGTTGTTCTCAGTCTCTGACATCAGTCCTAGTCAACCTTCACTCCGCGCTGGCGCGCGATGGTCAGCGCCCGCGCGAGATCGCGCTTGGTGGTCCGGAGCCCGGCCGTGTTCTCCAGCTCGCCGGTGGCGTGGGAGAAGCGCAGGCCGAAGATCTCCTTGCGCTGGGTGCGGATCTGCTCGACGAGCTGGTTGTCGTCGAGCTCGTTCAGCTCACGGGCCTTCATGCTGCGGCCTCCGTCTCCTCACGGGTCACGAACTTCGCCTTGATCGGCAGCTTCTGGATGGCGAGCCGCATCGCGTCACGGGCGAGCGCCTCGTCGACGCCGGCCAGCTCGAACATCACGCGGCCCGGCTTGACCACGGCGACCCAGCCCTCGGGCGAGCCCTTGCCGGAGCCCATGCGGGTCTCGGCGGGCTTCTTGGTGTAGCTCTTGTCCGGGAAGACGTTGATCCACACCTTGCCGCCACGCTTGATCTTGCGGGTCATGGCGATACGGGCGGCCTCGATCTGGCGGTTCGTGATCCAACCGGCCTCGAGGGCCTTGATCCCGTACTCGCCGAACTGGACCTTGGTCTGCCCACGGGACAGACCCGGCTTGCGCCCGCGGTGCTGCTTGCGGTGCTTGACGCGCTTGGGAGCGAGCATTACCGACCCCCACCACGGTAGCCGCCGCCACCGCCGCCGCCGAAGCCTCCGCCGCCACGGCCACCGCCGCCGCCGCCACCGAAGCCACCGCCGCCGCC
>Ga0196960_10000232_pt1 | contig 22440 bp, 32 predicted proteins | sample S3v_5metaG_FD_183187 | JGI IMG/M metagenome (GOLD analysis project Ga0196960, IMG submission 183187) | Soil microbial communities from Anza Borrego desert, Southern California, United States - S3+v_5 | ecosystem: Environmental > Terrestrial > Soil > Desert | place: USA: California | collected...
GGCGGGCGCGGCCCGGGCGGAGACCGCGGTGGACGCGGCGGCGGCGGACGTGGCCCTGGCGGCGGCGGACGGGGACCCGGCGGCGGTCGCGGCGGACAACGGGGAGGTGGTCGCTGATGTTGATGCCGAAGCGGGTCAAGCACCGCAAGCAGTTCCGCGGTCGCATGCGCGGCAACACCAAGGGCGGCAGCACCGTCGTCTTCGGCGAGTACGGGATCAAGGCCCTCGAGCGCGGTTGGATCACCAACCGCCAGATCGAGGCCGCCCGTGTCGCGATGACCCGCAAGATCAAACGTGGCGGGAAGGTCTGGATCAACGTCTTCCCCGACAAGCCGTACACGAAAAAGCCGGCCGAGACCCGGATGGGCTCGGGCAAGGGCAACCCGGAGGGCTGGGTCGCCGTCGTCAAGCCCGGCAAGGTGATGTTCGAGCTGGCGGGCGTCCCCGAGGAGCTGGCGCGCGAAGCGCTGCGCCTGGCGGGCCACAAGCTTCCCGTGAAAACCAAATTCGTCATGCGCGAGGGGGCGGGTGACTGATGAAGGCGGCCGAGGTGCATAACCTCAAAGACGACGAGCTGGTGGCGAAACTGATCGACGCCAAGCAGGAGGCCTTCAACCTGCGCTTCCGGCACGCCACCGGCGAGCTCGAGAACAGCGCCCGGCTCGGCCAGGCGAAGAAGGACGTGGCGCGACTGTTGACCGTGGCGCGCCAGCGCGGCATCGACGTTGAGAAAGAGACCCGACGGATATGAGCGACGAAGAGCAGAAACAAGAAGAGACGACCGAGGAGCCCCAGGCCGAGGAGACGGTCGAGGAGGCCCCCGCGGCTGAGGAGACCGCCGCGGCGGAGGCCCCTGCCGCCGAAGAGGCTCCCGCCGAGCCCGAGCCTAATCCTGAGGACGACCTTCCCTGGAAGGAGCGGCGCAGGCTGCAGAAATCGCGGCGGCAGCCGCGCAAAGCCGGCGCCTCCGACCCCGCGGAGCGCAAAGCCGCTCGGCTCGAGGCGCGCAAACGGAAGGCGACGCTGCGGCGCAACCAGCGTGCCGCGGCGAAGGCCGCCCACACCCCCGGCACCGGCACCCCGCCGGCCGAGCGCGAGTCGAACGCCGCCAAGGTGCGCCAGGGCATCGTCGTATCCAGCAAAGGCGACAAGTCGATCACGGTCCGCATCGACATCGCCCGCCGTCACCGCACCTACGAGAAGATCGTCCGCAGCTCGACCAAGCTGCACGCCCACGACGAGCGCAACGAGGCCGGCGAGGGCGACGTCGTGCGAGTGGTCGAGACCCGTCCGCTGTCGAAGACCAAGCGCTGGCGCCTGGTCGACGTAGTCGAGAAGGCGAGGTAGGCAGAGATGATCCAGCAGGAGTCCAGGCTCAAGGTCGCCGACAACTCGGGTGCCCGCGAGATCCTCTGCATCAGGGTCAAGGGCGGCTCCCACCGCCGCTACGCCAGCGTCGGCGACGTGATCACGGCGACGGTGAAATCGGCGAGCCCGCAGGGCGGCGTCCGCAAGGGCGAGGTCGTGCAGGCGGTCGTCGTCCGCACCCGCAAGCCGCTCAGCCGCCCCGACGGCACCTACATCTCCTTCGACGAGAACGCCGCCGTGCTGATCGACCCGGCCAGCAACAACCCGCGCGGAACCCGCATCTTCGGCCCGGTGGCGCGCGAACTGCGCGATCGCAACTTCATGAAAATCATCTCGCTGGCTCCGGAGGTGCTCTGATGGCGAAGTCGATGCGCGTCCGTACCGACGACACGGTCGTCCTGCTCGCCGGCAAGGACGCCGGCAAGACCGGCCGCGTCGTCCGCACCGATCCGAAACGGCGTCGCGTCTACGTCGAGGGCTTGAACATGATCAAGCGCCACGAACGGCCGCGCTCGCAGGGCGACTTGAAAAACGCCCAGGCCGGCGGCATCGTCGAGAAGGAGGGTCCGATCGACGTCTCCAACGTGATGCTGCTCGATCCCAAAGACAACAAACCCACCCGCGTCGGCGTCCGCGTCGACGAGGGCGGCAAGCGCGTCCGCTACGCGAAGCGGACCGGAAACGAGATCGGCTGATGGAGGCGACCGTGGCACCCACCTCCCAGGCTGCTCCGCCGCCGCGCCTGCGCGAGCGCTACGAGCAGGACGTCCTGCCCGAGCTGACGAAAAAATTCGGCTACTCGACGCCGATGGAGGCCCCGCGCCTGCTGAAGATCACGCTCAACATGGGCCTCGGCACCGAGAAACAGGACAAACGCTCCTTCGAAGCCGCCCAGGAACAGCTGGCGACGATCGCCGGCCAGCACCCGAACGTGCGGCGCGCCCGCAAGTCGGTCGCCTCCTTCAAGCTGCGCGAGGGGATGCCGGTCGGCGTCTCGGTGACCCTGCGCCGCGCCCGGATGTGGGAGTTCCTCGACCGCCTGGTCTCGATCGCGGTACCGCGGATCCGCGACTTCCGCGGTCTCAACCCGCGCTCCTTCGACGGCCGCGGCAACTACTCGATGGGCGTCAAAGAGCAGCTGATCTTCCCCGAAATCGACTACGACTCGGTCGACGTCGTCCGGGGTCTTGACGTGACGATCACGACTTCCGCTAAAACTGACCTCGAGGCTTTCGAGCTTTTGCTCGGTCTGGGGATGCCCTTCGCCCAGGAGGGCCGCCCCGGTCAGGCCGAGCGCGAAGCTGAAGAAAAGGAAGCCGAAGAGGAGCAGCGCAAAGAGGAAGCCCGCCAGAAGGCTGAAGTCGAACAGGCGGCACTCGAGCAGCTGAAAGAGGAGAACCCCGAGGCCTACGCCAAGCCCGAGGGCGAGGACGAGGGCGCCGCCGAGAGCGGAAACGAAGAGGCCGGCGAGACGGCCGAGGAGAGTTCGGACAATGGCTAAGACTTCAATGAAGGTCAAGCAGAGCCGCAAACAGAAGTTCCAGAGTCGCGAGTACAACCGCTGCCGTCGCTGCGGTCGCCCGCGCGCGTACTTCCGCAAATTCGGCCTCTGCCGGATCTGCCTGCGCGAGGCCGCGCACGAGGGCTACATCCCCGGAATGACCAAGTCGAGCTGGTAGGACGAGAAGCATGCACACCGACCCGATCGCCGATTACCTGACCCGGATCCGCAACGCGATCCGCGCCGGGCACGACGAGGTGGAGATCCCCCTCAACGGCCTCAAGCTGGAGATGTCCCGCATCCTCAAGGAGCAGGGCTACATCAAGGACTTCAGCCGCAAGCCGGCTGCCGTCGGCGAGTCGATCAACGTCGAGCTCAAGTACACCGAGGACCGCCGGCCGGTGATCCTCGGGATCGAGCGGGTCTCGCGTCCCGGCCGCCGCCGCTACGTCGACCACAACAACGTCCCCCGCGTCCACGGCGGGACCGGCACCGCGATCGTCAGCACCTCCGCCGGCGTGATGACCGGTCACGAAGCACGCGCGAAGGGCGTCGGCGGCGAGGTCGTCGCCTACGTCTGGTGAGCTGATGAGCCGGATCGGAAGAAAGCCCGTCCCCGTCCCCGACGCCGTCACGGTGGAGATCGCCCCTGGCGCCATCGCCGTCAAAGGGCCGAAAGGGGAGCTGCGCCAGGACCTCTCGCCCGACATGAAGATCGAGCAGAGCGACGGCGTCGTCACCGTCACCCGCCCCACCGACCGCGGCGAGCACCGGGCCCTGCACGGGCTCACCCGCAGCCTGATCGCGAACATGGTCGAGGGCGTCACCGACGGCTTCGAGAAGCGGCTCGAGATCCAGGGCGTCGGCTACCGCGCCGCGCTGAAAGGGAAAAAACTGGAGTTGGCGCTCGGCTACTCGCACCCGGTCGCGGTCGAGGCGCCCGAGGGGATCGACTTCGAAGTCCCGCAGCCGACCGAAGTCATCATCAAAGGCATCGACAAGCAGCTCGTCGGCCAGGTCGCCGCGGACATCCGCAAGCGCCGGCCGCCGGAGCCCTACAAGGGCAAGGGCATCCGCTACAAGGACGAGCAGGTTCTGCGAAAGGTGGGTAAGCGCGCATGACCGTTCTCACCAAGCGCCAGCGCCGGCTCAAACGCCGCCGTCGGGTCCGCGCCCGGATCAGGGGCACGGCCGAGCGGCCGCGGCTGTCGGTCTACCGCTCGAACAAGGGCGTCTTCGCCCAGCTCATCGACGACACCAAAGGCCACACGCTGGCCGCGGTCAACTGGATCGAGCCGGATCTGCGCGAGCTCACCGCCTCCGAGCAGGCGAAGAAAGCCGGCGAACTGCTGGCCGAGCGCGCGAAGAGCGCCGGGGTCGAGACCTGCGTCTTCGATCGCGGCGGCTACCAGTACCACGGCCGGGTCAAGGCGCTGGCCGAAGGCGCGCGAGAGGGGGGACTGGCTTTCTGAGGCCGTAGTTCCGCTACGGTGAGCCGCTGCTTATGAAGGGAATGGACGCAACGAACGTGGAGACGGTGAGCCCCCGCGGGCTCGACCTGCAGGAGCGGGTGATCGAGATCAACCGCGTCGCCAAGGTGGTCAAGGGAGGCCGTCGCTTCTCCTTCACCGCGCTCGTCGCCGTCGGCGACGAGGAGGGCGTGGTCGGGATCGGCTACGGCAAGGCCCGCGAGGTCCCGCTGGCGATCCAGAAGGGCGTCGAGGACGCCCGCAAGAACTTGATCCGCGTGCCCAAATACGGGAACACGATCACCCACCGCATCATCGGCCGCTTCGGCGCCGGCCACGTCGTCCTGCGCCCGGCGAGCCCCGGTACCGGCGTCATCGCCGGCGGCGGCGTCCGCGCCGTGCTCGAGCTCGGCGGCGTCCGCGACGTCCTCACCAAGAGCATCGGCACCCAGAACCCGATCAACCTCGTCAAGGCGACGATGGACGGCCTCATCCGTCTGCGCCGCCCCGAGGAGGTCGCCGAGCTGCGCGGGCTGACCGTGACCGAGGTGTTGGGCGTGTCGAACGCGCCGCAGGACGGGGAGCACCTGGCGGCGGAGACCCCCGCCGAGGAGGAGCAGCCCGCCGCGACCACCGAGGCGGCGGAAGAGAAAGCCGCCGTCGGCGCCGAGGCCGAGAAAGAGGCGCAGCCCGCAGAGGGTGAGCAGTCGTGAGCAAGCTGAAGATCTCGCAGGTCAAGTCGGCGAACGGGACCCTCCCGAACCAGAAAGCGACGCTGAAGGCGCTGGGGCTGGGGCGGATCGGCAAGTCGGTGGAGGCGAAAGACTCGCCGCAGCTGCAGGGCCAGCTGCGGGTCATCTCCCATCTCGTGGAGGTCGACGGTGGCTGAGAAAGCCGAGAAAACTTCATCATCGAAAGAGTCATCGCGCGCCGAGGAGATCGGCCTGCACAACCTGAAGCCGAAGCCCGGCTCGAAAAAGCCGCGCAAGCGGATCGGCCGTGGCGAGGGCAGCGGTCTGGGCAAGACCTCGGGCCGCGGCCACAAGGGCGCCGGCGCCCGCTCGGGCCGCAAGCGCAAGGCCGGCTACGAGGGCGGGCAGAACCCGATCCACATGCGGATGCGAAAGCTGCGCGGCCCGCACAAAAAGCAGTCGATGCCGTTCGAGAACTTCCGCACCAAGACCCAGCCGGTCAACCTCGCCGACCTCGAGGAGCGCTTCGACAGCGGCGCCGAAGTGACGCCGGAGAGCCTCAAGGAGAAGGGCCTGGCGACCCGCAAAGACCCGGTCAAGGTCCTCGCCCGCGGTGAGATCAAGAAGAAGCTAGAGGTCCACGCGCACGCCTTCAGCGCAGCTGCCAAAGAGAAGATCGAGGCGGCCGGCGGTTCCTGTCACACTCTGGAGCCGTAATGCTCAAAACCATTCTCAACGCCTTCAGCGTTGTCGACATCCGCAAGAAGCTTGCGTTCACCGCGGCGATCCTGCTGCTGTACCGGCTCGGCGCCTACATCCCCGCGCCGGGCGTCGACGTAGACGCCGTCAAAGAAATCCAGGACAGCTTCGGCGGCTCCGGCGTCCTCGGCTTCCTCAACCTCTTCTCCGGAGGCGGGCTCTCGCGGCTCAGCCTCTTCGCGCTGGGGATCATGCCCTACATCACCGCCTCGATCATCCTGCAGCTGCTGACGGTCGTGGTGCCGTCGCTGGAGCGCCTGCAGAAAGAGGGCGAAGTCGGGCAGCAGAAGATCACCCAGTACACGCGCTACCTGACCGTCGGCCTCGCCTTCGGCCAGTCGATCGGCTACGTCTTCCTCTTCGAGTCGCTCAGCCAGGGCACCCGGAGCGTCGTCGGCACCCTCACCTTCCCGAAGCTGATGCTGCTGGTGCTCTGCCTCACCGCCGGCTGCACCCTGCTGATGTGGATGGGCGAGCTCATCACCCAGCGCGGGATCGGCAACGGCATCTCGCTGATGATCTTCGCCTCGATCGTCTCCGAACTCGTGCCCGGCCTCTCGAAGTGGTGGAACAACCCCGACCAGGTCTTCATCGTGATGATGCCCTTCATCGCCCTCGCGGTGATCGTCGCGATCGTCTTCGTCCAGGAGGGGCAGCGCCGGATCCCGGTCCAGTACGCGAAACGGGTCGTGGGGCGGAAAATGACCTCCGGCGGGTCGACCTACCTGCCGCTGCGGGTGAACATGGCAGGCGTCATCCCGGTCATCTTCGCCGCCTCGATCATGGCCTTCCCGCCGACGGTCGGACAGCTGATCAACACCAACGCGGCGCTCGACTTCGCCGCCTTCTTCGGCCCCAACACCTGGGCCTACGTGGTCGGCGAGGTCTTCTTCATCATCGTCTTCACCTACTTCTACACGGCGGTCACCTTCAACCCGGTCGACCAGGCCGACAACCTGAAGAAATACGGCGGCTTCATCCCCGGCGTGCGCCCGGGCCGGCCGACCGCGGAGTACCTGGACCGGATCCTCTCCCGCCTCACTTTCCCCGGCGCCCTGTACCTGGGGGCGGTGGCGGCGTTGCCGACGATCCTGATCAGCCAGACCGCGGCGAACTTCTACTTCGGCGGCACCTCGATCCTGATCGTGGTCGGCGTCGCGCTGGACACGGTCAAGCAGTTGGAGGCGCAGCTGATGATGAGGAACTACGAGGGCTTCCTCAAATAGCTGAGGACGCTGCAAACCTGCGCATCTCGGGGTCTTCGGTCGTCCTTCTCAGGTCACGCACTAAAGTGCGCTCCCCTCGTCGGACTCCCTGCATCCCCCGACCTGCTTGGTTTTCACGCCCTCAGGAGGAATCACATGGCTGAGCTAAATCTTGTACTTCTCGGCCCGCCCGGGTCGGGGAAGGGCACCCAGGGAGAGCGCCTCAACGAAGACCTGCGCCTGCCCTACTACGCGACCGGGGACATCCTCCGCGGCGCCGTCCGCGAGGAAACCGAGCTCGGCCGCACCGCGAAGGAGTACATGGACCGCGGCGACCTCGTGCCCGACGAGGTGATCGTCGGCGTCATTGCGGACCGGATCGATTCCGGGGAGGCGCTCGACGGCTTCATCCTCGACGGCTTCCCGCGGACCACGCCGCAAGCGGAGGCGCTCGACGCGAAGCTCTCCGAGCTGGGGCGGGCGGTGACCGCGGTGCTGCTGATCGACGTCTCCGACGACGAGGTCGTGCGGCGCCTCGGCGGCCGACGCACCTGCGAGGCCAACGGCCACGTCTTCCACGTCGAGTTCGAACCGCCGAAGGAGGAAGGCGTCTGCGACATCGACGGCTCGGAGCTGATCGTCCGCGACGACGACAAGCCCGAGGTGATCCGCAAGCGCCTCGAGACCTACCACGAGAAGACCGAGCCGCTCGTCTCCTACTACGACAGTCGCAGCGTGCTGCGCCGGATCGACGGCGAGGCGGCCCCGGAAGAGGTCGCCGAGCAGATCCGCCGCACCCTGGCGACGCTGCGGATGGAGGACGAGGCCGTCTAGCCCGTCCCTCTGGCGTGTACCGGATGATCATCAAGAAGACCCCGGAGCAGGTCGACAAGATGGCCGCCTCGGGCGACGTCCTCGTCCGCTGCCTGAAGATGCTCGGCTCCAAGGCCCGGCCGGGGATCACGACCGGGGAACTCGACGCGGCGGCGGAGAAGTTCATCCGCTCGCAGGGCGCGACCCCGGCGTTCAAGGGCTACCGCGGCTTTCCGGGCTCGATCTGCGCCTCGCCCAACTCGATGGTCGTCCACGGCATCCCGGGACCGTACGAGCTGAAGCGCGGCGACGTGATCTCGATCGACGTCGGCGTGGTCAAGGACGGCTGGGTCTCAGACGCGGCGATGACGCTGCCGATCGGGCCGGTCAGCCCGGAGGCGCAGAAGCTGCTCGACGTGACCAAGGCCTCGCTCTTCGCGGGGGTCGAGCAGATGCGGCCGGGCAACCACCTCGGCGACGTCTCCTCCGCGATCCAGCGCACGGTCGAGGACGAGGGCCTCTCGATCATCCGCACCCTGGTCGGCCACGGGATCGGCCGCGACATGCACGAGGAGCCGCAGGTGCCGAACTTCGGCGACCCCGGCAAGGGCCCCGAGCTCGAGGAGGGCATGGTCCTGGCGATCGAGCCGATGGTCAACGCCGGCGGCCCCCTCGTCCACATGGGCGACGACGGCTGGTCGGTCTACTCCGAGGACGACTCCCTGGCCGCCCACTTCGAGTTCACCGTCGCCGTCACCCCCGGCGGCCCGCGCATTCTCACCCCCTGGCACGAAGCTGACTAGACGCCTGCCGGGCATCAAGTTGCAGTTTCGTGCGAGAAATGTCGCACAACTTTTTGTCTGAGGTGTAGTCTCGTGCGCCATGGTCTGGGAGGATCTGGACATGGAGCTGGAGGGGAAGCAGCGCGATTTCGATCAGCGGGTGGAAGAAGGCTGTCGGGAGCTCCGGAGCCGCTTTGAAAGACTCGAACGAAGCTGTCGAGAGGCGGAGGATGCTCGTCGCCATGAATGGGAGGCGGCGGAAGGACGGGTGATGAATGCAGCGGAGGAATTGCAGCATCGGCACGATGGCTTCATGCGGCTGCTGAGCACCGTCACGGACCACTACGTCAAGGTCATCCATGCGCTCGGCGACGACATGCAACGAGGATTCGCCGAAAGCAGGGCAGAAAGCAGAGCGCAAAGCGAAGCGTTGATGCGCATGTTCGACCGACTGCCTCCGCCCGAGAACAGCTGATGGATCAGGAGCTCTACTCAGCAGTCGACCAGTTCATCGGTGAGACGATCGTCGAGGAGGATGAGGCGCTGAAGGGGGCGGTCGCGGCTGCCGAGGAGGCGGGGTTGCCGGCGATCCAGGTCTCGCCGCCGCAGGGGAAGCTGTTGGAGCTGCTGGTCCGGCTCGTGGGGGCGAAGAGGGTCCTCGAGTTTGGGACGCTGGGCGGCTACAGCGCGATCCTGATGGCGCGGGCGCTGCCGGAGGACGGGCGCCTGATCACGCTCGAGGCGAAGGCGGAGTACGCGGAGGTGGCGCGGCGGAGCATCAAGCGGGCCGGGGTGGGGGAGCGGGTCGAGGTGCGGGTCGGTCCGGCGCTGGAGGCGCTGCCGGTGCTGGAGCAGGAGGGGGCGGGGCCGTTCGACCTCGTCTTCATCGACGCCGACAAGGTCAATACGCCCAACTACTTCAAGTGGGCGCTCGATCAGACCCGGCCGGGAGGGCTGATCGTCGCCGACAACGTCGTCCGCGACGGCGGCCTCGCCGACGCCCACTCGGTCGATGAGGCGGTCGTGGCCCAGCGCCGCCTGCACGAGATGCTCGCCGACGAGCCCCGGGCTAGCGCCACCACGATCCAGACCGTCGGAATCAAGGGCTACGATGGCTTCCTCATCGCCCTCGTCGCAGGCACCTGACCGGGCGGCCCCGAAGCCCGGCCCCTGCTATCTTTCTCCGTCGGCCTTGTTGGCCGGTTGGTTCGTCCTGCCGTCCGATTCATGGGGCGCGTAGGAATCCTGTAGTCGATACGAGATCCGGAGCAATGAAGGTTCGAGCTTCCGTCAAGCCGATGTGCGAGAAGTGCAAGGTAATCCGCCGAAACGGGGCGGTCCTGGTGATCTGCCAGAACCCGCGCCACAAGCAGAGGCAGGGCTAGCGTGGCACGTATCGCGGGCATCAACATCCCGGTCAACAAACGGATCGAGATCGGGCTCACCTACATCTTCGGGATCGGTCACTCGACGGCGAAACAGATCCTCGCCGAGACCAAGATCGACCCCGGCACCTCGGTCAAGGACCTGACCGAGGACGAGGTGATGAAACTTCGCGAGGCGGTCGAGAACCGCGACGTCGAGGGCGACCTCCGGCGCGAACGCTCGCAGAACGTCAAACGGCTGATGGAGATCGGCTCCTACCGCGGTCTGCGGCACCGGCGCGGGCTCCCGGTGCGGGGCCAGCGGACGAAGACCAACGCCCGCGGCCGCAAGGGCCCCCGGCGCCTCAGCGTCGCCGGCAAGCGCAAGGCATAGGTAGGAGAGCATGGCTGACAAGAAAACGTCCAAAGGACGCACGCGCCGCCGCGTCAAAAAGAACGTCACCTACGGGCAGGCGCACATCAAGACTTCCTTCAACAACACGATCGTCACCCTCACCGACACTGACGGCAACGTGATCGCCTGGGAGTCGGCCGGCTCGGCCGGGTTCAAAGGCTCGCGCAAGTCGACTCCCTTCGCCGCCCAGGTGACCGCCGACGCGGCTGCCAAAAAGGGCATGGAACACGGGCTGGAGCGGGTCGAAGTCTTCGCCAAGGGCGCCGGCTCGGGTCGCGAGACCGCGATCCGGTCGCTGCAGGCCGCCGGCCTCGACGTGACCACGGTCAAGGACGTCTCCCCGCAGGCGCACAACGGCTGCCGCCCGAAGAAGCGGAGGAGGGTCTAGTGGCTCGCGATACCGCCCCGCAGTGCAAGCAGTGCCGGCGCGAGGGCCAGAAGCTCTTCCTCAAGGGCGAGCGCTGCTTCACCGACAAGTGCGGCGTCGAGCGTCGCTCCTACCCGCCCGGCGAGCACGGCCGCGGCCGCCTGCGTCAGTCCGAGTACCGCGTCCAGCTGCGCGAGAAGCAGAAGACCCGGCGCTACTACCAGGTGCTGGAGAAACAGTTCCGCGCCTACTACGAGAAAGCTTCCCGTCAGGAGGGCGTGACCGGCGAGAACCTGCTGCGCCTGCTCGAGTCCCGCTTCGACAACGTGCTCGTCCGCCTCGGCTTCGCCGCCTCGCGGCGCCAGGCGCGCCAGCTGATCACCCACGGCCACTGGCAGATCAACGGCCGCCGGGTGAACATCCCCTCGTACCAGGTACGACCCGAAGACATCATCTCGATCAAGGCCGGATCGAAAGCCACCGACACGATCCAGCGGGCGACGGAACTCGTCTCCACGGTTCCCGCCTGGCTGCAGGCCGATCACGATGCCCTCACCGCCAAGGTCCTGCGCTACCCCGAGCGCTCCGAGATCTCGGCGCCGGTTCAGGAGCAGCTCATCGTCGAGCTCTACTCCAAGTAGTCCGGAACCGAATTTCTGAACCACCAGAGCAAGGAACTCATGACCACCGATTTCCAGGTCCCCCGTATCACCTCCGAGAAAGTCGACGATCGTCGCGGCACCTTCACGATCGAGCCGCTGGACAAGGGCTTCGGCTACACGTTCGGTAACAGCCTCCGCCGCGTCCTGCTCTCCTCGCTGGGCGGCGCCGCCATCACCAGCGTCCGCATCGAGGGAGTCGCGCACGAGTTCTCGACCGTGCCCGGCGTCAAAGAGGACGTCACCGACATCATCCTCAACCTCAAGGACCTCGTCGTCCGCATGCACACCGACGCCGATGAGGTCGAGGCGCCGCTGGTCGCCACCGGCCCCGGCGAGGTGAAAGCGAAAGACATCGATCTTCCTTCCGGCGTTGAGATCCTCAACCCCGAGGCGCCGATCGCGACGCTCGAGAAAAAAACCAAACTCGAGGTCTATCTGACGATCGGCCGTGGTCGCGGCTACTCGCCGGCCGAAGAGAACAAGTCCGACGAGCAGCCGATCGGCGTGATCCCGATCGACTCGATCTTCTCGCCGATCCGCCGCGCCTCCTACGCGGTCGCCGCCGCCCGCGTCGGGCAGCGGACCGACTTCGACAAACTGACCCTCGACCTCGAGACCGACGGCTCGATCGAGCCGGGGGCGGCGCTGCGCGAAGCCTCCGAGATCCTGATCAAGAGCCTGGCGATCTTCACCGACGCCGACCGGGTCGAGGAGCTGACCGCGCGGGAACCGGCCCCGACCGCCCCGAGCGACGGCTTCTCCTCGCCGGCCGCCGACGGCGGCGCCTCCAGCAACGGCCTCGACGAGATCCTGATCGAGGAGCTCGAACTGGGCGTCCGCTCCTACAACTGCCTCAAGCGGGCCGGCGTGCAGACCGTGGGCGACCTGGTTCGCAAGTCGCGCGCGGAACTGAACGCGATCCCGAACTTCGGTCAGAAGTCGATCGAGGAAGTCATCGAGACCCTGCACTCCCGCGGCCTGGATCTTCAGGCAGACTAAGCGGGACGGGTAAACGGAGCGCGGAGGATCGGATGCGGCACAAAAAGAAGCGGAACAAGCTCAGCCGCGACTCCGCGCACCGTGAGGCGCTGCTCTCGAACCTCTCGAAGCAGCTGATCGAGCACGAGCGGATCCAGACCAGCCAGGCGAAGGCTAAGGCGGTCAAGCCCGAGGTCGAGAAGCTGATCACCCTCGCCAAGCGCGGCGACCTGCACGCCCGCCGCCAGGCGCTGGCCAGCCTCCACAACGACAAGTTCATCGTCCACAAGCTGTTCGACGAGGTGGCGCCGCGCTACGCGACGCGGCCGGGCGGGTACACCCGCATCGTCAAGCTCGGTCCGAGGCGTTCTGACTCGACCGAGATGGTTTACCTCGAGCTGGTCTAGCGAGCGGTCCGGCTGGCGGGTCCTGTCACGGGGGGCGGGCACCCGTGCTCTACAGACTGACTGCGCGCGGGTACCCGCCCCCCGTGCCACCCGCCAGAGAACCCGCTTAGGGCAGGACGGGTGGCTCAGTCGCGGGAGAGCTGGTTCAGTCGTAGGTGACTGACTCCAGGTAGAGGCCGTGGGGGGGAGCGGTCTCGCCGGCGGCGGCGCGGGGGGCGCCTTTTAGGAGGTGGGTGAAGTTCTCGACCGTTCTCCTTCCGCTGGCGACCTCTAGCTGGGTGCCAACCAGGGCGCGGACCATGTTGCGCATGAAGGCGTCGGCGGTGATCAGGAAGGAGAGGACGTCGCCTTCGGTCTCCCAGAAGGCGGCGAAGACGTCGCGGTCGAAGCGGACGTGGTCGGTCTGGGTGGGGGTGAAGGCGGTGAAGTCGTGGGTGCCGAGGAGGGCGGCGGCACAGGCGTCGAGCGCCTCGCGGTCGACCCGGTGCGGCCACCAGAGGGCGCGGCCGGCCTCGAACGGACTCAGCGTCGAGCGCGCCAGCAGGCGGTAGCGGTAGCTGCGCGCCTTGGCGTCGTGGCGGGCGCTGAAGCCGTCGGCGGCGACAGTCGCGGCGGTGACGGCGACGTCGTCGGGGCAGACGCCGTTGAGGCGCCGCGCCAGGTCCTCCGGCGGCTCGGCCGAGGTCTCGAAGCTCGCAACCTGCCCGCGGGCATGGACGCCGGTGTCGGTGCGCCCGGCGACGGTCAGCTGCACCGGCTCGCGCAGGACCTGGGCCAGCGCCGCTTCCAGCTCGCCCTGCACGGTGCGCAGGCCGGGTTGGCGGGCCCAGCCCCGGAAGCCGGCGCCGTCGTATTCGATGTCGAGCCGAACGGTGGGCACGGCGGCAGTATCTCCGACACCTAGAATCGGGTCCGTGCGCATCCTCCTCACCAACGACGACGGCATCTCCGCGCCGGGGCTGCAGGCAGCCCGGCGGGCCCTGGTCGAGCTCGACGACGTCGAGGTCGACGTCATCGCTCCCGACTCCAACCGCAGCGCGATCGGGCGCGGCATCACCACCCGCGCGCCGCTGACTGTCGAGGAGGTCACCTTCGACGACGGCCGCGTCGGCTACGCGACCGACGGCACCCCGGTCGACTGCGTCCGCTTCGCCGAGCTCGGCCTGGTCGGCGGACGGCCGGACCTGATCGTCTCCGGGATCAACCACGGCGCCAACCTCGGCGACGACATCACCTACTCGGGGACGGTCGCCGCGGCGCTGGAGGGCATCATCCTCGGCATCCCCGCCGTTGCGCTCTCCCAGCAGTCCTCCGCCGGCGGCCTCGGCTACGTCAGCGGCAAGTTCGACTTCAAGGTCGGCGCCGCCTTCACCGCGCAGCTGGTCGCCCGCCTGCTGCGGGAGCCGATGCCGGAGGCGACCCTGATCAACGTCAACTTCCCCACCGGCGAGCCGAGCGGGGTCGAGGTGACGAAGCTCGGCAAGCGGATCTACAACGACGAGCTGAAGCTGGTCGAGGAGAAGGACGGCCGCCGCCATTACGAGATCTACGGCTGGCAGCCGGGCTACGAGGAGATCGAGGGGACCGACCTCCACGCGGTCGCGAACGGACGGATCGCGGTCACCCCGATCCACTTCGACCTCACCGACCACGGCGGCCTCGAGCGCCTGCGCGGCTGGGGCTTCGAGGAGATGCTGGCGGCGACCGCCACCACCGCGTGAGCGCCCCCGCCGAGCAGCGCGCGGCGGAGCTGCGGGAGCTCCTCGCCCACCACAACCACCTCTACTACGTCCTCGACGAACCGGAGATCGGCGACGACGCCTACGACGCGCTGCTGAACGAGCTGCGGGTGCTGGAGGAGGAATACCCGGAGCTGCGCACCCCAGACTCGCCGACCCAGCGGGTGGGGGCGCCGCCGCTGGACCGCTTCGAGCAGGTCGAGCACCTCGAGCAGATGCTCTCCCTGGGAAACGCCCGCAACGAGGAGGAGCTGCGGGCCTGGGAGAACCGGCTCGCCAACTACCTGAAGCGACTCGACATCACCGCCTCCCAGTTCAGCTACACGACCGAGCCGAAGATCGACGGCCTCGCGGTCACCCTCACCTACGAGGACGGGGTTCTGGCCCGCGGCGCCACCCGCGGCGACGGGAAGATCGGCGAGGACGTGACCCAGAACCTGCGCACGATCGGCTCCGTGCCGCTGCGGATCAAGGACGCCCCCGAGCTGATCGAAGTGCGCGGCGAGGCCTACATGCCGATCGCCGCCTTCAAAGCGCTGAACGAGCGTCGCGCCGAGGCCGGCGAGTCGACCTTCGCCAATCCGCGCAACTCCGCCGCCGGCTCGATCCGCCAGCTCAACCCCTCGCTGGCCGCCGAACGCCCGCTCTCGACCTGGTTCTACGGGATCGGCGCGGTGCGGGGTCTCGACCTGCCCACCCACATGGACGAGATCGAATGGCTGCGCGACCGCGGCTTCAAGGTCAACCCGGACACCGCCCACCACGAGGGGGTGGAGGGGGTCGTCAAGCGCTGCCACTGGTGGGAGGAGCGGCGCGACGAGCTCGACTACGAGATCGACGGCGTCGTCGTCAAGGTCGACGAGAAGGCGCTCTGGCGCGAGCTGGGCGTGGTCGGGCGCGAGCCGCGCTGGGCGATCGCCTGGAAGTTCCCGCCGACCACGGCGACGACGAAGCTGAAGCGGGTCGTCTGGAACGTCGGCCGCACCGGCCACCTGGTCCCGTTCGCGATGCTGGAGCCGGTCCACGTCGGCGGCGTCACCGTCAGTACCGCCACCCTCCACAACGAGGAGGACCTGGCCCGCAAGGACGTGCGCGAGGGCGACGACGTCGTGGTGATGCGGGCGGGGGACGTGATCCCCCAGGTCGTCTCGCCGAAACTCCCGCGCAAGAACCCGCGGACCCGCAAACCGAAGCCGCCGAAGAAGTGCCCCGCCTGCAAGACGCCTACGGTCAAACCCGAGGGCTCGGTCTTCACGATCTGCCCCAACCGCTCCGGCTGCCCCGGGCAGTCGTTCCAGCACGTCAAACACTTCGTCAGCAAGGGCGCGATGGACATCGACGGGCTGGGCGAAAAGCAGGCGCTGCGCTTCCTCCAGGAAGGGCTGATCGCCGACGTCGCCGACATCTACGACCTGACCGCCGAGCGGCTGGTCGAGCTCGAGCGCTTCGGCGAGACCTCAGCGCGCAACCTCGTCGCGGCGATCGACGGATCACGGCAGCGGCCCTTCAAACGCGTCCTCTATGCGCTCGGCCTGCCCGGCGTCGGCTACGTCACCGCGGAGGCGCTGGCCGACCACTTCGGCTCGATCGACGCCCTGCACGAGGCCGACCCGGAGGCGATCGAGGAGGTCGAAGGGGTGGGGCCGATCATGGCCGTGCAGATCCAGGAGTCTCTCGCCGACGAGGTCACCTGGGCGCTGGTCGAGAAGCTGCGCGAGAAGGGCCTGCGGCTGGAGGCCGACGAGTCCGAACGGCGCCGGCAGGGCGGGCCGCTGGAAGGCAAGACCGTCGTCCTCACCGGCACCCTGCCGGAGCTGACCCGCGAGGAGGCCGCGGCGCTGGTCAAGTCAGCCGGCGGCAAGGTCACCAACTCGGTCTCGAAGAAAACCGACTACGTCGTCGCCGGCGACAACCCCGGCTCGAAGCTCGCCAAAGCGGAGAAATTCGGCACCGAGATCCTCGACGAAGCGGGCCTGCGTGAGCTGGTCGCTCAGTAGCCGGCGACGGCGCCGGCGATCCGGTCCTGGGCGAGGTGGGCGGCGCTGAGGTTGCTGACGCTGCCCATCAGGATCGAGAAGGCCATCACCCGGCCGCTGCGGTTGAAGCAGTAGCCGGAGAGGTTGCTGACGCCGCTGATCGTCCCCGTCTTGGTCCGGCAGCGGCCGTAGGCGGCGGTGCCCTCGGTGCGGCCGGCGACGGTGCCCTCGCGGCCGGTCAGGGCGAGGTCCTGGATGAACTCCTCGCCCGCCGGGTCCTCCTGCATTCCCAGCAGCAGGTCGACGACCTCGCGCGGGCTGGCGCGGTTGGAGCGGGTGAGGCCGGAGCCGTCGACGGCCTGGACGACGGAGCCGTGGGAGCGGGAGAAGGCCTCGGTCACGTTCGCCCCCGCGGCGGTCGTGCCGACGCCGCCGAAGCGCGCCCCGAGAAGCTTCATCAGCATCTCGGCGAAGTAGTTGTTGGAGTAGACGTTGGTGAGGTTGGCGATCTGGTCGAGCGGGGGGGAGCGGACCAGGGCGACCCGCTCGGCGTCGGGCGGCGTCGGGCGCAGGGCGATCTGCGGCGGGACGCGGACGCCGGCGCTGCGCAGCGAGCGGGCCAGCTTCTTCGCCGCGAGCTTGGCCGGGTCGGAGGAGAAGCCGCTGGCGCTGGAGGAGCCGCGGAAGCCGGCGTTGAAGGCGAGACCGGAGAGAGGGCCGATGTAGGGGCTGGTCGCGTAGCCGGAGTCGGCGACGCCGCGGCGGCGGTCGAAGACCGTGTCGTCGGCGTAGAGGCGGCCGGTGATCGACCTGATCCCCGCCGCCTTGACCTGCGGGGTCAGCGCGAAGACGTTGGTGCCGAGGCCGCCGAAGTAGGTGTTGTAGAAGACTGGCGTGCCCAGCGCGGGGTCGCCGCCGCCCTGCAGGTAGAGGCTGCCGTGGAGGACCCCCTTGGCGTCGATCGGCCCGTCGACGAAGACTTTGGTCGGGATCCGGTACTCGGGCCCGAGCTTGGAGAGCGCGGTCGCGGTCGTGAAGAGCTTCATGTTCGAGGCCAGCGGCAGCGAGCGGCCGGGCGCGCGGGCGCAGAGCACCTGCTCGGACTCGGCGTCGACGACGAGGAGCCCGCTGGCCGAGCCGCCCCCCTGGGTGAGCCAGGAGCGCATCCGGTCGCAGGTCGGGCTCGCCTGCGCGGGGCCGGCGAAGACCAGGAGCAGGGCCGCGACGGCGGCTGCAAGCAGGATGGCGCTGCGTCTCATCGGGTTTCCCAACACGAGGAATGTGGAAGGTAGCGGTCATGCCCGACCGTTGCCCCTGGGATACTTGATGTTCCTATGGGAAAAGTCGTAGACATCGAGTCCAAATCCAGTAGGAGGCCGCGGCGGCGCAAAAAGCCGTCGAAGACCGCGCTGGTGCTGGGCGGAGGCGGCTTCACCGGCGGCGTCTACGAGATCGGCGCCCTGCGCGCGCTCGACCTGCTGGCGGTCAACAGCACCGTCAACAACTTCGACGTCTACGTCGGCACCAGCGCCGGCTCCTTCGTCGCGGCGATGCTGGCCAACGGCGTCACCCCTGAGGAAATGATGCAGGTGATCAACACCCAGGAGGAGACCGAGCTCGAGGACCTGCAGCTCGACAAGGTGCTGAAGCCGAACTACCTCGGCTTCCTCCAGAAGACGATGGCCCTGCCGCTGCGCAGCGTCGAGCTGGCCCGCTCGATAATCCGCTTCCGCGAGATCTCGGCGATCGACTTCGGGGTGGCGCTGGCCGAGAACCTGCCGAGCGGCCTCTACTCCGGCCGGGGCGTCAGCGACTACGTCGCCGAAGCGCTCGGGGACGGGGGGAGGACCAACGACTTCCGCCTGGTCGACCCCGAGCTGTACCTGACCGCGACCGACCTCGACACCTGCGAGCGGATCGTCTTCGGCGAGGACGGCTGGGACGACGTGCCGATCTCCAAAGCGGTCGAGTGCTCGACCGCGCTGCCGATCGTCTACAAGCCGGTCGACCTGAAGGGCCGGCAGTTCGTCGACGGCGGCATCCGCTCGACCACCAACGTCGACATCGCGGTTGAAAAGGGCGCCAAGTTCATCGTCGTCGTAAACCCGCTCGTTCCCTACATCAACGACTTCGAGAAGACGATCCCGACGATGCTGGGGACGCGCGTGCGCCGGGTCTCCGACATGGGCCTGCCGGCGATCGCCAACCAGACCTTCCGCCTGATCGCCCACGCGCGCCTGCACCAGGCGGTCGAGCAGTGGCAGGAGAAATACCCGGGCGTCGACATCATCCTGGTCGAGCCCGACGCGGACGACGAGCTGATGTTCGGCACTCCGATCATGGACTACTCGCGGCGCCTGCAGATCGCCCGCCACGGCTTCGAATCGGTGACCGCCGCCCTCGCCCGCGACTACGACCACTTCCACGAGATCGCCGAGCGCCACGGCCTGGAAATCTCCGAGAAACGAGTACGGAAAGTGGTTGAGAAGGCCTCCCAGGAGGAGCCCGGCCCGACTTCGGCCTGGAAACGCGTACTCGAGCAGACCACCTCGGTCCTGCTGCGCCAGTCCGGCGAGGCCTCCTAGCTACCCGCAGAGGCGATTGGCGAGTTAGCTTGCCTATAGCGAGGCGAACTCGCCGATGGCGGGTTCCGGCAATCTCGGAACGGGGCTACGCCGCGTAGAGCTGCTCGATCGCGCCCTCGTGCTTCTGGGCGACGACGGCGCGCTTGACCTTCAGGGTCGGCGTCAGCTCGCCGGACTCCTGGGAGAGGTCCTGGGGGAGGATCGCGATCTTCTTGACCTGCTCGACGCGGGCGAAGTTCTGGTTGATCTTGTCGACGTGGGCCTCGATCGCGGCCTTGACGTCGGGGTTCTGGGCCAGCTGGGCCGGGTCCTCGGGGAGGTTGTTCTCCTGGGCGTATTTGACCGCCTCCTCGGGATCGAGGGTGACCAGCGCCACCAGGTAGGGGCGGCGGTCGCCGACGACGACGCACTGGGAGACCAGCGGGTGCTGCTTGATTTCGGCCTCGAGGTTGGCGGGGGTGATGTTCTTGCCGCCCGCGGTGATGATGATGTCCTTTTTGCGGCCGGTGATCTTGATGAAGCCGTCGCGGTCGATCTCGCCGAGGTCGCCGGTGTGGAGCCAGCCGTCGACGATCGTCTCCCGGGTCGCCTCCTCGTTCTTGTGGTAGCCCTGGAAGACGTTGGGGCCCTTGACGAGGATCTCGCCGTCGTCGGCGATCTTCACCTCGCAGCCGGGGAACGGTTTGCCGATCGTCCCCACCTTGAAGTCCTCCGGGGTGGAGATCGTCGCCGCGGTCGAGGTCTCGGTCATCCCCCAGCCCTCGAGCACGAGGACGCCGGCGGCGTCGAAGAAGCGGAGGATCTCCGGGTTGATCGGCGCGGCGCCGGAGACGGCGAGGCGGATGTTGCCGCCGAAGAGGTTGCGGATTTTCGACAGCACCTTCTTGTCAGCGAAGTCGTACTGGCGCTGGAGCAGGAAGCCCGGTTTGCGGCCGCTGCGTTCGGCCTCGCGCATCTTCGCGCCGACCTTGAGCGCCCAGTCGAAGATCTTCTTTTTGGCCCCGCCCTCTTTCTCGATGCCGCTGGTGGCGGCGGTGTAGATCTTCTCGAAGATGCGGGGGACCGACGGGAAGTAGGTCGGCTTCAGTTCCGCCAGGTTCGGCAGGATCTTCAGCGGGTCCCGCTCCCAGTAGGCGAGGGTGGTGCCGAGGTCGAAGGTGCCGAACTGGATCAGCAGCGCGAAGGAGTGGGCCAGCGGCAGGTAGAGGTAGGCGACGTCCTCGTCTTCGATGACGCTGACCTCGTTGACCATGTCCAGCATCGCCCGGTAGTTGCCGTGGCTGATGATGCAGCCCTTCGGCGGGCCGGTGGTGCCGGAGGTGTAGATGAAGGTGCAGATGTCCTCGGGGGTGACGGCCCCCCAGAGCGTCTCCCAGGTGGAGTCGTCCCCGCCGCCGCCTTTGGCCGCGAGTTCCTCCATCGAGATCGCGTCGTCGGCGTTGCCGGTCATCAGCACGATCTGCTCCAGCTGCGGCAGCCGGTCGCGGACCTGGCGCACCTTCTCCAGCTGTTCGGCGTCCTCGACGACGACGACCTTGGAGTCGGAGTTCTCGAGGACGTAGCGGCACTCCTCGGGCGAGTTCGTCTGGTAGATCGGGACGACGGTGGCGCCGATCGAGAGCGCGGCGAAGTCGAAGTAGGTCCACTCCGGGCGCGTGTTGCCGAGGATCGCGACCCGGTCGCCTTTCTCGACCCCGAGCGTGACGAGGCCGAAGGCGAGCGGCCGGACGACGTCGCGGACCTCCTCGTAGGTCTTGCCGACCCACTGGTCGCCCTCCTTGTAGCGGACGGCGACTTTCGCGCCGTACTGCTCCGCCGCCTTCGGCAGGAGGTCGGCGATCGTCCTCGAGTTCGTACCTCTCCCCGGCATCTCGGGGGAGTCTAATTCAGTGGCGTGCTTGGGGGGAGGGTTGGCCCGCCCGAGGGGAATCGACGACGCGCAGCGAGCTTTCGAACAGCGTTCGGTCGATGCGGCCGTGGAAGATCGGGACGCCCATCTCGACGCATTTGCCGATCACCTCCTGTCGCTCCATCTGCATCTGGTCGGCGAGCTCGGCGGGCGTGAGGTGATGGGCCATCGATGACCTCCCGGGGTCGTTGAAAGTGGGTAGAGCATTTGTACCGCCGCCGGCGGACGCCGTCAATCCCGATAATGGACCCGCATGTCCTCCGAAGCCACCTCCAGGCCGCTGCCCCGGCGGGGCAGGGTGCTGGTCCTCGCGCTGCTGGCGCTGGGCCTGGTCGCGCTCGCCTACGCGATCACCACGATCTCGACCCAGGAGGCGGGGGACCCCGTCGTCCGCCTCGACGGCGTCACCGACGCGCAGCGGCTCTTCGGCGGCATGCCCCAGGAAGGCGACCGGCTGGGCTCCGCGGACGCGCCGGTGGCGATCCAGGTCTTCAACGACCTGCAGTGCGGGGAGTGCCGCGAGGACTATCTGGCGACGATCCCGGAGCTGGCCGAAAACTACGCCCGGGGGGGCGACGTGAAGCTGCTCTGGCGCCACTACTCCAACAGCATCAACCCCAAGCAGCTCGGCTTCTACGGCGCCGAGGCGGCGGCCGAACAGAACTACGGCTGGCAGTACACCTACCTCTTCTTCCGCAACCAGGAGGAAGCCGAGCGCTTCGGAGTCGACCAGGACTACCTCGCCTCGATCGCCGGCGGGGTCGAGGAACTCGACCTGCGCGAATGGGAGGAAGACCTGGAAGAGAAGGGACTCTCCGGCGGGCCGATCGCCGAGCGGCTCGAAAGCCAGGAGGAGCTGGCGCGGAACCTGAAGATCCGCACCGGCCAGGGGATGGTCCTCACCGGCCCGGGCGGGACGGTGACGTTGCAGGAAGGCCCGTCGCTGGCCGAGGTCGAAGCGGCGATCGAGCGGGTCGAATAGGCGCGAGGCGCCTCTAGGCGACCCGGCGCAGGCGCGCCCGCCGCGCGATCACGTCCCGCCACTCGGAGTCGACGATGTGGGCGGGGGCGGTGGTGGCGAGGAAGTCGGCGAGAACGGCCGCGAGCGCCTCGGGGTCTTCCAGGTTCGGGAAGTGGGCGGCGCGGGGGAGGGTCTCGAAGCGGCAGTTGGGGACCGCGCGCTCGGCCTCGAGGCCGTGCTCGATCGGGATCGTGCGGTCGCGCTCGCCCCAGACGATCAGGGTCGGCATCTCGCCCAGCAGGTAGAGGCGGTCGCGGGCGCTGACCTTCTGGCCCTGGACGTCGATCACCGAGCGCAGCGTCTGCAGGAAGGCCCGGCGCGAGCCCGGCTCCTGCAGCGGGCCGAGGGCGCGGGCGACCGCCTGCAGGTAGACGCCGGTGGAGACGCCGCGTTCGCGCAGCCTGGCGCCGCCGGCCGCCAGCGCCCCG
>Ga0196960_10000233_pt1 | contig 22425 bp, 19 predicted proteins | sample S3v_5metaG_FD_183187 | JGI IMG/M metagenome (GOLD analysis project Ga0196960, IMG submission 183187) | Soil microbial communities from Anza Borrego desert, Southern California, United States - S3+v_5 | ecosystem: Environmental > Terrestrial > Soil > Desert | place: USA: California | collected...
CACGGAAACCGCTGGGGCAACGGCAACGGCAACGGCAACGGCCACGGACACCGCCACGACAACCACTGGGGTCACGACCGCCACGACAACCACTGGGGTCACGACCGCCACGACAACCACTGGGGCTACGACCGCCACGACGGGTCCCGCGAATGCCACGACGACTACAACGACTACTCGGGCCACGACCACTACTGACCCGGGACGCGTGGCCCGGGCCTCATGACCCGGGCCACGCTCGTGTCCCGCTCGACCGCGAACGCACGGGCGGCTCCATGCCGCTGGCGCTCAGTGCTGGCCCGGCAGGCACGAGCAACGGCGAGGGGGCTGACCCCACGCGTTCGAGTCCGCTCCGGGGGATCGAGGACTGGCTCGATGTCCCGCCGGCCGCGGAACCCATTTCCACAACGGGGCACTGAAACAGCGAGAAGCATCGATCCGAAGCCTGATCGGACCCGCGGAGATGGACCTCGAGTCACCGCATCATCGACGACATCGTGGAGCGATCATGTCCCTCACCCTGACCATGAACCCCTCCGGCCTCCGCAGCGAGCTCGAGGTCGACTTCGCCCGAGCCGCCTGCGAGCTGGCCGAGGCCCGAGCCCTGCGAGCGGAGAAGGACACTCCGCACCATCGGGCGGCCGTCGCCGAGTGCAGCGCCCGGCTGGACGCCGTCCTGGACATGTACCTCGACGCGGGCTTTCCCCGCTGACCTCCCCACCGGAGCGGTGCGGTCAGCCGCCGACGTTGAGCACGGCCAACCGGCCTTCGTTGAGCAAGCTGACGTATGCCCGGCTGCCGTCGGGCAGCACCGCGACCGACGTCGGCCCGTCCCCGAGGGGGATCCGTGCGGTTTCCCTGAAGCTCTCGCCGTCCACCACCGACACGGTGTCCGCCCCGACGCTGGTGACGTAGGCGAACCGGCCGTCGGCCGACCACGTGATGTCCTGCGGGTTCTGCCCGACGTCGACGCGACCGATGACCTGGCCGGTACCGGTGTCGATCATGGTCACCGAGGCGGAGTCGTAGTTGACGTTGGCCACCAGCGGCCGGGTCGGGTGCACTGCCACGCTGTGCGGACTTCGCTCCACGTCGGTCTGACCGATGATCTCGAGGGTGTTGGGATCCAGGACCGAGATCAGGTTGGACTCGTGGTTGGCGACGTAGGCCCGGGATCCGTCGGGGGTGAACTCGATCCAGTGGGGGTTCGGTGGGACGTCGACCTCGTCGACCACGGTGTTGTCCGCCGTGTCGATGACGGAGATGCTGCCCGAGTCGTGGTTCGGCACGAACAGCCGTGACCCGTCGAGGTTCACTGCCCCCAGGTAGGGCCGGGTGCGTACCGGGATGGTGGTCACCTCCTGGTTGTCGGAGGTGTCGATGACGGTCACCGCGGCGATCGTGCGGGCGTCGTCGTAGACGCTGACGTAGAGCCGGCTCCCGTCCCGGTTGAAGACGAGGAACTGCGGGGGGCCCGCCGGGATCGGGATGTTCGCGGTGACGGTGTTGAGCGCGGTGTCGACCACGGTGACGAAGCCGGCGGCCCGCCGGGCGACGTAGAGCTGTTGCCCGTTGGGTGCGACGGCGACGAAGCCCGAGAGCTCCCCGACCTCGATCGGCGTCCCGACCGGCGGGATGGGCACGGCTGCCCGAGGTGGCGCGCTGGTCGTCGGTGCGGGGGCCGGGGTGGCGGACCCCGGCGCAGACGTCGACGCGGCCGGATCACCGGCCGCGGCCGGGACGTCGTCGTCCCCCAGGAGGACGGTCGCGAGCCACACCCCCAGGGCCACCACCAGCAACGCCGCTGCGCCGACGAGCAGGGGGCGGCGCCGATCCGGCTGCGTCGGCATGGGCGGTCGTGGGGGCGATGCCGGCGGCCCGCCGTGGCTGGCGTCCTCCGACCCTCCGACCCGCGTCGCCCCGTCCGCGCCGGGCGACGGAACCGTCCGCCTGGGATTGGCCCAGTTGCGGCCGGACCGCCCGCCTCCCGTCGATCGGTCGCTGCCGTGACCGTCTCCCTGCTGGATGGGGATGGTGCCGGCGTCGGCCGGTCGCTCCGGAGCGGTCACGACGGCCGCCTCTGCCCGGGGCTCGGCCACCGATGTGCCTGTCCGCGCTGTGGGCTGTGCAACGGTGGCGGCAGCAGCGGCAGCAGCGGCGGCAGCGGCGGTGCGCCGGTCGGCCGACGACGTGCTCGAGCCCTGCGCCCGACCGATCCGGCTGTGGGCCTGGGCCAGGGTGGCGGCACCGAGGGCGACGGCGTGCTTGGGGTGGGTGTCGACCACGGTGGGCCGGCCGAGTTCCTCCGAGATCATGCGACCGATGAGCGGGATTCGTGAGGAGCCACCCACCAGCAGGACGGCCGAAAGTCGGTCCGGGCGCACGTCCGCCGTCCGCAGCGCCCGTTTAAGGGTGCCGATCGTCGACTCGACCGGCGCGCGGATCATGTCCTCGAACTCGGCCCGGGTGAGCGGCACGTCCAGGTGCCGGGTGGGCAGGAAGACCGGAATGCTCACCTCGGTGTCGAGGGAGAGCGCCTCTTTGGCCAGCACGCAGTCCTGCCGCAGCCGGGACAGTGCGACGACGGTCTTCGGGTCGCCGAGGTCGAGTTCGTTGAGCGCACCGCCCGAAGCGTGGTTGACGAAGGAGAGGATGGCCTCGTCGAAGTCGGTTCCGCCCAGTCGTTCGATGCCGTCGGGTGCGCCGAGGATCTCGATGCCGTCGGCGACGCGCTGGAGGACCGTCGCATCGAAGGTGCCGCCGCCGAGGTCGTACACGGCGATGACATCGCCCTCCTCGAGCTGGCGGGTCGCCGCGTAGTAGGCGGCCGCCGCCTCGGGCTCCGTGACGGTCAGAGCTGAGGACAGCCCGGCGAACCGCGGCACATCCTCGAACAGCTCCCGCCGGAAGGGGCCCCAGTTCGCCGGGTGGGTCAGCACCACGATCCCGGGCTCGCCGCGTTCCGCGCTGACCCGGGTGAGCACGTCCTGCAGGAGCGCGCCGAGCAGGTCGGTGACCGCGTACGACGAGCCGCCCAGCAGGACCGGTGTGGGGTCGCCCAGCCGGCGTTTGATCTCGGTCGCGACGCGGTCGGGGTTGCTCACGATCCGGCGGGCGGCGGCGTCGCCGGTCACGAGCGCGCCGTCCTCCCGGGCGAAGACCGCGGCGGGGATCACCGTCGAGCGGTCCCCGAGGGCGAACATCTCGGTGTTGCTGTCGTGGCTGACCGCGGCCGCCACGAACGTGGTGCCGAGATCGACTCCGAGGTAGTACTCCACAGCGTCTCCCGGCGAGCGGCATACGGAAAGGGCCCGTGTCGCCGACACCAAACACTGCCCGCAGCGGCCTGGCAACAACTTGTGTCCTGACCCCGTGCGGCGACCACCGGGCGGGGTGACAACCCCACCGTCGGGTAGGGAGTGCACCCCTACCGCGCGGACGCGGAGCCCACGACGATCCAGGGATGACGTCGACGCCTGCAGCCTCCGCGGGCGATGCTCCGGGCACGGCCAGGCAACCGGATGCGGACCCCTCCCATCCGGCGCCGGGCTCCTTGCGGCCGCTGCCGTCCCGCGTCGAGCGGGAGCGGTGGCTGCACCGGCTGCGCCTGCAGCGCCAGTTGCACGACGGCGCCTCACTGCGGATATCCGCCCTCGTGCCGCAGCTGGGAGTGGTCAGGAACAAGGTGCCCGAGGCGTTACCCGATCTGCACGCCTCCATCGAAGGCCTGCAGGACCAGGTGCACACGGCATTGCAGGAGCTGCGGGAGATCGCGCGGGCCATCTACCCACCTCTGCTCGACGAGGCGGGGCTCGGGCCGGCGTTGCGCGAGATAGCCGACCGCGCCGAGGTCCCAGTGCGCATCGACGTGAGCCCGGTGCGCTGCGGCCCCGCGGCCGAGGGGGCAGCCTACTTTGCGGTGACCGAGTGCCTCGGCGCCGTCGGCGCGGGAGCAGGGCCGATCGAGGTGGGCGGCGGGCGCGAGGGCGACGTCCTCGTCCTGGTCCTGTCCGGCGTACCGCTGCACCTGGCCGTAGGGGTCCTCGACCACGTGTGCGGGCTCGACGGGCAGGTCACGCGGTCCGGCCCGGAGGAGAAGGGGACGATCAAGGTGACGATTCCATGCGCGTAGCCCTGGCCGAGGACGGCGCTCTGTTCCGCGAAGGCCTGCTCATGCTCTTGGAGGCCGCGGGCCACGAGATCGTCGGCTGCACCAAGGACGGTGACGCGCTGGTCGACCTGCTGGCCGAGCAGCAGGCGGACGTGGCGATCCTGGACATCCGCATGCCTCCGGAACCGGACGGCGGTCTGGTGACGGCAGAACGACTGAGGGCCGCGCATCCCGGCATGGGACTGCTGTTCCTGTCCCACTACGCCGAGACGCACTACCTGATGCGGATCCTGGAGATCGGTACCGAAGCGGTCGGCTACCGACTCAAGGAGAAGGTGGGCAGCGTCGACGTCCTGACCGACACCCTCGACCGGATCGCGGACGGCGAGATCGTGATCGAGCCGGTGCTGGCCAAGCGGCTGGTCGAGCGCCCGCGCGGCGACCGCAAGGAGGTCGTCGACGCCCTGTCACCCCGGGAGCTCGACGTGCTGCGGCTGATGGCCGAGGGCCGGTCCAACAACGGCATCGCCGCGCAGCTGTTCGTCACCCCCAAGGCCGTCGAGAAGCACATCGCCAACATCTTCAGCAAGTTCGGCCTGCAGGACGACGGCAGCGAGCACCACCGCCGGGTGCTGGCCGTCCTCACCTACCTGCGCTCCCAGCGCGGCCAGCAGTAACGCGCGGGTTGGCCGGGGCGGGCGATCCCCCTAGCGTGTCGGCGCGGGACCTGTCGGTACCGCAGGCCGAGGGGTCGGTGGTGGGGATGGCCCGGGGGACCGTGGCTGGTGTCGGGCGTGGACTGCTGGTCGCCGTCGCGGTGGCCGCGGTGCTGGTCGCCGTCGTCCAGGGCCTCGGTCGGGTGATCGGGTCCGCGGTGCCGGCCGTCCTGCTGCCCGTCGCCGGCGCGGGGCTCGCGGCCTGGGGCCTGCACCTGTTCCTGCCCCCCGGCCGCCGGCCGCGTGCCGGGCAGGAGTCGTCGGGCCGGCTCCCCGCCCTCGCCGAGGCGGCCCGTCGGATGCAGTCGGGCTCCCTGGAGCGGGCGCTGCCCGGTTTGGCCCAGGTGGTGGCCGACGGCACCGGGGCCGCGCAGGTGACCGTGTGGTTGGCGATCGGGAACCGCCTGGTCGAAGTGGCGCGGTACCCACCGGAGCCGGACGCCGGGGAGGTGACCGTGCCCGATCTCGCGACGCTGCTCGCCCGCCCGGACACCGACCACGTCGTCCCGGTCCTCGACGGGACGGCGTTGCGCGCAGTCGTCGCCATCCACAAACCGGGTGCGGTCACCGTGGAGGACCGCCAGCTCATGCAGGACGTGGCCAACGGGGCGGGCTTGCTGCTCCGGGTGGTCGCGCTCAACGCCGAGCTCGCCGAGCGGGTGCGGCGGGCGGCCGACCTGGCCGAGGAACTGCAGGCGTCGCGACGCCGGCTCGCCTCCGCCCGTGACTCCGAGCGGCGGCGGCTGGTTGCGGAGCTCGCCTACGCGACGGGGGACCGGCTGGACGCGCTGAGAGCCGAGATCGGCCTCGCGGCCGCCGGTCTCGCCGACCCGGGATCCGATCCAGCGGCGGTCACGGAGGCCCTGGCCCGGGCGCGGGTCCAGCTCGACGACCTGCTGGAGCGGTTCCGTGCCGTCGCCCGGGGCGTCTACCCGGCCGTGCTGCGCGACCACGGACCTACGGCGGCGCTCGACGAGGTGATCTCCGACCTGCCTCGGCCGGTCCGGCTCAGCGGCGGTCTGGGGGAGCGGCTGCCCTGGGAGCTGGAGTCGGGCATCTACTACGTCGCTGCCTCCGCCGTCCGGGCACTGGCCGGCCGGCCGGGCGACGGTGCGGTGCTCGTGCGGCTCGAGCACGCCGACGGCCGGATCGTCGCGCACGTCGAGGACCCCGCTCCGCCCGTGCCACGCGAGGAGCTGGGCGCCCTGCTGGCCGACGACGCCGACCGGCTCGCGGCGCTGGGCGGGGGAATGGACATCGGAACCGCTCCTTCGGCCGGCGGTGAACCGGACGCCGCGCAGGCCCTCGTCGTGCGCGCCTGGCTGCCCGACCGGGTCGAGCCGGTCGTGGTGGACACTGCCGGAACCGAGGTCGCGGTCCGGTGAACCGGGATCGCCCGAGCACGTCTACGTTGCTGCCCGGCCTGCTCACCTGGGCGCTGGTCACGGTCACGATCGGCGGTGCCTATCTGCTGGTGGAGCTCGCGGCGGGCCGCATCGCCGGGAACGCCGTGGCGGCGGCGACGGCCACTGCGGTGGCCGCCGTGATCGCCCTGCCTGCGTACGAGGGAGCGCGGCGGGTCACCTGCAGCCGAGCCGGCGACGACCGCCCGGCCGGCTACCAGGTGCTCGCCCAGCTGGCCGCCCTGCCCCGGCCGACGACCCGTGACGTTCCCGACCTCGCCCGCGTCGTCGAGGCCGTAGGCCTGGGCCTGGGAGCCGGCGTGTGCTCGCTGACCGTCCGGCGGCCCGGGCTGCGCGACCGGGTCCACACCTGGAGCCGTCCGGGTGCCGAAGCCGGCGAGATGCGGTGGGAGGTGCTCGTCCGGCACGGCACGGAGGACGTCGGCACGCTCGCCGTCGACCGCGTGACCGTCGCCGGGACCGACGCCGAGCGCCGGCAGCTGCTCGAGGCGGTGGCCAGCAGCCTCGGGGTGGCGCTTCAGGCCGCGCGGGCGGGCATCGAGCTCGAACGGCATCTGCGGGCCGCGCTGGCGCATGCCACCGACATCGCGGCCGCCCGCCGCCGCGCCGTCGCCGAGTCCGACGGTGAGCGCCGCCGGATCGAGCGCGACCTGCACGACGGGGCCCAGCACCACCTGGTGTCCCTGAGCCTCGGGCTGGGGCTGGTCGAGCACGACCTCGCCACCGGCCGGCTCGAGCAGGCGCGCACCGGCCTGGACCAGATCACCGCACGGATCGCCACGGTCGAGGATCTGCTGACCCGGACCAGCACCGGCGTCACGTCACCGGTCCTCGCCGAGGCCGGCCTGGTCGCAGCCCTCGAGGAGGACCTCAGCAACGACGACCCACCCGTCGTCCTGGACGCCCCCAGGGGCCTGCGGTTCCCCCCGGAGGTCGACGCGGCCGTCTACTTCTGCTGCCTGGAGGCGGTGAACAACGCCCGCAAGCACGCACCCGGTGCCGCGGTGACCGTGCGGTTGTGGGTGGACGGGAACCGGCTGCACTTCGCGGTGCGGGACGAGGGCCCGGGGTGGAACCCTTCGGCGGGCGCGCCGTCCCAGGGGCGCGGCATGCGGAACCTGGCGGCCCGCATCTCCGCCGTCGGTGGTCAGATCGACGTCCGTTCCGCTCCCGGAGCCGGCACCACCATCGAGGGCTCCGTGTCGCTGCCGGAACCCGCTCCGCACCCCCCGCCGGACGACGAACCGGTGACTTCAGGGCTGCTCGACGACGTGCGGACCGCCGTGCGGACCGCCCGGGAGATCCACTCCGGCACCGCCCTGGACAGGGACCTCGAGTCCATCGAACGGGCACTGGACGGACCCCTCCGGATCGGCGTGACCGGCGCACCCGGTGCGCCGGCGTCGGCCCTGGCCGAGGCGCTCGCCGCTGCCGCGCCGCCCCGTGTCCGGTACTCGACCACGGGGCCACCCGGGGCTCCTGGCGGTCGGTGGGACACCGCGGCCGATGCCCACGTCCTCGTCCTCGGCGATGCCGGACCGGAGGACGACGACAGCCCGGCGTGGTTGCCCCGGACCGCCCGCCCCACGCAGAGCATCGGCGTGCACCTCGGGGACGGACTCCCCTCGGCCGCCGCCCGTTCCTGTCAGACGGTGGTCACGGTGCGGCCCCGCCGCGGCACGCCGGCCGGGACGCTCCTAGACGACGACGGGCTGTCGCTGGTGCGTGATGCGGTCGACAGCCGGTTCGTCGCCCGCGCCGCGGTGCTGAAGGCGCGAACCACGCTGTCGGCACTGGAGACCGTCCTGCAGAGTGCGCCGCTCGGGCCGCTGATCTACCAGCTGGAGGCCATCCGCTCCGGTGCGCACGAGCTGGTCGAGCTGGACCTCCTGGACGCCCTGTACTCAGGGGACATCCGCGTTCCCGACGATCAGCGCCGGGCCGCGGAGCGACTGCTCGGGGTGGACGGGGTGGCCGCATGGGCCCGCCTGGGTCGCGGCCCCGACGCGCTCCCCGCCGAGCTCGCCGACGCCGCGGCGGCGGAACTGGGCCGCTGGCAGCGCGCCGCTGCCCACCCGACGTCGACGGCGGCATCCCGCCGCCTGGCCGAGTTCCTGGTGCGCACCTGTGAACGGCTGTTGTCCGCGTCGGCGGCCCCGGGGGACCAGCCGTCCGGGGGTTGTCCCCACCCGGGAGCGGGGGCCGATCCCGACCGGTCGTAGGGGCTCCCCGGTCGCCACGGGAAGGCGCTCCGGACGACCCTTCACGGTGATGCCACACCGGTGTCACCGGAGACGACGGGGACGAGGCGCGAGATGACCTCCACGCGGTCGGACCGCACTGGCAACGGGATGCCCGACGTCGACGTCGCAGAGCTCCTGGACCTGTGCACCAAGGGCGCCACCGTGCACGGCCGCCAGGACCTGGTCCAGCGGCTGATCGTCGCTCGACGGTTCCTGGGGACGGCGGAGCCAGGGCGGTTCTCCTTCGGCGCCGTCCGGGACGCTGCGGCCGTCGCCCTGCATGCGTGCGACGCCCTCGAGCAGGACCTCCGCGCCCGGCGCGCGGAGCTGCTGGACCCGGCCCTTCCCGCCCGCGTGCGGGCGGAGTACAGCGACGCCCGCGCACGCTACGAGGCCTTCGAGACACCGGCCCAGGTGTGGCCGGCGGTCCTGGGGGAGGGCTTCGCCGCGCTGAGCTCCGACCTGGAGTTCGAGGCCCGCAGCGCGACCCGTGCCGTGCAGGTGGACGCCGACTCGAGCATCGAGGCGGGGGATCCCGGCCGGCACCGCGAGCAGTTCGAGGGCTGGCTGCGCGAGCGCCTGATCTTCGAGGCCGAGCGCATCCACCACCGGTTGCACACGGGCGCCCGCACGATCGCCGTCCGGGTCGCCCGGGACCTCGGGCTGGCCCCGCACCCGACGCCGGTCCCGCCGGTGCTCCCGGCCGCGGAGCTCGTCGCCGGCCTGCACCCGCACACACCACCCGCCGGGGGCGCCCAGCCGCTCTCCACCCGGCTGCTCATGGTCGTGATGCCCGGATACGCCGGGATCATGATGGCTTTCGTGCTCTCCCGGTTCCTGGGGCTGCAGCTGCCGATGTGGGTGATCGCCCTCTGCGCCGTTCTCGGTGCCCTGGCGACTGGCGGTGCCGCGCTCACCGGGGACCGCCGGCGCCAGCTGGAGCGACGCCGCAGCGACGCCCGGGCCATGGTCCGCGCGTTCGTCGACGACTACCAGCTCGCTCTCGGCAAGCAGGTCCGCGACCGCATACGGGCCCTGCAGAACGACCTCCGCACCAGCACCTCGATCGCCGTCAACCAGCGCGTCCGCGTGCTGACCGACCGCCTCGACGCGGCTGGCTCGGCCGCCGAGGCGGCTTCCCACAGCGCGGAGGAGCTCGCGGACGTCGACGCGGACCTGGGCTCGGTGGCCGAGCTGCGCGACCGTGCCCGCCGTCTCCTCCACCCGCCGGGCGACACACCGCCCGGACGCCGGCTCATCCCCGTCGCCTGAGGCCGCCCGGGGCGGCCGACGCCGGCCTCTGTTCCGGAGCTGTCCCCGCCTGACAACTGCACGCTCCGCCCGGTCCGTCGGTCCCCCGCGTCCGACAGGCCGGGCTGCTGCCGTCCGGAGCCGTGGGGCGGGGCGCTCCCTGCTTCGGCGGGGGTGTGGGCCCCACCGTGGGAACGGGGGCTGCGGACGGCATTCCGGGGGGTTCGCTCGATTTTCCGGCGGCCTCCCGGGCGCCATTCTTCTCGTAGGAAGAAAGCGCGGGAATTGATTCCCGAACCTCGTGGAGAAGGAGAGAAAAGTGTCCGCTCCCATTCCGTGCCTGCGTCACTCCGAGCGCAAGTGGCTGGCCTACTGCGATGACTGCACCGCCTGGCACCTCGCCCGCCAGATCGCCGCCCGCGACGCCGCCACCCGGAACATCGCCGCCCGCGACCTCGCCCCCCGCGTGACCGCAACCCCGCGTCTGACCGTCGTCCCGGACGTCGTCCGCGGTCCCGTTCCCGCCATGACCGCCGTCGCCTGACCGGCGCGGACGGCGACCGCTCGCCGGCCCCTGCCCGCGCGGCGCAGGTCGCGGCCACATCCGGCACCGGCCCCACCAGCCGCCAGCCGCCCGTCCACGAACGAGAGGAGGACCCGTGCGCATCGTTCCCCCGCTGACGACGCGAGCGCTGGACGTCGCACAGTCGGTCCACGAGACGGCGCTCACCGGCCTGCTGCACCTGGTCAGCCACCGCCCCACCCGGAGCGGACCGGCCCTCCGGCAGTCGACCGCCGCCCCGTTCGCTTCCGCCGCCGGCCACCGGACGCCTGTCGTGCTCGTGCACGGCTTCGGCGGCAACGCCTCGACGTGGTCCCTCCTCGAGCGCTGGCTGACCGCCGCCGGTTTCGCCGTCTCGCACGCCACGACCTACAGCCCCTTCGCCCGGTGCGTGACCGATGTCGCGCGAGCCCTCGTCGGCGACTGCCACGGCGCCTTGGAGCGCGCCGGCACGGACCAGGTGCACCTCATCGGGTACAGCCTGGGTGGGGTCGTCGTCCGCTACGCCGTCCAGGAGTTGGGGCTCGAGCCGCACGTCCGGACCGCCGTCACCGTCGCCGCGCCGCACCGCGGGACGCTCGCCGCCCGGCTCGGCCCGGGCACCGTGGCCGCCGCGCTGACGCCCGGGTCCGGGATCCTGGAGGAGCTGCGGCGGGGAGCTCGGGCAAGCAGCGTCCGCTGGGTCTCCTACTACTCCGACCGCGACCTCGTCGTCCGCCCCCGGTCCTCGCGGCTCGACGAGCGCGCCCTGCGCGCCACGAACGTGCTGGTCCCGGGCGTCGGGCACCTCGGGATCCTCCGGTCGCCGCTGTTCCTGGCCTCGGTCGTCCACCTGCTGTGCCATGACGTCCACCCCGAGCCGACCAGCCCGGGGGTCGCCGCGTGAGGCCGGCACCCGAGGTCCGGCCCGGCCGCGCCCGCCCCCGCAGTCCTCCCAGGCCCCGCCGCCCGTGCTCCTTCTCCTGTCGGCGAGAACGACCGTCGGCCCCCGACACCGGGCTCCTCCGCCCGAACTCAATCACTCCCTGGAACAGAGGTCCCGCCATGCCCGCATACACGTCCAGAGCCCAGGCCGTCGCCGTCTTCTCGCAGCTGTTCGAGATCCTGCTGGAGGACGACGACTTCGCCCAGCTGGTGCGCGACCAGGCCTTGTCGGTCCGGTTCGTCCAGACCAAGCCGGAGTTCGATCTGGTGGTCGACGCAGACGGGGTGCGGATCGACGCACCGCCCGCGCCGACCTCGTTGGTGATCAAGATGTCCTGCGACACCGCCGACGCGCTCTGGGCCGGCCGCCTGCTCATGCCCATAGCGGTCGCCACCGGGAAGATCCGGATCAAGGGCAGCGTGGCAAAGGTCATCGAGTTCGTGCCGCTGCTGCGTCCGGCGTTCGACCGCTACCCGTTCCTGGCCGCGGCCGCCGGCGTCTCCTCCGCCGCCTGAGCGGCACCCCGGACCGGCCGCCCGCGCGCCGGTCGACGACTTCGTCCCGTCCTCCCTGCCCGAAGGAGCAATCCGACCATGCTCGACCTGACCCTCCCCGAGACCACCGGCCCGACCTTCACGTCCCTGCCCCCTGCAGTGGAGGCCCTGCGCGACCGCGTGCGGGAGTTCGCCCAGGAACGGCTCCGCCCCGAGGTGCGGCGCCTCGACCAGTCCGATGCTGCGCACTTCGACTGGCAGCTGGTCACGGAGGCACACCAGCTCGGCCTGACCCGGCTGGTCATCTCCCGGAAGCACGGCGGCCTCGGCTACGGGGAGCTCGGCGTCGCCGTCGCCCTCGAAGAGCTGGCCGCCGTCGACGCGGGGTTCGCGCTGATCTTCGGCGCGACGATGCTCGGACAAGCACCCCTGCTGCTGTCCGGTGATCCAGCGCTGCAGGCCCGGTTCCTGCCGCTGTTCTCCGGCGACGAGCCGGTCCTGGCCTGCAACGCGATCACCGAGGAGCTGGCCGGCTGCGACCTGCTCATCCCCGAGAACGCCCAGTTCGCCATCGACGTCATGCGGGCCCGCCGCGACGGCGACCACTACGTCCTCGACGGGGACAAGAAATTCATCACCAACGGCAAGGTCGCCACCTACGCCACGGTCTTCGCCAACATCGAGGGCGCACCGGGTGCCAGCGCCCTCACCTGCTTCGTCGTTCCGCTCGACCAGCCAGGGATCGTCCTCGGGCAGGTCGCGGACAAGATGGGCTACCGCGCCTGCCTGGGCACCGAGATGTCCTTCCGGGACGTCCGGGTGCCCGCCGAGAACATGATCGGCGGTGAGGGCGGCGGCGTGTCCATCAACGTCCAGCAGATGAACATGGCCCGCGCTGCGGTCGCCGCCATCTCCACCGGCGTCGCCCGCGGGGCGCTGGATCTCGCCCGGCAGTGGTGCGGCGAGCGGATCCAGGGCGGCGTCCCCCTGTACCGCCACCAGTTCACGGCCCGCAAGCTGGCGGAGATGTCGATGAAGGTCGACGCCGCCCGGCTGCTGTACCTGCGGGCGGCCCACCTGGCGGACACCGAGATCCCGGCCCCCACCTACGAGCCGGCCGTGGCCAAGCTGTTCGCCGACCGCATCGCCGTCGAGGTGGCCGAGGAGGCCATGTCCCTCATGGGAGCCCGCGGCTACGTCCGGGACTTCGGCATGGAGAAGTACCTCCGGGAGGCGCTCGGCGCCCGCATCTACGAGGGCACGCCCGAGGTGCTGGCCCTCGCGATCACCGAGTCCCTCTACGCCGAGGACGAGTTCTGAGGATGACGATCCGACCGCGGAAGGACAGATGACATGTGCACCGATCCGACCAGCAGCACCACCCGTCGGTACGCCGCCGACATCGTGGCCATGCACGAGCGGATGAGCTACCGCCGGCTGCTCGAGCACCTCCCGCACGGCGACCTGCCGCACCTCGCCGTTCGCGGTGACGGCCTGGTGACAGTCGCCGCGACCACCGAGCAGCTGCCGCACCGCTACGTCCTCGGCCTGCAGGGCTTCCGGCTCGCCCAGTACCTCCAGCTCGGCTGGGCGTGCGAGGAGACGCTGCACCGCAGTGCCGGGTTCTGCGAACCGCCGCAGTCCCTGCACCCCGACGACGTGCACGTGCTGACCCTCAGTGGTCGGACCGGGCGGATCCTCGGCTACCTCAGCCTCACCAGCTCCGCGGACCCGGAGCCACGCGCGCTGCTCGCGGCCGACCGGGCGCGGTTCCCCGTGGAGGAGGCGCACAGGATCAACGTGTTCTCCTCCGTGCCTGCACCGCCGGGCGTGCGGACCGACCAGGTGCGCGAGCTGAAGCGGTTCGTGCACTCCCGGAGCCTCACCGACCGCGCGCAGCGGTTGCGCGTGACGCTGGAGCTGCTGCTCGGCGCGGGGCGGACGCTGGTGGCGGTCGAACCCGCCGTCCGTGTCCTGGTCGGGGACGTCGAGGAGGACGTCGCCCTCCGGCACCTGCTGCTCGCCGGCCTCGACGTGCACCTGATCGAGGACACCCGGCCCTGGCTGCCGGACCACGACCTGCTGCACCTGGCCTACACCCGGCGCGGCCAGGTGAAGCCCTTCGTCGCGCACGTCCCCGACCAGGCGGTGCTGCTGGAGCGCATCGAGCTGCTCGAGGCCGGCCTCGCCTCCACGGACCTCTTCGAAGCCACCGACGCACTCTCCGGCGCGTTCCGCGGGACGACCGAGCGGGTCGCCGCCTGACCCGCGGCCGGCCGCGTCCGGAACGGATCCGGCCGGCCGCGGGGCCGATCAGGTCGTCGCCGGTCAGCCGGACCACCTCCCCGAAAGGAGCAGCCACCGTGCCCATCAACCCCGCCGACATCGGGGCCCAGGAGTTCCGTGTCGTCTTCCGCGGCTACGACGTCGGAGAGGTCGACGCCTTCCTCGACTGGATCGAGGCAGAGCTGACCCGGCCGTCCGACGGCCCGGCACCGGCCGGCCGGGCCGCGGATGCCGCCGACCCGGGGGCCGGCCACCCTGCCGTGAACGATGGTCCGCCGTCCGCGGCGCTGCGGACGCTGGTGCACGCCGAGCAGATGGCCGAGCAGGTCCTGGCCGACGCCACCGCCGACGCCGCCGCGATCATGGCGCGGTCACGGGCCGAGGCGGAGTCGATCCTCGCCGACGCGCGCGAGGAGGCAGCGCAGATCGTCGCCGCCGCTCACCGGACGCCCCGGTCGGAGGTCGACGACCTGATCGCCCGCGGCCGACGGCTGCGCGCCGAGCTGGACCACCTCGGCGAGTTCGAGCGCCGGTGTCACGAGGACCTGCGGATCTGGCTCGACGAGCACGAGCGGTTGCTCGACCAGCCCCCGTACCCCGTGCCGGGCGAGGCCGGTGACCGGCCGACCCGAGCTCGCGCGGACACCACCGTCCGGAGGGTGACCACGACCCTCCCGTTCACCGCCGTCCGATGACATCCTCACCCGCACCCAGAAGGGCACCCTCGATGACCACGCTCCCGCTCGACGTCTACGACGAGTTCACCAGCCGCAACCGGGGCTTCGTCCCGCCGGAGTCCCAGCAGCGGTTGCGGTCCGCGACGCTGCTGGTCGCCGGATGCGGGTCGACCGGCGGCGCCGTCGTCGAGCCGCTCACCCGGCTGGGCGTCGAGGACTTCGTCCTCGCCGACAACGGGACCTACGAGCTGAACAACCTCAACCGGCAGAGCGCGCGACGCGACGACATCGGACGGAACAAGGCGGAGGTCTGCGCCCGGCGAGTGGAGGAGATCAACCCGCGGGCCCGCACCTGGGTCGACGCCGAGGGCATCCAGCCCAGCACCGTCTCGGCACTGGTCGGCTCCTGCGACCTCGTGATCGATGGGGTCGACGTGACCGAGGCGGCCGGGTGGCGGGCCAAGTACGCGCTGCACGAGGCGGCTGCCCGTCGGCGCCGGCCGGTCATCTCCGGCTACGACATGGCCGGGACCCAGTACGTGCGCTTCTACGACTACCGGCGGCCGGGGGTCGCCTTCGACGGCGCCATCACCGCCGCCCAGGTCGAGGAGGGGCGGACGTGGAGCCTCCTGCGACGGGTCGTCCCCCTGCGCGTCGTGCCGGTCGAGATGCTGGAGAGCGCCCGCCGCTCGGTGGCGACCGGTGAGGAGAGCGTGTCCCAGCTGGTCTACACCTCGATGCTCTTCGGCGCCCTCACCGCCCGGATGGTGATCGACGTGCTCGACGGCCGGCCGGTTCGCCGCCACACGGTCGTGGATGCCCACCGTGCCGTGCGGCCGCCCGTGACCCACCTGGTCACTCGGCTGCGCAAGCCGTGGGTGCTCGCCCTCGCCCTGCGAGACCTCGCGGTCCTGGAGCACGCGTCGGAGCGGAGGCGGTGATCGAGCGCTTCGCCAGCGCTACCCAGCGGTGGCGCTGGCCGATCGCCGCCGTCTGGATCGTCGCCGTCGCCTGCGCGGGCGTCGTCGCCATCGACCTGCCGGGCCGGCTCAGCGGCGGCGGGTGGGAGGTCGAGGGCTCGCAGTCCGCGGCGGTGGAGCAGGCCCTGCGCACGGGCTTCGTCGGCCGTGCGGGAAGCACCCTGACCGTCGTCGTCCAGGACACCGTGCACACAGCGGAGGATGAGCAGTTCGAGGGGCGGGTCCGCGAGGCGATGGCGGCGGTGGCCGCGGACGAGACGCTCGACGTGCAGAGCAGCTACGGCTGGTCGACGTTGGGGCCGGAGGCCCGCGCTCCCTTCCTCGGCGCGGACCTGCGCACCGCCATCGACGTCGTCGGCCTCGGCATCCAGGAGGGGTATGCCCGGCAGGAGCTGCCCGAGGTCCAGTCCAGCCTGCGCGAGCAGTTCGCCGACCGGGGCCTGCAGGTGTCCCTCGTCGGCGCGGCGTCCTTCTGGGGCGAGGTCAACGAGCTCAGCGAGAAGGGACTCGCCCGAGCCGAGCTGATCACCCTGCCCCTCATCCTGCTCGTGCTGCTGGTCCTCTTCGGCGGCGTCGTCGCGGCGCTGGTCGCCCTCGCGGTCGGGGTGACCTCCATCGTGCTCACCCTCGCCGTGCTGACCGTGCTGGCCGGTCAGTACGAGCTGTCGTTGTTCGTGCAGAACACCGCGACCATGCTCGGCCTCGGCGTCGGGGTCGACTACTCGCTGTTCGTCATCGCCCGGTTCAAGGAGGAGCTCGCCGCAGGCAGGGACGTCGAGAGCGCCGTCGTGGCCACGCTGCGGACCTCCGGTGAGACCGTGCTCTTCTCCGGCGTCACCGTGATCGCGGCGATGTGCACGCTGTTCCTGGTCCCGCTCGGCGTGATCGGGTCGATCGCCCTGGGAGCGGTGGTCGTCGTCGCCTTCTCCGTGCTCACCAGCGTGGTTCTCCTGCCGGTGATCCTGCAGCTGCTGGGGCGGCGCATCGAGCGGGGCGTCGTCTTCGTCCGCCGGGGAACGCACCGCCGGCCGGCCGCCGCGCGCTGGGTCGCCTTCGCCGGCCGTGTGATGCAGCGCCCCGTGCTCTTCCTGGCCGTGAGCGTCGGCGGCCTGCTGCTGCTCGCGGCGCCGTCGTTGGGCCTGCAGACCTTCACTCCCGACTCGCGGATCATCCCCGGCGACGAGCCCGTGCGCGTCGGCTTCGCTCTCATGGAGGAGCAGTTCGGGCCCGGCTCCACCGCGCCGCTGCAGGTGCTGGTGAGCTCACCCGAACCCCTGGGCTCCGACGACGGCGCCGCCGTCCTCGGGCTGCGGGACCGGCTGAGGGCGCTGCCGTCGGTGGTCCGGGTGGACTCCGCACTGGACGCGCTGGCCGCGGTGAACCCCGCCGACCCGCTGGCCGCCGTCGTGGGGGCCGCCCGCGAGGGCCTGCCCTCCGACGTCCGCCAGACGGTCGACCACAACGTCTCCGACGACGGCCGGCGGCTGCTGCTCAGCGTCGTTCCCGACGCTTCGGCGTCCGCCACGAGCACGCAGGACCTCCTGGCAGCCGTTCGGGCCGAGGCGGCGGACCTGGACGCCGCCGGTCTCTCGGCCGCCGTCGGCGGGGAGACGGCGCAGGGCGTGGACAGCAACGACGCCATCACCCGGACGATGCCCACGGTCGTCCTGGCGATGCTGGGGATCATCTACCTGTTCCTGCTCGTGAGCTTCCGGTCGGTGTTCCTGCCGCTCAAGGCGATCCTCATCAACCTGCTGTCGGTCGCGGCCACGTACGGCGTCCTGGTCCTGGTCTTCCAGCACGGCTTCGGCGCCGACCTGCTCGGTTTCGAGCGCACCGAGTACATCCAGAACTTCGTCCCGGTGCTGCTGCTGACGCTGCTGTTCAGCCTCAGCACCGACTACGAGGTGTTCCTGCTCAACCGGGTCCGCGAATACCACCAGCAGACCGGCGACGACACCGGCAGCGTCGCGCGCGGGCTGGCCAGCACGGCACCCCTGATCTCCGGGGCGGCCCTGTTGATGGTCGTGGTCTTCGGGGCCTTCTCCTTCGCGGGGATCTTGCCGATGAGTCAACTCGGATTCGGCATGGCGGTCGCCATCGCCCTCGACGCCACGGTCATCCGTCTCGTGGTCGTGCCCGCCTCGATGCGGCTCATGGGGGCCTGGAACTGGTGGATGCCCGGCCGCCGCCGGGTTCCGGCCCGACGGGCCGCCGGGCGGGGCCGGCAGCCCCGCCGCCATCCGGGCGGCGCCCCGGTCGAGGCGCGGGACGGTCAACACGGCTGGTCGTCGGCCGCTCCCTGACGCGCGCGCTCGGACAGCACCGCGCCGTTGCCGCTGTGCGTGCCGGGGAAGGGGGTCAACCCCACCTCCCGGCCGGGGGTCGGCGAGGGCTCTTCGTAGGGCCTGCTCGATCGTCCCGGGCGGCCGCCGGCAGCAGGCTTGTCGCATCCGAACAGCCACCGCCGCACCAGCGGCCCCCACGAGACGAGGCACGAGATGGGCAGCAGCCAGCCGGGGTCCACCCGCCACGGGGGACAGGTGACGGCCGTGTCGAGGGTTCAGGAGAGCACGGGCCGAGCCCCGGAGCCGACGTCGCGCCCCCGGCAGCCGCGGCCGGCGTCCGGACCGGCGAACCCGGGAGGACACCGGACGACACGAGGGACCGCAACCGGGCGCCCGGACCGGGCCGCGCGGGACACCACCGGACACCTGGTGCGGCGTGCCGCGCAGGGTGACCAGCGGGCCTGGGAGGCCGTCGTCGAGCGGTACAGCGGGTTGCTGTGGTCGGTCGTCGGCGAGTTCCGGCTGACCGACGCGCAGGCCGCGGACGCTGTCCAGACCACCTGGCTGCGCCTGCTGGAGGACCCCGACCCCATGCGGCGACCCGAGCGGCTGGCCGTCTGGTTGCGGACGACCGCGCGCCGGGTCTGCCGCGAGACGGTTCGCGGCGCGGGCCGGGAACGCCTCGCGGAGCGGACGGACAGCGGGATCACCGATCGGGACACCGATCCGGTGGCGCACGTCCTCCGTCAGGAGCGGGTGGAGCTGGTCCGCCGGGCGGTCCATTCGCTGCCCGAGCCGCACAAGCGGCTGCTCGAGCTGCTCGTCGCCTCCGCGCCGCTGAGCGACGCGGAGATCGGTGCCCGACTCGCGATGCCGGTCGAGAGCGTCGAGCCCGCCCGGGCCCGTCTGCTGGCCGGGCTGCGGACCGCCCTCGCAACGGCCGAAATCTAGGCCCCCGAAGTCCCATTCCGCCCACACCGCTGAGGAGAAACCGTGACTGGACCTCGCTCCGCTCCACGTGGCCGCGTCGCCGACCGGACCGCTTCGCCCGCAGATCGGTATGACGCCATCGTCACCGGCGCGGGCGCCGGTGGGCTCACCTGCGCTCTGACCCTGGCCCAGCAGGGGGCCCGGACGCTGCTGCTGGAGAAGAACCCGTTCGTCGGCGGGTACGCCCACGGCGACGGTGAGCAGGGCTTCTACTGGGACCACGGCGGGCACATCGTGCTGGCTTTCCGGCTGGGGATGCCGGCCCGCCAGGTGTTCGAACGGCTCGGCATCGACCAACGGATCGAGATGGTCCCCGACCTGCAGAGCTTTCAGGGTGTCTTCCCGGACGGGCGGATGGAGATCCCGGCCGATCTCACCATGACCGCCGAGCAGCTGACGCGGCGGTTCCCGGCCGAGCGGGCCGGCATCACCCGGGTGCTGCTCGCCATGGAGCGCATGGTCGCCGAGCTCGACCAGGTCGTCCCGAGCTTCCGGATCGCCGACGCACCAGGTGAGCGCCGTCCGCTCGACCGGCTGCTCGAGCAGTTCCAGCGGCCGTGGCTCGGGAACGCTCTCGCGCCCGTGGCGGGCCGGCTGAACATGCCCGGTGCCACGCTGCTGAAGTATCAGAACCGGACCTTGCAGCAGTTGCTCGACGAGCACCTGCGCGACCCGGACCTCAAGGCCTACCTGTCCATGCTGTGCGTCGGGATCGGCACGGCCCCCTCGGAGCTGTCCGCGGTCATCGCGTCGGTGTTCCTCGTCCACGCACTCCGGCTCATGTGGATGCCGCGAGGTGGCTTCGGCCGGCTCGCCGAGGTGCTGCGCGAGATGTTCATCGAGGCGGGCGGCACGGTGGCCACCGGCGCGGAGGTCGACCGGATGCTCGTCACCGGTGGGCGGGTGCACGGAGTGCGGACCGTCGACGGCCGGGAGTTCACTGCGGGTTCGGTGGTCTGCGCATCCGATGCCCGCCGGCTCTACACCGAGCAGCTGCCCGCCGACGTCGTCCCCCGCCGGCTGCGGACGGCGGTGCGGACGCACCCCACCACGCCGGCCTTCTTCCAGGTGCAGCTCGGGATCGACCTCGACCTGACCCGGTACGGCGACGAGATCAAGCGGCTGAACTTCATCTACCCGCACCGCGACATCGACAAGGCCATGGCGAACTTCCCGCTGGGCAACGTCGAAGAGGCGGCCTACTACCTGTACGTCGCGACCCTCCACCAGCCGGAGCTCGCCCCGCCCGGGATGCACTCGATCAAGCTGGAGTGCCCGACCCGTCTCGACAGCGTCGGCATCGACTGGGACCGCGACAAGGACGCCATCGCCGACGTCTTCATCCGGCGGACCGAGGCGCTCATCCCGGACCTGCGCCGGCACATCGTGGCGCGGCGGGTGTACACGCCGCTGGACATGGTGCGGCGCACCCACAACAATCAGGGCGCGTTCGCCGGCTGGGGACTGGTGCCTCAGATGCTCAGCCGCTCCCGTCCGCAGCAGCGTTCGCCTCTGCCGGGGCTGTACCTGGCCGGGCAGTGGACGACGCCGAACGCCGGCCTGCCCTGGGTCGTTCTGTCGGGCTACAACACCGCGGGCATGGTGCTCGCCGACGGCGGAGGGCACCCGCGGTGGAACCACTGACGATGTCGGCGACGGAGCAGCGCAACCTCGACACGATGGCGGCCGTGGTCCCGTACTGGAACCGTCACGACGTCGCCGGGATCCTGTCGCACTACGACGACGAGATCACCTGGCACGACATGGCGATGGGCCGCACCTACCGCGGGAAGGCCGAGGTGGGGGCGGTCCTCCGGGCTCTCTTCGACGCCGTGCCCGACCTCCGGCTGGACCTCGCCACACGATTGCCGCACGAGGACAGCGTCGCGGAGGAGTACACGCTGACCGGCACGCACCTGGGCACGCTGTTCGGCATTCCGGCGACCGGTCGGCGGCTGCGGATCCAGGCTGTCAGCTTCGTCCGGATGCGGAACGGACGCCTCGCCGAGGACAACTTCTACATCGACGTGGCCGGCGTCCTCGTCCAGATGGGCCTGCTCCCGCCGCTGACCATCACGGAGACCCGGTGGGGGCGGGCGGGCCTGCGGCTCGCAGTGTTCCTCCGGTCACCGCGGCGCGCCCTGGCGAGGTGCCGGCCGTTCGAGGCAGGATCCCGCAACTTCCACCACAACCGCAGCCGGGCCGACGCCGGGCTGATCTCGAGGAGCTCCTGATGAGGCGATCGCCTGCAATCCCGTTCCTGTCCTCCTGCGCGGTCCTGCTCGCCGTCGCCGGCTGTGCGGGCTCCGACGATGCGTCGGACGGAGGCCCCGCGCAGGACGTCGCCGCGGCCGGTTCCGAGTCGGCCGCGGCTGGCGCAGGGGAGCTGACCGCCGTCCTGGTGGACGCCGCGGGCGCGGAGGTCGGGACAGTGGAACTGTCGGCTGCCGGTTCGGGCACGCGGGTGTCGGTCGAGGCGACCGCACTCCCGCCGGGCTTCCACGGGTTCCACGTGCACGGCATCGGAGTGTGCGAACCCGGCAGCGTGAGCCCGACCGACCCGTCGATGACGGGGGACTTCCTCTCGGCCGGGGGACACCTCGGTGCCGCGGATGCCGACCACGGGCAGCACGCCGGTGACCTCCCCAGCCTGTTCATCGGCCAGTCGGGAACCGGGGACCTCGCGGCCGTCACCGACGCTTTCACCCTGGACGACCTCACCGACGACGACGGCAGCGCCTTCATGGTGCATGCCGGCCCGGACAACTACGCGAACATCCCGGAGCGTTACGCCCCCGCGGGAGCCGACCAGGCGACGCGAGGCACCGGCGACGCCGGAGGGCGTATCGCCTGCGGCCGGGTCGAGGGCTGAACCTCGGAGCCGGACGACCGAGGCGACGCCGGCACGGCGGGGTGGTGGCACGGCAGCCCTCACGCCTCGCCCCTGGACGTCGGCCAAGCGCCGTTACACACCGACCGCCGTCGCAGCTCCCGCGCGGCGCCGAACCCGCGTGATCCCTGCGCTCAGTAACGAGGTCCTGGGCGACGGAGCCGCATCCCGTTGCGGAGGTGGCGCGCTACCGACGGCGACACCGCGTGCCGAACAGGCCTTGGGTGAGTTCGCGACCCAGCGCGAAGGCTGCCGAGCGGGTGTGAAGAGCGGAACGGCCGCCGAGCCCAGCACCTGGCCGAGCGCGCCGTCCTCCGATGCCGCCGCCACCGGCCGTCGTGGCGTCACACGCTCCCGGGGGCACTTCCGGACGCTCGGCGGCGTCGTCGGGTTCCCGGCGGTCTCTCCGGGCGGCCAGGGAAGGCGTGAGCCGGGGGGCGAGCTGCTCGTAGGCCGAGTCGCGGGCGGCCGTGCGCCGCCGGCTCGATGCCCTCGGCGGCTCGATGTCGGTCGAGGACTTCCGCATCGAGCAGGTGGTCTGGGGCGGTCTCGGGCTGCTCGCCGCCGCAGCTCTCGCCACGGTCGGCT